>Ga0116231_10000615_pt1 | contig 64681 bp, 85 predicted proteins | sample S1TSphgellanicum_2_FD_89695 | JGI IMG/M metagenome (GOLD analysis project Ga0116231, IMG submission 89695) | Host-associated microbial communities from peat moss isolated from Minnesota, USA - S1T2_Fd - Sphagnum magellanicum MG | ecosystem: Host-associated > Plants > Peat moss > Unclassified... | reverse complement strand
TCTCACCCGGCGAATAGCCCCCGGTCGCGCTCCCGCAGCCGACCCCGCCGAGATAGCTCAGTCGGTAGAGCACAGGTCTGAAAAACCTGGTGTCGCGAGTTCGATTCTCGCTCTCGGCACATTTGAAAAATCCCCGTGAAATTAAGGTTTCCGGGGAATTTTCTTTTTTGTCGCCTTTTGCTCCGACACCTTATTTGACACCTTATGCTTGCCGAGCGCGATCATTTTATCCACGGCGTTCGCCGTCTGGCGTTCCCGGCGCGCGAACGCCTTCGAGTACGTTCGTTGGGTGATCGTTGTATCGGCGTGCCCGAACAGCCGCGAGACGACTTCGACCGGCTCCCCGGCCTCGATGAGGTTCGTTGCGAGACTATGCCGCAGCTGATGCCAGGTTACGCGCGGAAGCCGAGCCCTCTCGAGCGCGGGATACAGGACGTCTCTGAGCAGGTTCTGACGGCGAATTGGCTCGCCATTTGTTGCCGGAAAGACGAGGCCGTCCGGGCCCATGTCCTGGCCCTCGGCTTTCATTCGCTCTCGGTGCGCCGACAGAAGCGGGACCAAGGTCTTGCCGAGCGCGATCTCGCGGTTCGACGAACGAGTCTTGGGCGTGCCGGCCTCATGGGCGTTTCCCACCAGCACGAGGTTCCGTTCAATCCGCAGACGCCGAGCTTTCAAATCGAGGTCGCGCCAGCGAAGTCCGATGTATTCCGATTGGCGGGCCCCCGTGTAGGCCGTTAGCGTGGCCAAGGCCCAAAGGCGATGCGATGAGATCGTGTCGAGCAGTTTTCGGGTTTGTGGGAGCGTCAGCACCTTCGCCTCCGGTGCCTGATATTTGGGCTTGCGGGCCGGATCGAGGGACTTCGCCGGGTTGGCGACGATCAGCTCGTCACCGACTGCGGCTGACAAGAGCCGGCGGAGCGCCGCGAATGACTTCGAGACGGCTCGGACGCCGACGCCATCGCGCTTGAGCGCCGCGGTCCACTCGGCGATCTGCGACGCAGAGAGATCGCCCAGCCTGATCGCGCCGAGCCGAGGGATCACGTGGTTGACGATGTCCGAGCGATACGTCTCGATCGTCGAAGCGGCCAGGTTCGAGCCCTCGATGATTTCGAGCCACTGCTTCGCGTAGGTTCCTAGCGGGACGGTCGCCGTCGGCGTGGTGCCGAGGCCTTCGGCCATCGCGTCGCGCAGGGCCGCGTTCGCTTCCGCTTGCGTCTTGCGGACGAATTCCCGACGCTGTCCTCGGACCGGGGGCGTTCGCGCGACCCACATGCCGTCGCGTTCGCGACGGAAGACGCTGCCCGCACCCTTGCGTGATCGGCGCTTCAATTCTTCAATTCCAACAACCAAGGCCCATATTTGCCCCAGCGTTCGTCCATGGTTTGCATCCAGCCGCCGCACCAACCGGCGACGGTATCGAGCATGTCGCGACCATCGTCGGTCGTCGGTCGCGTCTCGGCCATCCGAATGCCGGCGACGAACGGCTCGGGGAACCATGACGAGCCGCCTTTCAATGACTTCGTGAAGGCTTCGGCAACGATCGCGCGCTCGTCGTCGGAAAGGCGGAGCTTCTCTTCGAGATCGACGAGCTTCGCCCGCGCACTCTTCATATAACCGCGCATCCATTTCTTCGCGTCGAACGGACGCGTCGCTTGATTCTCGTACAGCAAAAGACTTATCACGTTCCAGGGCTTGCGAACGGCGTCGACCGGAATCTCTTCCGAAATCCAACCGGCGATCGGGAAGAGCCAGCCGACGTACATCGGCTCCGCGCGCAGCGACACGATCCCGCTGCACCACTCGACTCCGAGCGCGTGTATCGCCTCGCCCATTTCGAACGCGACCTTGTGAGAGGCGCGCGTTGCCCCGGAACGCAGTGCGCGGATATACGAGTCCTCCCCCGGCTCACGCAGTTTCGCCTTTGCCCGGGCTTTGCTCAGTTCCTGAACCAGGCTCGAACTCTTGAGGTCATACTCGTTCATCATCGCGTCCAGCCAAGTCGGCCAGGAGTCGTCGCTGCCGCGGGTCGTCTTCGGTAAGTCGTATTTCATGGTCGGCGTTAGTAGTTTACACCAGAAACGGGCTACTTCGCAAATCGTCGATCCGTTGTACAAAGGCGGAAGCCGTGATCAATCGGCAACAAAAACAACGGATACGGAGACCATGAACGGATTACCCAACCTCTACACACGCAAGGAAGCCGCGGCGAAGCTCAAGATCAGCGCTCGCCAGATCGACTACCTCATCGCCCAGAACCTCATCCCCTACGGCCGGAAGCGCGGCCGTGGCCCGATGGGCCAAATCGTCTTCACCGAAGATGATCTTCGCCGAATCATCGAGTCGTGGCGCGTCGGACCGACCACCGCGAAGCGCTCGAAGAAGACCAGGGGGCATCGTTAAATGAGTGCGACCCCAACAAATGCGAACGCCCCGGTGGTCAAGACCGAGGCGCTCGCGGAAGCCGGCAAACCCCTTCAGGAAAGCCAACAACAGATCGATACGGCGGCCGAGGATTCGATCCTCTCCGACGGCTCGACCGAGCGAGCGGCGCTGCGCGTCGCGCTCAACGCGCTGCCGCGCATGCCCATCACCAAGAGCCAGAAAGCGTGGCTGACAGCCGTCGCCTACGTGGACGATTTCGTTGTCCATCGCCCCGGGCGACCTTCAAAGAATTCCGCACCAGTGCAGAATTCCGTCCCGCAAGTCGCGGCCGAGCAAGAGATCAGCGAGAGGCTTCTCGCGGAAGCGGTAGCGCTCGTGCGCGAGCTTCAGCCCGGCGATCCTCGTCGTGAAAAGATCGCGAACGGGCAGATCGATGTCGGCTGCGTCTACGACGAAGTCGCTCGGAACAAACGAAACGCCGAGATCCGCAATGGTGCGCGCGATCTCACGGCCGACGAAAGTCAAATCATCCTCGCGGACCCGCCGTGGAAGTACGACGACGGCGGCGTCCGGCGGCCCGGTGCTGCCGAGTCGCAGTACCCGACCATGTCGCTCGACGAGCTGATCGCGTTGCGTCCTCGGATCGACAAGATCGCGGCGAAGGACTCGATGCTGCTCCTGTGGGGCACGAGCCCGCTGCTCCGGGAGGCTCTGCGCCTCGTGGAAGCGTGGGGATTCGACTACCTCTCCTCGGCCGTCTGGCACAAAACCGGCCGGCTCGGGATGGGCAACGTCGTTCGGATCGATCACGAGCTTCTGCTCGTCGGTCGGCGCGGTCGCGGCATCCCGGTCGCCGATCATGGCGTCCGCAGCGTGTTCAGCGCTCGCGTGACCAGGCACAGCGAGAAGCCGGTCGCGGCCTACGAGCTGATTGAGCGGCTGTGGCCCGACGCCCGCAAGATTGAGCTCTTCGCTCGCCGCTCGCGTCCAGGTTGGACGCCGTGGGGCGCCGAGGCTCCGATCAATCCCACGGAGGTGGAGTAATGGCCGTCTTCGCCGTGGGCTCCGGATTGCCGATCCGCCCCAGAGTTCCGACGTACGTGTGGACCGGCGGCCACGCGCTCATCCTCCCGCTGGATCGCATCACCGGCGACGAACTTCGTGCCGTCAAGAAGGGCGAGGCGGAGTTCGCCGTCGTCGAAGACGGTCCGGTCGCGGCGTTGCTCTTCCGCTTCGGAGATGCGCTCCCGTGGAGCGACGCCGCATTCAACATCCTCGACGGCGGTCGTCTTAGCGCGGAAGCCCTCGCAAGCATCGAGTCCACGTCGCTCGGATCACATGGCCGTTCGCTGCTCACGGCGATCCTCGTCGAGCGATGCTCGAACATCGTCCAGGCCATTCGGGTCACGACGCTGTCGCGCGCGATGAGCCGGGAAATGCTCGATGTGCTTCGTCGCCAGATCGCGTTCGGACCGATCTCCGACCCCGAGATGCGGGCGCGCGCAAGCGCCTTGTACGAGCAGTACCCGACCTCCGAAGCCATGCTGCCGGCTGCGTCGGCGCGTTGCATCGGCGGGATCGAGGAGGTGGCGGACTAATGCGCTTTCTCGATCTGTTCGCGGGAGCGGGCGGCATGTCGCTCGGCCTCCAAAACGCGGGCTTCCAGCACGGCATCGGCGTCGAGATCGACGCCGATGCGCGTGCGACCTACGAAAAGAACATCGGACCCTGTATCGGGATCGATCTCGGCAGTGCCGCCGCGGCGATCAAATCGCTGCGGGACGCTGGTCCGTTCGATCTCGTCGTCGGCGGGCCGCCGTGCACCGATTTCTCCAGCGTGGGTCTGCGCGATCAGACCCGCGGGTCTGCGGACCTCACGGGGATATTCGGGCTGCTTGTCAGCGCCCTTAAGCCCAGGGTCTTTATCATGGAGAACGTCGCCTCGTCGCGCGACTCCGACGCGTATCGCTTCGCGATGCGCGGCCTCGCAGGCATACGCTACGGCATCGCGAGCGTCGTCGTCGAGGCGGCGCGCTTGGGTGTTCCGCAGCAGCGTCGGCGACTCATCACGGTGGGTGTCCGTGACTCTCTCAGCGTCGATCGGCTTCCTGATCTCGTTGAAGGCGCGTACTCGCTGCAACCATTGAGCATGCAACAGCACGGTGATCAGATCGGGCACGTGTTTCCACCGCTCTACTACGTTCATCCGCGTGCGCGAAACCGGCGCGGAATTTGGTCGTCCGAAGCCCCGTGCGCGACCGTGCGCGGCGTCAATCGGCCGATCCCGCCGGGTTACCGTCGTCATCCGAATGACGCGGGCGATCCGCGCGACGCGCGACCGCTGACCACAACGGAACGAGCGCTCGTGCAGACCTTCCCCCTGAAATACGAGTTCGTCGGATGCAAGACCAGCATCGAAAAGCAAATCGGGAATGCCGTGCCGCCCATGCTCGCGCAGTTCGTCGGAGAGCAGTTGCGCGAAATACTGGCAATCGAAGGCATCCTCGCCGTGCAACGGGTCGCTGCGAACGCACAACACCAGCGACGACGCCCCACATTGTTCGACGTGATCGACAAGGGGGTGGCATGATGGGATACACTCATTACTGGACTCGCTCGTTGCGCGATCTCGACCTCCCGGTGTGGGAACGCTTCACACATGACGTCGAGCGCATCCTGTCCATCGCGTCGCTCACGGCGGACGGCGACAGTCTCGACCCGCCGATTGTCTCCGACCTTCGTGTCCAGTTCAACGGCTTCAGTTCCGACGGATGCGAGCCTCTGGTCATCGGTCGTCTCGCTGCAGACGATGCATCGCTGGGACTTCTGCAAGACGCGCTATCGACCGTACGACGCTGCGGTGACGGCAGTGTTGCTCTCGTTCGCCCGACATTTTCGAGAAGTCAAACTCGGCAGCGAAGGCCGCTACGCAGACTGGTGGCTCGGACAGACACTACACTATGCCGCGACCGGAATCGTGCCCGACATCGACCTCAATCAAGATCTCGAAGGCTGGGACGCGGAATACGTCGTGCGGCTTCGTGAGCGCCTGGTTGTCGAGAGCGGACACCGCCAGCCCACGCAGGTGGTCGATCCCCGACAAATCGCTCTTGTGCCGATGGCTGAGGTGCGTTCCATACGCCCCGATGCGGCTCGGCATTACTTCTCGTTGGCGAAGGCCGTCTTCGAAATCTGCAAAGCGGAAAGCAATCTCGCGGATGAGAGATCTGACTGGCATTGCGCGCGGTCCGAGTAGGGTGGCATGAATGTGCCGCTCATGTTCGGTAGCGTCTGCTCCGTCGCTGGACCGAGTATCCGTCAAGATTCCGATCCCCTCATCGCAGACTCATCGGGTGAAGGGCTATGATGATTGAGCCCGCGCGCTCCCAGCAGGGTTACGGACCCGGCGCGCGAGGCACCGACGACTTGAGAAATCGGGTCGAACGGCGCTTCGCGTCTGCTGGAGACCCAAGATGAGACCTGAAGAAATGGAGGCGTTCCGTCGCGAGGCGGGCCTCGTCGATCTGGAACCTCTACCTGCTTCTCCGTTGAGCGCGCCGCACCGTCGCTCCAAGCTGACGGTGGTGCCGCCGCCACGCAAGGTGGCTGCGACGGCGGTAATGAGTTTGCTCGACGACTTCCTTGCGCGACCGACGGAAGGCGGATTCGCCGATTGGTTTCTCGCGAAGTGCGGCGAAGACGTTCGATACATCGCCGAGTATCGGAGGTGGGCGCTGTGGGATGGTCGGCGTTGGATGGTGGATGCCGCCGACGCCGTCAACGAACGGGCCAAGGACGCGCTCCAAGCCATCGTCGCGTTGATCCCGCGCATCGAGGGCCAGGAGAAGCAAGTCAATGCACTCCGGCTCGCGCACAAGTTCGACTCAGTGGTGCGCATTCGGCAGATGCTCGAGTTCGCCGCGACGGACCCGCGCGTGCTAACTTCAATTCGTGACTACGATTGCGACGAGTGGCTCCTCAACGTCGCGAACGGGACACTCGATCTCCGCGACGGTCGGCTCCTGGCTCACCTGAAGGATCACATGCTGACCAAGGTGATCGACGTGGCGTACGATCCAAAGGCGACCGCGCCGACGTGGGACGCGTTCCTTGGGCGCATCTTCCGGTCGCATCCCGAGCTCATTCCGTTCCTTCGACGTGCCGTCGGCTACACGCTGACCGGCAGCGTTCGCGAGCACAAGTTCTGGTTGCTGTACGGCAGCGGCCGCAACGGCAGAGTCCACGTTCGTCGAAACGATCCGCACGCTGATGGGCGAGTACGCACAATCCTCGACCGCGGAAACCTGGCTGAAGCAATCGGGATCGCGCGGAGCCGAGCCTGAGCTCGCGTGTCTGGTCGGTGTGCGCATGGCGGCAACGGCGGAGATTGGTGAAGGCCGCGCGCTCGACGAGGCTCGGGTGAAGGGGATCGTCGCCGGTGACGCGATTCGCACGCGGAATCTCTACGAGAATACCATCGAATTTATTCCGGCGTGTAAGGTCTGGATTTCGACGAATCACACTCCGCAAATCAAATCAACAGATGAGGGCATGTGGCGGCGCGTCTGCCTCATCCCATTCGACGAGACGATCTCGTGGGACGAGATGGACCACGAACTCCCGGCGAAGCTGCTGGCGGAACAGGCCGGCATCCTCGCCTGGGCCGTTCGGGGCTGCCTCGAGTGGCAGCGTGACGGACTCGAGCTCCCCGACGTCGTCGTCGCACGCACGTCGGAGTACCGGGACGGCGAGGACACCGTGGGGCAGTTCGTCGAGGAGTGCTGCGTCGTCGGCAGCGATGAGCGCGTCGCCTCCGGTGTCCTGTTCCGGGCCTACGGCGAATGGGCTCGGGCTCGCGGCGACCGGCGTCCGTTGACGGCGACCATGTTCGGCCGGCGGCTCACCGAGCGGGGAATCGGCAGCGAGAAGCCGGGCGGCGTGACGTTCCGCACGGGGATTGACCTCCGCCGCGCCGAGCCCGAGGATCGCCACTACGGGTCGGACTAGCCCCGAGCTGCCATGCCGGTTATGCCGGTTTGGGGCATTTTCTGATAAGTCTCGCGAGGAGAGATATCTCTTAGGAAGGTTTACGAAAAAAGGCCTAAACCGGCATAACCGGCATGATTGGTAGCGGCATCCATGCCGCCGGGGATCGGCGGCCATCCATGGCCGCTGAAGATAGCAAGCCGCATTTTCTCACGAGAGCGTACTTATCGTTTTGTCTTAATCTGAATTTCGGGGGAGGGGAGGGCGGTGTTGTAGCCGAGGTGCGAGAGATTGGCTAAGTCGATCGCTGCCGCTGAAAGGCCGGCATCCTCGGGCCCGAAAGCCTTGCTACGAAGCATCCCTGCTCTTAAGTAGAAAGATTAGAGATCAACGATGTACCGCACGATCGTCGCCGCCTTCACCGTCAGTCTTTGGGCTGGATTAGGGGTTCCGTGCCAGGCCGCAGATTCGACTGATGCAGTTTGCGCGAAGGCGGACTCTGCAAGTGAAGCCGTGTCAAATGTTCCGCCCAGCAATGCATCCGCTTTGGTCGCGATGGCCTCTCGCGCTAGCAAACTCGCGTCAGATTGTGCAAGTGCCCATGCAAACAAGAACGAGTCCTCCGTTGCGTTAGCGTACATGGCGATGTCGTTCCATAACGGAAACGTGGTCGCCATGGGGATGCATCTTGAGGGCGACAACGCGAGTGCGCGGCGCCTGATTCGAGTGCTGAAGTTGAACGAGGCGCAGTATTTGCATTTGGCCCGGCGATCCGGGGATGAGAAACGGGCGGATCTCCTGCAAAACGTTTCCGATGAGACCGATGGTGTCGAGTCTCATTTTTAGCCACTATCAATTTCGTGCTTGGCGAACGCTACCATGAACGGGGTGGCATGGCTGGACGCGATCAGCGCGCTCGTCGGAGAACGTTCGTTGGAGGTCGAGGTTTCTCGCCCCGACGACGACACTCTGGCGATGACCGCGGGCGCCCGTGGCGTAGTGCTGCACACCGTCGGCACAGATGCCTACTTGATGCCGTCGGTCGCGTCCGGCAGCACGATCGCGAGCAGGCTACAAGAGCGGGTTACGCACTTCGATCCCGAGCGGTTCGCAATCGAGCCGGCGACGGTAAGCCAGGCGGCCGAAACCGCCCTGACCCACCTCATCCCAAGGTGATCAGCGGCGGCGCACGTTCGCCGGCCCGATGCTGCCGTAGTTCTGCACGATCATCACTGAGTCTGACGCAAGGCGCACAGAGAGAAGGGGTCCGAGAGTACTCGGACCCCTTCTTTGGATAACGCTAGAGCGTTACTTGTTGCGATGGATGCTCGCTGGAACGTTCTGGCCGGAGCCTACGAACAGGATGCCGGCGGGCTCGCCGCCGAGCGTCGCGTTGTCCGTGCTCGTCGTGCCAAGGCCGACCCACACGTTTCCCGTGTACGACATCGCGACGTAGTGCGGCCCCGGATCGCCGTTTGCGAGGCAGGTCTGCCAGTTGCCGCCGTACGGGCCGCAGCCGGTGCTCGACGTCTTCTCGCTCATGAAGCCTTGATCTTCGAGTTCGAGGGCGTCGCTCGGGTCCACCGCGTAGTTCACGATTCCGATGTCGTGCGCGATGCCCACCGTGTACATCGCACCCGGGTCGGCGGCGTATGCGGCGTTGTACGGATCGACTTCTGAGTCGCCGTATTGTGTCGTGCCGTTCGCGACGTCGGTCGCCCACTGATTCGCCTCTTCCTGGAGGTACTCGTCCACGGCGAGATTGCCAAAGGATACGGGCAGTGAGACCGTCGCACGCTGGTTGTTCACGTCGGCAAGCCACGACTGGACCGCGGAACTCAGCGCCGTGAGTTTGATCGTCCCGAGCGCGGTCGCCGTGCCTGCCGCGACCGTCACGGTGCGGTGCAGCGTCGCGTAGGAGCCGTTCGTTGGCCCGACGACGAGCATGTAGGTTCCGGCGGGAAGGTTGAGCGAGAAGTAGCCGCTCGCGTTCGTCGTGGACGAGGCGGTCGTCGAAGCGACCGTTCCACAGACGTTGAGCGTCTGCGTCTGCGCGGCGTTGCAGGTCTGCGCGTTGGGCGTCGGACCGACCATGACCGTGAGACCCGAGAGCGGCGTTCCCGCGGGGAAGTCCACCATCGTGCCGGAGAGCGTAACGGTCGCTGCTGACGGGGACGGAGACGGCGCGATCGACGGCGCGGTCGAGGGGGAAGAAAATGCGGCCGACGACGGTGCGGTGATTGGCGTCGTGCTGGAGCCGCCGCCCGAACTGCTGCCGCCTCCGCCTCCGCATGCGGCGAGGATCGTCGCCGTCGCGAACAACAGCCCAGCAAGGGAGACGGTGCTACGCATCGCGACCCGGTTCGATGCTATACGTCGTCGTAGGCGGAGCGGCGATGGTCTGATGGATGACGACCTGCTGCGCTTGTTGATCTTTGCTCAGTGCCCACACCAGCGCGACGACCCAGCCGATGAGCGACCAGCCGAGAAGAACGTTGAGCGCGCCGATCGCGACGACGTTGGATTTCTTCCGTAAGATCGCGATGATGAGCGGAACGAAATAGATGACGAAGCCGACGATGCCGAGGACGATGAGGAACCCGGTCAGCGCGCCCATGCCGGCGACGTCGGTGTGGTGCGCGGTCATTGGAGGGCCACCTGGCGGTTCGCGTTCGGGTCGGCGACCACGTCGGTGCCGACGAGGAACGTGGCCGTCATTCGCACCGTGCCATGCGCGGGAACGATGACCGAGCCGAGGCCGCCCAGATCATCCTTCGGATCGACTTCTCGCGCGTAAGTGGCGACGCCGTTTATCGTCATTTCGCGATATGGTGCGTGGGTCGTCATCGCGGCGTACGTCTTTCTCTCCCCATTGGCGAGCAGCATTGTCAGCATCAACATGTTCGGCGTGAGCGTCGCAACGGAATTTCCACCCTGAACGTCAACGGCAACGTGCACGATCAAGTTTCCGTCCATGTGATCGTTCCAAGCGTTCGCGACGCTGATTGCAAATTGCGGCGGCGACGGTAGTCCGTTTTGGGCGGTTGGTCCATTCTGCGAAGGTGCAGCCTGCGACGATTGTTGCTGTTGCATCGGCACGAGCGGCTCGCCCCATTTCTGCGTGTCGGTCCATTTCTTGAGGCCGGTGAATTGTGCCGCGACGACCTTGCAGGTCGCGCGTGCGATCGCGCTTGCCGGTTCGCTGAGGACGTAGGAGTCGTTGAACTGATTCACGGCCTGGTCTCCGCTTGCAATCGGCGGGTTCTCCGAGAAGTCCGTCCGGTGTTGGCCGATCAGCACGCCGTCGCCATCATAGTAGCGAAATTCGACGGTGCCTCCGAGCAACGCATGGCGCGATCTATTTACAATATTCACAAACACGAAATACCAGTCAACGCCCGTCTTGCAGCGGGCGGCGGTCACCGGTGCGTTGGGCACCGAGATCACGCCTACGCGCTGGTTTTCAAAGTCGCCGGCTTGTGCGGCCGTCGGTACGCAAGCAAAGGCAAATGCCGCGGCGACGATCGCGCAGACGGTCAGCCGTGAAATGGTCCCTGGCATCTTTAGCGGGCTCCTCCGGTGAGAGAAGATCGGCAAGCGCCGACCTGAGTAGGTTTGCGCTCTAAATCCGATCGCGCGCCGATCGTCTCCTCGCTAACTCACATTATATTTCGGAGAGAGGCTCGGTCCCGTTGCCGGACCTCCGAGGGTGCCAAGCAGCTTCCGCGCCGTCGCCGCGCGCGTCGCGAAGTCCATACGCGAGCGGCGGCTCTTGCTCGAGATGAGCCAGGGCGACCTCGCCCGGATCTCCGACGTCTCGATTCGGACGATCGAGCAAATCGAGGCCGACAAGTACAACCCCAGCCTCCGGCTCTTGTGTCAGATCGCCGGCGCGCTCGACGTCGAAGTCGAGGAACTGCTAACGTTGCCGAAGGCGAAGCCAATGCGGTTGCGTGGCAAACGGTCCGCGACGAAGCAGGCCGGGCGGAAGAAGAAAAACTGACCCAGCCCTCCCCTACACCGATCCGAAAACATCGCTTGACGCCGCGCCCGAAATGGCGGAAGATCATCGGCGTGGGTCCGCTCCCGCCCTCGGTCGAGCAAATCATCGTCGCCCACACCCGGTAGAGACTCCGTCTCTACGCGACGGCAAAGAGCCCGGGACACGCCCGAGGCTTTTTGTTTTCCCGCCGTGCCAAGCTGCTGGCACCGGCCGCTACTACGCTTCGGCGATGATCACCAAGGATGGCCGACCCAGCGCCTTAGCGAACGTGCGTTCGATGAGCGACTCCGCGACCTCCGGTCCCAACCTCGACGATGCCAAGGCCCTCATCGAGCGGCTCTTGCCGCGTGACCGGGCGATGCTGCGTCCTTGGGTGCTTGCCCGGTTCAGCGTCTCCGGCGACGTCCACGCGGACATTCGGGATAGGGAGCGGGAGGCCGACTCGGAGCACCGGCTTCGGCGTACGTGAGCGAGGTGATTGATGATACCGGTCCTTGACGACGCGATCGTTGAGGCGGCGGCAAAGACGTTGGGCGACGCCGTGACCGGCGGGGAGATCAACGACATTCTCATGTCGATCCATGTGATCGACACGACCGACCTCTCGACGAAATGGCGTCGTATCCATCGTACGTTCGCAGATCGCCAACGCGCCGACAGGTGCGCGAACAAGTTCGGCGATTTCATCGAACGCGTATCCGCGCCCGCGCGCTGGAGCGGAAAACGCGACGAATATGCTAGCTTTCGAGAGCGATTGAACGAGACGCTTCACCTCGGCGGCTTGCGTCTTGCTGAAAACGGAAAGCTGGTGATGGTCCCCGCGGCTTCGACGCTCGACGAGTCGGCCGAACGAGCGAACCGTCTTCGCGCGGTGCTACAACAACGAGCCGTTCATTCCGAGGTTTTGCGAGCGTGCTCGAAGTTGGTTCTCAAGGACAAGAACTATTTCCACGCCGTCTTCGAGGTGACGAAGGGGTTGATGGATCGCCTTCGTCAGATGACCGGCTCGACCGCCGACGGGAACGCCCTAATTGACGAAACACTTGAATGCGGCAAGCGACCGTACCCGATCGTCGCCCTCAATCGGTACGACACGCCTTCACTTCAAAACGAGCAGAAGGGCATCACGCACCTCGCGCGCGGTCTCGTCCATGCGTTCCGAAACGTCACGTCGCATGAGCCCGCCGTGACGTGGATGATCAGCGAAGCGGATGCGCTCGACATGATGGGGATTGCATCGCTCATCCATCGGCGACTCGATACGGCCGCCGTGACCGCGACCTTGCAGTCGGCTACGTCGTAGCGTTCCGCGCCTGCCGGGCGACGGTTTATGTGCGCTTCAAAGCCTCGGTCGCGGCCCTGGCCGCGGCGACCCGGACGAACTCCGAGATGCCTTGCTTCGCCGCGGCGGCGCCGCGCGTGATCAGGTCCTTCTCGTCGGCGCTCATCTTGATTTCGATCCGGTAGCGATCACGCTTTGATGGCTCAGTCGGGGGCGTCGTGTGGTCCATCGTCCTCGGCTTTGCACGGGACGGCAGGGTGCCCTGGCGGACAGAAAGATTCTTGCCATCTCGGGTAGGAAGTGCCATCGCGGACGACGATCTATGTCGATCCGGTAGTGCTCGAACGTCTGTGCGCCCCTATCCCTTGTGGATAACCGAAAGATTCGGTGGACAGCGTGGAGAACTCCGTGGACAGTACCGCCTAGCCCCGACCGCCGGGCGGCATAGATGACTCGTAAGGCCATTTCGACCCCCTTCGCGCCGGAGCGCGAGGGGGCCGATCAATCGTTCTATATCCCGTCTACCGTTTCGCAAGCCCGCGAGCGGAGACGATTGTGAGGAAGCCATCGCTGTCGCGTCGCGGCCAACGCCGCCTCCTGGCACGCACCGCCGCTCGTCCCGGCCGCTCTATGTCGCCGACTTGTTCGCCGGCGCCGGAGGTCTGACGGAGGGCTTTCGGCGACAGGGCTTCACGCCGGTCGCCGCCGTCGAGTTCGATCGCTGGGCGGCCCGAACGTACGCGGCCAACTTCGGCGATCACGTCCTCGCCTGCCCCATCGAGGAAGTCGAGGTCGTCCGTCGCGGCGGGGTCTTGGTGTGGTCCGGGGTCGGCACCGACGGCAGCCCGCTCGAGTTCGAGACGCCGGAGATCGACGTGCTCGTCGGCGGACCGCCGTGCCAAGGCTTCTCTCCCCTCGGCCGCATGAACGATTGGGACTTCAACGATCCCCGCAACAAGCTGTGGAAGCACTACGTCCGGATTCTCGACGTGCTCCAGCCGAAGGCGTTCGTCCTCGAGAACGTCCCCGAGCTGCTCAAGTCGCCCGAGTTCGAGCGGCTGCGCCGGCACGTCGCGAAGTCGTACGACATCGATCACGGCGTGCTGAACGCGTCCCACTACGGGGTGCCGCAGGCCCGCAAGCGCGCGATCGTCATCGGCACGCGCATCGGGAAGGCGACGCTCCCGGTCGCGACCACCGAGCGCCGCACGGTTCGTGACGCAATCGGCGACCTGCCGTTCATCCCGACCGGCGAGAATTGGCACGTCGGTCGGAATCCGCGACCGTCGTCGCTCGAGCGATACGCGGCCGTGCCGCCCGGCGGCAATCGCTTCGATCTCATCCGGAACCGCCGCGATCTCGCGCCGAAGTGCTGGCTCAAGAAGAAGACGGGCAGCACCGACGTCTTCGGTCGCATGTGGTGGGATCAACCCGCGCCGACGATCCGGACGGAGTTCTTCAAGCCGGAGAAGGGGCGTTATCTGCACCCCGAGGCGCACCGGCCGATAACGATCCGGGAAGCCGCGCGCCTCCAGACGTTCCCGGATGCGTTCATCTTCATCGGCTCGAACGTCCAGGTGGCAAAACAGATCGGCAACGCCGTCCCCATCATGTTGGCGGAAAGGATCGCGATCCAGGTCCGATCAACGCTCGCGACGCGTGCCAAGAAGAAGCAACAGCGCGAACAGCGACGGGCCGCCTCGTAACAACGAGGTCGATCGTGCTCGTCTCCTGGACTACTTTCTGGCCAACCCCGAACGCCCGCTGAAGAACGCCACCCTGGCGGCGATGCTCGGGGATGATCGTTCCGACAGCTGGACGCGTCGGCTTCGTGAACTTCGTAAACCGCAATTCGGCGGCTACACGATTCTCAGCGCACGAGATCGCGACGGGCTTGCCTCCGACGAGTATTGGTTTCCGAGGCAAGAGCGCAAATCACCTCAACCGGCTAAGGGGATCTCGAATCGGTTGCGCGGCGAGGTTTTCGCGCGGGATGCCTATACGTGCCAAGCTTGCGGGCTAGCGCGCGGTCAAAGGTATGAGGATGGTCGCACGGTGACGCTGCACGTCGGTCACGACCTCGCCGAGTCCCACGGTGGCGAGGCGACCCTCGAAAACTGTTTCACGCTCTGCGCTCGATGCAACGAAGCCGAGTCGAACGTCGGGCCGGATCGCCCGAACGTCTCGAAGACGATGGCGCAAGTACGGCGCCTCGCCAAGCCGCAGCAACGCGAAATCTACGCGTTTCTTAAATCGGTCTTCGAGCCGTGACGAAATCCGAGCAGATGGCTCGCGTTCGCTCACGCGATACCGAGCCGGAAATCGCAATCAGAAGGCTTCTAACTGAGCGCGGCATCCGATACCGGCTCCACCGTAAGGATCTTCCCGGCAAGCCGGACGTCTATGTCGGTCGCCTTCGGCTGGCGATCTTCGTAAACGGCTGCTTTTGGCACGGCCACGATTGTCCACGCGGGAAACGCCCGGTGACCAACACCAAGTTCTGGAATACGAAGATCGACCGAAACGTCGAGAGGGATGCTTCAACTTTCGGCGCGTTACATGACCGGGGCATTGAGGCTGTCGTGCTGTGGACATGCGCAACCGCATCATACGCCTCAACTGCTGACCAAATTGCGAAACGCTACGATGCCAAAATCTGACCCGAGCATTTTCTCGCTCGTCCATCAGTTCCGCAACGCATACCTGGAAGGCATCAATAAGACGATTCTTGGGCGGAATCACAAAATTAGTAAGAAGACTCTCGCAAAGCGCCGTGCTGACGGTTGGAAGGGCGGGCCGCCCGTCTCGGGAGCGGACGTCGGCTCGGCGAAATCTATGTGGATTATGGAGCATTGGGCGGAGCAGCTCCCTGGTTCGCTTGGCGCCTTGGGGACGTCGCAGACGTCGGGAAGCACCTATGAAAGTCTTCTCGAAGAGTTCCTGAACAAGAGCTTTACTGCACTTGCAGCTCGTGGACTTGCTGCTGCTGAAAACTTGAGCGCGACTCGGGGGACCCAGGTTGAAAGCTATGACCAATATGCCCATCTTGCAGATATCAACCAGGCCTTGCGCGGTAGCGAAGAATTGCGCGCCCTGTTCGGCCGAAGTTACGGCGTAAAGCCCGACATCATCGTCGCACTGAAGCGGCTTCATCCGAGCGAGATCGGAGGTCGAGGGAGAGCAACGGAGATTGCCCGCTACTCACCGTTCTTTTCTGACGCGGAGTATGCGCGCAATAGCCAGTTGCTTCGGAAGCGAAGTGTCCCGGAGGCATCGATCCTGAAGGCCATCGTCTCCTGCAAACTCACCCTCCGTTCAGATCGCGCCCAAAACGTCCGTCCTGAGGCAAACGCTGCCATGAGATTGAGGAGAGGCCGAGTCCCCGCCATCGTTGCAATCACCGCAGAACCCATGATAGGTCGCCTAGAATCGCTGGCGCTCGGAACGGGAGAGATTGACTGCGTGTACCACTCTGCGCTGCCTGAGTTGGAGTGTGCGATGGAGATGGCGGGCGACAGCGAAGGACTGGGCCGCCTGCGAGAAATTATTCGGACCAGACGGATGCGCGATGTCTCGGACTTGCTTTTCGACGTAATGCTCTAGCACCGCAATGAACGATCTGCTGCCGAAACTCGCGGAGGCGCGAGCCGATTTCCTTGCCGCGATCAAGAATTCGATTCTCTGGGTCAAGCCGGCGTCGCGCCTGAAGGCGGCCATTTCCGGACGCTTGGGCCCGCACGTTGAGGGGGCGGTCAGCATCGCCGACGTCGATAACGCGTCATCGATCGCCATTGCCTGGGAATGGGCGTCGCGTATTCCCGGCGCATTTGCCGAATCCGAGCCGTCGCAAGATTCCGGGAAGCTGTTCCAATTCGCCGTGCGCGACTTTCTGGAACGCGGCTTCCGACTCGGGGAAAGCATCCGCCCGGGAAATTGGCATTGGAAGACCGAGTACGGCATCTCGAACTTCGATCAATACTCGCACATGAACGACATTCGCGCGGCGCTTGAGGCGAACAAGGAACTTCGGACGATCTTCTCCGAGCAGTTTCTCGTCAAGCCGGATATCGTCGTCTACCGCAGCCCGCTTCTCGGAACGGAGGTCGGTCGTCAGGAAGGCGTGCCGGTCGGAATGCTCTCGCCGCTGCTCGACGACGCGCAGCTCGGACACGGCCACCCGCTGCTCCATGCGAGCGTATCGTGCAAGATCACGATGCGATCCGACCGAGCGCAGAACACGCGCACCGAAGCCTTGAACCTGCTGCGGAACCGCAAGGGACGTGCGCCTTCGATCGTGGCGGTCACGGCGGAGCCGCTGCCGACCCGCCTGTCGTCCCTGGCCCTGGGGACAGGCGACGTGGACTTCGTCTATCACGCCGCCCTCCCGGAACTGCGCGAGGCGCTTTCCGCCGTCGGCAACGAGGACCAACTCGACATGCTCAACACCATCGTCCAGGGCCGACGGTTACGGGACATCAGCGATCTCGTTCTGGACCTTCTGATTTAGGGAGCGTGCGGGCGTGCGGGTGACGTTTCAGAATGCGTGCGACGAGATCGTCTCGCGGGCCAATCAAAGCGGCCTGAGACGATTTGCCGACTGGGAATCACGATCAGATCTCGTTCAAGCGGGCGTGGTGGAGTTCGTCAAAGGCTTCAAGCACGAGGTGCTTTTTTCGATTACGCGCGATGCATTCGACGACGTCGTTAAGAACACGAAACATCCGCTTGGTACGATCAAGCCGGACGAAGAGAATTACAAGCCGGGGATCGCGCTCGTCGAGAACCTCGATACGCCGTGGTCGTTCATGCAGTTGTTCCACAAATTCGTTGAGGAGAAAAAACACCTGCCGACGTGGCAAGAGTTCAAGAAATATCTGAATGGCGAGGCAAAGCCCTATCTCGTCGGGCCGTACATGAAAAAATTGCACTATTCCGCGGCCAACGCTGAGAAGCGGAGCGACATCAGAATCGGCCTGCTTTGGCGACTGGGCAACGCGTACTATTCGGCGCTGAGAGAGATCGACATCATGATCTCGCTGCGTGATGCCGGCTTGCAGATGAAATACCATCTTCTCGTTGATGCGCTATTCGCCGTCGATCTCTGGCGCGGCAGCGACATGGTCAGCGTGTTTATTCCGAACGCCCGCTATAAAGAGGTCGGAGACGGCGGACGTAAGCCGCGGCCCGAGGAGTATCTCCCCGACTCCATCTTCAGGTGCCGTAACTTCGCGATTGCGAAGCAACGCGTGTTCGGAAAGTATTGGCCCGTCTCGGCGACGACGGTAGCGAAGATCGCCATCTTCCTCGTGGCACCTCCCACCGCCTGACCGCAACGGAACGCAGATTGCCCGTTCAGGGCTCCGCGTTCCGCGCGTGGCAAGTGTTAAATCTCGATCACGGCAACCTTGGGCGGCAAGGCGACAGTCCTCGGCGCTTGGAAGGAGGAACGTCATTCAACCGGTCTCTTGGGGGTGGATTTGGAGACACTAGCCTCGGCGCGTGACGTACTCCTCGCCGGACTCAACGACGAGCAGAAAGCTGCCGTCCAATCGGGTGCGCGCCGTCTGCTGGTTGTCGCGGGCGCGGGCGCGGGGAAAACAGAGGTCATGGCCAGGCGGATCGCTTGGCTCATCGCCGTCGAGGGTTTATCAAAATCGGAAATCGTCGCCTTCACGTTCACAGAACGCGCGGCCGAAGAGATGAAATTTCGGATCCGGCGGCACGTGGCCTCAGTCGCCTCCGACGAATCGGACGCCACGCTCGGCGACATGTACGTCGGGACCATTCACGCATTTTGCCTGAATAAGCTGCGTGAACTTTCACCGGACGAGTTCCACAACTACGATGTCATCGATGACGTGGGTCGGCTCACGCTGGTGCAGCGCTCGTACGGAACGCACCTGGGACTCGCGCGCTTTCTGAATGCGACCCAGGCGTTCGGCATGTTTGATGCGATCGACAAGTTCTTGCGAGCGTACGACATCCTGAACGAATATGGAGAATTCAAAGTCCGACTCCCAGCGGGACCTATTCCGGGGGACGTGACGCAGGACCGCGAGTGGTGTAAGGAAGCCGTCCTCCTCACGAAGGTCGGCAAGCACGAAGCCGCTACGACCTTCGCGGAATCGGCAGCGAGATACTATGCGTTGTTGCGTAGCCGGCACTTTCTTGACTTCAGTACGGCGCAAAATGAACTACTGCGTCTCTTGGAGCGCAGTCCTGAGGCGCTCGCTGCTCTTCAGGCGCGCGCTCGTTGCGTCGTCGTGGACGAAGTCCAGGATCTGAATCCGGTTCAAAAGCGCATCCTCGATCTTGCCGTTGGTGACGAGGCGCGTCTCGTGGCCGTTGGTGACCATCGCCAGGCGATCTTCGGCTTCCGCGGTGGCCTCGTGAAGATCATGGGAGAAATCCACGACGATATCGCGTCTTCACTGGACGGCCAAGTCGTCGATCTCACACTCAACTATCGCTCAACGCCCCGGATCATTGATTTTGCGAACGCTTGGGCCGCGACGATTGACCCGCCGGGCGGACTTCCGAACGTCGATATGAGGCCCGGAAACATCAGCCGGCTCGACTATGACGCCTCGCACGTCGGAGTGACCCGGTTCGCCGACGCCGAAGAAGAAGCCGAATGGGTCGCTGCGCGAATCTCTGAGATGGTGAGCGGCTCCGATGGTGCTCGCCATGACGTGAAGGATGCCGAACGCGGTCTAGGATTCGCCGATATTGCCGTGCTGCTTCGCTCATCCTCGAATGCTCGGAAGTTCATGCGTGCGCTGGAACGCCACCAAATTCCGGCCGTCTTCCGAGCGGGTCCCGACCTGTTCTCGCAGCCGGAGGTGTTGCTTTTTCTTGGAGCGCTTGCATCGTCCGTTGGACTCCCCGAAATGCCGGGTCGCAACTTGCCGAAGCAGGTTGAAGAAACGCTGGGCGTCGCTCCCGCCGCCGTGCCCGATATCGTCCGACGAGCGGTGGTGGTCTTACGTGACGATGATCTTGAGTTAGACGCGAAGGTAGCGGATCGGCTCCTCCTCGCGGGTCGCCTCATTCAACAGCATCTTGCAAAGGACGGCGTGCCTCCGACCAAAGGCGAGGTGCGTGGGCTCCGTTGTGAACCCCTCAAGCGCTGGTTGCTAAAGACGAAGAAGCCGCGGCGCGTGTTTCCCCAGGACATGCTGCATTGGCTGTTCTCGGAGGCCGGTGTATCGGCGTTCGATGATGGGTCAAAGCGCGGCGAGTCTGCAATGTTCCACCTCGGCGCGCTCAGCGCGATCATCACGGGCATCGAGGCGTCTGGCTGGACGAGTCCGAGCGACTTCAAGTTCCAAATCATCTCGCTTTGCTTATGGGGCACGAAGAACGCGCGGACCGACGAGGCTCCGCTGCTCGTTCAACCTTCCGCCGTGACAATTGCGACGATTCACGCGGTGAAGGGTCTTGAGTTCGCCGCGGTCTTCCTCGCTGACGTCCGCGCGCAAACATTTCCGAGTAACATGGCAACGCGGGTGGACGCCTATCCGTTTGATGGCCCTATCCTCCGACGCATCGTCGCTGCGGATCACGCCGACAACGCGAACCATGACGCCGAGCGTCGCCTCATGTATGTTGCTCTCACGCGTGCGGAACGGTACCTGTCAATCACCGCCGCGGGTCCGAAGCAGTCGAGCTTCTATCGGCAGATTGAAGCGATGGCTCCGACGGTCGGCGGCGTTGCCGGAACGCCGCACGACCTGTTGCGTAACATCTCGCGTGTCCCGACGGTCGAACGTTCAGACTTTCGCCTCGTGACGAGTTTTTCGGACCTGCGCTATTACCTCGAATGTCCGCACGACTTTTATCTTCGTAAAGTGCTCGGGTTCGCGCCGACGATCGACCAGGCTTTCGGCTACGGTCGAGGGGTTCATAACCTTCTGCGTGCGGTCCACACGGATCCGGCGATGTGGGCGGACCTCGCGAAGGATCCGATCGCTTTGCGCTCCGCTTTGAAGGATCTCATCGACCGGGGCCTCTTCTACCTCCGCTACACGACGAGCGGTCCACTCGAGAACCTCAAGAACCGTGCGGAAGCGGTCGTCGCGGACTATGTTGGGGTCTATCGTGAAGAGCTTTCGACAGTCTTGTTCGAACCGGAGCGGCCGTTCGAGACCCTCCTCGAGGAGGCTCAGGCCTTGGTCACGGGAGCCATCGATCTGGTGAGGCTCGACAATCCGCCGCGTGTCTCGCTCATCGATTTCAAGTCGGGACAAGCCGATTCTGAAAACGCCTCGAAGTTGGATGAAGAAGAGATGCGCCTTCAGATCGCGCTCTATGGAGTCGCCGCAAAAAAAGAGATGGAATACGAACCGGACCTTGGGTTCGTGAGATATATCGGCGAGACGCGGCCCGATCGACGCGAACTCCCAGTCTCGCTGGACGGTGCGTCGCTCGCCTCGGCGCGCGCAACCGTCGTCGAGACCGTAGGAGAGATCAAGGCGCGTCGCTTCCGAAGCGGTCCAAAAAAGGTCGCCGCGAATGGGAATCCGAGGTGTTCCGAGTGCGACTTCACGGCCGTCTGCGGAATGCCCGACGCGAAGCCTTACAGCAAGACCGGTTCCAGCAAGGACACACCCGACGAGTGAGTACCCTTTCGAAATTTGAAGCTCGACCCCGCGTCGCGCTGGACCGAAGCCATGTTTTGCTGCTTGACTCCCACTTGGTGACCTCGGAAACGGGGCGTGAATTTGCCAAGACGGAGCACGCGAAGGGTCGCGGCGTCTACATTTTTGCCATCTCGCAGCGTGGCCCGGGTGCGCCGATTCCGTGGTACGTCGGTAAGACGGAACTCCAGGACTTTGCGTCCGAAGCGTTTACGGGTGATAAGTTGCGGAAGTACGCGCTTGCGTCTTTGCGGTCCGATGGTTCGCCATATCTGTACCTCATTGAATTCGTCGGGCACGGGAAGGCTGCACCGCGCTTCATTGATGATCTTGAGACGCTGTTCGTCTTGCTTGCTCGAAATGTTAACCCTGATCTCCTGAACGTGCAGAAGGCGCTCACCCCGGTTGGCCGGCTTCTCGATATGAAGCACGTTGCCATCACGGGAGTCATCAACAGCAGCGGGCCCGGGAGACGGTCCGATGCTGCGGCTGAATTGCTCTCACTGCTCCGCCTTGAAGCCTAGTAGGCGGAACACCCCGCGCGGTTCGCGCGGGATCATTTTAGCGCAGTTCGCGAGAACTGCTCGCACATGGACGATGCATCAACTGTCGTAACGTATGTTCTCGAGTATCCGGGAACCAATCTCGTCAAGATCGGCCAGGCGAAATACTACGCGGACCGCTTTGCTCAGCTCGTGACAGGTTCGCCGATTTACCCGGTTCCGGTCTGCGTGTTCCGTGGCGCAAAGCACGAACATGAACTACATGAGCGGTTTGTTCACCTGAAGCACCACAACGAGTTCTTCTACTACACGACGGAACTCCAGGAATACCTGAAATCCGAAGCCTGCGCAGAGGCGCGCATCACTCACCAAGAGGCATGGGCGCTTTCGCCCCGCGTGGTCCGGACCCGGGACCGAAAGAGCCCCGAGACGGGCGAATCGTTGGAGACGACCGAGTAAGCAAAGTGCCAATGCGCTGGCACTGAGCCGTGATCTGATTGGGGGTGTCCCGGAGGTCACGCCCATGAGCCAACCCGTCTCCACCCCCTCAAACGAAATCGTCCTTGTCGCGCGCGCCTTGCCCGACGGCACCCAGGTCCTCATCCCTCGAACGCTGCGGCCTCGCAGCTGCGTGCGGCTCGACGGCACAGAGAAGGTCGTCTACGACTCCCGTTCCTACGCCGCTCGCGGCTGCCCCAAGCACATGACGTTCTACCGATGCAAGGCTTGCGGTGCGTGGCACCGTGCGACGAATCGTAGAAAGGGGAGGCCGCATGAGACTTGGCCGATGCACGCGGCGTGGGTGCGCAAGGCGGCGTGAACGCACGCTCGATCTTCGGCACGCGGCCGGCGAATCGAGACGGCTCCCTACCCTCACCCGAAAACCGTTCGCTCCAAACCGAGCGAAAGAATTGGAGTCTCCTACGCAACCAAATGACAAGATGAACGAGCGCCCTAACGCCGGCCACTTCACCGTCGGCAATCTTCATTGGCGCTACGCCGAAGATGACGGCAAGTTCGACCTTTGGTGCCTGAACGACGAAGTCACCGTTCCGAGCGTCGCCGCCGCCTCCCGGCATCTGCGTACCCTACATCCGGTGCGGCCAAGCGCGATCCGCGTGCGCACGGTTCCCGCGCCCTACGAGGCGCTGGACGAGCCGTTGACCTGGAATGACCTTCGCCCGGAGTACGACCGGATGCTGAAGGCGGCGCTGCGGCTGCTGGGCGTGGATGCGAACAACTACGACACCGGCGGGATGCCATCGGAATATCGTGGTTGGCTGAACTATGCTCGCATCAAAGCGCAACATTACTATTGGACGGACGGCGAAGCCAATGACCCGCTGACGAAAATCGCTTACGAAGTCGTAACCGGTGCATGCGCGGTCTCGCTCTCCATGAGGAACGGTCATGTCACGTTGCCGTTCACCATGGCTGTCGCGCTCGCCGGCCTGCGGAAGCACATACCTAAATGAATGATAAGGACTCCGGAGCGGCGCTTGAGAGCAGTTCGGGCGATAGCTCGTGGTCCCGCATTCGATCGAAGGCTGATTTTCTGACGCCCGCAGTCTTGGCGGAACTTCGCGTTAAAGATGAACAGCTACTCGCCCTGGCGCGTAGTCCCATGGAAGAGATTTCAATGGGCCGCCTTGTCGCGTCGCTCATTGAAATCTGCTTTTCTGCCAACCTTGATCTTGAACGCGCGACCAGCGACCCAGCAAAGTTTCGTGCAGATGGCGAGCTTGCGCTTCGGAAAACGAGCAATTGGACGCTCAGCGAGCGGCGGCGCCCCGCTCTCGACCTCCTCGTTGAAATCGCGCCGCTCGTTCAGGCTTTACAGTCTACCTACGATGGAGCGATACCGGATTTCGGGCGTCCATTGTATCCTTCGCTACTCGGCCAGCCGTGGTCGGCGTCACGTTGGCCAAACCACGTTGATAAGTATATCGAACTGTGGAAGGACGAACGAGCATTGCCCACCCTCGATAGGGAAGCCGTCACCGCGGGACTGCGTGACAAACTTCGTGAAACGCTCGCTCTTCTCGATTCCGATCGGGGAGCTGGAAATGCGTTCTATCATCAATTCAAGTCCGAGCTAAGTATCGCATACACCCTGCGGGAGCCACTCTCAATCGAGAGTGCGGCGCGCACACTTCGATTGTTCGAAGGAAGGAGAGGAGTTGTAAAAAACCGCCTTGCCCGGCTCGAGATTGATGACGACGTATCTGCGGAGTTCTTCACGTTCCTTTACGATACAGCGGACGAATTATTGAGGATTCCTGCCGTGCACGAAAAAATGATGCACGGCTACATTCGCCTCCAGAACTGGCCGGGAAATCCACATTTGCGAAAACCGCTAGTATCAGGCGTCGATATTCCTTGGCTTGAGATTCCCCAGGGCGAGAAGCGCATTGGAGAAATGCTCCGCAATATTATCCGCCTGCGAGAAGCAGATCGTAGAGCTGAACTCGGCCTACCGGAAGTCGGAGGGTTTTGGGTTGGCGAGATGACCCTTTACAGCCGAGTCAAGCAGCTTGCCGGCAGCGCGACCGTTATTTTTCAAGGTCAGCCAAGTTGGCTGGGCACGCAGTCCCTCGATATATGGCTTCCTGAACTTCAACTCGCGTTCGAGTACAATGGTCGACAGCACTACGAACCCGTGGCTTTCTTTGGCGGCGTAGAGGCCTTCAAGGCTAACCAGGAGCGAGATCGCCGAAAGCATGAATTGTGCGAAGCGAATGGCGTCCAGCTGGTTTCGGTTCGCTACGACACGAGCATTTCTGACGAGGAGATCCTCGCGATTGTCTTAGCCCGACAGCAAGCGACTTGACATGAGGCGCGCGTTTGACGTTTGAGGCGTTCTCGGCGGCGGTCGTTGGGCTGATCCGGATCGAGTATCCGTCCTTGCCCGCAGCCGACCTCGGCTCTCGTCAGGTGGATTGGATCGGGAAGAGCGCGACGCTGCGGCTCATGCCGGCCGACGACAAGCACGTCATGCTGTTCTTCGTCTCGCCCGGCGTCAGCATTGCACCGGTGACCTATCCGATGACCGATCGCGGGGCGCGCGAGATCGCGATCGCCGTCGCGGCGACGTTCGGGTCTGTCAATGACCGGTAGCAGGTTACGATCATGGATTCAACAAGTTAAACGCGTATCCGCCGAAAGAACACGGAAAGGAATCATGCAACTCGCTACACATTTCAATGCCCGGGCGAAGGCGTATGCACTCGCCTTTCTGATGTCGTGTATCGTTTCACCACTCCCGGCGTCAGCGGACTTAGACGGCTACACCGTTTGGGGTATATTGAAGTCGGCTCAATATCAGACGTTATATTCACCGGCCAGTAATGTGTTCTTCGCAATGAATTTTGGACGGCCGGTTTCTGACGCTAATCATTTTGGCAGCATCGTAGGTGACACCAGCGCCACGCTCATTCCCATGAATTCAATTCTTGGGGGCCCGTTATCGGTCGCCTACGTTCGGGAACTTGGTACGGATCGAACCTGGTATCTGAACGTTTATCTGAATAGGACCACTCCCCCGACGCTTAATCGAATTGACGTCGTGCTGCATGGTACACCTCCCGAGGGCGCGACTGATCCGATCGTTGTTACGCTGTGGCTGCTAAGCAAGACAAATCTTGATACTTCCACATCTGATCTCTACGCAGATTTAGCGGGCATCTGGCCTGCGTATCGCGATCATGTGGGGAATCCGCCGATGGTAATACAGCGACGCAGCGACTATTGGTATCTGGGCGCTGCCGTTCACGATACACACCCTGATTCCCAATATGGCGACGTGACGCTTCAGCTGAGCGCCTTTCCGTCGAAGCATTACTTCCAATTGACCGTATTGCCCGGCATGTTCCCGCTTCTGGATGGCGTGATGGAACCGAACAATCCGCTGCTCTCGACGATACCTAATCGACAGAGCGCGTATTTCGATATAACCCCGAACGCGCTCGTGGACAAGAAGGCGGTATCTGACGCGCGCGACGACGCTTCGGAGGGCGAGAAGCAAGCGTCTCCGCAGAATCTTCAAGTCTCACAAATGACCGACAAACAGCGTGCGGCTCTGTGCTATGCGACCTTGCAGGGATCGCAGGCCTTGCAATCCAGTCTCGCCTGCATGTACGTTTCGGGCGCGCTCTTCAAGGATGGTGACGACAAGTATTTCAAGGAAGCCGGCCTTGGTCAGTTCGATGCGATGAAGCGCACCATGTTCGCAGCGAATGCGTTCCTGACTGCTTCGGTAATAGAGTCGAGACTTCCAAATGGGCAGGCGACTTCAAACAAGTTATTTGCCCTTGGTAAGAAACGCTTCGACGAGCTGCGGCGCTATCGAAACGTTCCGCCTAGGGCCGCGATGTATCTCAGCGCGATCGTGGGCACGAATCGCTAAATCTTCTCTGAGACTGTCATGGGGACTTGAATCCGCTGCGCATATTCGCCAAAAAAAAAGCGATAGCGACCTCCGTCGCCGCGACGTTCGGATCGGCGAGGCACTCGTAGGAGGTGTGAAATGGAAGAAGAGCCGTTGATGGATTTCGACCTCCTCGAAAACCTCCGGCCGTCGCTCGCGCCGCGCGCGGAACTCGCTGGCGTCTCGGGTGGCGCGGTCCCGAAGTCCGTGGAGAAGGCGTGCGGCGAACGGTATCTGCTTAATATGATAGTCGCGCTGCCGAACGCGATCGTGGTCGCGCTCGGCGGAAAAGCGGAAAGACGCCTGCGTGATTTGGGAAGGCCGGCGAACATCGTTGCGCAGCATCCGTATGCGCGGCCTAATACGCGTCGCGAACGGAGCTGGCGCGATGCAGCGGCTCGGTTTCACGCGATGATCGACGCCAGATAGAAGCGCGTCCCCTGGCCGACGTTCTTTGCGCGGGAGGAGGGGAGGGTGGAAGCGGCTTGGTGCGGTTTGCTACAATAGGGTCATGGGGAAGCCCGTCACCGGAATTACACCGGCACAGTCCACGGCTGCGCGCCGCGCCGCTGCGGTCGCCGCTGGCAAGTGCCGCGAGTGCATGGTTCGCGACGCTCGCTCCGGCCGTGTGACCTGCGAGCCTTGCAGCATCGCCGCAGGCATTCGCCGAGACCGGAACCGCGCTGGAAAGTCCGCCGAAGCCAAGTCGCTCGGGGCGAAGACGATCGCCGAAATCTCGGCGGAGCGTCGCGCCGCGGCGAAGGCGGCACGACTCTGCTCGGTCTGCGCGAGCAACAAGGCACGGCGCGGAAAACTAACCTGCGAATCGTGCGCGATCCGGTCCGCCAAGCACGCTAAAAGCGCTAAGTAGGGATTCGGTCGGAAAAAAAGATCGACAGGGGCTTCCTTTCTGGAGCGGTTTGCTGTAGAATTGGACTATAAACGAAAGCCGCCCGCTGCACGATACGAGCGAACGAATGAAATGCCGAGAACCGGGGCGGTCAAGCCAGCAGCAAGGAGCAACCAAAAAAAATGACCTTCGAAAGCGCACCGCACGAGACCGGCTCAAACGACGAACGCGAGAAAGTCGCCGACGTACGGGCGTGCACCTACACGGTGACGAACATGGCCGACACGTTCACGCACCGCCGGCTCCGCGATCTTGTGGACAACGTCTGCGTCGATCTGCTCGACTACGGCGCCCCCGACAAACTCGCTCGCGTGCGCCGCCTGGAATACGGCGACACCAATCTCCGCAAAGCTGTCGTCATCGCTCTCGCCGAGGGCTTTGCGATCCAGGCACGGGTGGCCCAATCGGGCAGTATGCCGAGTTCGTACCGCGGGATCGCGATGGCCGATGCGGAGGCGCTCGTCGTCGTGCGGCTCGCTCGGGATCGCGTCCTCGCCGTCCGCGGCCGCGGTCGCCCCCAGATGGGTGCGCGCGCGACGATGGCCGACAGCGTGATGCCCAGTCTGCGAATCAAGGCGTACCTCCGCGAACAAGAGCGCAAGAGCAAGAATCCGGTCGCGCTCCGTTCTGAATTCGAGTCGTGGGAAGGCCCCGTGCGCGAATTCGGGCGCGCGGCCGGCATCGGCGACAAGATCAAGGCCGCCCTGCACGAGACGCGCGCGTTCGTCGAACGCACGCTCGCCGAGTACGAGTTCGACGGCCACGGCTTTTCGCGCGTGACCAAACTCCACCGTGAGACCGGCACGAAATGGGATCCGGAGGGCTACGGCCGCACCGGGTACCACCGCGACACCAACCGCGACCGAGCGGGCTACGACCGCCGAGGCTACGACCGTGACGGATATCGTCGAGACGGTTACGACGTTGCCGGACGAGACCGCCAGGGTTTCGACCGTGCGGGTTTCGACCGCGACGGATACGACCATCGCGGATTCGACCGTGACGGCCGCGATCGCGACGGCCGTGACTGGCAGGGTCGCGACCGTGAGGGCTACGACCGGAATGGCTTCGACCATTGCGGCTACGACAAGAACGGTCTCCATCGCAACGGCACGCGCTTCGACGACGACGGCTTCGACCGTCAGGGTCTCGACAGCGAAGGCTTCGGCCGGAGCGGTTACGATCGCGAGGGTCGTGATCGCGAAGGTCGCGACAAAGACGGCCGGGACCGCGACGGATTCGACCGCAAGGGTGTAGACAAAGACGGCTACGACCGCGACGGGTTCCGCCCCGAACCGTCGGACATCTACGGCACCGTCGTGTTCCGCGACCGTGAAGGTTTCGACCGCGATGGTTTCGACAAGGACGGCTTCGGTCGTGACGGCTACGATCGCCGTGGACGCACTCGTGACGGTCGCGATCGCGACGGCAACTGGGTCGCGTGCGATTTCTGCGGCGTCCCGATCAGCGGCGGGCGGTGGCGCGAGATCGTCGCAAGCGGAACGAAGCGTCGCACGTGCAGCAGGGCGCACACCCAGGCGCTTCGGCAGAGCGAGCGCGCCGCCAAGACGCAGGCCGCGTGATGACGACCCCAGTCATGATGCACCGCGCCGATCCTCGCTTCGACCGCATCGCCCTGCCGATCATCGAAGCCGGTAGGCAATTCGTGATCGACGAGGGTGGCTACCGACAATTCACCGCCGTGGCGCTGAATGGGCTCGCGACCATTCCGTTCGACGAGTTTGCCGTTCGCCTGCAATTGCCGCCGTCCACGCCGCCGACCACCGGTCTTGAAATTTGGGCCAGCGACGCCGCGGTGCGGCGCGAGGGCGACGAAGTTGTCATTCGTGTCCCCGTGTTCGTCACGCCGCCGTCTCCGAAGCCGGGCCTGATAATCGCGCACACGTTCTTCGTCTCCTGCGACGATCGCGGCATCATCACGCTGCCCGCCCGCCCCGAGATGGTGCGCGTGCTCGGCGTCGACGCGACCATCAACGAGGAGGCGACGCGGGTTGCGTTGCTGCTCGTCCGCTGCATCCTCGGGATGTGGTACGTGCTCGACCATCGCGACGTGCGGATCATCGCTGAGGCGGATCCCCTTCGGCCGCCGACGCGGCAGCAACGGCGCGCGGCCAAGTGGGTAGATCGCGATCGCTACGTTATCCGCATCTCGCCGACCGTCACGATCCGGCAGATCGTTGAGGACCTCAGCGCGGGCCGCAGTCGGCGCGGGATTGCGCCGCACGACCGTCGGGCACACCTGCGCCGGCATCCGAAGACCAAGGCGCGGAGCGTCCATGTTCGTTCCGCGCACGTCCGCGGCGGTGCGACCCGTCTGCCGATCTACGACCCGAATGGCGTCGTCCTCGAACGAGACGACGCGACACCGGGGCGGTCGTGACGCGGCAAACTGCGATGGCGCGGGTGAGATAATGCCGATCTTCCTTCCGGTCCGTCCTGGCATCTATCGGCATCCCAACGGTGGCATCGTGCGCGTCCGTCTCAATAAGAACAGGACGAACGTCTATACCGAGACGTGGCGGCAGGCGCGCACCTTGGATGGCGACTTGATCGTCCCCACGGAGTACCGTTTCGATTTCGATCCGAGCAAACTCGCCGGGCTGGCTGCTGAACACCGGATACCGCTCGACGAAGCCCGCCGGATCTCGCGTGAGGTCGGCCAATGCTTGGCTTGCGCGAAACTGTTGACCGATCCGAAATCGCAAGCCGCCGGCATCGGGCCGACCTGCGCGAAGACCTGGACCTACGATCAAGCCGTCAATGGCATAGTCTTCGATGCGACGCCGGAGCAGATCGCGGCGGCGAGAGAACAAGAAGCAGCGGCAAGGCAGCGGTCACGTGAAGCAAAGGCTCGTGCCTCCGTTCGTGCCCGGCTTGTCGGCGACCGGATCGTCCTCACGTCGGAATTCGACCACCGGATCGTTTCCATCATCCGCACGTTCGACGAAGCTCGCTGGGACGGTGAGGCCTGGACGCTACCCCGTGGACATGCGACGGCGTTGGCAGAGGCCTTCGAGTTGGTCGGCATCGCTCACGAGGATCTCGCGCTGATCGGAATGGGGCTCGCCCCATGACGGAGATCGCCAAACTCGCCGAAAGCCTTTCGCCGACGCCGGCGCGTCTGCTGCGACTCCTCGCGTCCCGTCCAGGGCAAGCTGTGAGCCGATACGATATCCTTGATGGTTGGCCGCTGCCCGAAGGGGTTAGCACGCTCCGGGACTCGACCCGCGTCGTGGACGTGCACGTACAAGCGCTCCGGCGTTACCTCGCCCCGACCGGCGCGAAGATCGAATCCGTTCGTGGCATCGGCTACCGCCTGGAAGATGGTCAAAGTCACGGCCGCACCCGTGACCGCGGCTGCGGGACGACGCTTGAAATCGATCGTCTCCTGCTGCGCGGGCCATCAGGCGAAGTCCCGGTGACAAGACTCGATTCGCGAATGCTGCGGCTTCTTGGCGAGGCCAAGCATGAGGTACACCAGCCCGATCTCTGGCGTCGCGCCGCGCAGGACAAGTTCGTCGCCCGAGCTTGTCTCCGCACGCACCTCGCGACGCTTCGGCAAAAGCTACGGGAGGTCGGATCGGAGATTGAGATCGTCTGTCGCCGAGCCAGATACTACCGGCTCCGTCGCCCGCTGCCGGCATCGCAAGCTTCACGGCCGACAGCGATCGTCGAAGAACGCTGGGGACCGCCACTCGTACTCGACTACACCAACGACGCGCCTCCGCCGCGTCGATTGCGGGCGCAACGCGCACCGAAGCGCAATTCCGTTACGATTCATGCGGAGCCGATGTGCATGTTCGACTTGGCAGCGGGCTAGATTCGCAACCCTTCCCTCTTACGATCTACAGCCCAAACTTCCACCACAGCGCCGCCTAAGCGAGCTTAAATCCACGTTTAATTTCCGGGCGCCGCCGTATCCGAACGTGCCTCGTTTTATAGAGCAGAAGACCCTGCAATCATCGGAGGAAAACATGAAACGGATTCTCACCGCACTCATCCTCGCTCTCCCGCTCGCCATGACCACTCTGCCGGCGTTGGCGCAAGACGCGCCGTCCTACGCCGTAGCCGCAGCAAACGACGACGCGCAGATCCGCGGCCGCATCGTCGACTTCGACGGCGGCTACAGCGTGCAGGTCAGAGACGAAAACGGCTACATCGATCGCGTCCAACTGCACGAGGGAACGATCATCAATCCGACCGGATTGACGCTCGCGCCCGGCATGATCGTGAGCATCCTCGGCTACAACGCCGGGCAGGTGTTCGCCGCGAACGAGATCGACACGCCCTACACGTTCTTTGCCGGCGTGCCGTACTACGCGGGACACCCGTGGAACTACTACGGCCCGACGATCAGCCTCGGATTCTTCTTCGGAAATACCGGCTGGTGGCACGGAGCGGCCTTCGTCGGCCCGACCCGGTTCGTCGCCGGAGCCCGCATCTACCCGGCCGCTCATGTGATCGCCGCGTATCACGGGGGGGTGTTCCAGGGACGGACGTACGTGGCTTCGCCGGAGCACGGAGGGTATCACGCCCTGGCGCATCCGGTGGCCGTCCACGGGGAGCCGCGCCGCTAGGCCGAATCGGTCATCCAAGATCGCGAACGCCTCCGAGTCTATCCGGGGGCGTTTTCGTCCGTGCCTTTCCCAAGGAATGCGTCCAGAGTAAAAGCAAGCCGGTTCGCGATACCCGTCGCCTGGAGGCCTTCACGATGGTTCGATTTTGCTGGGGACGCCTGTTCGGACTCGCCGCTGGCGTAGTCGGCCTGAACCTTTCGCCCGCCGCGGGGGCGACGACAACGTCGTTCGGAATGTTGCTCCATCGGGCCGACGATCTCTACGCTCTCGCAGCGCAAGTGATCGCTCAGAACCCGCAGACGCAGATGCAGGCTGCCTATCTTGGAAATGGCATCGGCGGAACGTTTAAGGATCAGGAGCAGAAGTTTCAGGACGACGTGAACGCCCTCCCGACGACCGGCGAAATGCGCTCAACGCGCGGCCAGTATACCGTACGGTTCGCGCAATATTATCAACCGCTCGTCAATGCTGTGCGCGATGTCGTAATTGACTGCAACCAAGCGAAGGCGCGGGTCGAGTTGCGAGAAGCCCATGAGTTTCTCGGCGAGCTGCACCGAATCGCCGCCGGCCACGGCGACCCGATGTGGATGGCACCAAGCCTGACCCAAGCCGCTGAAATGCCGGACACTGATTACTGCTCCTAAACGTGACCCTCCCGCTTTACGACTGTAAGGCGGCCAAATTCCATTCGCTGACGGTGCCGTCGAGGTGCGACCAAAGCACGCCAACTCTCGAATTCTCAAGAACGCCCTCGATGCGCTCGATTCGCGTACGCATACGCACGTGATCCGGTAGCGCGATGGCGACCATTGCATCGGGGAACTCGCAGCGCATCTCTGCGGCCTTCAGCAGCGCGGCAGCGGTCGAGATAACCCTCTGCGTTGCGTCAAACAGCTTACCGTAGCAAGGCGAGTCCTCGTCAGCACTAGTGATGCCTTTAGCTTCGACATAAAGACGTTGACCGGCGCGCTCGGCGATGATGTCTACCCCTTTCTGCTTCGTCATGGCAAAACTGATGATCGTCCAGCCGGACTGTTTTAGCGCCTCCATCGTTCGGAAGACAACATCGTCCTCGTTCAGCATTTCCATGCGCGCCAGGTTTTTGGAAACGCGGTGCGCCACCTTCGCGTAATTTTCATACGCCTTCGCGTGTGGCATAGGCCGACGAAATCGGGATAGGTTCATGGTCCGCATCTTGCTCGTGCGGGTCGACGTGGATGAACGATGCATCGTGCGTCGTCGTATCTCGTGCTCCAAGGGTCGAGACGAGCGCGTTGCGCCCTTTCCGCTACGATCTCCGACGTCGCGTGGCCGCTGCATTACCACGTCGGCGCACAGCGCCAGAAAAGATGCAAGCACATGAACAAGATCGAGATCGTCGGCAATCTCACCTCGGCGCCGGAAATCAGTTACACGGCAGGCGGCAAAGCGGTCACGAAATTCAGCGTCGCCTGCGACCGCGGCCGCGGCGAAAACGCCGGCACCGACTTCATCCGAATCGAGTGCTGGGAAGCGCTCGCGGAGACCGTCAACGCCGAACTCGGCAAGGGCGACTTCGTCCGCATCGCCGGATCGCTCCGACTCTCGTCTTACGAGGACAAGGCCGGCGCGAAGCGCACTAGCGCCTACGTCGTAGCTCGCAAGGTCGCCCGCGTCAACCAGGAGGCGGCGGCGTAAGCCGCCCCTCCGGGTCATCGGAATATCGCAATGTTGTGCACGGCCATCCGCTACTTGATCGTCCGCGCGATCTTGCGAATGATGCGCGGACGTATTCCGTGGTGAAACGCGCTGGCTACGAAAGGCTCATCCCTTCGCAGGCGGCGCTTTGCTCGAACGCAATGCGGGCTGGCCTAAGGGCGTTGAAGACGGCTTCGTGGTGGATCGCCCACGCGGCAGAGCGGAGCATGTTGAACGCACGGTGTGTCGTCAGAGTAATTTGATGTTCTGCCTCGACGGCTCTTGGCGTGCCCGCCATGCCGCGCATGCGGAACCGCCACGTACCGCCTTCATATAGTTCCATCGTGCTCGAATACGACCCGTGGACGTAGCCCGAGAAGACGGCATCTATCATTGCAAGCCGCTTTTGCATGGCCGACGGATTTTCGGGCGTCAAATAGCGTGCCTGCGAGGCCTGTAATTTGCGCCGTTCAACCACGCTGCCCCGTGGGGGATTTTCTAAGAGTTCATTCACGGTGTCGGGTTGATCGCTAAAGTAGTGTTCGAGGAACCTGTTTTGGTCCGCAGTCGGATTTTGCGTCTCTATCGCTTCGTGAACGAAGGCAATCTCGCTCAGAAAGTCGTTTGCCGACCGTAGGATCATGAGCACTTCGGCGTAGTGGCCTAACGGTAGTAGCGCAAGGCATGCGTTTAGTGCGCTCACCGTCCGCACGCCCTTCAGTATTTGGAGCAATTGCCCCGAAGGGTGATCGTAGCGAAATTTCCCGCTTTCCTCGATGGCCACCCAGTTGGGGCGCCCGATGGCGGTTACGAGCTCGTCCGCGGCGGACTCCAGAACATCAACCGCCGTTCTGAGGGCGGCGAAACGCTCTGCTTCTGTTGGCATGCACGTACATTCGACTAAAACGGAGACCAACCAGCCTCGGTGCACAGCATACCGCACCGGGCTCCCTCCGCCGTCAACGGGCGCTGACGCTCTCCGCCGTTGACGTCTCCCCCCATGCGCTCCGCCAGCACTTACGAGGCCGGTCGTTTTAGCACCGGCCAGCATGGGGAGCAGAAAATGGAAGAAGAGCGGCTTGTCAGGATGGTGCTGAAGGCGATGACGAACGAGGACGTTCTCGGGACCATCGCACGTCGGATCGCGAATGAAGTTGTCGCTGCGTTGCAGGCGACGCCGCAGATCTCGTTAGAGGGGGGAGAGGCCGCTACCGTCGTCGGCGATCTTCGCATTGACCGCGAGCGTCGTGAGGTCGAAATCGCTGGGAAAGTGCTTCACTTGAAGGCACAGGAGTTCGATTTGCTCGAGGCGCTTGCGCGGAAGCCAGGCCGAGTTCTCAGCCGCGAGACGTTGCTTCAAGTGGCGTGGCCTGAGAGAATTGCCTATGATATTGATTCGCGCACGGTAGATGTCCATGTATCGAGGCTGCGTCGTGCGGGCATCCAACGCATCAAGACGGTGGCCGGCGTCGGGTACAAGCTTGAGGACCGGTGAACGCGAGTAGCCTCCACGTGCGATGAAATTGCAATCAGGCAACTCATATCGTGTAACGATGTTTGCGCGGTATAAGTCGTGTTAGTCTGCAATCTGCAAGTTTACGGCAAACGCCGCCGTGATCGGTCCCGTTCGCCGATAAAAAAGCAACTCCATTACGTCATCCAATGATTGGTTGAGAACCTTGCCTTCGTGACATCCCAAAAGCAAAGATACGACGAAATCCTCGAGCCTCCAACCGGCCGTGAACGGCGCGTACTCGTGCGGAGCAGCAATCGAGAGAACGTCGGCATATCTGGGAATTGAGACCGTTCCCCTGAGAGCAATGAGTTGACGGGCGCGAACTATGCGGCAGCCCACGGTATTATCGGGAAGCGTGGTCGGACCCGTGGCGGGTAGAACTCGTGACCAGGGTATCTGAACCGGGTTATAGAGCAAGTAGTGGACGGGAATGGTCATCTCGCCCTGATATGCGTCAATGCGTTCTGCCTGGTCTGCTTTCAGGTCGAGAGACGCATACCGAGATTCTGATGTGAACTCGTAGGAACGCCGTGTCGCTGATACGTCGTAGGAGTCGTGAAGTCGCCCGAATCCCCATCGAAATCGTGTACGTTCGGCATCCTCGTCGTAGGTACCACTGATCGGGAAGAGCCGCTTCGACTGCAACACGGCTACCTTGCTCCAGATGACTGCACTGCCGCGCCGAAGGATTACGAGTACTCCGATGTCGGCTATTTCCCAAGAGCCAAAGTGACGACCGTTCCCGAGGAAATGCGTTTCGCAGTCGACTACCCATCCGGAATGCGGAGCGATCTCTGGTGACTGCTGGTCCAAGAACGTGATAAGAGCTTGGTCGAGGTGATCCTCTCGGCTCATCGGTTGCCGGCTAAGCATTTCCGATACGGCTGCATTGCCATTGGCAAATATTCGGCGCAAAAGATCGAGTACGTCTTGCGGTATCGCGACCGGGACGCCGGTTGGATTCACTGAGGCCATACACACCACCGTAAAGCCGCGCGTCACTGCGCGCAAAGTTGTGACCGGCCGTGTAGTCCACGAAGAGTCATTGAACCTCTTCCTCGCGGATGTTTTGCCTCATGCGTTCGGTCGTGGTAAATAATCCGCGCGCTGAGTCGGCTCGCGCTCCACGTCGCCGGCGACGAGGTAGTAGGGCTCGCCGTCCACGATGCGGACGACGCGGATGAGCCCCATCTGGACGAGGCGATTGATTGATTCGATGCGCCGCTGGCGCTCGCGTTGTGAAATCGGCATCGGCCAATGATGGCCGATGCGTATGACGAGAAATCTGCGGCCGTGTTACCGGGAGGTTATTCTTCCGGCCGCCGCGCGGCGACGGAACCCATCGCCGCGCCGACGCCGACGCCTATCGGCAAGTTGTGCAGCGCCACGCCTATGCCCGCGCCGATCGCAACGCCCAGGGCGAGAAAACTTCCGAAACGTCGGTTGTTCATGTCGCGCATCATCGCGCGCTGATGACCCGCTTCCTCCCCCTCGAACGAGTCATAAACAAAAACGAAAATACGACGACGATCATCGGCCTCGGAGCGAGAGCGTACGACACCGGGTTCCCTCCGCACGCAAGGGACGCTGACGCTCTAACGCCCTTGCGCGCTCCCCCCGGAGTCAACGTCACGCATCTATCGAGGCCGACGCAACAGTGCAGGGCGGCCGGAGGAGTGATGATGTACGACGGTCGGTTCTGCGCGGCTCTTGCAAACGAAGCGCGCAAGGTTCTGGAGCACTACTATCCCACGGGTGCGATCTCGCTGTTGATTGATGCGAACACGAAGATCATTCCGCTCGGGGATCGGACGCCATACGCGGAAGCTTCACCGGCACTTCGTCGTCTCGGCGTGAACGTGGACGGCTGGCCGGTTCCGCCGGCGGGACTCTTCGTCGTAGAAGAACGCTCGGTGTATCTGCGCTCGATGTCGGCGATGACGATCTGCCATGAAGCCGCGCACGCGCTCGACGCGGCGCTCGGAGGCGGGACGTATCTCAGCGGACAGGATGCGCGCATCCGTCGGGCGTTCGCCGAGGCACGCCTCTTTGTGACACCTTACGCAGCATCGGGGCTGGATGAGTATTTCGCCGAATGCACGAGAGCGTTCGTCGCGGCAAACGACCCGCTTTCGCTGTGGCCCGCTGTGAGCCCGGAGCGCCTACGTAAACTCGACCCGGCGATGTACGCAATCATCGAGGGCATCTTCGCCGACCTCGAAGCACGGAGCCGTGACCGCAGCGGCGAACAGCTCGGCATGGGTCTTGCATCATGAGCGACGCGCTCGACCGCCGCGACCGCCTCGCCGCGTATTCGGGCGAGCGCGGCAGCATGGTCCTCGTGACCGAGCGTCGTCAGGCTATCGGGCCGCTCTCGTGCGAGGTCTGCAACGAAAGCCATCCCAGCGGAATCGCCCGCGGCGTGGTTCTCGATGAGCCCGGGGGCGACACGTCGTGGCTGCTGTGGATGCTCCCGGATGGCTGGTCGCAATCGGACCACGGCGAGATGGCTGTGTGTCCGGAACACCAATCAGACCCGCTGCTCAAGACGATGCGGTTCGCGGATTGATTGACGGCCGGGGCGCTCAACAAGGCTGACTCCGACACGAGCTCGGGTCTGAGATCAGTTGTTTGGTAAATTAAGGTGATCGAAAAACGCGCGGTGGCGTTCGAGAGCGGAAGAAATCAGGCGATCATAGGTGATGATCTCGATGTAAGCCTCGTGACCAGGACTATATCCGAAGTATCCACGCTTGTCGCTTGTCGGCTTCAGAGACCAATTCTTGATGCAGATCTCCATCCCGTCGAGGACGTCACAAACAACGTAGCAAAAGCCTGGAATCTCGGCGCCTCCTTGGATTGGTCGCCCACCTTTCGTCTGCACTTTGCCGTCGCGAATGCGGTTCAAGTATTCGAGGCACTGCCGAACCGGGTCTTCGTTGCCGACCCCGACGTCCGGGCGCATGGGCCGCTTCAATTCGATGACGGTCAACGATGCGGGCGAGGAGTCTCGACTTTCCGACACGAGCAACGGCGCATCATTAAAATTCAAGATGCAGAGATCGGGTTCTTTGCTGCTCGTCGTCTTGATGATGGGAAGCGATGAAAGAGGCTTGTCGGAAGCCAGAAAGTCGTGGAACGAGAGTCGCTCGTCAATAAGCCAAAGGTTTGCGTCATCGAAACGGACTTGATCAGACGTCGCCCGCATCGGGAAGAGCAATTCATGCAGCACGTCTTCCCGCTGATATTTGCCGTCCGCATCACGTTCTATCGCGTGACGAAGAAATTCAATGATGAGCTTTCTGCGACCGACGTAACCGGCAAGATCGGATTGCTTTAAGTCACTCAACGTTGCCAGGTACTCGGAGAGCCGGTCTTTGTATTGCTCGAAGCGCTCGCCGACCGCAACTTTCATTATGTCATGGCCTTCAGCAATCATATGAGCATCGACGTCAACGAATTTCTTGTGAAGTAAGGTGTCGAGCTCTTTCTCTGAGATGTCCGGATCGACGTAAAAGTCTTCTTCGGACAAGTGCCGCAGTATCGGGCGATAGCGGGGCGCCTTTTTCGTCGCGAATTCCTCCACTCGCGCGCGACCAGCCTTTCGGATACTGTCAAGATAGTCGTTTAGAAAACCATTTGCAGCCTTTAAGACTTCGCTACGGATCTCTGAAAACGGAGGCTCCGCTTCCGAGAAAAGCCGTTCATCCGTGTCTGTCTCGGGGATGTTGAACCCGAAGCGTTCCGACCGGACCTTCTCATCGAGGTAGTTGGACGAGATAAAGCATGTGTACGTGAAGGGTGCCCCGTCCTCATCAGAGAGTCGTGCGCTCAGGCCGGGTATCTTGCGATCAAGTTTTTCTGTTTCGACGACTCGATCGTTCGCGCACCACGCGATGACGTGCGGAGCAGAGGTGCCGCGCATCTTAACGTGGACCATGTCGAACGACTGATTGCGTACGGTGAACTGCGTTGTCTCAGTCGAGGTGTTTACATAAGCGTTAAACACGTCCTGAAGCGAGATGCGTTCGTTATCGTCGTAGATGGTAATTGCCGGTGCGCCACCGCGACGCAAGAAGTACGACAGGCAGTGTTCAAGCAGGTCTTGGGCAATCGCGCTGACTCCCTTTGGTGCTGCCTCGCGATAGTCACGGGCGAAGCTCTTCAGGCTGACGATAGTTTGGAGTTCCGCATCGGGCGCCGGACTGATCTCCACCTGGCTAGTTCCGAGCTTTTCGGAGAATGGAAACCGCCTCCGCATCGGCGCGCCTTCTGGTTCCGGAACATAGACGCTGTCGATGACCACATGGTCGAAAGCCTTCAGCCAGAGGAGGCGACCTACGCCGCGGCCTCCAAGCGCGTGCTTGAACTCGCTGTCCAGGGTCTCGAAAGATGAAAAGTTCTCGTCCGTAAATCCGGCCCCATCATCGGTGATTTCAAAGTCGATGATTTCTTCCATCGGGGCGGCTCCCCGTTTGCGTTTATCGTCAATCGGTAGCCCTGCTTGCGCTTCTCGAACAACTCGGATTCTGATCGTGCCCGCACCCGATGTCGAGCCGTAGCGTTGGTCCACCGACTGAATGGAGTTCACGACGGCCTCGAATAGTGGCAAAAGCGCGCGAGACCGTGGCAGCTCCGTGTTGCGGACGCGCCCTCGAAGATTCGTTCCGATGCTCATGTGCCGCGATGTTTCCCGTCCATGATTGGTTCTTGCGCCGCCGGGGCGGCCCGTTCCTGACTGCGGAGTGTCAGGGATGCGGCTCTGGCGCGGGTTGCCTTCTTCGGTATTCCGGCGGCTTAGTGCGGTGGATCCCGCGCCCTCATGCGGCTAACGCCGGACCGGAATGCTTTTAGGGCGCTTCTTCCTCGTTCGGCGGCATAGTGAACGGCGGCATGTAGGGCGCCTTCTTCGACGGAGGACCGGCCTCGCCGCGAAGGGCGCAGATGCGCGGCCACGTTCCGGGTGGGATCACCGTCTTGTTCTGAGACCAAATGCGCGAGATGCGGCTCCAGCAACTCTTCGCGATCAAGGCTTCCACGGGAATCGCCAGCCCGATGATGTCATCCAGAATCGTCTTGTCGCCGGTCTTGGAGCAGTAGCAGCCGCCGGCGTTCGGGTCCGCGCTCATGGAATGGGATTCAGGTCACGCTGGCGCCACGACCTATCGTCTTGCATATCGTCTCCATCCTCGCGTGGCATTAGTTCTGCTTGGTTCGGATTGATCGGTTCCTTATCACGTCAATCGTCGCTTGAATCTCGGAGTGTGGGAGCCGACGACGGGTGCTTCAAGGGACTCTTTGCGGCCTGGGGCGGTGGCCAACCAACGCAACGGGGAGCAGGGATAGCCCTTCAAGGATGGAGAGCCCTTGCTTGGTGAATAACGATTTCCTGTATCCTTCTAGGCGTTGCTCGGGTGGGTTTAGACGATGAGGGTTTTTCGTGCACTTGTTCGCAGGCTCGCAGGCGGTGAAGTAAGGCCACCGACCCTCGCTCTGTGGATCTTTGCCGTGCTGTTTGCACTTGGTGCGACGATGCTTGCGGCGGCCGACGCGCGTTCCCCGACCGGCAGCTCGGGAGGCGGTTCCAAATCAGGAGGCGGCGGCGGTGCGAGCGTGCCGCAGTCCAATCCGGGGTTCGCGATCCCCGCGCCGACGTCGACGGTCCTTTCGGATTTTCGATCCTTCTACGTCGTCGTCGACGGCGGTGAGCCGCTGTTCCAGACCTATGCGACGGAACGGATAGCCAGCGCGATGAGCGACGCCTTCCTAGGAAACTCGAACCCATCGCCTTCGCCATCAGGCGAAGCGCCTGTGGTGCCGCCGCCGTACTACTTCGTTGCCGCCGCCGGCTGGAACGAAGACACGCTCAACGGGGCCTGCAAGAACGATCCGAACGCGATCGGGGGTCTGGTCGTGAAATACAGCGGTTTCTTCACCCAAGGGAATTGGCTTATCTTCACGACCGAACGAGAACATATTCAGCCTCATTTCATTTTCGTGTCTTGCGCAAATGGGGTCGCCTCGCACGTCTCACCTGCGATTGCTGTTTTGACGGAACGCTCGCGTGCGCAGTTCACGATACCGATCGCGCCTGTCACCGCTCTGACCGCCTTGTTCACGCTGAAGTCGAGTTCGCCGTCGCCCACGACGGTTTACGGCATCGGTTACGGGGCGCTGTTGCTGACGACGGCGATCGGTGGGCTTAGTGGGGACATTGGCCGGATCGACCCTGGACACGAGGCGTTGGAAGTATCCGAACGCGTTGCTCGGGATGCCGTTCAATTGACGCAGACCGTGTGCTCCGTGCCGAGTCCGAACCCGGCCTACGTCCTCGCTCTACGAGAGGACTACCAGACGCTTTGGAGCGTACCGGGCCGCGCTTTCCTCGCCGCTCTTCTTCCCGGCGAGACCGCAAACTGGAAGACCGCGAACCCACCGGCGATCGATGATGGAACCAGAAGTCCATTTTCTATCAAGGCGTGGGAAGAGCCGGCTCCGAGCCCGTCGCCGAAGCCGTTGGTCGAGCCGCTTCATTTCGTGTGTGACTCGATTGTGACGCCTACACCAACGAAGCCGCCGGACCCCAAATGATTTTGTCATTTGATAGATGCTGGAGCCTGGCATGAACAGCGGCTCAGCGATTAGTGCCGGCAATTTCATCCTGAACGCCTACGACGCATACCATTCCGACGAGACCAACCTGCGTCCGGAAGTGAATCTTCCGCCAGGCCACGACCTCGTGGCGTACGTGACGATGGAAGACTTCGTCTTCAAGCCCGGCAATCCGAAGGAACGGCGCTTCTACGGCTTCCTCGCCCACGAGACGAGCACGGATCACTACGTCATCGCCATACGCGGAACCGAGGGCCTGCGAGAGTGGTGGGACAACTTCCACGTCCTGATGGTCCCGTTCCGCGAAGCATCGAACGGCGGACGCGTAGCGTATGGCTTCAAGGCCATCTACGGGACCCTCGACATAACCTACGTGGACGACGCGGTTCTGCTCATGCACGCTTCGTCGTTTGCCGACGAACACACGGTGATGGCGAAGCCTGCGTCGGAGCGCGTCGCTGCCGTGACGGCCGGCATGAGCTTCGCCGACAAGGTCGGCGTGATGGTGAGGGTCCACCAGGCGCACCACCACAATTCCAAGCCCGACCACGGCGCCGACATCCTGGCGGGCGATGTCTCAATTTCGGCGACCGACATCACGATAACGGGACACAGTCTTGGCGGCGCGCTCGCGACGCTCTTCGTCTTGGAGAATGACAGCAAGGAAAAAGCGAAGATCGCTCCCCGCGAGGTCTTCACGTTCGCAAGCCCGCGAGTCGGCGACGCGAACTTCGCCGCCAGCTACAACGCCCTCCAGATCGATTCGTGGCGCATCTACAACGCGCCGGATTTCGTGCCGATGGTTCCCTTCGGTGTCGAGGGATTCGTCCACGTCGATCATCCGTACGGCGTTGACACGCGGACGCTCGACGACGTGAAATGGACCCCCACGTGCTGGCACGACATGAACTCGTACCTCCACGCGCTCGGGAAGCCTTTCCCGCCGGAGAGCGCGTGCCACATCAGAAGCATGCCGCAGTGGGAAGCGGATTTGCTCGGAGGTGCGGGGCATCTTGCGCGACGAGCGCTGGGGTTACGCTGTCCCGAGCCGGTTCAGGCTTCATAGCATACTGCGACACGATCCGTTTCGACGTCGTCGTGGAAGCAGAGGTTAGCTCAAATCAATTGGGGCGAATGGAGCGCCGTGCCAATGATGACGCTTAAGGAACTTGGACGGGAGGCGCTAAAGACCGTAAGTCCTGCTGTGCTACTCACCGTCCTGTTTGCTGGCACTTTTCATTACGTCTACCGTCCGCATGTCGAACTTTCATTTCCCATCATTGTGACGCTCGCCGTTTTTTCAGGCGTCCTTGTCTGGTTCGGGCGACTCGCTATTTCAATTTGGCGCCGATGATCGCGCGACAAATCTGTATCGGGATCGTCATCGCGCTCTCGATAGCCGGTTGCTCTAAGCCGCTTTCCTCTGGGACCAATGCAGCGCACGTGGGGACCTCGGGAGTCACGACCGCCACTCCGGTCAAATCGCCCAAAGCCACCTTCGACATACCATCGAACTTGGGGGAGTCCGCAGATCGCTCCCCGAGAACCGAAGAATTCGAAAAGGTCGTCGAACTTCAGAAAGCATCTACTGAAAATCCGATTCTTACCGGGTCGTCGGCGGGCATCCCCTCCGGGGTGGCCTCGTATCCAGGCCCGCTTTCGCAGTCGGTTTATGCCTTCTTCGACGGTACGTCGGCCCATCAGACGTTCGGGCGATACACGTATCTGATCTTCATGCGAACCGACGAGCGTGCGGTTGCAATGCTCGATGAGGTCTTCGCGAGCACGATATCTGCGTACACCAGCTACGACGATCCCCTTCGCTTGAACGTGATCGAAATTCCGGTTTATGGAACTTTTTGGAAGTCCAGCGTGTGGTCAATCGTGCGCACGGGCCATGACGACCAATCCTCGAAAGAACTCGTGAATCAATACTACAACCGATCGCTCGGGGAAAGTATCCTCGAATCTGCATGTGCCGATCCCGATGTCCGAACGCGATTCTGTGGCCATGAGTTTTCGCAAGGCCCATATTTTGTCGCGCTCGCCCATCCGTTTAATCTAAAGGCTCCAGCACAACGGCCGCTTCTCGTCGTAAACCTCGGCAACATCGCGCCTGCCGGATTTCGCTATTTCCTTGCGTGCGTTAAGGAGGAAGTTGAGGGATATTCTCTTGGCGACCGGTCGCGCATCGATAGTCTGAAAAATAGCATTCTTGCATTGGTCCTCGACTTATCATCGTGGCTGCCGGATGCCGTGAAACCAGATATTAAGGATACCGTCGCCGGAAGCGACTAGGCTCTCCGAACTAGAAGTGGATGGCATGAGGAACGATCCATTGACGAAGATCGAACAGTACTTCCTCGACCGCGTTGGCGAGCTGAAGACGCTTGCCACTCGTGGAGACCCCTGGGTGTTCGCGTGCGCGACATCGTTCATCGAGTATCTTGCAAAAATGCATCTTGGCAAAACGACGACGGCATCCGACTACAAGGCTTTTCTCAGAGATGTCTTCTTTAAGGCGTGTCCCGCGTATGCGTCATTCACGTTCGCGTCAGGAAGCTCGGACCTAGACATACAAATGTACCACACCTTGCGATGCGGCCTGGTGCATAGTTTCAGTTTGATCGCCGATCAAAAGGCCCGTTCAGCCAAGGGCCGAGATCGCTCCATTCTTCTTGCGCATCGGAAGAACGGTGCAGTTCACCTTCGCGCAAAGATAGACAATCGAAGACGACCGAAGATCGACGCAGTCGTGTTTACGGCGGAAGATTTCGTGGATGACATCGAAACCGCGACGAAATATCTGTTCCAACAGGCGCGTAAGCCCACCCCAGATGGGCGACTCCTTAAGGCTAACATCAAGAGTTGGACGAAAGCGCACCCACCTATTGGAACGCTTATGCGCGTTTAGTGGCTTAGCGCGGCGGATCCCACGCCTTTACTCGACACACGTCCAGGACGCGCCGGCTGCCCTGCACCGTCCGCACGACGACTTCGGCGACTTGATTCTCGACCGGCACGCCTCGAACGATACGATTCGCGAGCGAGTCCATGAGCTGTACGTCCACGACCTCGCGCTCCTGGAGAGACACCGCCGAGGACGTGCCGCCGCTCGTCCCGTCCGACGTTCCCGAAGAGAAGCCCTGACCGTGCATGCCGGCGTTCTTGCCTGAGCTCCACGACTCGTTCGTCGTCGAGGACTCGCGCTCGACTTCCGCCTTGCCGCCGGACACGAGCGCGACCGACGAGGGGTCCGACGTCGGGAACACGATGCGCGTCGTGAAGTTCGCGATCATCCCGTCGGCGATCTCGCGGCTGAGCACGCCCTGAAGATCGGTATGCACCTGATACGCGATCAGCGGGCACACGCGGGCCTCGCGAGCGACGCGCCACATCGCCGGGTGGGTCTTCTTGTCGGCGACCTGCGCGTACTCGTCGGCGACGAATAGGATGTCGTTCAGGTCCTCGCCATCGTCCTGGCGTGCGATGCGGCTACGCATGTGCTGCGTCATCTGCGCGAAGCCGAGGAGGAACGCCAGCGTCGCTGCTCCGGGATAGAGATTGCGATCCACGTCGAGGATGACGACGTGACCTTGATCGAGCACGCCGAGATCGAAGGTTCCGTCGCCTGAGAACGCATCCGTAAAGGCGGCTTCGGTGAAGAAGGGGGCCAACACCGCATCGATCGTTGCCGTGATTCCCTCGCGTTGCTTCTCGGCCGAAGACCCGAGCGTCTTTTCGATTTCGGGGAGGTGCAGATCGATGCGCCGCTTCGCGTCCGCGTCGCCCCGCGCGTCGAGGATCATCGCCCGGGCACGTATCTCCGGCAGGATGACGTCCATCTCGGCCGGGGTCATCCGCGACAACCTCGATACCGAGGCAAGGTCGTAGTCGAGGACGATCGGGTCGAGGTGGTCGCCGTTGCTTGCCATCGGCTCGATGACGAGCGCGCCGGCTCGCGAGACCGCATGAAGCACGCCGGCGACGCGCCGAACGAGATTTTCGGCGGAAGACGAGAAAAATGCATCGGTCGTTCCCGCCAGCGAAATCGCGGTCCGAACGAAATCGGCGACCGCATCGGGTGCAAGGCCACGGAGGAGAGGCCACGGGGCGCCGCCCGGACCGACGACGTGGATGGTCGCAGGATCGCGACCGACCGCACGCGCGATGCGGACGAGGATCTTGCCCCAGTTCGGCTTTTCGCTGAATGCGAACATGCCGGCGCGCGGATCGCTTTCGAGCCAATGCCCCGTGAACGGTTGGAGTACGGCACGGGTCTTTCCGGAACCGGACGGACCGACGACGACGATGCCGCGTGCGGCGAGGTCGGCCTCCACGATCAGATGCGTACCTGCGGGCACGCCGCCGGCTTGGCCACGCGAGCGCAGGAGGCCGGTCGTGACCCCGAGTGGGACGCGGATGCCGACGGGCTTGGGAGCTGCGGCCGCACGTAGTTTTTGCGACTGAATCTCCGCCGTCCGCGTACGAGCGGCTTCGGCGACTCGCTGCTCGCGATCGGCCTCGACGAACGGTGCGCGAATCGCGAGCAATATTAGCCAGCCGATTGCGCCGAGGATGCCCAACGAGAACAGCGCGCCGACGAGACTTGCGACCAGGTTCGCACTCACGGCGAGAGCGTGGTCCATGTCAGACCCCTCCCTCCTCCGACGATTCAACCCGCTGCATGCGCGCGATCTCGGCGCTAGCTTCGGCGCGCCGACGAGCCACCAGCGGAGCCGTGACGGCACGGATCGGAAAGCCGACGATCCACGCCATGAAGGCGATGAAGTACGAGAGGTTCGCGACGGATGCGAACGTGATGAGGACGGATCTCGTGATCGTGTCGGCGTGCGGGAACGTCCACACCGCGGTCATCGCCGCGATGCCGCTGTCAACCATTGAAAGCGGCCAGGTGAACGACGGCACCGCTTTGATTCTTCCGATGAGGCGCGCGATCTCGTATCCGGCCGCCATGGCCGAAGAAACGGTGAAGAGCAGCGCGACGAGAGCCACGACCGGCTCCCACGGCAAGCCGTGCGTAATGACCCACGCAAGAGCGAGGATCGCGATGCCCGGAACCGATGCGGAAAGCATGCGGCGCGGCTGATCCTGATACGCGATGACGGCACCGGCGAGTTTCGCAAAACCGAGAATTGCGATGATGATGGCGGCGGTCGTGAGGATGATCATGGCTTATCCTTTGCAGATGTAGTTGCGGACGGCGTTGGATCGATGGGCGTCGAGGCGAAGTAGGCCCGTGACATGCGCGACGCGTCCCGAGCAGCCGGTCACCACGTCATCCGCGTGAACCATCGCTCCGGCGACGAACATGGCCGCCGCACCGCCCACGCCGATGCCGAGCGCGAGAAGCGCCGTAACGATGCGCTGGGACGTCCAGCCGCCGACTTTGCCTGCGGCGACGATGAGCGATGACGAGGCGAGCGACATCGCCTCCGATACGGCGGCGACGTTGGCGCCGACGGTTTGGGTCGAATCCTCCGTCGCCGTGCGTGCCTCCGCGACGAGATCGAAGACGGCTTGCTCGAGTTTTTCCGCGACTTGGATGAAGGTCGAGAGGGTCTCGCCTTTGATCGCCGCGCTCGTTTCGCCGGCGATGTCTTGGGCCAAGCCTTTGACGATCTCCACCCCTGATGCGCGCATCGAAGATTCGAGCGTGTCGGGGAGGCGCGTGAGTCCACGCTCAACGGCTTGCAGGTCGCGTGCGAGCGGAGCCGAGCCCACCGCCGTCGTCGCCGCGTAGACCCACACGGGATCGTCGTCGCGGAGATCGTAGGCTGCCTTGAGTTTTTCGGCGAGCCCCTCCAGCGGCGTACCCCGCAGAGCTTCGCGGAATTTCTCGTAGAAGTTCACGCCGACACCGAGATGAGATCGGCCGCGAGACCAAGCGTTTCTGCGACCGGCTCGAATGCCGCATCGCACGCCCTCAACCAATTTGCCGTGTATTGGCGGTCGAACGACATCAGGTCGCCATCGCCGGAGACCGCACCGGAGAACGTCACGTTTTCCGCGTCGATCATCGCGGCGCTCCCGGCGTTGAGCGCGGGCATGACCACTTCGACTCCACCCCGCTCCGTGAGCAAGACCTTGCCGCGGCTCGGCTTTTGCTCCGTCCCGTCCCACAGCCGGAAATCGGAGCGACGGCCGAACGCCGTGTTGAAGACGACGACGTTCTTTGCGTGCGGGACGAGTGCGAGCGTCCGCGCGACGTTCGCGAGACTCGCGCGATACGGCGTCACGACGTTGACCATGATCGGCTCGAATCCGTGGTTTTGCAGGTCGTCGAAGAACGACCAGTCTGCTTGGAGACGCTCGAAGACCGTCAGGCTCGTCGCCGGGCAATCCACGAGCACGACCTCGGCCGTGCACTCGACGATCCGATACACGCCTTGGTCGCGCTCGCCGCGCTCCTCGGCATGCAACAGGATCGGTTCGACGCCGGAAGCCGGCTGCGGTTCCACGAGCGATCCTGCGGCGCTGCGCACGGCGTAGAATTGCGCGAGCTGGCCGACTTGCCCGTCGGCATCGAACGCCTTTGCGTCGCCGCGACCACGCAGGCGATCCCACAGATACCGAGCCACGACGGACTTGCCGGTGCCGCCCTTGTCGCCCAAGACGAAGATGACTCTCTTCATCTCACACCTCCGCGAGCGTGTGACCGGCGTGCTGCGCTACCGGCGGCGTTACCGATGGTTTTCCGACCGGAGGAGCGCCCGGAGATGCGTGGTCTTTCCGACCCCAGCTGTGGTCGAGATTCTTTTTCTTTGCCGATCCGCTGCCGGAATTTCCGGGAGCCGTGCCCGCCGGATTTTCCGGTGCGTTGCCGCCCGGCTTCCTGCGGGCTTTCCGAGCGCGCTCCCGGGGGAACACTTCATCGAGCGCCTCACGGATCGTTGGAATGCTGCGGGTGTACTGTTTCGAGAGCGCTTCCGCGATTGCGGTGCGCGAATGCCCGGCGGACAGCAGTTTTTCGAGTTCGCTCCGCAGCGGCTCCTCACTGATTTGCGCCGCGACGACCGACGCACTCTGGAGACCAGACGGCGATCGTTGCGCGAACGCTTCCACGAGCGCGCTCGCGACGATGTCCGGGGACGGAACGGGTGTGGTGCCCATCGCTTACGACACCCAGCGCCGCGTGACGACGGGCGCGAAGCGCGCGACCGATATGGCTTCCCGCACGTCCGCTTCCGAGACGGCGATGCCGTCGCGCTCGCACGCGGACCGAACGTCTGCGACGATGCTTGCGGACGCTTCTTTTTCCGCGTCCTCGTGCGCGACCAGACGTGCGACGACTTCGTCCTGGATTCTTTTCGCTTGCGTGTTGTGCATCGTTCCCTCTGATTTTCGGGCCGTTTTCGGGGCCGAGATTTTTTGCGGAACGGATCAAAGCACTTACGCGCACCGGCGTCAACATCGAATCGCGATTTTCTGCGATTGCTAATGCAAAGATTTGGATCGAGCCAGAACGTGCAGCTCGACGTCCGATGCGGATCGATGGTAGGACGGATGGGAGATGGGGTCGCGACGGCATCGTTGCGATGCGAAGCCGAAGTCTTTCAGGGTTCGGTATGCAGGATGGTTTGCAAGCAAAAAAAAGACGATTGCGCGCTTGGCGCGCGGGAGGTTCGCGATGAAGGGGAGAGTCGGGGAAGGCAGCGCTTCGAGCGTTATGCGCGACGTGCTCGCGGGCAACGATCCGCAAAGAATTGCGGAAGCGCCAAAGCACAAGTCGGTGTGGATTCGCGCTGACATTCACGCCGAACTCGTGCGTCGAGCCGGTGCCTCCGGCGTTGCGCTTGGCGAGTACGTCGCGAACGCGCTGCTCGAGCGGAAGACCCCGCTGCCGGCGATGGCGCACGTCGTCGCTCCGCTCGGGCAAGTTTCGTATCGGCTCATCCAGATCGCCGAAGCCCTCGACCGGGGTGATGTCATCGCCGCGAAGTCTGACGTGGAAACCGCACGGCGCATCATCGCGCAAGCGCTCCTCCCCCTTCGCCGCCAACACGCGCAAGAGGTGCATGAACTACACCGGCGTGGTGAGGAGTGGAGCGGCTGATGATCGGCAAACTCTGTGCCGGTCCGAAGAGCGGTGGCAGCGCCGGCGGTCTCAGCGAATACCTCGTCGGCTATTCGATCGCCGGTAAGGGTGCTTCCAAGGACGAGATCGCAGCGGCGCTAGACGCTGTTTATCTGGAGGCCGAGCTACGGGACGACCTGGGTGTGGGTCGCCTCTGGTCGCCCGAAGCCGGTCACGGGACGCGGCCGTCATCGATCCTCGTGCGAAACTGCTCATCGTTTTCGACGGCCAGCATGGAGATGGACGGCGATGCGAGCCTGAACCCCGGTGTGAAACATGCGGCGATGCATTTCGTGTGGTCGTTTTCTACCAAAGAGTCCGGCTATCTGACGGATGAGCAGGTGACTCAGTACGCGCGCGAAGTCACCGAGAAACTTGGCCTCTCCGATCATCGAATGGAGCTCGTGGTCCATCGCGACACGTTGGTCCGTGACGCGGCGGGCAAGGTGATCGATGGCAACCTGCACGTCCATGCTGCCATCGGCTCGGTGAATCCGCGCACGCTCATGGCCTACGACCGGACCGGCATCTACAAGCGAATGGCCAAGGCCGAACGCGAGGTCGAGCAGGTCCATCGGCTTGACCCGGATCGTGGCCTCTATGTGTTCCGCAATCATGGCAAAGCGGACGAAAAAATCGAGGAGGCAACCCGGGAAGAGCTGGCCGCCTGGGCACGCCAGCGTCGTGAAGAGCGCCTCGTCGCGATGGAGCGCCGAAACGCCGAGGGATACCGGCAACGAGATACGACTTTCGCCCGATATTGCGATGCGACCGTGGCCCCGAGGATGCGCGCGGCGATGGATACGGCACGGCAAGCCAGTCGCGAGCCGGATTGGGGCACGCTTCATGCCGTTGCTGGCCGATATGGATGCGAGATTCAACAGGACAAAACCGGGCGCATCATCCTGCGAGACGTGGGTATCGGCGAATTGCGACTTGCACATGAAAAAGAGCGGAGGTCGCTGCGGAGATCGATGACGGATTCCGGAGCCGGTCACGACGAGATCGATGCGGCACTCGCACTAAAAAAGTCGGAGCACGAGAAGGAAGAGGCAGAGGAGCGCCACCGTAAGCGCGAGGAAGGCGATATCGTCGGTCTTGACGCGGTCCTCAACGACGACCGTAGCGACATGCCGGAATTTCAGACCGAAGAAGAGGCTGAGCGTGCGGCCATCGAGATGATCGAGGCGCGGCCGGAGATCGTCCTCGATGAACTGACGGCGCAGAGCAGCACGTTCACCCGCGACGACATTGACGCGTGGATCGGGAAAGGCATCGCAAATCCGCTGGAACTCGAGCGGGTCGGCGATCTGGTGGTCGGCCACGAGAGCGTGCGCGCCCTTTCAGCCGACACGCGTTACCCTCTTCTTACCACAACCGAGATACTTGAAGTTGAGGGCCATCTGCATGCGGACGCGGCGGAACTTGCGAGCCGGCCGTCGGGCTTCTCGGCGCAAGAGATTGACGCGGCGATGGCCGTCTATGAGAAGACGCAGAGCACAGTCGAAAGGCCGTTTCGCCTCTCGGACGAGCAACGTGAGGCGCTGCACCTACTCGAAGCCGGCAGCCTCGTCGCGATCGAGGGATTGCCGGGCGTTGGGAAGACGACGATCATGTCCGCGGTGCGTGAACTCGCGGAGGCGCAAGGCAAAGAGATCGTCGGTTTGACGCTCTCACAGGCCGCAGCCGAGCGGCTCGAAGACGAGGCAAAGTTCACGTGCGTGAATACCGCTAGGGCTCGCATGATGGAGCAGGGCGGTGAGGCTGTCATCCCATCGAACGGCATCGTCGTCGTTGACGAAGCTGGCATGGTGGATAGCAGGGCAATGGCGCGCATCCTCGCGCTTGCGAAGGAGCGTGGATCGGTCGTCCTCGCCATCGGCGACACGCGGCAACTCCAACCCATTGATGCGGGCGCGTCGTTCCGGATCGTGCGCGATCTCGCCCGCGATGCAGATGCCTACACGGAACTTCGGGATGTCCAAAGGCAAAGGCAAGCATGGCATCGCGAAGCCGTCGTTCTGATGGCGGACGCAATCGTTGAGAAAGACGATGCGAGACGACTTGATTTGGTGAGGCGCTCGTTGACGATTCTCGACGAACACAAGGCTATAACGTGGTGCGCGACGCGGGACGACGCCATCGATCACGCGGTCTCTTCGGCACGCACGCTGCGGGCGGCGGGTTTCCGCGACACGTTGCTCCTCGCCGCGGATAAAGACACCACGCGGCACCTTGCCGAGCAAGATCGGCGAGAAGAAGGCTTGGAGGGCGCGGGGCGCACCTACGTGACCACGGGTGGCCGACGCGAGTTCGCGGCCGGCGACCGCCTCGTTTTTCTGGAAAATTCGTTGAAGGGTCGTCGCGCGCTCGGAGTACGGAACGGTGACACCGGAACGGTCGTCGTGACGGAAGCCAATCGTCTCTCCGTCCGGCTCGACCGCGAAGATCGCGTCGTGGACTTTTCGACGCGGAGATACAAGGCGTTCGACCACGGTGCGGCGCTGACCGTCCACAAATCGCAAGGCGCAAGCGTTGACGGCGGCGTTGCCGTCCTCGACAGGAGCGCATCCGCCGAACTCGCCTTCGTCGCGCTCTCTCGCTCGAAGCATGCCCTCGACCTCGTCGTCGCGCAGACCGTGTTTGAGGACCTCGCCGATCTTTCTCGCCATATCAGCGACCGAATCTCGATCAAGACCACGACGAGGAATTGGGATGAGATTCTCGACCGCACGGGTGAGTCGAAGGATCGCAAACCAGGAGAGCCGGCGCGAACGGACCGTGTGCGAAACATCGAAGCTCAGCGAGAGGCGGAGTCGTCTTCTCTTCGTCAACGGTGGCAAGCCGAAGTCGTGGAGCCGCTCCGTGCATTGCGTCGCGAGCGTATGCGAGAGTCGCGTGCGGACTATCAAAGAGAACGAGGCGTAGTAGGGGTGGGCGATTCGCTCATCGTGCGTCTCGAACGTCAACGCGAACTTCTACGCGAGTTCCGGGCGCGTGCCGCGACGATCACCGCACAGACCAGTCCGCCAAAATACAAGGATTGGCTCAAGGAACTCGAGACGGCTCAGGAGCGTGCTCGTGAGGCTCAGCGTGGACGGGAGAAGCGGCGCGAGCTAGAGCGCTTGACGGAAGGACGCGGATCGGGTATCGATCGGGATCGCTCGCGGCAATCCCGTCGCGACGGCCCGGAAATGGAACTCGATGGCCAGGAGCACGAGCGATAAGGAATGGTTCGCTTACGATGGGTTCGATGGCGCGCTTGTTCTTCACGCCGATGGAAAGCGCGTCGAGACGTGGGGCGAGGAACACCCGAATCTCGCGATTCGCAACAAGAATAATGGCGGTTGCCGGTTGCGTTTCGACGACCGCCATGCGGAAGAATGGAAGAGGCTTATTGATGCGGTGAGCGGCCGGGGCCATGTGCGCGCGAACTTCAACGGCTGGCTTCGTGACGCGAACGAAGTGGAGCGTGGAACGACGTTCCTCGTGAGCGCAGGACGCTCAAAATCCGGCGGGATCATCATCGAAATGTTGCCGCTGCTCGAGCCGGACCGCGCGATGAAGGTCACTCTATCGCGAGAGGCTGCGGACGTACTGGCGCGGGCGATGGAAGTTACGCGCGCGACCAGCCGAAAGGCGCTGGTCGTCGAGGCCTTACAACACGACATGGAGATCATACATGAACGAAGGCGATAACGACGAACTCGACACGCGTCCCATCGAGCCGCAGCGGTTCTGGGAGGACGTCATTGAACCTCAAGATCGGCTCATCGCAAGGATGGAAGGTGCCGGTACGCCGCTCCCTGAGGCGGTGATCGCTAGAATGAAGTACGTCGAAGGCGTTCTCATCTACGGCAACATGGCGGGTCGCTCGAATCCGACCATCGATTTGCCCGTGCCTTTCACGCTCGCCGACGTGGAAGCAGTCATCGGTCGTCCTGAGCATGTCGAACCTGGCTCGGATGCCGCGTGGCGTGCAATCAGACGAAAATACGACGCTTCGATGAGCGGCCGAGTCGCCGCGGCCGGACGCTCCCGGTAAACTCTCACCGGTTTTTCTTGACGCCCGCGCGAGATCAGCGTATGGATCCGGATCACCCGACGGCATGCGCGCCGGGACGGCCCGGAAGTCGGGCCGGCAGATAGGGAGCCTATCGCGATGACCCGAGACTGGACCGACCCGAGCCCGACGTGGCCGGAAGTCAGAGATCGATTTGAGGAAGAGAACAAAGGCAAAGCCGCCGACCAACTCGCCGCAGAGGGAAAGACGCTCTCGCAAGAAGGGACCGCGACCACTGCCTCACTGCGGCGCGAAATCGAGGAGGACTACGACGCGGAGTCTCCAGCGCGGAAGCGTGCGCTGGCGCAACTTGATGGGCTCGAAAAACGTGGTATCCACCGCATCCAGCGTCTGGAGGCTCAAGAACCACACGTCGCGATCGGCGACCACGTCACGCGGGAAGTTCATCGGGAACGTGCGGACGAGAAGCAAGCCGGCTACGACGAGGCTCGCCGCACGCGTGATGCTCAGGATGGCCGACGGGTCGTCGAAGGCGGCGATCTCGACAAAGGGCGACACCGCGAACCTGAGCCGTCCACCGCCGAATGGGCAAAAGCCTACGAGATCGGCAAGGATCGCGACGCCAGCATCGTCTACAGCCGCGACGGCAAGGAACGCATCCGCGACGACGGCCGCACCGTTAAAGTCGCTGAAGACGCGAAGTCGATCAAGGATGCGGTCATGCTCTGCAAGGAGCAGGGGGTCCAGAAACTCGATGTGCAGTCCACCGACCCTGCGAAGCGGCAAGCCATCATGCGCGAGGCGATCAAGCAGCGCGTGCAAATCGAGACCCACCGCGATCCGAAGGTCGAAGACGAATACCGCAAGGCGCTGGTCGCCGTCCAGCGTGAGATTGCCGTGGTAAAACGCGAGGCGGAGAGGCAACATCCCGCCGAGCGCGGGCCAACGCCAAAGGACAGGGATACGCCAGAGATCGGTGACTAAGCGTACCCGCGAAAAGATGAAGAAGCCCCGGAGATGATTCCGGGGCTTCTTCATGTCCGGTTGCCTCGAACTGGCCTGGCATGACCACCGCGACGAGGAGCGGCGCCGCGGCAATCACGTCGTTGGTGCTACCGATGCCGGAACAAGTAAGACGCGATGCCGTGCGCCATCGAGCCCGCCTGCCATGCGCGCGTCAGCGTGTCTTTCGCGCTCGGCGCATTTGCCACGCCCTTCGCCCGGCGTTGCTCGAGTTGGTCGAGCTGGGCTTGGGCTCGCGCGCCGCACCAGAAGAACAGACGAATCAAGAACATGGTTCTGTCACCTCCCTTCGCCGTAGCGACTGAGTAATTCGTCCTCGATTGCGCGCCGACGAGCGAGATCGTCGAGAGCATCTCGCACGGCATCGTGCGCCTGATCGAATCGCCGCTGCCGTGCGCGCGTCGTCTTGTCCTCACGGTAGGCGAGGAGGGCGTTTTGCGTGGCGCTCACGTCGCCGTAGCGGCCGCCGATGATGACGTCGAAGGCGACGAGCACCCAACGCAGGTTCACGACGTCACCTCGCAAGTGATCACGATGTCGGCGAAATCGTCGAGCTGGCCGAGATACCGTGAGAGGACGCGCGGCGTGGCCGCGTTGGCTCGCTCTGGCTTATGCACGACGATGCGATATGCGCCGGCGTGGTGCGAGACCGAGACGTTGTCGGCGCCCGTCAAACGCGCTACTCGCCGCTTCAGGCGCTTTCGAACTGCACGGTAGTCCATCGCTCGTGTCCTCATCGGCGACCCGCCAATTCCTTACGGACCCTTGCGTCGAAGGAAGCTGGCCAGATGCGGTCCCAGATCGTGCGGTGGAAGATGAGCGGCTGGTGAGCACGCGAGCGTGTGGCATGGGCGGATGCGATCCGTTGCCGCTCTGCGACCTGTCGCGCGAGGACGGACGCGACCCATTCGTTGACGGCGTCCTGCGTCATGGTGCGTCACCATATGCGGCTTTGCAGTCCGCGACGTCTCCGGTTTTCTGGACGCACCACCGTTCCCGCGGTGTCGTCGCGATAGTTGCGTCGGCCGCGACGATGTTCGTCGAGGTAGGGGTGGGCGAAACGCGGTGTGCGGCGATGAGAAGCGAACCGGCGAGCGATGCGACGAGGAACGCCTTGACGATCATACTGTTCCCCCGATAATCCATCGAAGTGCTCCGGCGACTTGGTCGTGAGCGGCCGGCGCGTAATCCGCGAAGCTGAGCCAGACGCGAGCGCAGGAAGCGGCTAGGCAAAGTGAAGGTTGAGCGAAAGTCGCGACCGTGCTCGCGCCGATGACCTGCGTGCGGTCGGTGGTCATGTTCAGCATCTGCACCCAAAAAGCGATGAACGCGAAGTGCATGATGGTGACGCCCGTGAGGAATGAGGCGATGGACGACAGGTGCTTCGATGCGGCAAACACCGCGAATCCTATCAGGATTGCTGGCACGCCCAAGTTTGCGAAAAACTCTTCCAATGTCTGGCCTCCTCTTCTGATTCTATGAGGAGGGTTGACCGGTCGAAAGACGGGGATCAAAGTCTTGACGCTTCGCACCTTGACGTTGAGCGTTGTTCCCGACCGACTTGACATTTCGCCCGGGTTGATCGATCAATACGATCCGAAACAAAAACGGAGACGCAACGCCCGACAGCGTCCGTCTCCCGGCCACGAGTGCTGGAGAACACGTGACACGCGGATCCTTACCACAACAAGAGCCGAGATCGCAAGTCCCCGTCGAAACGGCGGTGGAACGGCTGATTCGCCTGCTCCCGCGGACGATGCGTGCGGCGGACCGCGAGGCAATGCACGGGCTCGCGTACCCGCAGCGCAAGCCTTGGGCGCTTCAGCACAGCGAGATTTGTCCGAACGATGATGAGCGCATCCTAGCCATCGTCGTGGACGTGGATGCTGCCGATGCGGCTACCTCCTGGATGGACGCGGAAATTGCAAGGCCGAACTTCGTCGTTACGAATCCGAGGAACGGTCACGCGCATTTCGTGTGGCTTCTCGACGACGAGCGCGAGGGCCCGATTTGGGTGGAACGTCAGGCGAGAGCGATCCGGTACGCCGACGCCATCCAACGAGCGTTGACCAAGGCGGTCGGCGGCGATCTCCGCCACACCGGTGCGGCATGGCGCACGCAGCCGATGCATTCGCCGGTCTCGGACCGATACGTCACCCGGGAAATCCATCGTCACGCATACCGTCTCGAGGAACTTGGCGTAGGCCTGGACCTCGATGCACCCCGTCGTGCCTTCCATGATGCGCCAGGAGGCGAAGATTCGTGGGAGTTGGGCTCCCGCAACGACGGTGTGTTCAAGTGGCTCCTGCGCAACGCTGGGCGCGTCATGCAACGGTGCCGTGACGAGCACGAGTATGCCATGGCGATGGAGCAGTTGGCCAGCACCGCCAATGATGCGTGCAGTCCGAGGCTGGACCCGAAGGAAGTGGCCACGATCCTGAAGTCGGCGATGAGATACCGGTCGTTCCGCCGACGCGATCGTGCGGCTGAGTGCAAGGCGAAGCGGCACGCGGAAGGCCGTTCCCGGGAGGCCTACCTCGGGGCGGTTACGGAACGTCGCGAGCGTGCTCGCCATCTGCGCGCCGCCGGCTGGACCATTCCGCAAATTTCTGCGGAACTTGGCGTCGTGACGCGAACGATAGACCGCTACGTCGTCGGCGTTACCGCTTCCGAAAAAGCCACGATCAGTCCGATCCTTACGCAGGATGATACGGGTGCGGGGCCCTCAGTCGCGCCCATCGGGCAGCGGCAATCGAGCCCGGTCAGCGACCTCGCAGAGCACCGAAACCGCAAGCCGATGCAATTCCGCGCCGTCCAGGTCGGGATCGAGATGCTTGGCAAGGTCGTAAACCGCGGCGACAACCGATTCGAGCGTGACGCTCCGCCCCAGAGCACGAGATTCCGCGACGAAATCCGAGGCCTCGCGAACGAGATCATCGCGGCAAGGCCCGAGACCCTCCCCTCCCTCGACGAACCTACGTCGCGGGGTCGCCATGACCACGCTCTCGACGACGATCCGGGACCACGACGGTGATCGTGCCATCCGCGCCGACGCTGGTCTCGCACGCGATCCACGGCTCTCCGAGCGAGTCCGGCCGCAGCATCCGCACGACGACAAGCCGCGCCTCCACGCGTTCGCGCAGAAAACACGCCAGCACGAGGTTAGCCAGAGTCATCGCCTTGAATTTCGTGGGTTTCGTGGGTTTCGTGGGCGGCGTCGCCGATGAGCCCGAGCACGCGCAGCGCATGCGTCTCGATGGCGCGACCGAGCGCGAGAGCCTCGGCGGCCGGCCAAAGATAAAAAGTCCCCGGCAGCTCAATGTAGACGTCGCCATGCTCGCGATTTTCCTGGACGAAAAAATCGAACGCGCTGCGATCCATCGTGCTCATCTCCTTGGAGCCGTCGTGCGCGGCGGCCGCAGCTTCCGCGTTCGTCGAACCTCACGATGGGCGCGGCGAACGATGCGACTGTGGTCGTTCTCGGCGGCCCGTCTCCGGTAGTCGGAGGCGATTCCGAGGAACACGTCCGTGAGGTCGGCTGCGAATGAACCGATCGTGCGCGACTTTCGGCGGATGATGACGGCGGTCGAAATGGCGAGTGCCGTCAGGACGACGGCGAGGGTCGTCGCGAGGTACGCCAGCACAATGCCTGGCCCGAGCACGGTCATCGCTCCCCTACCTCGGCGATGATGCTGGAGACGTAATTCTTCGTCTCCGGGTACGGCGGGACGCCGTGGTACTTTGCAACCGCGCCAGGTCCCGCGTTGTACGCAGCCAGAGCGAGCTTTCTGTCGCCGTGATATGCACGGAGAAGGAGGGCGAGCTGACGCGCTCCCGCGTAGATCTCGCAGCGCGCATCGGCAATGTGAGAGCAGCCGCGCTCGGCCGCGACTTCTGGAAGCGTCTGGAGAACGCCGACCGCGCCGGCATCGGACATAGCCGAAGAATCGAGGGCGGATTCGTGATCGGCGACGGCGCGCAATAGTTTCGCCGGAACGCCCGTGTCATGTGCCGCGAGCACCACCATCTTCGCAACGGTCGCGACGGGGATCGGCGGAGGGAGGGGCGGCATCACGGCGGGACACGAGGGGCGGCGATGGGCGACGCAGATTGCGAGTGGACCGATCGCATTCGCGACGTGCGAGCGATGCGTGACGATGGTCGGCAACGCGAGGCCAAGTGTCGCAGCGAGCGCGAGCGCCGCAACGTCGGCGATGCCGCGTTCGCCGCGATGGGATGCGATGCGGCTCATCTCGACCTGTCCCGGCGAGCGAACACGCGCGCGGGAATGTAGATGCGCTGCGCGGGGCCGAAGTCCACGGGCGCTTCCGTATTCGGGCTCAGACAAACCGATTTGTGATCGCTCTTTATGAAGTCGAGCGCGACGATTGGCAACGCTGAAGAAACGGACGCGAAACAATCGGCCGGTGGACCAGCGACGTGACTCGCCGTGGCCGGCCATGACGCGCGATAGTTGCCATCGGCGTCGGCGACGAACCTGACGATCATGTCGGCGCTCTGATTAGGAGCGAGCGGTCGGGAGAGGTAGCAGAGAGCGTTTTCGACTGGCATCGAGCGGCCATCGGTCGCGATCAGCTGCCTGCGTGTCCAGTACGCCATCTCGTGCCGTTGCATGCCTGTCGCGATGCACGCGTCCCCCGTGTCGGCGACCGCTTCGGCTTGCGTGTGGAAATACAGGAGCCGCAGGCCGGTCGAGAGCGTGACCACAGGACCCGCCGGCTCCGTCGGTGGCACGGGGCGCGAACCGACAACTACGAGGGTGACGAGGACGAGCGTGGCGATGCCCGTGCCGAGCGCAATGCGATTGCCGTTCCGCAACGATGCGCCGAGTCGCGCGCGAGCCCGTCGTGTCGTCACCATGCGACGACCGCGCCGAATTGCGAGCCATCCGCGGTCGAGGTGAGCGTGCAGGCTCCGGTGCCTGCGCCGGTTGGGGACACCGCGAAGGTGACGGCTGAGCCCGCCGTGCTGATTGCCGACGCCGGCGAAACGGACACGAGGGCCGACGGTGCGGCGTTCGACGCAGCCGAGCCGGTCGAGCTGACCGATGAGAGCACGCATCCCGACACGTCGAGAGACACCGGGCCCGAGTACGTCGGCGGCGGCGTAACCGTGAGGTTTTGCGCCGCCGCAGACGGGCTCGCGATGGTGACGTAGTTCGGCGGCACGATGATGGGCGTGAAGGAGAGTACGGGATTGCTTTGCCACGGCGTTGCGGGGCCGGTCGCGACGTACGAAGGCACAACGGCCAGCGAGATCGACGACGGCGTTTCCAGGGTGCCGTCAGACGAGATCGTGACGGCATCCGATGGCGCGTCTATGGCCGTCGTCGGAAATCCATCACCGCCGTAGCAGTAGGCGTACGACGTGCCGCCGCTCGATCCGGTCGTCTCGTACGGATGCGAGACCGAAACCGCGAGATGCGGATCGTCGAGGAACGTCGAGATCCCGATCTGCTGCTGCGAGCCGAGCAGGCACGATGCATACCCGGAACTCGCGGGGTCGCTGAGGACGTAGCCCGCCGCATCGGTGAAGGTGGTTTCGATGGCGACGTTCGCGGCCGCGCCGGCCACGATGGGAGCCGCCTGCGTGTACGTCATGGAAGCAACCACGCCGCCGAGAACGACGACGCAGCCCGCGTCGGTCGCCTGCGTGGGAATCGTTGAGTTGTAGCATGCGCTGCCGGGGCCCGACATGCCGGAGATCGTGGATGAAAGCAGGCTCCCGGTCGCATTTGCTCCGGAATAGGCCTGCGCCGACACGCCGACGTACGACGTGGACGTTCCGGTCGGAGCGGGCGTGAGCGAAGACAGCGCGACCGAGCAGATCGCGTAGCCGCCGGAGACCGGGCAATCGGTGCCGACGTTGAACGTGTGCGCGTAGGCCTGCGGCAGCGCGCTCGTGTACGGATAGCCGTACGAGAGCGCGAGCACGAGCGACGACGTTCCGGCGCTGATGTAGGCCGGTGCGCGATGCGCCGATTGAGTCGCCGACGCCTGACGCGGAACCGCGATGCGGATCACCGCGGCCGATGACGGCGACGACGTCGAAGACGCGGCGTGCGGAAGGCTTACGGACGATCCTCCACCGCCGCTGCATCCGGCGAGGACGAGAGCGGCGAGCGCCGCTCCGATGATAGAGCGGGCGTTCATTTCTTGCGTCCTTTCGTTTCGATGATGATGCCGAGTTGCGCGTTCGTGATCGAGACCTGCGCGCTGCCGCCGTGATCGTCCGCGATCGTCGCGATGCAGAGCGGATAGGCGCTACTGACGCTACCGGGCGGCACGGGCACGACCGGTCCCGCGGCGACCGTCCACGACCCGCGGTTTGCTGCTGTGATCGTGGCGACGGTGTAGGTCTCGCCGCCGTTCGGCGTGTTTGTGCAGTCGTCGGATTCCGCGAACGCGCCGTCGTAGTTGCTCTCCGTGGCCGTGATGATCGCGCTCGTCGGATTGCCCGCGCCGAGCGTCATGGAGAGCGGCGTGACGACCAGCGGACCGGGTGAAGGAGCGGCGGACGGCACTGCACTCGGAGCGGATGATGGTGGGGCCGACGGCACCGATGACGGCGCAGCCGATGGCTGCGGACTCGGTGAAGAAGTTGAGACGGGCGAGGGGGTGGGAACCGATGTCGGTGTCGCGATCGGTGCCGGGCTCTTCGATGGTTTCGGACTCGGCGATGCGGGCGCGACCGACACCGGCGTGCTTCCCGATGCACCAGGAGCCAGCGGTGAAAACGCACCGCCGCCGCTGCAGCCGGTGACGAGGATGATCGCGAGAACCGCGGCCGTTTCGCGGATGCTCGGAGGCTTGATGCGCGACTTCATTTCCGGTCCTCGAGTTTGTTGAGGAGCGCCGATCCCTCGATGATTCCGGTGATCGTGTTTCTCGCGCCGCACGAATCATGCCGCGTGAATGCGCCGACGATTGCATCGAACGCGCTTTCCGAAACGACGTAGCCGAAGGCCGAACGATTCGATCCGAAAGGCGTCCGCGAGCTCGCACCGCCCCGGACGGCCGCTGCGGTCGCGAACGCGTCCGAGAGTTGCAGCCCGTACATCGGCACGCGTAGATCTCGCGCCTGGGTCTGGCATGCGCGCGCGTTCGTATCGCTGACCACCGCGGCGAGCCGCGCGTGTTCGGCGGCGAGGAATGGATTCGGTGATGGGCTGGGAGACGGGCTTGGACTTGATGCTGCGACGAGCGTCGCAAAGATGAATGCGAGCATGAACGACCTCCGATCACGATCCTATTCAGGACGGCGAAAATCGGAAGGTAGGGATCAAACTCTTGACGGTTCGCACATTGAGAAAAGAAGAAGAGCCCAACCGCAAGAGTCGGGCTCGTTCGTGTGTTCTTACCTTCGTGCCGTGGCTGATTGACTTCAGTCGGAAGTCAGGCTAGCCAGGCGTGTGAAACCGCACCCCAAGGGAAGCCATTCGTGGTTCGATTATGCGCGACTTGTTATCGGCTTTCTCGCTAACCAAGAAGAAGGCCAGTCCGCGTGGATTGTGATCCCGCACGTCGTCCGATCGTATCGCCTGCAACAGCGAAGCCGTAGCTGTCGCGTCGCCTTGCCACTGCGCTACGTACGCCATGCGTTCGAGGGGAGCATACGAAGAGAAGGGCTGTCCGGCCGAGGACAACGCAAGGCTTGACATCGTGTATCGTGGCGCGCCGCTGGAGCCCGGCGTTTTGCCTCCGTGCGGCACAACCCACGCAAGATCGTGCTCGCTCTCTAGGACGCCTACGAGTACGCCGTCGCGGTAGATGCCGATATCGGCTTCGGCGAAAGTCTGAGTGGGGCGAAGTTCCCCCGTCTCCGGCGCTCTTCCGAGGCTGATTGGTCCTGGAAGACGATGTTTTCCAGCACTGTACCCGGCCGCGATCAGCGCCGAGGTGAGACTCGGAACGATCCCGGACTCAGAGCCGCGCCCCTGGCCTATGCGGTGTGCGCGGAGAACCGGCACGATCACCGATTCGATTTCAAAGACGGTATCCGCCATCCGACTCTCTTTCCGATGTTTCGCAAGTCTCAACAGTTCTTAGAGGGGCGTTTTTCCATCCAATTCGTCGAACATGCGGGCGACAACGTTGGCGGTCGAGTGCGCAGATGCCGGCGAATTTGCCTCCCCCTTCTGCGCCACGCCTTTCGTGACTTCGCGTGATGACTTCCATTGCTCGAGAGATTCTCGCGCGGCCTCGGCGTGCTCGCCGCAATACGCATACGTCCCGACCACGACCGTCGCTTCGCTTTCGCAGTAGGGCTTCTCGCGATCGGCGCACCGCGGTTTGCGCCCGCCGGTCCGGAACTTGTTGCGCACCGGAACGCCGTTGACGCGTAGCGCCCCGGCCTTCCATGAATCGCGTTCGACTTGCTGAACGAACAGGTTGTACTGCTTTTCGGTCAGTCCGTCGTACTCAGCTGCGGAAGCCCGGATGCGCGACCAGAAATCCGAGGTCTCCGCCATGCGGTCGAGGGCGCGCTGTTCCTCGCGCGTAAGCTCGTGGGTCTTGCTGCTCACTTCGCCGCCCACGCCCGATCGCCGAGGACGAAACCGCCGAAGGCGGACGTTCCGATGGCGACGATGATGCCGAGGATGATTGCGGGAGACATGAGACCTCCGGATGGGACGGGTCGGCGGGCGTGGCCGAAACCGATCCGGATCCTAGTCTGAGTTCAGCACCGAGGAAAGTGGGGGATCGAAGTCTTGACGCTCCCCCCGTTCGGAATCAGCGAGTCGCGCCGGACTGGAACGCGGCGCGGTTTGGCCCGATATAGAGGGCGACCCCGAAGGTGCGCTGCCAAGGCGGAAAGGCGGCACCTTATTGACACCTTATTAGGTGCGGAATATTGCGAAATCGTGCGCGGCGTTGCGGACGAACAAAGGCTGGAAAAGCCATACAAATCAAGCAATTATGCGAAAAATGAGGGTTGTGCCCGGCGGGCTGGTCAGGTCTGAAAAACCTGGTGTCGCGAGTTCGATTCTCGCTCTCGGCACATTCGAGATTCCCCGTGGATTTGTTTCCGCGGGGTTTTCTTGTTTACACCGCGCGGCGACCTCGATTCACGAGCCGTTCGTGACGTTCCGTCGCGATTCGCGCGCGTTTTCTAATCGTTTCTTGCGAGCGCGTGCGAGCATCTTCGAGGCAGAATGACGGTGCAATCGTTTTTGCACGCATTCATGCAATTTTAAGGAGCACGCACATGAAACGAAATCTTCGCCTCATCCTGTCGCTCGCGATTCTCATCGCGTCGTCATTTTTCGGCAGCACCGGGCTTGCCATGGCACAGAACTACGACGCCTATGGGGCACCCACGTATAGCGTGTGGCAACCCGCCTGGGACCACTATGTCTACGATCGCGGGCACGTGATCCTCGGCCGGGTCGTCGGCTTTCAGCCCTACCGTCTGCAAGTCGAGCGTCACGACGGCATGGTCCAAGCCGTAGACCTGAAAAACGGTACCGTCATCTTGCCGACCGGCGCGACGCCGACGCCGGGTGAACGCATCGCGCTCGTCGGCTACTATAGCCGCGGCACGTTCATCGTAAACCGCCTCGTCATCCGCTAAGGGACGATGCGCGCAGAGCCGGTGCGGGTGACCGGTTCTACGGGTTCAGTTCGCCGGGCGAAAGAGCGCTGCGAGTTCCTTGCGGTTCGTGATCCCGAGTTTGCCGTAGATCGACGCGACGTGCGTTTCCACCGTGCGTTCGCTGATCACGAGGATCTCGGCGATCTCGCGATTCGACCGGCCGGCGGCAACGTGCCCGGCGATCTCACGTTCGCGCGGCGTGAGGGTCGTTTCGCCGCGGCGTCGAGGAACGGGTGGCTCGAGTGTCGTGAGCCGTTCCACCTCGGCCTTGGCGCCGATGCGCCGGAAAATCTCGACGGCTTCTTTGATGCTGCCGCGAAGTTCACGGGCGTACGCCTCTTCCACGGGCCAGGCGAAGCATTTGAACTCCTCGACGGCGCGCCGGGC
>Ga0116231_10000614_pt1 | contig 64693 bp, 44 predicted proteins | sample S1TSphgellanicum_2_FD_89695 | JGI IMG/M metagenome (GOLD analysis project Ga0116231, IMG submission 89695) | Host-associated microbial communities from peat moss isolated from Minnesota, USA - S1T2_Fd - Sphagnum magellanicum MG | ecosystem: Host-associated > Plants > Peat moss > Unclassified... | reverse complement strand
GAGGAGGAGGAGGAGGAGGAGATGACATTGTCCAACATAACCAGCGCATCAGCTGGAGAAGCAAGCTTGTCATCGGGAGATGGCAACAACACAGCGCTGCCGCCGACATCCCACCCGGCCACGCCTGCCACCACTACCACCACCGTCTCCAGTGGCCAGCCTCCTGGGCCCAAGCGGAAACGGAACTTGCCTGGGACTCCGGGTATGTAGTGTTGTTCTGAGATTTTGTCTTTTTGAAGCAGCCGTTGCAGATGGATGGATTCCCAGAGAGACAGAGATGACATGGTGGATTTGGTGGATTTGTTGGGCTTTGTTGTGCAGACCCAGAAGCAGAGGTGATAGCGTTGTCGCCGAAGACGTTGATGGCGACCAATCGCTTTGTATGCGAGATTTGTAACAAAGGGTTTCAGCGAGATCAGAACCTGCAGTTACACCGACGGGGCCATAACCTGCCCTGGAAGTTGAGGCAGCGGACCAGCAAGGAGATTCGCAAGCGCGTGTATATCTGCCCTGAGCCCTCATGTGTGCATCACGACCCGTCGCGCGCCCTGGGGGACTTGACTGGCATCAAGAAGCACTTCTGCCGCAAACATGGCGAGAAGAAGTGGAAGTGCGACAAGTGCTCTAAGAGATACGCTGTTCAATCCGACTGGAAAGCTCATTCTAAAACCTGCGGAACTCGTGAGTACCGCTGTGATTGTGGTACCTTGTTTTCCAGGTTTGTTTGTCTCTCTATCTCTGTCTTTTTTCTTCAGTCTTTTGCTTTTGTGGCATTGCATTTTCTGTAATCCCTAAAAGACAAGTGTTTTGCTCCACAAAATGCATGCTGATGGGGATGAAATGGTGGCTGCCATGTGGTGGGATGGGTATTTGGGGTAAGAGCAGGCGAGACAGTTTCATCACCCACCGAGCTTTCTGTGATGCTTTGGCAGAAGAGAGTGCTCGAGTCTCAGCAGGAAAGCAGCATGGTGGAGACAGCAGCAGTAGTCTTTTGGTAGGTCCATCCATGTCAGTCATTGGCGCACCCTCCTCTCCTCATAGCAGCAATTTGGGACGGATGAGTGGAGATCATCATCCTTTGGCATCTGTCGGAGGAGGAGGAGCAGGAGGAGGAGGAGGATCAATGAGACCAGCAAGTCTGCCACCCTCCATGGCAGGCTTAGGAAGGCTGGGTGAAGGTGGGCTTTCATTGCTGCCACCACGCTGGGGTCAATCTGTTGTTGGCAATGCACCTGCAACTTCAGGTGCAGCAGGTACAAGGTTGTCATTATGGTTAGGACCTGGTCCTGGCAGTGGTGGTGGTGGTGGTCCAGGGGGGATTCCTGGCTCACAACATGTGCAGTTGCTTCCTGGCTCAGACCTTTCTTCTTCATTTCTGATGCAACCCCCCAAGGCTATGCAGCAGCAGCATGGGGGAGGAGGAGGAGCAGCAGCAGGAGGAATGGGTGCTGGGATTCTGAATCCTCTTGAGTATGATGTTCCACAAGCTCCCAGGCCGCCCTCCAGTGGACTTCTACCAATGGTTTCATCTGGAAGTGGGAGCTTGTTCGCACATCTGTTTTCTTCTGGTGGGACAATGCCAGGATTGCAAAGCACAGCACCTGCAAACACTAGCGGTGCAAGCATGGGGATGGGCATCTCTGGGTTTTCAGACTTCACTGCAGGTGCCGATCAAGCAGAGCGCAGCGGTGGCTCTGCAACAGCAGGATTGTCTTTGTCCTCCTCAGCAGGCCTGTCAAGTTGTTCCTCGGTTTATAATGATGTGGTAGGAGGTTTATCTTCAGCATCCATGCTCTTTAATCAGCAGCAGCAGCAACAACAGCAACAGCAGCAACAACAGCAACAGCAGCAACAGCAGCACACTGCTACTGCTCAAATGTCAGCCACAGCTTTGCTACAGAAAGCAGCACAGATGGGTGCAACTGCCAGTAATTCCTCATTGCTACGAGGCTATGGACTAGGTGGTGGAGATTCAAGCTCTATGTCAGTCTGGCAAGGCCAACGACAAGATCAAGGCAGGGCAATTGAGATTCCAACAAACAAGACAAACATAGTTCAGCCGTTGCAGATGAGACGACCAGTTGAAGTGGCAGCAGGTTCTCCAGTAGTAGGTACATCAATGGGTCCATCAAACTTTGGAGGCAGCCAAGGCAGGTCCAACAATGATCATCATCATCATCAGCAGCAGCAGCAGCAGCAGCATCATTCTGCAGCAGCAGCAGCAGGGGTGCAGGACTTCATGAACTCATTATCAGGAGGTGCTGGTCTCTTTACAGCAGGACCCTTGGGCAATATGTCATCATCCATGTTTGGACCTAATTCTGGGAATGTGGGAGGAATGATGCCTCCGAGCAATCGTCATCACCGCATGTCATCAACTAACAATGTCATGGGAGGGCATAGTCCATATCCTGGAGGTCCAGTTTCTCAAGGTATGGGCCCGTCAATGCTGCCAGGCCTTGGCAGTGGTGGTTCAACAAGAGGGGAAGATGGAAGTGACAGATTTACACATGACTTTTTGGGTGTTGGTGGAGCTAGTGGAATGGCTGCTGCTGCTGCTGCTGCCGGAGGCATGGGCTTGACGCTGTCTCAACGAGATTTGGCTAGTATCACATCGTTAGGTCCAGGGGTAGACCTTGGAGCCTTCTTTCATCAAAGAGAGAACTTGCGGTCAGTTGGTGCAAGTGGACATTCTCCAGGGAAATCATGGGATGCTTCCTAGGTTATGTACCTCTCTGCCTGTGGTGGTGGTGGTGGACTCTCCTCCTGTGTGGCTCAGGTTATGTGATTGCTGTGCAACTGGAGACCGAAAGAGTCAGATGCAATTTTGGCTTAAGATTTTACTCTTTTTTTAATTTTATTGTGATGCAATGTTGTGGCTTGTCAGTCAACATCGAACCTTTGCTATATGTTGTTGGACTTGCCATAAGCATTCAAAACACTATCCATTACTTTCTGCTGCAGGTGTGTTGAATTTGTAACATAAAGCTCAATTAGCGCCTCAAGGTTTTTCTTTCTTGCCACAATATGGGCGCCAAGTTGTTGAACTGTTTGTTATTGTTATTTAAAGGGGGGTAGTATGACCTCATACTGTTAAAATTCCCAAGCATTGTGGATTACAGTGTGTGCACAAAGAAGGCTTTCTTTCTCTGGGAGATGTTGGTGGTGGCTGGTTTTCTCAAGGGGGAAAAGGAGCTATACTTGGACTTGCTGCTGGTGCTGGTCTCTTTCCTGATTGTTGGGCCTCACTCTCAGCTGTCACTCTGGGTCTCTCTACTACCATGTCTTGTTTGGCCTGTTAAGTCTTTTTGCTGCTTGTCTGATTTTTCTGCTGTTCTCAAGAGGATATGTTCATGTTGTGGGGAACCCAAACAAGTATCCTCTTATGTAGGCATCTCTCTGCCCCTTAGTCTTAGATGCTTGCTGGTGCAGGGTTGAGCTTGAAAAGGAAGCTTTACCCTGACAGTGAATGAGGATAACTGTTGACTCTGTTTTAACTAGCAAATGCTTCTTCTCGAGTGCTAGCCAACATCATGAGTCAGATTGTTCTTCCCACTCACTGCCCTTTCTTCCTGATGAAAGTGAAAGCTCGATATATTGTGAGTGATACTCACAAAAGTTTATGACTGCAGTGTTTCTTGGCATGTTGGTTCTGGTTTGGCTGGAACTGGTATTGTGATATTTTGGGTGGATTTTTTTCCCTCTGCAATCATGTTTTGCTTGATACCTCTTGACCTTAAGCAGCTCATGTTTGGCCATCTCCTGAATGACCTTCACACCATTCAATTGGATGCTGGTGGACAGGTCTCTCTCCTTAGACCTGCCATTTGGGTGTCTTTTTTCTGTGTCTAACTGCCAAGAACATTGTTTTCACATGCGGAATTCCTTCTCCTGCTGTTATTAAGTAGTCAGTATAATTGCAGTCAGCTCTGCTGCTCTCCATTCTGTTCTTGTGACAATCCAATGGTTTCTAGTTCAATCTGAAACTTCTGATTTTGTCTGTTGAAAAACCCACTTGGATGAGCTGAACTCTTCTTAGTGGTAGTGAAGTATGTTTTGCTGTCAAATCTCTACTGTAAATACTAACTTTGTGAATTTTGAAACTGGTGAAATTGAGGAAATCTATCTATCTGTGCAAGTTTGTCATCCACTGTCTCACAGCTTCTGGACCAATCCCCGGCCAGGTTCAGAGCTAATGTAGAATCACCAGTAACTGGAACTAGACCTGCTGTGGCACCAATCCCCTGCCAGGTTTAGAGCCAGTGTAGCATCAACAATAACTGGGACTGGATTGCTTCAGCACCCATTCCTGCCAGGTTCAGAGCTTCAGGTTTCAGAGCTAATGTAGGATGATCACCCATAACTGGAGCTGGGAAGGCTGACAATAACTGGAACTGGTCTGCTTTGGCACCAATTCCTGCCAGGCTCAGAGGCCAATGTAGATCACCCATAACTGGAACTGGAACTGGAACACCAATTCACATTTTCATCAGTATTATTACCATCAGCCTTTTTTTTTTAACTGGCGAAAATGAAAATTCAAAATTAAAAAATGAAGTGGTGTTTTTGAAGGTTTTTAATCACCAAAAGTGAGGGAAAAAATGAGAAAAAATTCACAAGAAAATTTGTATTTGTTTTTGAGTGTGTAGCCAAAGATATAGAAGGATGATTAAAGTTTTGTACTTCACATCTGGTTTATAGCCAGATTTGGCTAAATCTTTCTAAGTATGTTCGCCACTTTGGCTATAAACAAAAATTCTTTAAAAAAAACACTGATTACTACAGTCCCATCAATTGTACATTTGGAAAATGCATGTAAAGAAAACTCAAGTCTTTTGTTGTTGTGTTTTTTATTTTCAAAATTAAAATTTTCTAATAAAAAATTTGACAAAAAGTTTGGGAAACTTTTGGATATATGTGCTTTTCTAGTGTAAACTCAAAAAAAATAAAAATTGGCTAATGTTTTTTGGAAATTTTAGCCAAATTTTTTATGTCAAAACTTCAAAGAAAAAACCCTGGTACGTGCCACTGATAATCAGCATGTCAGGTCCATGAAATTGAATTACTTCATTCAAGAGCATTTCAGGTGCAAATGGGTGAATTTTAGGATGGATGAACTCAAGATGAGTTTCAATGGATGGAACCTTGATATGAATCAATTACAATGAACAAAACCCAGGTCAGTCACCAACTGATTGGAACTCTTTCCTGACTCAATTTTGTGGATGAATCTCAGTTGAGTTGATAACAGGGTTGATCCATTCCTCCACCATTCATCCATCCATCCATCCACCCCTCATGTTGTGCCATAGCAGTTGGGTTCACTCTCACTGTACTCCACAGTACGTGAAAAGCAAGTGTTGTTGTTGTCCGAACAACAAAGGGATGTGCACAAAGGAACAAAAGGAAGCCGTGCAAATTTGCTTTTGAAAGGTTGCTACATGAAAGAGAGTACAATAGTGATCACGAAACACTTTGTTTTTCTCCTTTTGGGAAGGAGCCACTTTGATTGGGCCATCTCAAAAAAAATTATTGGGACATTAGACGTGCCCCAAGACCATGAAGCTTTTGGTGTTGTAAAGGTTCTATGCAAGAAGGTCTCCTTCTTCTGCACAATCTGGGTGCATTCCAAGAGGGAGACTTTGGCCAATGCACTTTTTTGGAGTTGAGCAAAACTAAATTAAAAAAGATAAGACAAATGTCAATAACTATTATGTATTGTCCATTTGCACGGGTTTTTAGTTATATGGTTTAGGGTTTCAGTCCCTCAACTAATGTGTACCTGTTTTAGGGTTTCACATTAGGGTTTGTGGTTTTAGTTGCTGGACAAACCTGAAACCCTAATATGAAACCCTAAAACAGGTACACATTAGTTGATTGACTGAAACCCTAATAAGTTCATGCCGAAACCGTAATGTGTACCTGTTTTAGGGTTTCACATTAGGGTTTACGGTTTTAGTCGCTGGACAAACCTTAAACCCTAATATGAAACCCTAAAACAGGCACACATTACGGTTTAATACGGTTTTAGTCGATGCACAAACCCTAAACCCTAATGTGAAACCCTAAACAGGTACACATTAGTTGATGGACTGAAACCCTAATAAGTCCATGCCTAAACCCTAATGTGTGTACCTATTTTATTGTTCAGATGGGGAAGGGGGGATGGGGGGTGGGGGCCAGGAAAGGGTGGTGAACCAGGTACCTACACTTGTACTACCAAATACACTAGTTACCTTCACCTTCTTCAGTGAGGGCTGTTAGACCCAGTTAAAGGGGGTGAAGTACATACAATTGGGCCACCACAACAACAACAACAGAAACTTACAAAGGCAAAGTTCAAAAGATTTGCTTGTCTGAGCACCCACGAGAAAAAGATCCCTTCCCACAAAAAAGAAGACTATTTTTTGCACTAGACAACAAAAACAACAAAAGCACACATTTACTATTTGGTTTGGTTTGGGGAAGGGTGATAAGACGTCATACTCCCCCAGATCATCAAACTTCATGGGCTTGTTGTTTTGTGCTTTGCATGGTTTTGTGTAAAATCATATGATTCATATTCTAATGACCTGCATTTTTAAAACATGATAGGTTGTGACTTGCAAGGTCCCCACCACCACCACCACCACCGAGGTGAACTAGGATCCAGTTATTATCACTAGCTTATTTCTTGTTTATTTCTTACTATTCAAAACAACTACATGTATCCGATTTGTAATTTATTTTTAACATTTCAAGTTATGAGTCAAACATTACAACATAACCGCACAAGGCACCATAGTGCTTGTTCTAACACTTTTTTGCCACCTTTGCAAAGTTTGATGGGGTGGGTGTTTAGTATCTTGTGCAAGAGTGAGGAGGAAGGGGTAGAAGCTCCGAAAACTTAACTTCCTTTGTTGCCTTCAACGTTCAAAGTTCACAACAACATCACACTTTTAATTGGCTTAGTGGCAAGAAAAAAGCAGGGGTAACTTAGAGCCATCATATTGTGTCAAAGCTTTGTCAACTTTACATTGTTTGGGTGGATGCAATTTTGGGGCTGAATTGGGGTCCAACTTGTACATGAGAGCTGAAGACCTAAGTTGTAACTTTCCTCTGAGATGTTGCGATTTGCAATTAAAATTTCATTTTGGCATTCAAATTACCTAACCATATTGTAAGCCAAACAGGGAATTTCTTTTTCGAATTTTTCATTAGAAAATTTCACAGAATTTTCCAAAAATCAGCAAAAATTAGTTCAATTCACACTTGAAAAAAATAATCCAAACTTGTGTCAAACCAAACCTTTTGTCAAGAAAAAGAAAATTTGTCCAAAACCACATCACGAGTTACTTCCAACAAATGTTTCATCATGGTCACTCATGATTTTGTTTCAACTTGCCAGGACAAAGGCAGAGCCATTCCGTACTATGGAATGGTGAAGTCCCTACCCATTATGTTGGGTAAGGTGACAAGCAAGCCTATTAAAGCAAGCTAGGCAATATGCACTCAACATAATGAGCAAGGGTGGGGCCATGACATGACATTACAGTCTAGGGTGGCAGATTCAACAGTTTGAAATTTTTTAAAAAAATTGTTCAACATACATTTTGGTCACTGTTGTGAATATATATATATGATCATCAGCAGAAGATTACATCATATAATGTCATCAAGAAAATGACATAATCTGCCACCCCAAACCTTTAATGTTCAGCAGGTGTTACTCTACAATATACTTACTCCAATGAAGGTATTTTGAATGAACATGGGCACAATGTGCCCCTTAGGGTGTGTTTCTAAAATGTAAAGGTCCATAAGTAAGTCATAAACTAGCACAGTTCAGTCATTACGTAGCTTACGCAGGTCAGGAAATATCAGAATCAGCTGTGGTAGCCGATTCTGCCATAGAAGACACCTTGGGAACCTGCCAAATTGGCACATACATTTGCAAGTATATATGGTGATGACAACAAACATTGTGGGTTTAAGTGTATTTGGAGGTCGCATTACACCACGCAATTTTTTTTACCTCCACCAAGAGGCAAGCATTTTGAAAAGTGAAATGCCTGCTTGCTTCTTCTGCCTCTCACTTTTCCCCCCATGATTTTCTTTAAAAATCATACCCTAGAGGGCATATGGTCCAAAGTCCATACCTACAAAAACAAAAAACAACAAGAAGAATTTTTATAAAAATATATATGTTAACTTTTGTTTGTTTTGTATTCTGGACAAAACAACAACAACTACAACAACTCCAGTTTGTACAATATGATGGCCTCAGTCAGCATCCAAACCCTAACTTCCCGATGCTAGAGGATGTGATTATGACTTGGGTGTTTCAAAGCATGCAAGAGGAGGAGGAGGAGGAGGAAATTTTAACTCTCATGAGTATCAAGAAATTTCCACACTTGTGACAAAGGAAATCAAGAGCAGGGAATTTTCTTTTTCCTTCAAAGAAAAATTCCCATTTATAAAAAAGGACTAAAAGAACCCAGAAGAAGAAAAACACTGAAGGAAAGAAACTAGAACTAAAACAACATGGAGGAGGAAAAGACAGAGGAGACCTACATCAGCACTAGTGATGTTGTTCTTGTTGTTTATGCAAAGCAGAAGAAGAAGCTCTCCCTAACCCCCCTCAATCTGATAGGTTTTTTTCATCTTTAAGAAACCTACTTCCATGAACAGAGGATTAGAACCTTAAAGCTTATGATCATGTCTCCAGGGTTGATGCTTCACTGATATAGCCCTAAGACCTCCAAGAGGTCCTCCATTCAAACCTGGTGGTGTGTAGCTGAAACCCCTGCTGGCCCTCTGCCAATGAGCTTGACCTGGGGTTGCCAATCGCTTATCAGGTTGGGTCTTTTGTCAAGTGTGGGAAGTGATTTTTTGGTTTTTTTCAAGTTGTTGCCAATGTGTTCTCATAATGTTGCCATGGGGTTCTCCAAGTTCCCAAGTTGTTCCCCCAAGATGTTCTCAATAGCACCTTAGTTTTATCCCATATGGTTTGCTTGAAGTTCAATTCCCATGTATATAAATTGAAAAGGTAAGCCATGGGGGAGCACATTTGCTTCTATTTTACAACTTGAGGTCCAAAGAGATGTTTCTATTGGAGAGTGCACAATGTTGAAAAAAAATTGGTTATGGGCCCAATTACTATGGCCCCTTCCAAAAAAGAAAAAGAAAAAAGTGTGAGTGCACCTATGAACTCATTAATATGAATCACATTATATCACACAATTCACAAACAAAGATCAAGACACAGTGACACAATGAAGAGAAATTCCAAAGAGGAATCCTTTTCCAGGGGAGTTCAACTTAGTGCCCTAGAAACTAAAGAGAATATCACAGGCATATGGTTCTGGGTTGGGATCACAAGGATCCTTTTAGTGTTACTCATTATGCAGGAGGACATAAGAAATAGCATGACAGGTTGAGGTAATGATGTTAAGCATGGGTATCACTTATGGGTATATTGACATCAAATAAATACGATCTAGATTATCGATCGTGTATAGAGTTCTTGAGTAGTTTACCATTCTCTTTGGTAGAAATATCACTTTTTGTGTGTGTTTAGATTGATAGCTTGCATATGGCACTATTAATTAGTGTATAACTCATTATCAAATAGTGTGTGGCATTATCAAACATGCTTATTGTCCAACATATGGCACTATTGGCCAAATGTTGTATAGTGCCAAGGTGTTGATAGCAAACTATTTAAACCAACAAAAATGCCAACATGGTTAAAGAGAACTAGGGGTTGACAAATGGTAAGTGGGGGGTAAGCTCATTCTTCTAGAAGTTTCTCAAGAACTTTGAGTGGAGCTTCTCCACTTTGTTCAATGTTTTGTGAAAATGATTTTTGGCTTAGTGAGAAGGAGGCGATGTGGAGATAGTGATGGGGGAGAGGTTGCTCAAGCTTTTGGAGGTGAGGGTGATCCTTCATGGTGGCCAAAGAAAAAGACAAGTTTTATGAAAATGACAAGAAAAGGAGACAAAGAAAAAGGTGCAGGGACTTAAAAGTTATTTTGTTATAAGTTTTGTGTACATAATTTTCTTAAGATAGCAAGAGGAGGAAAAAAACTCCCAAAATGTGCATATGTAGATGGTTTTTTTGAGTTCTTTCATTTCTAATTTTTATGTTTTGAAGATGAAAGAAAGAAGGAAGGAGAAGAAAACAAGGTTTAAAATTTATGGGATTTTTGAAATCCCTTTCTCCAAGCAATCAATCTCTTGCTTTCTTTCTTTTCTCTTGCAAAACACCCAATATGCCAATCCCTTTTGTCTTTGAGAACAAAGTTGAAAGCAATATGCAAAACTCACCACCCACTTCTTAGAATGGGTCAAGGCATAAATAGTGATAACAAGCATGAGGATGTCTATTTCATTTCTAACATGAGAGGTAGAATCTCGTAAACATCTACTACAATCGCAATAGGAGAAAACCACATTGAATGGGAGGTTTCAAAAGTTTGTCGCCTCATTAGTTCAATGTGACAATCAAAGGTGGACCATTCGAAGCAATGATTCATGGTGTTTGAACTACTTTAAACATCCATCATGAGCAGGGGATGCTACAAGTGGATGTCAAAAATGCTTTCAACACCATATTCCAAAAAGCTATCTTTTAATATCTTTGTGTGACAAAAGGTCAATTGTCTCAACTTTTCCCCTTTGTCCAGTTTTTTTATGTTTAACAAGTTCCTTTTTATTTCAATCACCATTCCCCTTTGAGAGAATTGTCTATCATCCATTCTTTGGTGGGCATGCACCAAGGTGATCCATTCACTAGGTCTCTTTTTGCTTTAGCCCACTTTCGTGCACTACAATGTTTTGCAAGGGTTTTCCCATCTTTCATTTTCTTTTCATTTACCAATGACACTCACATCATTGGCCCACCCTTCTTCTATCGTTCCTTGCACTTCTCGACATTTTTTTTAAATTGGCATCTATGGGGCTTGTGGTCCAACCTTGTAATTGCATGGTTTGGCCACCTTTTGGTTTGCCTCCCAACTTTTTACCTCTTGCCAATTTTTGTTGCCATTATAATGGTATCAAGGTTTTGGGTGTCCCATTTGGTTATACATTTGTAAATTCTTCTTTTTTTCAAGACACATTAGACGAGTATGTTTGTCATGTAAACACGATTTCAACATTGAAGAATGTCTAGGTAGCTTTTTGGATCATCTTTCAATGTTTCATCCGAAGACCTTCCTATTTGTTTCGTTCTTCCCCTCGCCTATCAATCTTTTGACACTAGTTCACACATTTTGATATGACCTTCATGCAAACTTTTGGGAAACTCCTACTAGGCCCAAGTTCTTTGGACTACCCATAGGCCCCTTTTAGTGTGTCGACAAGTCTTTTTCCCCATTTCTCATGGGGGATCGACCTCATTTCCACAAAGTTCATTGTGTCAATGCCTTATTTGGGGAGCTAGGCATTTGTTCCACCTATCATTGCCACCATGTTCTTATCAAATCATTGCCCTTTCTTATAAAAGGCAATAGGTGCTAGTAGTTTTGGTTTGGTCCCCTTCTAGGCCCACTTGAGGTTGATATGGGAACTCCTTCATTTGGATGTCGTGACTTGTGTTCCCCCTTTTGCACAATTTGTAGAAAAGGGAATAAATCAACTTAAAGATAACATTTTAGATAGATTGCATGACCTTTCCTTTTCCAACATCATCTTTGACATGGTTTTTAATTCATGTCAGGTGTAGTTGAGGTCTTGTGTAGGCTTGGGGGTGGGTGCATGGATTTTTGCCCACCCAACCATTCCATCTTTCGATTTGGCCTAGATGTTTTCTCCTTTGCATTACACATTAGGTTAAGCCTCCCCCATCCTTTAACCCTCAATTTAACTCATTGCATTTATGGCCAATTTTTAGGTCTAGTGAGGACCTACCCTCTCCACTACACCCATGGTGGAGAATTGATTGTTTTTCACAACACCATTCAAAATGGCCTCACATCCATTGTGGAAAACATGAGGTTTCATGTTTCACACGAACAAACTTATGTCCTTCCATCACCTTCCTTTCAAACTTTTCATTAGCAAGTTGACATTGTATTATTTATTGATGGCACTCACACCTTCGCCAATGTTGTCATTGCCACACCCACCTTGATCAATTTGGTTTCTTATGTTGTTTCATCCCGTGTGGTGGTTATGACTATGGTGACTCAAGCAAAGAAAAGATTTTACCATAATCGGCATTCAATAAGATGCATTTCTTCCCCTTACAATGGAGGTTTTTGGTTGTTAACATCAACAAATGGATCGTTTTCTTCATTGATGCGCTAACATGATGTGGTTAGCAAAGGGCTCTAGTGGCCTTCCTTTGGCCGTTTTGTGCACCTTTTATAAACAAAAGGTGTCAATAGCTTTGCAAAAAGCATAAATGTTAAGTGGGTAGGATGAGTACATGATTTTGGATGAACAAGGCATTTAGGATAGGGACTGATCAAAGAACTTTGTTAGTTTGAATTTTGAATGCTTGTTGGTTTTGATCATAATGAGGAAACTGGGGATTATTAAAAAGGATAGAGTTCTAGAAAACAAGGGAGATTCTTAGACACATAATTTTGGAGAGAATAGTGAGAGGAGTTGTAGGTACTTGCTATAGAAAACCAAATGTTTTGTTTTGATATACCACATATTTTAATTGTTGTTTTGGGATTTTTTTTCAACAAAACATGGGATTTTGCTATAATTTTGATTCATGTTTACAGTAATACAAAAAAACACATACTTCTACAATGAATTTTATGCATATTGTTGTGTGAATTGTTTTAGTATGAGAATATGATGAAATGAAATGTAAACTTGTTTTTGGAGTTGTTTTTACAATGTATTTTGAAGTGCAGATTCATGGTTATATGAAATAACCATGAATCTAGTGTTTTAATGAATGGCAATGTTAAAAATGTTGATAATTAAAGTAGGAATAGTGAATGTATGCATGTGAAATGCAAATATGTTGTTACATTAGTGTGAAATATTCTATAGGAATTAAATTTCATTTTTACCAATAAGGCATTTTTATTTTGAGATGTGTTGTAATTACAAATGAAAGCTCTTCTAGGCTAATTATTCTTTCAAGTTTTTGATCCTTTTTTTGTTCTAATATGTTTTTTGCGACTAATGGGGGCTTTGGAACATGATTTGTTCCTTTACCCTTTTCTGTCTTTCTATGGACCTGGTTCATTGTTTTGGCTCGAACTCAAGTCCTTCTTTGTCCTTTCTTTTTGCACTTTGTTGGATGTTTTGTTCAATGGAATTTGCCAAAGTTTCATCACCTTAAAGGGTTCTTAGAAGTTCTTAGACATGTTTCTTAATTGGAAGAAACTACATGGGGAAAAGAACCTTTGATTTTTGTCATTGTGGAGCTTGAAATTAGGGTTTCAAGTTGGGGTATTGTGAGATGTTCAAACAAAACATGTATTTGACATTTCAAAATGAAGTAAAGCAAAGGGGAGGGTTGTTGCGGGTATGTGGAGTAAATAGGACTAATAGATATCATGGTAAGGTTATTTTGGTAAAGTTTCTTGTGGTTGTTGATTGAATGTTGAAGATTTGAGGACTATCAACATTTGGACAAATAATAAACAATGGTAAAAAAAAGGATCCATGGTGGTAATATTTTTACATTCAATTCAAGTAGGTTAAAGAGAAAAATCCTTCAAGTTAAGCATTGGGTTAGATCCACATCCAACAAATGACATCATCTTATAATAAAAATTGGTTCAATTTTTAAGGCACATTTGGAGGCTACATTACAAACACAATTTAACCTCCACCAAGAGGCAAACATTTTGAAAAATGAATCATTTTTTGAAATGTTCACCTCTCATTTAAATTTTTTTTTTAATGTGACCACCACTAGTATCATTGAAAAAATTGGACCAAATTTTTACACTTGGCAAACCTTTGGCAACAAGTTTTACCAAAATCAATTAAACCCTAAACCATTTATCCTTATTAGTCTACCAATGCACATAATGATTCCATAATTGAAACACTAAACACTAAACACTAAACAAGAAATTATACTATATTTGCAAATCACATTATAGAATGTAAAAATTCATGAGGCATTTCAAAAGATGAAATGCTTACAAGAATTGATGTTTTATTTTTCTTGCGAGCATTCCATTTTCCAAAATGACCCACATCATTTTATTTTATTTTCCTCATGCATGATATCTTGTGGGTACTCATCGAACACCCACCAAATATCACAAGAAGACAACAAAAACCAATTTTTTTCAATTGTGGCACTTTATGTCAAGTTAATGCTTTTGGAGCAACATGTTGCCAAAATAAACACCCCTCAACTCCACTCAAGTGTTGCTTATTTGGGAACACCCCATTCCTTGGGCTTTATTTTACATATTACAACATGACTCAAGACATACATCACAAACTTACCAAGCTTCATATGTTCATATAAATTTCGTGCAAAATCTTATTTTCATAGGTTCGTACAAAAATCGCATAAATTTTGTGTTATGGTTAATATGAATGATATTTTTACGTATGCAATATCTTAAATATTCAAATGGATGAGATTTTTTTTTTGAATGAAATATGTGAATGTTCATGTTTAATACACAAAAATCACATATTTTTATTCAAAAATACATCATGATAATTGCACAAATTTAGTTAAAATGTAAATCCTACATACTTCATGTCAAAACATCACAAGTAGAAAAAATCATTTATATAAAAGTAATATGTATTTTTTCATATCATTTTTACAGTTTGAAACCTATGGATTTTGCACGAACATATTGTTTTACAATTTTCTCATGGATTTTATTGAAATTTTGTGATATTGTACGTTTATGATGATTAATTTCTTAACTCAAATACGTAATTCCCAAAACCATAAGATTGCATTACCTATGTTATGTGATGCATTTAGGGGTGTGATAACTAAACCAAAGAACCCCAAAAGAAGGTTGTATTCACACAAAATTCAAACACAATAATGCCATCATGGAATCACTAACTAATATGGTTAATTGAGCTATAGTTAAGCCATTTAAATTATTCATGGTTCATTTCATGGTTCATTCCTATGAATGTCAAGTTCAAAATTACTTAGTTTTTATCCTTGACCAAACTTTCCAAAAACATTCAACCCATAAGTGGATGAGGTTTTGTATCAGTTGGTGAGTAGAATTTTGTGCCTTGAGTTTGGCGACACATTTTTAATTCATTTATCCCCTAATCATCAATTTAACATTATGATTAAGGGGGTTGTGAAACTATGATGCATGATATTCAAACAATCCTAAATGTACAATTTGAATGGGTTGTCTTGCAAGTAAACATTGCAAATGCCTTCAACACAGTCTCCTATAAAGTCATATTCGAAAAACTTTGAGTGGTGAGTGGCCAATTGGCCTAACTCTTCCCATTTATTTGAACCTTTTATATTGCATAGTTCCCCTTATTTTTCAATCATCATTTCCCTTTGGGTAACTTCATAATTATCCATTCTTTCATTGCCATGTGGCAAGGTGATCCATCGGGAAGGCCTTTTTTTGCCCTAACTTACTTATAAACTTTGCATAATTTTGTGAACCTTTTTCCTTCTTATTTGTTCCCTTCCATGGCTGATGAAACTTACATCATTGGTCCTACTTTATAAGGGCTAACAATCCAATGGTCAACCTCACAAATGTGTAGTCTTTTTCCCTCCAAATGGATTTTGCACCCTTAAAGATGGTATTAAGGTTTTAGGAGTGCCTTTTGGTTCACTTGCCTTTCCTGCTTCCTTTTTTCAAGATTATTTGGACAAGGATGTGCAACATGCAAGAACATTCCTAAGGTTAAAGGACATTTGTGTGGTTTTTGTGGTCCTTTCACAATGTTTTGCCCAAAAGCCTTCACATTTGTTCCGAATTCCCCCCCTTTCCAAACTTCCAACACTCGTTTTCATCTTCTAATTAAGCTTTCATCCAAGTATTTAGGAAGTTTTTAGGTCCAAGCTTGTTGGAATGTCCTAAAGGCCTTTAATTTGTTAACAAACTTCACTCCTTATTTCTAAAGGGGGTGTAAGGTTCATTTTCATTCAAGCCATTGCCTAATGCCTTATTTGGGGAATTAGGCTTTTATGGCCCCAATCATTGCCTTGTCATTCTTGTAGGATTGTCTCCCATTCTTATTGGAGGTTATATGAACATGTAATTTAGGTATGTTTCCATTTTAGGCACACTTGAAGATGATGCAAGATTTTCTTCCCCTTTTAGCCCAACCTTGCATCTCCCTTGTTGATTAATCTTTGGATAGAGGAAAAAATCACTTTTAGGAAAACATGTCAAAGAGATTGCACAAGCATACATTTTTCAACATCATTTCAAACATGATCCTCCTTGTGCTCACTTGAAATCATGCACAAGCTTGGGTGTAAGGGCATAATTCTCTAGATGCCTATTCATCCCATTATTTCATATGGCCTTTAACATCTTTTCTTTAACATTGCACACTAGGTTGGGTCTCCCCCACCCAATGGCCTTAAGTTTAACACATTGCACCTATGGTCAACTCATAAACTCGATGGGGATACACCTTTTGGAAGGTTCTTGTGGAAGGAAATGTACAATTTCTCATGATGTTCAAAATAGCTTTGCTTCCATTTCCAAAAATGTTGGGTTTCATATTTTTCATGAACAAACACATGTTCTTTTGATGTTCATCCTTGCTTCAATCCTCACATGAACAAGTTGACGTTGTGTGATATCCACAAATGGGGTCAGCACTATGGTTGACATTGTCATTAATGATCCCACTTAGGCAAATATAGTATCAAAAGCTACTATTTTTTAAGGAGTTGTGACAATTGTGATCCAAGTAAATGATGGGCTTTATTGTGATCGACACCCATGGGATATGTTTTTATTTCTTGCTATGGACGTATTTGGTTGTTTGCACCACCTAACAAACAAATTTCTATATCAATGTGTTAATATGGCATGGTCAACTATAGATAAGTAGAAGCCCTTCTTTGCTAGTTTTACAAGCATTTTATAGGCAAAAGATGACAGTAGCCTTGTAAAGAGCCCAAGCCTCATCCATGTTGAGGTGGGCTATCATCGTTGACTAGGTCTTTTCTAGGCTTGGCACTACTTCAGATTCCTCCCCTCTCTTCATCTAATTTGCTTCATGTGATGAGCTAGAGGTTTAGGACCTAGGCTAGGGATTTGGGTGAGTGCCTTTTCCTCCCTTTCGCTTTTGGGCGAAGTCTCGGATTTGGACATTGGTCTCTTTTTGGATTCCTCCATTTCCCTTCTGGATTGGTGCTTTTTCTTATTCAATATATTGGTGTTTTTTCCCTCTTCAATTGCAGAAAATGCCATGTGCTCTGTGCAGGTAACAAGAAGTGTCTGAACTGACCAGACCCAAAATCAATTCAGTACATGAAACTGGAAAGCACAAATTGCATGTCTTGTAACAAGAATCCTTCCAATATATAAACTTGAGTTCTTGTTATGGGAAATTTTTGTTGTGTGTTGATGGGAAGTTTTTGAGGACTAATTTGGAGTGGTTTTTTTTCCCCTAACTAATTTTCACACAGAAAAACAAGTGTTTTTGCAGGGCTGATGATTGTTGGATATGATAAATAGGTATTCAGTTTTGTTCTGTTTTGTTGGGAAATTTTTGAGGACTAATTGGAGTGTTTTTTTTTCTCCTTCACGAAATTTCAGGCAGAAAAACAAGTGTTTTTGCAGGGCTGATGATCATTGAACTTGATAGATAGGTATTCAGTTTTGTTGTGTATTTGTTGGGAAATTTTTGAGGACTAATTGGAGTTTTTTTGTTTCCTAAACAAAACTTCAGGCAGAAAAACAAGTGTTCTTGCAGGCTTTGAACATGACAGATAGTATTCAGCTAGTTTGCTGCAACTATTTCAGTTGCAACAGACCTCATAACTGGATCATAAAATTTGGTCACCTGCCAACAGCCTCCCAGAAATGATCAAGCCCTCTTTCAAATTACATGATGATCTGGAAAGGTTCCTTTCTTGCTGCAAGATTTGATAGAAGAATGGATCATTACATGATGATTTGGAAAATAAAAATTAAAAATTGGTTTCTTGCTGAGCAAATCAGAATTTTGGGTTGTGAAGAATGAAAGAGAAAGATTGATTTGTTGCTGGAAATTGGAGTTTTGGGTTGTGCAGAAGCAAATCAAAAGCAAAAAAGATTTTCTGCAAATCGAAACTAACTTTGGGTTGTGAAGAATGACAAGTTCTTTAACTCACAGAGATTTGATTTTGCTGTGGAATTACTGTAACAAGAATTTGCAGCAAGCTATGGATTCAGTATTGTACACAAACTTCTTGACTAGGAAAAGAAAAAGAAGAATCTGCTGGAGGAATTCCATTTCTCGAATGTGCAATCTGGGACTGAGGCAATGCATCTGTTGCTCAGTTGAAGAATCTAATCTCAAACTCCTGGGCTGCAATAAGAATGGAGTGGAAGATTTCTTGGAACTGGGTTTGAAAATTCTTGTCATGAATCTTCTTCTTCTATTGAAGTTGGTTGTCAATTCTCAGCTTTGCTCAGCTTCTTCTTCTGCCATGTCCGTTGGGTACTAGCAGCTGAAGTCACGATGTCCTTTGCAGGAGCAGCTGCAGCAGGAGAAGGAGAAGAAGTTGGAATGTTGTTCCTTCTCTTCTTCGGTGGCACCATTCCTGAAACTTGCTGGTTGTAGCATTTGAGGAGAAGATTGTGGAAGTATGGTCTGTCGAGCTCTTCTTGAATTTCTGATAGCAGTTCACGAACATTGACTCGTTCAGGTATTAGGGCACAATTTGTGAGCATGGACTGGAGCTGCTGATGAGCTTGCTCTCCCAGGTGGGATTTGATGTCCGACAGTAATTCTCCAACATTCACCCATTCAGGAAGAAGAGCTTCCCCCTCCTTCTCCGCTGTCAAATCTGAAAATACAGACTCCTCTTCACAAGTTTCAAACACAGACTCCTCTTCCTCTTTCGAACTCACTTCTTCCTCTTCCTCCTCTCCCTCGTTCTCGAGCATCCTCGAGTTCCTGCAACAAAAAAAATCTGGTGAGCTTTCTTCTTGTCCAACTGCTGCTGCTACTGCTACTGTTGCCAAGGTTTGTTTCCCTCACGATCACGTCCAAAACACTTTCAAACTCTATCTGATATCTTTACGCTGGACGCCAGCTAACCCTAACCCTAATCTTCTTCTTCTTCTTCTTCTGGTCCTGATCTCTTTCTCTGTCTGTCTCTCTCTGCAATCGGCAACCGAAATTGCAACATGTGGATACTTGACTGCGGATCCTTTCCAAGTCTGTGGGAGATTGTAGGTTAGACGTACTTATACTCATTCCTGTCTTCTTCTTCTTCTTCTTCTCCTTCTGCTGCTCCTCGCCGCAGCAGCAGCAGCAGCTTCGTACCATGTTTCTTCTTGTGCATTTGGAGTGTAGTGAAGAATTCTTCCGTCGGCTGCAGCGCCAGTGTAGTATCCTCCCACCAGAGGAGAGCATCCTCCTCAGAAATTTCGAGTCGATACTGGAACTGCGACTGCCGCAGCAGCTTCCGCAGTTGATTCCGCAGTTAAGGACAACCAGAAGCCAGAAGAGCCTCTGCCCATTTTCTCAACGACTTTGCGTTTGTTCGGTCCCCTTGTACCTTCCTAGTAGTGTCTGTAAGATCAGCCTTCTTTTTCGTTTGGCTGGCTATATATCTAGCCAAAATGCAATATTAAAAATATAAAAAAGTCTTATAAGCAAGTGGTTTTTGAAAATTTCCATAGCCATAATTCGACCAATTTTTAATAGCCATATTTCTGTGTATGGTTCAAGTACGTAGCCAAAAATATTAGAAGGATTTTTTTTAAAAATTAAAAGTGTTTATAATCATGCGCTTTTTGAGATTTTCAATAGCCATAATTAGACCAAAGTTTAAGAAAAATAGCCATATTTCTGTGCGTGGTTCCAAGCAAGTAGCCAAAAATGTAGAAGGATTTTGTATAATTACTTTCATATTTAGATTGTAGCCAAATTTGTCTAAATCTTCCTTCCTGTGGATCATCGCCACTTTGGCTACATCACAAAATTGACCCCAAAACAAAAATATCACTACTGTCTCTCCCAACCAGTGGAAGGTTTAGCCAAATTGGTGATGATCCACAGGAAGATTTCGCCAAATTTCCTAAAAGATAAATATGAAAGTAATATTTTTGGCTACCTACTTGAACCTTGTACTACAAGGCGATTGTTCTTGAATTTTGGACCAATTCTGGGGTTTGAAAATCTACAAAAAGCAAATTTAATTTTGGCACCTTTAATTTTTAATATAAATTTTTGGCTATATATATATATAGCCAACGAAAGCAAGGCTGCCCCGTCTTTGTCTCTGTTGTGAACGTTCCTAAGAAGTTCCCACAAAAAGGCGAACGCAATCGAAGGCTTTTCTGTTGTGCAGGTAGCCCTACCCGCCTTTCGTGGTCAGCTTCAGGACCTTAGCCAATTTTTTTGTTATTGGCGAAATTTCACCAAAAAAACGAAATTAAAAATTAAAAATCGACAATCAAGTTGTTTTGGAGGTTTTCAATCGCCAGAAAGTGAAAATAAAAAAGCAAGAGTTTTTATACTTGGTTTTCAGTGTGTAGCCAAAATTTACAAGGATGAATAAAGATTTGTACTTCATATTTGATTTGATTTATAGCCATATTTGGCTAAACCTTCTTGGTCATGATCATCACTTTTTTATTTTCTTCCTGTGGATGTATTTGTGAGCTTGATGGTCAGAAGCAGTCAATTTTTTTGGTGTGAAATTTCACTCAGATGTGATAAAAAAATTTGGGGCTATGACGCACACAAAGGCCTTTCTAAGCAATTTTTTTAAAATTGTATTATCTGACATGTCCCGTAGCCAAATTTGGCTAAATGTTCCTATGGATGGGTGCCAATGTGACTACACCACAAAAATGGGGAAAAAAATCATGGTTTGAAGTAGAGTGTTTCTTTTCTTTTTCTTTTTTTTTGGTTTTTTTCTTCAATTTGGTGTTATCTAAGATTTGGCAAATTTATGCCCAAAAAAAAAAAGAAAACAGCAAAATTAATTTAATTTACACCATTTTTTAGTTTTATAATTTTCTCTCTCTCTCTCTCTCTCTCTCTCTCAATTTTGTGATGTAGCTAAAGTGGTGATCATCAATAAGAAGATTTAACCAGATTTGGAAATAAGAAAACATGAACTAATTTTTTGAAAAAGAAAGTCTACTATCCTTCTATATTTTTGGCTACTTATTGGAAGTTAGGACAAAATTTGATGATTTTATTTAGTTATATTTCTTTTGAAATTTGGCAACTAAGAACTCAAAACAACAATAAATTTTCACCAAATTGAAAAAGAAATTTGGATTTTGACGAAATTTTGCCCAAAAAAAAGGTCTGATTTACACTATAAAAGAAAAATTTCCCAATTTCTTTGTTAGAAAAATGACAAAATTTGTCCCCGAATATATATATATATATATATATATATATATATATATATTGGCGGGGAATTTTTTTTAATCATTTTTTGCAATGTACCTAGCCAAAGTGATGATTATATATATAATTTTCATATTTGGTATATAGATTTTGGCTACATCTACATATTACCCTCCATAAAATATTTGTAGAAAACAATTTATATTATCGACTACTTATTGGAATTTATCATAAAAAGCTAGTGATTTGAAAACTTAATTTCTTGAAATTTAATTGGTGGATATGGTTTTTTCCATGAAAAACCTTTTGTGAATGTCAAAATTTGGTAAATTTTTCCTAATAAAATAATCATTGTTAATGGTGATATTGGTAATTTATAATGCTAGCCAATTTTTGTTTTTAAAAAAACTTTTTAGTTATTGTTAAAACCTTGCAAATTTTTATTTATAAACACATCACAAATTCAAAAAAATTACAAAGGTATAAAAAAAACGAAATAATTAAAAGGACGTCAAGTAGGACAAACTAGATGTCAAAATCTCTCAATTTCAATAGATGACCGCTTGTAATAGGTCAGTTGTGGTGATGGGGGGTGTGTCTTGAAGGGGTGGAAGTTGGGAAGTAATTAGGTTTATCACAATCACATGACTTAAGATGGAGGATATTTGCATCATTTGCAACATGATTGAAATTTTTTACAATAAAAATTAACCAAAATAGGAAAAAAATGAAGTTCCAAACCATATTGGCACAATCATGTAAAAACACATTGACCTATTTGTGTAGATATCCAAACACTTCAATTGCTAAAAGGAGAAATTGATCAATGAAGTGTTGGTCGCAATAGATCCTTTTTTTGGCTTGAACTACATCGAAGGTAGTGAATCTTTGAGTTGTGCAAAATTGGGGAAGTAAATCCACATGTGTCTAATAGCTTTAACAACTTTAACAACATTAATCAAGGTGCAAATTTCATCTTTCGTGAGCACAATGTCTATTCATTAATGAGAGGAGTTATATGTGGTTAAAGGAAGTGCATGTAATTGTTTTCATCCCATGTGAAAACCAACATCTCACGCAATGGCAACAAAAGTGTCATGAACTTCATCATGGGTTCTTGTGCACTGATTGCCACGGGTGCAATGTAAAAGGTGGATACCCATAGGGTTTATGCGATGTATGCACACACATCAAAGGTAGGCCTACAATTGAAGGATGTGATAGTTCGAGCCATGTTTGAAATAATGTGGAAAAATTAGGGAAAATAATTAAAAGGATAAAAAGACCTATTGAAGTATAAGCCAAATGCCCCCTAGCGTCAAAACATGATAAAATTCGAGCATGATAAGCCTTTGGTATTGTGTTGAAGAACATGTTAGAAAATGTATGATAATGCAAACACTCCAAGATGGAATCTTGAAGTTGAACCATTTGTTGTCTGATGAATTGTTCAAAAGAAGGAAAACACTTGTGTTTTGGGGCTAGTAAAAGATCACATGGTGCTTTGAGGTGTTGTTGGAAAGAAAAGGTGTTGTTGTTGACTTGTGTTAAGGTTTCAAGAAGGAAAGGACGTCGATCGAACATAAACCTAGCAACTATGATGGAAGTTACAAAAGCCAAACTCCCTAAGACAAGAAAATTTTAACTTTATTATCTTTGACATGAAATTATTTTACAAACTCAAACTTTAACATATGTTTTCTTTTTCAAATTTTATTCAAATGCTACAAATGCAAACATAATCTTAAAGCTTATTTAATAATCTATTCATGAAAATAATTATAATTTATAATTATGTAAGTTGAAGGGTTCAAAAAATAATTTAAAATAACATGCTATGAAAAAATTAAAAAATCTAGAAATATTTTCTCTTTAAATTCATCTCCAATCTTCATAAGTGAGATTTAATTCAATGTGAATTCAAAAGTGTTTTCATTAAATCTTTAAAAAATATTTTTTTGTTGTGTAAAACATACGTTCAATCTTTTAAGAATTGTAAGTTTTGTTTTCTTCAATATGATTATGTACACATTTTTTTAAAAAAAATTTGTGATGTTATTCAAATTGTAATCACCCATAAGTAGTTTTACCCACATTTGCTTATAGAAGAATTATGGAGTTTCAAAATTGTTTAAATCTTTCAATATTACCTTGAAAATTCAATTTAAAATTTGATATGTTTTTGGAAAAAACCATTGTTAATGTCCGCCCTTTTAAACTGGCACAAAATCAATCATTAAAAAAAAAAAAAATCAATATAACCATTTTTAACATCATATTTGTTTATCAACATTAATTATAAATTAATAAAAATGATTAATTGCACAACTTCAAAAACAAATTACAACATATTATTTATATATTTTTCTAATAATGTAGCAATACATTTTACCTTTGTAGAATGAAAGAAACACAATTTGGTGATATTTTGACATTAAATAGTTAAAATACGCCCCCCCCATTGCCCCCCCCTTTAGTCAACAATATTTTGTTTTATCTTTGGTGGCAAAATTTTGCAAGTTGGTGGTTTTTTTTGGAGGGAAAACTAGAAAATAATTCAAGGAATTTTTTTTGAGAGGGATCATTTTTTTTTTAAATAGAAAAATATGCAAGTAAAAATATAAGGTGTTATATATGAGTTGTTGGGTAAAAGATGTGATTTAATTACTTCTAAAATATGGTATTATTTATTCAAAAATATTTTGATGATTAATATAACTTATGTAATAATTATTAATTAATAATTATAATTAATATATGTTGGTTTGAAAATGTGTATATTTTAAAAAAAAGTAACAATAGTATATAAAAAAAAGATTAAACAATCATTTAATACATTCTAAAAAATGTCTTGTTTGATGCACATGGTTTAGAACTCCAACACTTTTTAACCCCTATGAGAATAATGCAAGTTCAATGAATTTTTGTTAAAACTTTGAAATCACAAATTTGAAAAAACAAAAGGATTATTCATGATGAATAATCTTTAATAATTGCACTGTTAAAAACATAGAAAATTTCAACATCAAACTTATTTTAAATTTACATCAACATGAATATATATATCTAAGGTACGGCCACAATAAAATGAACCACACACAACTCTTTTATTCCTTTCAAAAGGGCAAAACCTTGAAATTGGAAATTGAGATGACATGCGATCATTGCAAATAATTTATGGTTTAACCACATATTTGACTTGTGCAATATATTTTTATAATTTTTTTTTTGAATTTTATAATTATATTTATATTTATCCAAAAATTATTGGAAAGAAAATTATAGATACTAAATTTCATAAGTTATTTATATATCAATTCCAATGATGATTTAAAACCATATAAAGTCTAATAATTATTCAATCTACATGAATATGAAAAAAATTCCAAACAAATATATATTTATTTTGATCATTCTTATGTGATTTACTTAGGACCTTATAACTAGTTACAAATGTTTAATTAATCCTTTTTAATATATAATTAAAATTTTATAATAGGTTTTAGGGCTTGTAGCCAAAATATAAAAATATTCTAACAAACTAATATTTCCATCCATTGTTTATAGCTAGAACATAACTAAATCTTTTTATCACTAATCATCATTTGAACAACACCACAAAATTGAAAATAATGATTCATTGATGTCATTATTATGATATCACCATTTTTTAAATTTTTACAAATAATTTTAAAAAAACATCTCTAAATATTGAGACATAAATTTGTAACAAAACAAGCATAAAAAAAAATGTTAAATCATGGTAACAATAAAATAATTATATACCCAAAACAAAATTTAATTAGGATTTATATTTTTCATACATCAAAAAATAAAATGAAGAAATAATTTAAGGATTTTTTTGGAGGTTTTGTTATTGTGGCATCATGAACATTTGTAATAAAAAACTTGTCCAATGATGAATGAACTAAAGAAAAAGATAAATTTAAATTTATGTAAATGTACAAGTTTGAACATTAATTTTTTTAATACCAAGGTCTACGTGGACATTAAACTTTGTATATATGAACATTTTGACTTAATCTTTATAAATGTGAAACAAGAAAAACTTTTATACATCATGGTGAGTGTAAAATGCAATTACATAATGATGGATTTAACACATTCAAAATGAATTATTCAACTCATGTGCAAATGTTAATAGTTTAAGAGATGTGAAGTCTTTATAAGTTATTACATTTTTTTTATTAAATTATGATAAATGTAAAATGTAACCTATGAAAAATGGTTTCAACATGATAAAAATGTACAATTCAACTCATGTTGTGTTGATAGTTGAAGAGGTGTCAAAAAATCAATAACCATTATAATGCAATGTTGAAATAAAGTTAAATGTTACCTTAATTTCACATCAACAATTTTAAATTATGAAAAAATAAAATAAGGTGATTTATCATGTAAGTGCAAAGTATAGCTTATGAATAACATTCTCCACTTGTTATCAAACATTGATTCAATTCATGGTAGATGTTAATAATTGAAAAGTTGTTAAAATAATGACCAAGCAATATTACCACTATTGCAAAAAGTCTAGGCTTGAGATATTTCCATGTCAATTTTTTTCCCATTATTATAAAATCCAACATGGAGGAAAACATCCAATGATAATGAACAAGGCTATCATTATTTTCACTATGGAAATTATGCACAAATAATTAAAAAATAGTTTCACTTGATATTTGTGCATGATGATAATAAGTCAAATTGTGGTCAAATTGGACAAATAGTTGCAATGGGTGGTAGTGAAAAACCCAAGATTTCTTCTTATGTAAATAGGATGCCAAGGCAATGGTGGTTGTTTATATGAACCTGATGCCATCGAAAGCTATTAGAAGAGAGGCATGTTTACGGGTTAGAAGTCCTTTTGGGCTAGCACTATCAAAATATTTTGAACCTAAGAGGCACCCAAACACTTGAAAGAAGGAGGAATCAAAGGATGCAAGGAAATCTATGAAAGTGGAAGAAGGAAGTGTGCATCATAATAGATACAATGGTTGTTGCATGAATCAATGAATTGAAATTCCAAAGGCTACTTGAACATCACCTATTGTAGGGAAAAAGGTCAACATGCCAAACATCTTTTAGCAAGGCATCATTGATGAATGATGATGTGAATGATGAAGCACCTAGTGGAACCCCTAAGACTCTAATTCCTTCTAGCGGGGTGATAAACTAGGGTGGGGTGTCGAAGTTAAGTGACGGGCCAAAGGGCAACCATGTTACACATTTTTTAGGTTGGATAGAAAAATTTATCATGCAAAGTTCAATCTAAAAGTGTTCATAAGTAGATTATATAATTAAGGGAGGGCTTATGATGTGAGTGTCATTCTCAATGGATGGAAATAGACAAGAGGGGAAATGGTTGATTATAAAACGTAATGCCCTAAATAATCATTAGAAAAAAAATTGATTCAAATGTGAAGATTTTGAAAGGTGGATAAAGTTTGGGAGTCAAACAACATCACCCATGGTGTGGGGGTCAAGTAGGAATCAATCAATGATGGAGTGGATTAGTAAACTACATTCATAGACTTGTGTGATTCTTCTGACAAAACATTGCACACAAAAATTTCTTTGTCACAATAGTCGCAAAAGACACTTTTAGTCGCCTAAGACAAGTCAAAAAATGGGGTTTTTCTACTAGTGCAAACCTCAAAGAAAAATGAAACAAAAAATAATGAGAAGGCAAAATAGATTGTAGAATGCATCACAAGAAATGATTTTTCATTACAATGCATAAAACACAATCACCAATATGAACAAGAAAGATTACAAAAGTTAATCTTAAATGCCATGGGATTAACTGTAAAGAACAAAGATAGAAAATTGTAAGGAAATAATGTGTTACAACAATGTACATGCATGAATATCTATAAGAAACATTTGCACGTGCATAAATATTTAAGGAATAAATTAAATTATATAGTTGAATGAAATCAATGTTAAACAATAACACATTTATTGAAAGTTGAACAAACAACTACAAAAGCGTTTATACAAGCTAGAATGTCTAGCATTCATAATGAAAATAAATTTAAGATTTAATTTTCAGTTGTTGACAAAATATGACAATTTAAACTATAATATCTATTGAAATTAAATGAATCTATCGACAGACACCCTTCCTAAGGACAAGGCACCACAAGCATTTAAACTTTAAAACCTTAATAAGGAGAGGGAAATGCAAAAGAATGTGTTGGTAGTTCAATTTAAAGAAATTGTTCATTTAAGGGCTAGTTAATGACACCCAACCAACCAAGAAGTGGAAGAAGTCGGCTATGGTTTCAAAGGAATCAATGGATTCAATTAAGATATTAGACTTTGATGATAGGTTTGATAGCAATCCATTATGTAAATACGTGCCAAAAATATTGGGGAATGTGAATGATTGAACCAAAAAGTGAAAAAAGGAGCATACAATTATTATGGCAGTAAAAATAGTGAAAATTCATGTTGGATTAGGGTTTAAGGAATGGGGTTGAAGAGAAGCCAAATTTTTGGTGTTTAGAAATTGAATTAGGTTTAAGGTTTAGGGTTGAACATAATTGGAATTTTAGTTTTAAGAAATTGGAAATTGGATTAGGGTTTTAAAAAAACCAAAATTTTAGGTTTTAGAGAAGAATTAAGGTTTAAATAGTTATAAAATTATAGGCAAATTGGAGTGAGTGTTTGTGACTTATACCACATGGAACATGCTTGCAAAGGCATTTGCACATGATTAATAACTAAACTCAACACTATTTAAATGGCCATATTTTTTGCATGTACATGAAATATAAAATAAACTCCTAGCCAAACTTTTCTAGGCATTTTTTTGTAGACAAAAGGTTGGTAGTGAACTCCTATGCTCTTAACAACCTTTTTCTTGTATAACCATGACGTATAGTTTCAAACTCTTACATTCATAAGCATTTTTTTTTACAACTTGTACCATGAAAACTATTAGAAAATGCATGCATGCACAAGTTGCATTAAGGTATTAGACTATGTTCTTTCCTAATATGTTTTTTGCATGAACATTGATGTGAATTTTGAGTCATTTATAACTTGATTTAGTATTGTGTAACTTGTAATTTTTGCAAAAAAATTTGTTATCTTCAATCATGCATGATTGTTTTGTAAATAATTTATTACCGATATTAACCTTTTTTATTGGTTTATTTAATTCTTTCATCATGCTTCTTTCATTTATGCACTTATTGAAACCAAGCTTGATGAATATGGAAAGCTATATAATTTAGATGGTTGTTTAACAATTCACTATTCATGTTGTACAAAAATGTTAGGCCTTCACACTTCATACGCCCATATTGTGGGGAAAATATGAGTGTTGGAATAATGACGCAATTGTTAGCAAAGGGACATTAATGTTGATAAAATCACAACACTTGGCATTGAACATTTTGTTGGGAAAATGGCATCAATGCTTGAAAAATGACATAAGTTTTGAACAAAAACAACCATATTAGAAAAATGACATCAATGTTGGACACATACACAAGATCACCAACAATCATTTTGAATTTTTTTGCAATGTAAGGTTATTTGGCACTATTTAGATATCAAAAAGTTGTTTTTTGATAACACATGCAGATCCAATTATGTGGGTTGCATCTTCACAAGTTTTGACCATTACACATAAGAAGAAAATGTGTTAGGTCAATCTCATATTTCTTCTTGATAACATAGTTGAATATAAGAATAGAATATCACCAACAACAATTTTGTAACAAATTGCAATAAAAGATTAAAGCACAATTTAAACATGCAAAGCTTTGTGATAAAACATGTAGATCCAATGTCATGCATTGTATGTTCACAAAGGCCACTACACATAGCAAATGTTGGCAAAAGGACATCAAAATGTTAAACAAATGACATTGGTGCTTGAAAAAAAACACTCATATTAGGCAAATGAAGAAAATGTGTTGGACAAATGATGTTGGCAATGTTTGGCATTGAACATCCTTGTTGGACAAATGACATCAATTCTTTAAAAAGAACATCCAAAGGTTGTCTTTTGATAACACCCATGAATCCAATTATGTGGGTTGCATCTTCACAAATGTACTAACCATTACACATAAAAGGGACCACTATGTCTCTCTTGTTCAAAGACTTGGTCAATCAATGGTCAAGTTTATGAATTCCATTACAAGACCTACATTCCCAATTTATTTAAGGGAAAAGAAGACAATAGGTTACAAATGGTAGAACTAATAAAAAAATTACAAAGTTGAAAGCTTTCAATTGAAAAGAAAAAGACAAAAATTCAATTGTTTGTCAATTGTTTGTGTTGCTACGACTAGAAGAAACTAGGGAGGTCAAGTACTTCTTCCAAGGGGCGTTATCTTGATGCTTTACCCAGGAAAGGTATGCACTATCAACCAAACAAAAGCAATTGACGTAGAGAAGTTGGTGCCTTACTGGAACAAATCGAAAATTTGCAACCTGTCAATACTAACCCACATAATTAAAAGATATCATGGTTCATTAAGAAAACTTCTACAAAATTTCCAAAATTGAATTCCAATTGATATGAAAATGATCTTCATTGCAATGAACTAAATCAACACAAGGGTGCACTCACTAATGCTACATATCATGCTTCATTTTAATTTCTTGCAAATTTAATTTCAATACTAAAATATTAAAAAAACATTAAAATACAACTAGAATTTGTAAACATTTTTTCAAGTTTATATTTTGCAATATTTTTTTTAATCTTGCAAAAAAAATCATGCAAAAGATGATAAATAATTAATTTGGAAGACAATTTGATTCAATTAACTATGAGTCACAAAAGAACACTAACCTGTACAATCGCCCAACCAAGTCCCTCTGTCATATAACTTGGGAGGAAATCACGTTTGACATCATGCTTGACTTCATCCCATGGCTTGCCTGAAGCTAATCCCATATAGGTGAAGAAAGCTAGCAGGTGCACAGGTCCAAAAAGGAAGGTGTCTGCCATCACTTTTGTGGTGATAAATCGAAATGAATTTGGCTTCAATTTTAATCTATTAATGCATACACTTTCAAATGCCTCATACCTTGCAATCATAAAATTATTGTCAAATATTGAGGTGGTCCAAAAGTTGGAACAATTATCTCAACTTTTCAAATCACCACCTATTTGAAACATTTAATAGGAAAGTTGGGCATGATTTGGAATTTTGGTCAACCCCACACATTGGTTCATTTGGATGTATGTTGTGCACTAATACACAACATCTTAAACTTATGAAATTCTTTTGGTGCAAACAATAAATATGCATACCAAAGGTGTCCAACAGGTCCCACAAATCCAACGCCAAAAAAACTTGCAGTTGCAACTCTCCTCCAATTAGTCTTGTGATCAAGACTTCCTTCCAAACATTTATTTTCATCAACCTGTTAAATCAAATCATCACCAAGTTGGAAAATTTTTATAAAAAAAACATTGATCATGCAATTGAAGAAAAATTAATTTTACATATTCCACAAGACTACCAAGTTTGGTTAATCTCACAATTCTTTTGCCTTATTCACTTTTGAAGTCCACAATCTTAATGTACATGTAACTTTAGGCATCACATTATTTCAAGGATCCAATATTAAACGTGCCAAAAATCTAGAGCAATAATGCAAGCTACAACCAAGAAAAAACCTTAATTCTTCCAAATTTTCCAACAAACTAATTTTTAAAAATGGAACTAGACCTAAATGCCTCCCTTTGAAGAAGTTCACATTTTTTTTTTTATGAAATTTGATAAGTTTGGTGTATAGAATGATTGATGAATTCAACATAATGGGTGGTGGCATCAAAAAGGAATTAAAGAAAATGAAAACAAATGAAAGGGAAGGAGGGAGGCCATAATTGTGTGTAGACTTACAATAGTTGTGGTGGAATTTTCCTTCATAACAAGACGTTGTTCTATGCTTCGACTCATGGATTGTGCAATGGCATCTCCAATAGCCCACAAGATACCAGAGGTTACCATTTGTGTGCGTATAGGTTGTTGTTGTAAGCGAAACCGATACCACACCCATGCACCTTTCATTCCCATCATTGCCCCTCTTGCCACTATTGCCACTTTTTCTCTCTTGCCCAAAGAGACACTTACACATTCATGTTGTCAACTTCCCAATACCTATTACATGAAAACAATTCACATCCAAGAATGTCGTTAGTGGGATTTGATGCAATGTTAATTTTTTTGATTTTTTCTTTAAAGTTTTATGTAGTTGGGCATAATGTGTAGTATGAATATTTGTCAAATTTGGGCTATGCATTGTTGAACCTTATTAGTGACAATTGATTGATCAATTGATGAAATGTATTATATTCAATGTGGAAATTAAGTTCCATTTTGAATGATAATATTGAATGACATTACATGCAAGTTGAATCAAATTGATTTGAAATTAATTGAATTCATATTTAATTGAGCTCAATTCAATTTCTACATTGAATTCAACAATTGGGTTACAATTCAATTGAATTGAAGAGAATTGATATGCAAAAGGTTTGAAAATATGTTGTGAATATGGTGTTGGAAAAACAACTTTTAAAAAAAACATAGATTTAAACAGACATAGATTATGTTTCTTTACTTGGGAATGGGTTAAACATATAGTCCAATTTTATTAATTGTTAAGGAGGTGTTGTCTAGCACCTTAAGTGAATTAACACTTACATTGCAAGCACCATGGTAAAACTCACAAATCCTTTTAAATTGCTTATGATCATTATAAATTTGTCCCATACATCCATACTCATGAATGGAGGTAATGTTCATAGAAAGGGAAAAAAACATCCTACACCATATTTGAAAATAAAATAGTAATAAATCAATGTGAATTTGTTTTGGGAAAGTCCTTTCAAAACATTATTCTTTGCTTCCAAGAGAAGCCCATTCAACATGATTTGTTATGTAGTATAAATCCAAAAAAATAGTTTCATGTTGTCATTTGTTCTTTAGCGTGAATTGGGAATAAAAAACCCACAATTTCCAAACACACGTTCATTAAAATTAATTACAACCTTTGTATGCATGCCAATTTCTATTAGTTTTGTACAAAAGATGATATCAATCAAGTTGGGATTCAAAGAGAACATGGAGATAATGGCATGGGACAAGTTTTTACAAAACTAAAAATCAATTGTAAATACAAAATTTTACAACATACTTGTTGTATGCAATCTTTTTTCTCTATCAAGATTAAGATGATAGGTTGGAAGTGAAACTTTGCTCACAACCATTATTAAGGTATTACCTTGATTATATGAGTGGCTACTTTCCCCACATTCATACCAATTCCAACTTTTTTCATTATGCACACAATTTTTTTCAAATATTATATTACATGATTATGAACACATTGCAATAACATCTATAAAATAGAACATCATCAGAGTATTCTTCATCTTTATAATCCAAAATAAATGAAAAGGATGTAACCTATGTTGGGAGAAAATTGTGAAGCACCAAATTGTAATAATTTTCAAGCTTGAGTAATTGATAAGTGTCTTACAAATGGAGTTCAAGTTGTCATGCAATTTTCCCAACACTATTGCACCAATAGTACTAAAGTTATGTTTGATTACAATTTCTTGCTCTTCACGTCCAATTTTCAACTTTTCCAACTTCTTGGACACCATTCCTTTTCATTTATTTGCTCATGTTCATGAGGTGGCATCTATGAATCACACACATTCATAATTGTATAGATATATATGTTGCAAAAATGGAAACATTGAAGACCATATTTTTTTATGAAGGATTTTCATATAATTTCATAAATTTTCAATTATTTGGAACATTGTTAATGCACACATGTAAAACAAGCTAGATAATTGATGGTCTATAATGTTGCAATGATGTCATTTTCATAAATTTCATTTCATAACTTGTGTTTGATCTTTTACTTTTAGCATTATATATATTCAAGTTGTAAACACTATATTGTCATAAAAAAATCATTGGAGGCTACAAATCACACAAGTTATTAATTGTAGATTAATATTTAATGTCTTCCAATTCAAATGAGAAATGTTGATAACTTACAAAATAAATTGAAGATTATGGATGGAGTTTTCTTATGAAATTTCACATTAAGAAATCTCTCACCATTTTATCATAGTTTTCAACTATTTTTTGTGCCAAGTAGGATTCCACCTTTGTTAAACTCCACCACTACCAAAAACTTCATTATTTGGTTGTCATTGTTTTTGCCTACATATCTTTACCCGTGTTGGTTGTTTTGCTATTTCTTTTGCCTTAAATATTAACATATTATTTATGAAAATGAAATGGTGAAATTTAATTGGAAAAAAATGAACTAAAATAAAGTTTTCATTACACCTTGATATTTGTTTATCCATGTGAAATGATTAAAAAATGAATTGATTTTGTGGAAATTAAGTCATTTAAATGAAAATATGACATTGCATGCAAGTTGAATTTAACTAAATTCATATATGTTGAATGGAATTTGAATTCCATCGAATTGTATTTTAATTCAACTAAATTCAACAATTGGATAAAATTTAATTGAAGACAATTGAGATGCAAATTGGTGGAAAAGGTATTGAAAATATATTTGTGAATATGGGGTTGGGAAAGACACCTTTTCATACCTTTTTACTTGGTAAGGGGTTGAACATATTCCAATTTGGAATTGTCCAAGTGATGATGACAACCTACAATTTTATGGAACCCAAAGTTGTTGTACCTTAACTAGCTTGATTCATCACTATGATTTAAAAAAAACATTTTCCTTGGAAAAAAATGCCTACATTTTTTATGTGATTTTTTTAGCAAATCAAATTTTTTATAAACAACATGGTTCAATTACTCAATTTTTGAAATTGTAACAATCCACAACACCAATGAGAAATTATTGCTCACCAATTATTTATAAACAATTGTTGAAAGGAAAGAATATATATTTTAGTTCTCTTCTTCACAATTCCTCCACATTGTATATATAATAATAAAAAACCCTAATATTGTACTTGGAACATCACCCAAATTTGATGCAATGAAAAGGAAAAATGTTATTGTTGGAAACTTGCAATTTGTAAGTAATAATCCATTACAAAACACCACCTTGAAGCAACACCTTAAAATTAACCTCATGGAAAAATGGAGGTTGAACTTCCCATATTCCTGAGTAATTTCTAGTTTTCCTCAAAGAATAGCTTGACATTGATATGCAATGCAATTGTACTCTGAGGAGTAATTTGCTCATACATTGATATATAATCTTCAACAATCAGTTGGGAATTTTTCCAACATGAAACAAACTTGGCCATCTTCCTTCAAAACAAAAAAAATCCAATTTCTTCCACATGATGCCCTTTTTAGCTAATACAAAGATCCACCAAAATTAAAAAACCTGCAAAATTATGATTGACTCTAAGAATGTAACAATTTTGACTCAAGTGAAGAATCTCCAAGCTTTAATGGTTTCCCTCCTCCTCTACCTCTACTATCACCACTAAATATTATTTCCTTTACAAATCTATAAGTACCCACTAGTTCCAAGAGTTGTGAAAAATCATAGCACTATTTAAAACAATCATTTGAATGTCATCATCATCAACCATTTATGTACAAAAAAAGGTGTGAGCAATGGAGGAAGAATTGAATAATGCACCCCTTTGAGGGTCAAATCCAAAATGGAAGAGGGGGGGGGGGAAAAGAAACCCCAAAAGAAAAAGCAAAAGCAAAAAAATAGACAAAAAAGGTGGGATGATTTGCACTCATGACAACAATTAATGGAGGAGCCACCAAAGGTTGATGTTGCAAAACAAAGACAACAAGACAAGAAAAAAAATGATGGGGATCATGCATTCATAGAGAAAATAATTTTAGTTTACCTTAAATCGCTCAAATTCTTGAAAATTCATGTTGAACTCACTAAAGTGGCCATTCTTTTCCTATTACTTTCAAATCTCAACTCCACAATTTGGTCCAAAATTAATTCTCAAGAAGTGAAGATCCATAAACAACAACATGGTTTAAATTATGATCCATCTTTGAGTTTGAACCTCTAGTCAAGTTGGCCCGAAAATAAGAAATAACACAAAAACTTAAACTAGACAACAATAGTAATTTTTATTAATCCATTTTATTGTGTTTTTTTCGTAAAGAAAAGGGTTTGAGGGTTGTCCAAAAATATTGTCATGTTGTAAGGCCATTTAAAGTTCTCGTGTTAATTCACTTTCACTCAAGACTAAAAAATGTTCTAAGTTCAAAAGGTAATTTTTTAGTTGACTCCAACAAAAATATTTTTTTACTTCATAATTTCGGGTTACACTATACTTTTTTTTTGGGAGATAACTCTTAACTCTAATTTTCCGATTATCATAATTTGCAAACCCAACAAGTTTGTTAGCATTTAGAAAAATAATATTACCAAACATGATGTCTTGTAAATACTAGAAGATACACATGGTAGAGCTATGTTCACATGTAGAAATCAAAACTAAGTTTGATTTACTTATGTTTGGAATTAAGCTCACAAACCTTGGTTGTTGTAATAGACATTGTGGAGTTGTGCTCACACATAACTTAAGATCAAAATCCTATATGTTTTGATACCACATAGATAAAATAGAGTACTAAACTCAATTATATTTAGAATCATCAAAATACAAAACATGAAAAATAAAATGGTTGAAGGAACAAGGCTAAAGACCAAAAATAAATGGTAGTTGGTTAAAAACCATAAAAAATTAGAAAGGATAAGAAGATATGAAATAATCTAGAGAATCTCATGTAAGTAGTGATAATCACCAATTATCCACAAAAGATGATAAAAAAATGGTTGATTAATTAGGAACTAAATTTATTAATATATCTAAAGTAATAATGTGGTTATATTAATAGGTTTGAAGCTTATCAGTTTCCTCTTCGATCAAATCATCTTTTAAGGTGGGTTTTGGAGCTTGTAACTATAATAGATTGATGATCCTGCATTCAAATCCAACCTACAAAGTGTAACTTGTAAAACCGAAAAAGGGGGTGGGCTTTATAGGAATATGGACCTCACGAGGTTCATTTTTATTAAAAAAACATGATTTCTATCAAATGCTCGTCAAATATCACAAATGTGAAATGATGATGAACTTTTTGAAAACATAATGCCTACAGAAGTGAACAATTACATTTTTGAAAAGAACATCAATGTATTGCACTTGGTAAAGCTACATGCAACAACACTTAAAATTGGTGTAAATCTTTACCTATGTTGGGCGGTTCTTTGAGGTATTGCCAATTCCTTGTCAACCAATGATCATATCAATCATAAGGTATATAACTAGTGGATCCCATTTTTTGAAACTTTGGCCCCTTGAGACCAACCTAACAAATAATATTTTCATGGTACCCATTCTTAACACCAACCTAGAAAAGTTTTAAAAGTCAAAGAACGTGAAAAATTTGGGAAAGATTAAAAGGTTATTTCTTTCATGAAAATTGATACACTACACCAAAAATATTATTTTATGACTAATGTTATATGACTAAAAGTGGATAAGTGACTAAAAAGGCATAAATGACAAGTCTATATAAACCACAAATGGCATAAGCAATTAATATAGTCGATAAGGACCAATCATATAATGACATTTATGGCACAATGGATAGTTCTTTGAGGGTTTCAAAAACTTGGAATTGATAGTTCTTTGATTTGTTGTTTTTGGAATATTTGGAATTAATTGGCTCTTTGATTTTGATCTTTTGGAAATATCTAAAACCATCACTTATTTTATTTTGATTTTTCAAAATATTAAAAACGAACGATTCTTTGAAAAATCAAAGAATTGCACAACACTAATTTTTCCATGTGGGATAAGAATTGCATGACTAACTTTTTAATACCCACTTTGGTTAGAAATTAGAACTTAGAAAGTTAGAAATTGGTGTGCTTCAACAATTTTGATATGAACTCTCATAATAACAATAAAATGCAACATATCCAACATAGTGGTTGAATATTAAGCACATGTTAGTTGTAATCAATCATTTTTAGTGGTGAATTTTCAAGGGTTTAGGCCAAATAATAATAATAATAATAATAATAATAATGTTAGTGCTTTAAAGATAATAACCAAATTGAAATTTTTTTTTTGATAAAATTCAACTCATTTTCATTGATTTTTAAAAATTAAATGCAATATGTTCAGCCAATATTTTATTATTTATATATGTTTAGGCATTAAAAATTGCTAATTAATGTTAATCTTTACTAGGATACTTGCCAATTCATGTTATAACAAAAAAGAAATTGAAAAAAAAATGCATGCATGCAAGAGATCAATGTTTTGTTTTCCATTGTTCTTAGAAAATACAAAGTAGATTATTAACATGTCATGCTATAATTTTTTTAGTTATATCTTATAAGCCTAAAGTCCCATTATATCGGTATGAAATTTTAACGTGGGTATTAACTAAGTGTATACATTTTTTTAATCACATGGCATGTGCAAAAGAATGGTCTTTCACATATGCCTCAAGTGCCAAATGATTATTTTACTTTTCATGACTCATTTTGGTAGTGAAAAAAATAATTTACGAAATTTTGGAAATAAATAGTAGGCAAGTTTTTTGGTAGGTTTTGAACCTTTAACATAATAAGTTTTTAAATCATTTTAAATTAATTTTTTTCAAAAAAGGGGATAAATAATGTTCTACCAAATTATAGGATAGAGGAAAGTTGTTAATTATTGGATACATGTTTTGCAATGGTGGACCAACTTGACAAAAGACTTTCATATTTCCACCAAATTTTGTATTCTCCCTATTTTGTAATTAGAAAGTTTCAAATAGATAATTTATAGAAAATTTAATAGTTTAAAAAATAATTTAATTACTACCAAACTTGAAAAGGTAATATGGTGATTAGCTACCACATATTGAATTGTTAATTTGATCAAAATAAGTGAGAAAAAAAATTTAAACCACCAAATCCAACAATCCTATTGGCCTAGAAAGTGAAATCTTCAAGCCCGCACACAACCTTATTATGTTAAACATTGAAAATAATGGTACCTTTTTATCATTTCCATTGGTTCCACTAAAATTCTCACAACCTTATCAAATCCTATTACAAATTTAATTATTAGTTCATTCAAGATAACTAAGGGAAAATAAATCAAACCACCAAATCCAACCATTTTATCCAACTTCTATAAATTAGTAAATTGATATTATTAACCCAAAGTTAATAAGAATGAAAGCATACAAAAGGTTTAAGACTTGGTTCAAAATTCCAACTTCTTGACTTCACCAACTTTGCACTTTACACACAAGTTATTTGACTTTTAAAAAATCAAATCATTATTTTATTACATGTAAGTTGGGTCCAAACAACATGCCAAAAATGCTCAATATTCCCCATTATTGGCCCCAAGATTTCTTGGGGTTGATTTTTAGTCTAAAGTGGATGTTAAAAAGATATCAAAGGTTGGTGGTATAATATATTGTTATGGATTGATTTTGTATAGTCCTAGAATAATTCAAGAAATTTTAATCTTCAAATGAAATTGGTAGCTGGTGAAATGAAAGGAAGCAAATTAGTAGTCTTTTGATAAAGGAGAGCTTTTTCATTCTTATTTATTTCAACTAACTTGACCTTGAGTTGGTGCATTATGTGCCTTCAACCTTGAAAGCTTGAAGTCTTTGTTAACAATGTTCCCCCCCAACCAAAGATTCTTCTTCCCTTGTGTCTAAATACTAAAAGAGTTATACTTTTACTTTACCTTTACTTCATAAAAATATTTCATTAGCCTAGGATAGATTCCATTAACATCACGTAGTTTTAAAAAAAATCTTAGAACACAAGAAATTTTTATTCTAAACGCACGATCCAAGTACAAGTTTTTTTTGTTCCAAGCATGGTTTTTTATTTGAAGCATGAGGTTTTTGATTATGAACACACTCATATTCAAAACTTTGAAACCTTCCCAAGAAACATGGCTCAATGTTCCATCCTTCCCTAAGCACTCACTTCTTTTTTAAAAAGCTTTTCCCCCATCATGTGACGTTTATGGGACATGAATTTCAAAACATAATTTTGAATATGAGGGGTAAATGTTATGTTTGTATTTTTTACTACTTCCAACTTTCCTAATTTGATTCCTTTTTCAACAAACTTGCATTTCTAAGTGTGGTTGCATGGATATCAACCAATAATATAATCCCTATTACATTTTGAACTTATGACATTACTACCCATGCAAACCACAATTGATTTATATCCATTTTGATGATACATTTCATGTTATCATGACTACAATTGGTGGGTATGTTTCCAAACCACTTTGTCTACCCTCTACCTAAAAGGTTTAAGGCTTTTAATATCTTTGGTTCCAATTGAACAAATGCACAATCTCAATTTGTTGTGGTTACTATTTAACAAAAATGAGGCCTTTTAACATAGTCAAAGTGTAACCATCACTTACCTTCTAACTAACATTCTTTTTTTATTATTGACATCAATGACTTGATTGATGCCACAATATTTCAACATAGCCTTTACTTTACCTTGCCTAATTAATGCTAGAAATGTAAACAATTTGGGCATTTTGCCAAATCTTGCATTGTGTTAAGGTCCTTGACTTAGGAAGGTAATAACATACTTCAAGGTCAATTATGAACTTGGAATGAATCCATTGTTGGGACCAATAAATCACAAGACACAAGGAGCAACCCCATTTCAACTCAATTTCAAAACATTTAGATCAAACAAAATTCAGCATTTGATCATGAAGGTAAAAAATATTATGAGATTACAACTATTGCAACTCCACAATTCAATTAATTGGATGCCAACATGAAGGTTATTTTATCAAACAAGTTGGAAGCCAAAAAACTAGATGTTGGATCTCCACCAAACAAGCCAAATCAAGCCAAAACCAGTTGGGTTGACATAACCAATTTCACACACCATCAACATAAAAACCATGAAGGGAAGGAGGACAACTTGCCCATGTTTGGCCTTCTTCCAATGAACCCAATCAAATGGAAAATCCAAGGCATGCAATGAGGGATTTTTGGTGTTTTTCATCAAACATTTAAAGAAGATAACAAACCTCATATTTAACGTTGTTATTTTTGGGTTTTTAAAGGATGAATGCTCAATTATTTCAACTAGGAGCAAAATTTTCATTTACATTACAACATATATTGGGACCTAGATGTTGAAATGGTGACCTATTTTTAGAACAATAATACAATCAAACAAGAATGAGAATGGCTCAAAGACCATATTAGGAGCTATAATATGATTACACAATCCTAACTTTCATTCCCACAACCAAGATGCTAATGGGGTTTTAAAAGCAGCCAATTTCATATGGTTCCAATGGGATTAAGTCCTTTCCTTGGACAATTCATTGTTCTATGCAAGGGGCCCACACATAAAATGTTTTAAAATTATCTTAGTAAGGAGTTCGGTGATTTTAGTTGAAGGTATAATAACCTTCAAAACATTCCTCACTTCAAAGTGCAAGGAAGAAGTAAGTGTTTGGTGAACTAGACCAACATACGAACATTGCTCCACAACAAGTTGGATAGGTTTTATTAAGGGGATTGATTGACCTTGTGGATGTTGTAATTGAGGGTTTACATGAACATGGTAAGTTTTTGCTAACAATCACTTTCAATGTGAGAAGACTTGGGAAGGGTCAAGGGGCCCACAAGCAAAAACAAATTGAAGTTTAGATTCAAGCTTTTGAATTTATCCATCACAACTAGTGTTACTATATAAAGAACACCACTTTAATGGTTCAAATTGTGTGAAATATGGTAAAATGATTGAATTTTGGGACAAACCTATGTTATAAACCTAAGCATCCAATTAAGAAGGTTGCAAGGTTAGGTAGCAAACAGGATAATTCTTTTTTTGCCCATGCTTGTTCCATCAATTTTGGGTCTTGAAATCATTTCAAAAGGTTAGATGCAATACACATGGCTTCAATTCTTGGATAAGGAGTTCATTGCAATTGTAAATGTATGTATGCCACTCAAACTTCTAATAAAACTTATCCTTGAACTTCAAATAACAACTCTTCAATAATATTAGTTGAAGACTTCAACATGATAGAGTAAATCCATAACATGAATTGGTCCAAACATAAATTTATGTGACTATGTGAAATGACTTTGGGTGTAGTCATAATAACACGTACCATAGCAAATGTAATGCTTGCTTGGTTTTTTCATGTTTTTAATGTCATAATTTAATTTGATGTTGAAATTGTAAAATTTGTCTATATATGTAGTTGTATTTTGAATATATCATGGGACATGTGAAGTAATTTAAAATTAATCCAATGAATAAAATAACAAAAGCACTCATTAAACATTATAACATTTGCTTTTAAATAGTAAGAGGACTTGTAAATGGATTTGAAATTTTTAGAAATGACATTTTTTGCCAAATTTTTAACATAAACTTTAATAAAATAATATGAAAAAGATTTTTAAATTTAAAAAATATTTTTTCAAAGATTTTTTCAAAAATATTCCAAAAATATTTTTGGAACATTTCCCCAAAAGCAATCACAAAAATAGTCATAAAGTAGGCAGGTGAGGCTTGTGTTATCTCGTTTGCACCCCTTTATGCATTACAAAACTTCATGGCTTTTCAACTTGACTACCATGTTTGTTTTGACTAAAAAATTGGTCAAATTAATTAAAAGCCCTTGGTTGGTAATGTGACATGTTTCTTTTGATTGATTCAATTGCCTCAAATGATCTTTTTGATTAATAAATGTGACATTTAATCAAATATGACCAAAAAAATGAACACATTTAGTAAGACAAGGTTGTAATCAAACAAATAATGGAATCAAATAGGACATGTAATCATAAAATTTGACCCAAAAAAATACATATGTCCTTTTAAGTTATAGGTGGGTTTTAGATAGGTATTTGGGGTAGGGAGTTATAGTAAGGTAAGTGGGTATGTAAGTAAATAAATACATAATTATTATTTTGTGCATCAATTATTAGGTTAGTTAGGTAGGTAAAAAATGAATTAAAGTAGGACATTGTTAGGAAAGGTAGGGTAATTGACAAGTTAAGTAAGGTAGGTAGGATAGGTTGAAGGAATATAATTAATGGATTTTTTGGGGGCATTAATTTTTTTTAAAAAAAAAAACCTTAAACTGTAGAATTCCATAAATAGCCTAATTTCAGTAGCAGAAGTAGTTTAAGCCATCTATATTAATATTATAAAATATGTTTAAATTAATATCACTACACCAAAATGCGTCCTAGTTCAATTTGGGTTTCACTAGATTTTGAATGAATTTGAACATTTTTACCATGATGAAATTGGTCGACCCCCCAGTGAGTAGGGACTAATTATTATGAATAGTGAATTGGTTCACTAATACTTATTGAAATACAAATTTATCAAGCCATTTCACTTACTAGTTAATTAACTAAACAACATGGAAATCAATTAAATTTAAATTATTTAATATTGAATATTATTGATAATTTCATGAGTTTGAAAACTTATGAATTATTGACATGTGTCACTACCTACGCTAGGTTAAAAACCTAGCCTATGTACATAGGCCATGTAATCAACATAAGTAGGCATATTTTCTAAGTAATTACATAAGAAAATATTCGGTCAACTTACCACTATTGACCATAATCATTTCATTTTTTAAGTTTAATGATGAAGGCAAACACCTTTACCATCAAGCCACCACACTTGTTATAATAATGTGTTAGGTTGCATTCTACTTATCAAATACTTCATTTTAAACATTACAAAAACATCAATTTTGAAAATTCATATCTTATTATGATTTTGTCCAAATGAAATGATTAAAGTTTTATTTATTTATTTTTCAATAATGTACGTAATTACATTTATTTCCTTTTGAAAATATATATCATTATTCAATAACATTTGCATGATCATTTTTTTGAAAAAGAAAATGTTTAATAAATGGATAATTTTTTTCCTAATATAATAATATTACCTATGTTAAGCTACTTAAAATTATTCTAGGGTTATTTTTCATTGTTTTAAGTTATTTTACCTTTGTCGTGATGTGTAGTGTTGTGATGTTTGGTGTCGTAAAAATGTAAATCCATAGTAAACTCTATTGAATAAAAAAAACTAAAACAAATCAAAGGTAGAAACTAATCAACCAAAAAGAGATGCACACACATATATATACAATGCACAAAAGGAGGTTGGGATGAAATTTTCATGTATGACATGCAAAAAAGGACTTCGAAAAATTTACTTCATTAGGACTTGGCCCTACCTTACATTTCCATGGGTTACATGATGTCCAAACACGCCTCTTTGTTTCATTTCTATCCTTACTTTCTACTTTTTGGGAGACATCCCATTCCACCCTCTTCCATTGTTGCTCAAATGGACTAGGTTGTGGACTTGGACTCCCCAGCCATTTGGGTTAAGGTCATCGCAGATAGGGCTGTTCTATTTAGGAGGGTTATGCCCATGGCCATGGAGAACTTGTCCATTGCATAACATTGAGACACCTTACATGATGCACACACACGAAGTGGTAGTTACAAACCTAAGGTGAAACAATTTGATGTTGGTGACTTTGTGTATCTCTAGCAATAACCTAATGATACTCTAGACACTTATTTTGATCGCACTATCTTGAGGATTAAGGCGATCATGCCTTCAGGTGTGTTGGAGTTGCAAGGAGTTGATAGACGTATAATTTGGGATCACTCCGAAAATTGTGCGCCCTGCCACCTGCCGAATTTGGATCCTACCATCATCACGTCGACTTGGATTCCTCCATTTGATTATCCATGTTAGGAATGTTGGAGGACAGACGATGCTGATCAGATGCTGCTTTTCGATAATTGTAATGGTGGATACCATCTATTATGCTTCAAGCCAAAGCTCATTCAAGTTCCCGCCAACATTTGGTACTATTCATCATGTTCTCCTACAACACCTTGATTTCTACTTAAACCATGCCACATTTTTCCCGGCTCAAGTCTTAGGGGGGGATATATGAAAATTTCATCTTAACCTCCTCTTATGCATTGTATATATATGTGCATGCATTTCTTTTTGGTTGATTAGTTTCTACCTTTGACTGGTTTTAGTCTTTTTATTCAATAGAGTTTATTATAGATTTACACCCTTACAACATTGAATGTCACGATAGTTGCCATGCTCGTATACATGGCTTCATACATGATGGCCAGTTATGGGCATGCCAATCATGCCTTTTAGGGTTAATGTATGCTCTTAGGGTTAATGTAAGAATTTGATGCCTAGCACCTTGTGGTGTAGTAGTCTCCTCCCCCTTTGCCAACAAGGTGCATTCTTCTTCCGTGTTGAGAGGATGAAAAGATTATGGCATGACTTTTCGAACTCCTCTAGCCTTGGTAATAAGACTTGAACTAGATGTGAGTCCATCAGTCTGAATTACTTGCCTAGTGGTAGAAACTCTAGGTGCCACACCAACCTTTTGTGCCGCGAAGTAGGAAGGGTAAAAAGAAGTGGCAAATTCTGGTGTGAGATTAAAATTGTGTGCATTAGAAAAAACATACTCCCCAACCATGGCATCATGTGAGAGGCCATAGAACGACCTAGGAAGTCCCTCCCGTGATCTTGAACCCTATACAGGTTGGGCATGATTAGTTGGTTAGGAATATTTGCCTTTAGATTAGTAAGTTGGGCCCTCAATGATTCGAGTTCATTTTGTAGAGTTTGAACTTGAGTGGCATGGGCTTGAAGCATTTCCTTCTTATCAGCATTGTGCTTTTTTGTCTTAACATTATTACTGGAATTACCCTTGGTGGGAAAAGCCTAAGTGGAAGGTTAAGGTGCTTTGGCTTTTGGTTGAGGGGCATTGGAAGATGTTGGCAAATTTTGTCGTGGTAATCGGAGTTGCTTCCATTTCGGGAACTTGGCAAAACAAATAGCTTCCTGATGTCCCTCTTTCCCACAATAATCACACAAGAGATCCTCAAAAGGAATGTTGCATTCATTAGCTTTGTGGGCATGATTGTCATAGTAGTTGCAAGAAGGTAGGATGGATGTAGCCGAATGCACCATTTTAGCCTTTGAAAAAGAATGTGATGATCTGGTTGGCACAACTGGTGGAGGCTTAGACCTTGAAAGTGATGGAGGCTTCATATTACTGGCCTCACAATGTGCATGAACAAGTTCTAGCTTTTCAAAAATGTTGTACACATCTAGTAAAGTGTATGAGTCTCCAAATTTTGCAAAAAACCTGTTGTAAAACCTCCGCATGTAGTGTCGAAGTACCTTCCAACGAACGAAGATACAAACGGGTACCTTCTAGGTCTATGATGCTATGAGTATCCTCTTTAAGCTTGAGAAATTTCCTATAGAGCATTTTGAGGGTTTCATCCTTCTACCGAAAAAAGGTGACGAGCTATAATTTTTTTTTCAAAATTCTTAATTAGAAATTCCAACTTAAGAACTCAAAAAAATTCCCCCACTAGATTAACAAAAGCTGGTGGTGGGAGGAATGTTTGCGGTAATAATAATGAGTTGTTGAGGAAAAAATTTACTGAAGTAGGTATCGGATCTAGATTATTGGGACAGTCCCATGATGTGCAATGGCAGCTTGCAGTGTAGCTTAAGAAGCAATGGCAATGGCTATGGCATAAGTTGGACTGGGGATTTGGGTGACACCCAAAATTTTTGGAAAATGTTGCTCATAGACATCCAATGCTTCATAGTGCACATAACGGGCTAGTTGTTTGAATGTAAACGCCTTGGTGTAATTAGTGCCATATTTGAGCTCTAATTTAAAAACCATAGTTGAAAAAGTTGCCTTGAACTCCTTCAAAGAAATGGTACCTTGCCTTTTGTTGAACTTTAAAGGAATTGTTAACCTCCATGATGTATATGGGTGTAGAGGTAACGACTTGCAACAGAATATACGGTGGTGGTATGAAAGCTGGTGCAACAACAAGAGTACCCGTTGATTAACCCCTCCAAATGGACTTTGATGTACTGTTGATGTAGTGTAACTTGAACTTGAATTCTTGGTAGGAGTTGTATTGGATGATGGTGGTGTTGTAGACGCTTGATGGTACCCTCATGATGATTACAAGTTCAAAAAAATCAGTTCAAATGATTATGTGTTACTTTGTAGCTGATACCTTGGCTCTAGTTGAGTCGTAGTGTTCTCATCATCCGAGGACATGGTATTGTCCCATGCCTCAAAATTTTGTAGCAATACAAAGCACTAATTACAAAATTCTAACACAACATATGGTTTGAAGAATATGGTGCGTCAACGGGGATGAATGGCAACGAATGGACAACTGTGGACGAATGTTCGACAAAATTGGGACGGATGTCGAACGGAACAAAGACGGATGTCGGATGAAACAAAGACAGACATCAAACAAAACAGGACGGATGTCAGACGCAATAGGGACAGATGTTAGACAGAACGATAATGGATGTCGGACGAAATGGTGACAGACGTCGAACGAAACAACGACGGACATAGAATGGAATGGAACGAAATCTTAATGGAATGGAATTAGAACGGAATGGAATCAAAATTAAAACGAAACAAATGGACGACAACTACGCCAACGACAGTATTATAGAGTGGTCTACATCTGCAAGCTTTGTGGCAATGGCGTGTAGAAGAGAATTTTTTTTTTTTCTACTTCTTGTTTTTTCTTTTTTCTTTTTTTCTTTTTCTTCTTCTAGAATTGCTACAAGGGCTACTCACTACATGATTGCAAGCTCAAAAACACATAGGAATGCACAACCCATATGCTAACGTGAAAACCCATGTACAAGGAAAGCAAGTATATGTGGGGTTGCATCACCTAGTGCATATCTTGTATTGCAATCAAACCTTGTGTGTGTGTGTGTGCTCCCAAGACCTAAAGCTGGTAGTAAAACAAACTTTGGAGTTGCTCGCTCCTTCCTCCTTCCGAAACTCCGAAACTTAGAACTTCATAGCTTATAGCTTATTTCTAGTGTCCCTTTTCCCTCGTTTACCTTGTTGGTAGTTATGGTTGTTATTGTTCCTGTTGTAGATGTAGTACAAAAGTAGAAAAAAAAGAAGAAGTAACAACAATTCAAAAACACAAAAAACCAACAAGCAAAAGAAACCTAAGAAACTCAAAGTCAGGAAATTTTGTTTGCTTTTAACATTAAGCAATATAAAGCAATATTTTTAGAATTAAATTGAAAAGAAGGAAAGAAAATGTAGTGTCTATAAACGGTGGCTGTGTACTCGCCGTTATGAACATCTAGAAATCCAGTTTGACTATGGAAGAAACTTTCCCTGACAAAGGAATTCTATAATAATTAACAAGAGAAGGGAAGAACTTGGCCTTTTATACAGATGTCAACAAACTGAAACCTTAAACAAGCCATAACCCTAAAACATTTAATAGCGTACAATAACCTAAGAACACACATTAACCCTAAAAACATACATTGACCCATGATTGGCATGCCCGTAATCGGCCATCATGTATGAGGCCATGCATATGGGCATGACACCTTACATTATTATGATTATTTATGGTTATTTTAAGTTATTTTTGGCTATTATAACTATTTCACCCTTGGTTACTTTCAATTATTGTAACCTTATTTTTGGTTATTTAAAGTTATTTCACCTTTAGTTATTTTTTATTATTGTAAATTATTTTTGGCTATTTTAAGTTATTTCATTTTAGGTTCTTTTCGGCTGTGTGAGGTTATTGTTGGTTACTTTTGGCTATTGAAAGATATTTCACCTTATGTTATTATTAACAATTTTATGTTATAATTACCATAGGTTATTTATGGTTATTTTATTGATGACTATTATTAGTTATTCTATTGGTGGATATTAATGCCTATATATTTTATTAATGGATATTGGTGGCTATTATGGTTATTTTATTAACGGTTAATTTATTGGTGGCTATTAATGGATATTTTATTAGTGGTTATTAATGGTTATTCTATCAATGGCTATTGATGGTTATTATATTCATGACTATTCGTAATTATTTTAATGGTGGTTATTAGTGGTTATTTTAGGTTCAATCATCATAAGTTATTAGTGGTTATTAATGGTTATTGGTGGTTATTAATGGTTATTTTATTAACGGATATTGGTGGTTATTAATGGTTATTTTATTAACAGATATTGGTGGCTATTGGTGGTTATTCTATTGGTGGCTATTTTTAGTTATTTTAAGTTATATTACAACTATTGGTGGCTATTATATTATAAACTATTATTGGATGTTCTAAATTATATTATCATAGGTCATTGGTAGTTTTTTTATTGTTGGCCATTTTAAATTATTTTCATAGGGTATTATAAATTATTATAGGTTATTTTGCCTTAGGTCATTATATTTTAGATTATTTTAAATTATTATACTTAAGATAAAATAATTTATAATAACATAAAATAAAAAATCTTATAATAAGCTAATTATGATACTTTAAAGTAGAATAACATATTATAGTTTAAAGTATAATAATTTATAATAGCCTATAATAGCCTATAATAGCTTAGGTTATAAGGTAAAATAATTAAGGTAGCCTAAAATAATATAGGGTATATCATAAAGTAACATACGGTATTTAAAACAACAACATAAAAAAAAACCTATTTACCATAGTAAATTATAATAGTGAATTATGTCAATTTATAGTGAAACATGATGTTTACATAATGATATTATAGTGAAATAATTTTAACCAAGGTGAAATCATTAAAGTGCATTGAATTTATTTCAATTTTAAGGTTTTATAATGATTTATATTAGTGAACTACACCCCACTTTATGATAATAACATAATGTTAAAATGTGTCTTTCATGACTACACCCACGATTACATTTGTAGTTGTATATGCATAAATGATTACATGATTAATTATTCGAATAAGACTCGTCACATAAGACATTTAATCATGTAGTCGCAAACATGGATATCACTATTACTTTTGTAATTGTGTTGTCATAAAACATATCTAATTAATTAGTTATATAATATTATTCACATAATATAATATAACAATAATGAAATAATTTCATCATCTTCATCCTATGAATTTTTTACACATGTCATTACCTATGTTATGTTAAAAACCCTATGTTAAATAGCCAAATATGCATATAGGTTAAGAAGACTATGGAGATATAAAATATTTGTTTAACATTCCATTGTTGACCATCACTTTTTCCATTTGTGAGGTTTGATCCTAGACCACATCCATCATAAATATAGAAATCCTAGGAATTGTAACCAATGTTTTGTTTTTCATGTTTTCATGTCAAAAATAATATTAATATTGCACAATTCTTTTATATGTTTTGCTGGTAATGTTTTTAATATATCGTGGAAACATGTGTAATAATTTGAATTCAATCTAATGAAATTTGAATTTTCAAAAACATTGATTAATCATTGTAACTAGTGTTTTATAATGGTTTTACTGCTTGAAAAAACACATAAATGACTTTCAAAGGACTTGAAAATGACACGATTTCGGAGAGACTCTTAAAACACATATTCACATAAAAGTATAATGTACCATATTTTTGAATCAAAAGCATTTTTTTATGACTTTTTGCAATTTACAAATGGAATATTTTTAATATATTCCCAAAATATTTCAAAATAAACAATCATTAGAGTCCATATTGAAAGTGCACCCCTAGTTCTTTATTTTGTGAATGTACCCCCATCTTTTACTAATAAATCATCTTGCTTGTTGTGAAAACATAATGGGGTGCATTTTATTTAACCCATTTTTCATCTGAATGTTGCACATGTGCCAATTTTAATAATTAATATCTTATTGTTGTTTTGTCCAAATGAAAAAAATTAAAAGACAATTTAAATTTTTTTTCAATGACATGTGCACATTCATATTTATTTCCTTTTCAAAGTAAAAATTTATTGGAACTTAAAACACTTTCAATGACCATTTTTTAAAAAGAATTTTTTTTTTCAAACACATGATTTATAAATGGAATTTTTTTATGGTTGACATATTAATATTAAATTGATATATCTCCCATTTTTTAAATTTTTATTTAATTAAAAAATATTATAATTTATTCACAAATTATATTTAAAACCTAACAATAAATATTGTACATTTAGAAAATATAATTTATTTATTTCTATATAATTTTATATATTATTTATGATGTAGATTCTTATTATAATATTTAAATTACAACATATGAAATAATGCTATATAATTCATAATTTTATGTTGCACAAATGTGAATTTTAATATTTAATTTTTTTATTGATATTTAAATCCAAATGATAAAGTTAAATGTAATTATTATTATTTTTCAATAATGTACACACATGTATCTATACAAATACAAATTTATTTGAACATAAAATAACAAAAATCTTGTTATTTAAAAAGATTTCAATGACCATTTTTTTAAGAAAAAAAAAAGTACATAATTTATAAATGGGAAATTTTTTATGGATTACATAATAATAAATAAATAATATATCTCCCACATCTTAAAACATGTATTTGATTTTTAAATTATATTTTAAAATTTTGATCTATAATATATCATAATCTTAGTAGTAAAATTTATTTTTCATGCATATTATATAATTTATTCATGTATAACATTTATAAATAGATCATAAATATTTTGATATTAATATAATATAATACACTTTTTTTATATCAACTATATTATTCATGATGTACAATATTAGTTTAAATGTTAAATTTTAATTTATAACATATCAAGTGATGCTATATAATCAATAATTTTATGGGTTTTTTTTAGAGGATTCACTTTGACGCGTTCCTAAGTCCTTAGTTAGACTCAAGTTGAGTTTAAATTATTCTCACTGCGGAATTGTGAGGAACTTGGAGCACGTTCCCAGCTTTTAGCATTAGAAAGAGCAGAGGGGCATGCTGAAGCTCCAAGATGGGACTAGGAAGAGTGACAAGCTATTCACTTACTCGAACTTGCATTAAAGCAACCAACAAGTTGATTAGTTCACATTCTATAGCACCGTTGGTGCTAGGACAAGCCACGGGCAACTCTGGACTCACTTGACTCACCATGGCTCGGACTCGGGGGAAGCCACCACCTTCCCCCATATAGTATATTATGTGCCTCTCCGCGGCACCCACATCCGAATGACTTTTTGTCCCGGGACTCCCAAGGAGGAGTCCTGAAATTGTCCCGATTTGGACTCCCCGGACTTTGAATGATTATAATTCTTTGCTCATACCTCCGATTGGGATGAGGTCTCAAGCAATGTTGTAGCTCTCCTCAGGAGCTTTCCAACGGTGTGTCATACTTCACCTACACGCCTCGGGGTCGGGTCGATTCCCAACTTTTAATGGTCAGGAGTCAAATTGCCATTTTGATTCTCAACCTTTTTTTTTGCCATAACTTGTGCTGCAAATGTCCAAATGGCCCATGCGAGGCCATTTTCGACATCTACACTTCAATAGATTTCCAATGATATAAAGAAAAACCCAATGTGAGGTGTTTTGACCCTTGTAATCGAACTTTGAAATTTTGGGAGTCTTGGAGGACTCCCAAGTCCCAAATTCGGGAGTGTGAGTTTCATCTTCACACTCCCTCTAAGTAGGGTTGTGACACTCACACCCCCTTTAAGTAGGGTTGCGACACACTTGTAGCATTTAACATTGGGAACAATTTTTTTGTTGGATTTATTTGTGTAACTGAAAACTGGAAATCGCCCATAAGAAGATTTAGCTAAATATGGCTATATTAAATACGAAGTAAATAAGTTTTAATCAACCTTTATAATCATGACCACACACTTAAAACCAACTATAAAAATTGTTAGATTTTTATTATTTTTCTTGTTTCCACACTTAAAAACCTATCAAAAACATTTCATGTCAAAATTTTGGGGTCAAATTTCATGAGTAAATTTTGTTGTTAAATATTGGCAACCTCTTGGAAACAAATTACACTATTTTATGAAAATTTCAAACTAAAATTTAATTTAGTTTTGAAATAATGAAATATTGTGAAACTTAGTATTAAATTTGTATGAATATTGTTTCATTGAAATGTAAAATGGAGACATATTATTAAGTATTTTTAAACATGTATAATATGTGGCAAAGTTGGCAAAGCATTATGTTCATATTAATCATGTTTTTCAAGGTTAAAAATATTTTCAAATAAAAATAAAGCAATTCTTCTCCTCTAAACTAAGATTTAAAATGTGCATAATCAATGGGTTGTTAATTCATAAATAATAGTTGACTTGTAATCATGTAATTGCAAGTTGAAATGTAACCATATAGTTGTAATATAATCACATTGTAGTCACATCATAATCACAAATTAAATGATTAGCATAATTTACGACTACATGACTAAACTTATAACATAATTGTAAAATGTTGTAATTGTGAAAAACACATTTTGGTGTTGTTACCTAGGTTATTTAAGCCTAAGTTAGTAATATTATACCTAGCCTATGTTAATATAACATATATAAGTACTAGGTATAGAAGTTTAGCCCACAAAACATTAAATTAATATAACTTATATATTCACTTAAACTAATATAATTATAAGCTAGTATATTAGGTAGCCTAAGTATAACACCTTAACTAGTTTTTGAATATAACCTAAACTAGTTATATACCTTAGGTAGGTTAGGTTAGTATAACATAACTTTGGTTAGTATAAATAGGTTAGCATATGTAAATAATGTTAAAAATTTGAACATGTTCATTAACTTAGATCTAAAGCCAAGGTTTTTTTACACAACTTTTATGAAGGATGTGGTTTGAGCAAGGCAAATTTAACATTATTTGGAAGGTTTTTAATGTGCAATTAACCTCATCATATGATTGGGCAACCTAGTTGGAACATGCAATTGAACATTTAATGGTAAAGAATTTAACACTTTTGAAATAACAAAGGAAAAGTAAATGCAACTTGATCAAAAAACATTCCAAGATTCTTTCCATGGTACAACCTTAGTTATAATTAGATCTTGAAAACATGTGAATGAAATGTGGCCTTCTTGCTTCCCAAAAATGTGTCATAGACTTACCAGACTTCATAGGTTTGAGGCATTACATGCCATTTTGGAAGAAAATTGCTTTTCAATTTTTTTGAATACAGGTCCAATCATCTTCATTTTTGAGTCAAAAGATATTCCTAACTTAAAAATTGAAAGCCCATCATGCTCTTAAGACATGTAATTACTCACCAACCATCTTTAATGAACTTTTGGTCGAATGGGTTTCAACACTATATAAATGTGATACCTTTATTATCTAGGTAAATGGTAAGGTGGGTGAACCTTTTTCCTTTCCATTTTCAATCTAACAAAGGCGCCCTTTTTCATCATACCTTTTCATATTGGTAATTGACATACTTGGATATGTCTTTGACAATCCATCTTACAAATAATGGGGTTCATTTTATTTAGCAAAAACCACCTCCAAAATCAATCATTCACAAATGATATGACATTATATTTGGAACCTAATAAGTTAGATAAGGTTCATTGAATCCTTTGGCTCTTTTGCATTATAACATGTGCACAAATGCAAAATTTTGTGCCATCTAGGCCTTGAATGAACCAAAAGATTGTGATTGGAATCAAGATATTGGCCTCACCTAAGTCACACAAGGCCAAGGTGTGAAGTATCTTGGGCTATAAGTTGGCTTTCGCTTCCCATGTGAAATGAACTTTGACAAGTTAATGTTTTGTCTCAAGGCAAAATTCCTAATTTAATTGGGGACCATTAGCAAGTTGTCCTTTGATAACCTTAGCCTTGTGGCAAACCAAATATATTTGTATTGATTTGGTACATTGTTGTGTGTTGGAACCCAATCCCCCATATGTGTGACCATATATGAAATCTCGTTCACAACTTCATCAAGGGCAAAAGGTGGACAAGACTCAAATTAAGGTGCATTTGAACACACTTATTCTCCTAGTTGTGCAAGGTGAATTGGGGATCATTGATGACGCACTCCCAAGCCCTAGTTAGACTCGAGTTGGGTCTAAATTACTCTCACAATGGAATTGTGAGGAACTTGGGGCACACTCCTAGCTCTCAACACTATAAGAGGTAGAGGGGCGTGCTAAGGCTCTGGGATGGGACTAGGAAGAGTGACAAGCTATTCACTTACTCGAACTTGCATCAAACCAACCAACAAGTTGGTTAGATCACATTTTGGAGCACCCTTGGTGCTAAGACAAGCCACGGGCAACCTTGGACTCACTTGACTCACCACGGCTTGGACTCGGGGGAAGCCACCACCTTCCCCCATATAGTATATTTTGTACCTTTCCGCAACACCCACATCCAAATGGCTTTTTGTCCTGGGACTCCCAAGGAAGAGTCCCGAAACTATCCCGATTTGGACTCCTGAGACTTTGCATGATCATAACTCTTTGCTCAGATTTCTAATTGGGATGAGGTTTCAAGCAAAGTTGTAGATCTCCTTGAAAGCTTTCTAATGGTGTGTCGCACTTCACTTGCACGCACAGGGGTCGGGTCGATTCCCAACTTTTAGTGGTTGAGAGTCAAACTGCTTGTTTGACTCCCGACCCTTCTTTTTGCCATAACTTGTGCTGCAGATGTCCAAATGGCCCATGCGAGGCCATTTTCGACATCTACACTTCAATAGATTTCCAATGATATAAAGAAAAACCCAATGCGAGGTGTTTTGACCCTTGCAATCAAACTTTGAAGTTTCGGGAGTTCCAGAGGACTCCCAAGTCCCAATTTTGGGAGTGTGAGTTTCATCCTCACAGTTCCCTCAAAGTAGGGTTGCGAAAATTGACCCCAAGATTCAAGTTAAATCCTACTTGTTCAGTTTATTGTGTTAGTTCTCACATTAGGGGAAGAACCTTGGACAAGCCATTCTGCAAAGGAAAGTTCAATAGACTTAGCCTTTGAACAAAAACGATTTTAGTTTACCGGTAGACATAAATTGGTTGTTCATGACAATCAAGTTTCAAAGAACACCATATGCATTTTGGAATTTGATGTTAAGAGCTTGACAAAATGTTTGTCCTAACCTTTCCAAATTGGAATTGAGTTATTGAAAGGAAATATTTTGATAGCTTTTTTTTGGTAATCCATACATTAATTCCTTACATGATCCTATTTTTGTAGCTTTCAAAGGTGTTAAGATAGGAAGAGCTTTAGCCTTGGTTGAATGTTCCCATATTTGACATTTTATGGACAAGAAACAATTCGATTAGAAGGAATTTTGAGCCTTGGGAATGAGGAACATGACCATTGCCACTTTTGCAAGGTAATGGTTTTATGCCAATATACATTGGGAGCTTGCTTTAACTCTATGTCTAGGCACTAGGTGAGCTTGGTCGAACATTTTTATCGCCACTTGATATTGGATTGGGTGTATTGGGTTTCATAAGTCCAAGGTATTTCAATATTCACTAGAGAGTTTCAAAATGAACCCAATTCAAATGGAACTTTCTATTCAAAAAATTTCTCAATCTTTGCAAGTTGATGTATTTCAACTCAACTACTTGATTCAACCCAATCCCATTAGATTTCTTCCACCTTCTTTGACAAACATTTTGCATGTATTCTCACAAACCCCCACATTTTTTTAACATATTGATACTTTCCTTCTACTTTTGCATTGGATTTTCTTTTGACTTCCTTTCCTTTCTTTGGGATTCTTTGAATGACTTTGATGTTGGCTCACACTCCTGATCTTGGGTTTGTGTATGGCTTGTTCCTTTGTTCTTTTTCTTTTGGTAAAGGTGCTATTGCTCCTTCCTTGTGCAATTATTGTGATGATTTCATCACATATTCAAGCTTGGGGCTCTTTTTCCAAGGAGTAAGCACAATATCCCTTCCTCTTCGATTTGAGGAAGCATAATCATTCATATTAGGTGCCCTCCAAATGCACCACTAATCTTTTTTGAATCCTCCTGCAACAAAGTGAGTCAAAATGTATAAGTAACCTGAACCTCACTAGCTTCTAAGAAAGTGATAACTGACCAACACTGGCAACAAGTAACAACACAAAATTTTGAAGTGTAGGGTAAAGCCCAAGGCTTTAAGGGAAGAAGGGCCCAAGGCTGAAAGGGAAGAGGGGCCCAGGCAAGGCAGAGCCAAACTTTAAGATTTGTATAATTCTTTTGTGACTTGGCTATTTCCACCATCAAAATGCCAGTGTGGGCTGCAGCAACAGTTTCATCCAAAACAGAATCTTCTTCTGAACATGGATGAAAAGTTTGTTGAAACCCTAACCCTAAGATTGCGGAAGAGCGGGAGAGAGAGAGAGAGAGAGAGAGAGAGAGAGAGGGGTGTGGGTGGAAAGCGCGCGCGAGAGAGGTCGGGAGGGGAGGCAAGGTGGGAGTCCGGGCAGACCGCGGGTGAGAAATTGCGGAATCTTTGGAGGAGAATTGTGCAATCGCGAAGTTGTGTCTACTCTTGTCGTAATCGGGGAATTGGAGAATTATGGAGAGTTGGAGTTGAATCTTGAGCATCGCTTGTTGGTGGTCCTTGGAGGCCTGTTTTTGTCATGGCGGGAGATGTGGTCCTATGGCTCATCTGTTTCCTCGCAGTGGCGTTACTCCTTGGGATCTTGGTATACCAGGTATACATGCCTTTGCTTCTGCTTGATTCCTTCTCTCAAATATCTGGATCATTCGTCTTTTGAGCTTGTTGCCGTGGCTTCTCCTTTCTGGCTCATTCTTTTCTTCCGATTATTTCTTTGAAGCTGAAGTGGAATTTATTTAAAGTTTTTGCCTGGATTCCTGTCGAGGTGATGCTTTTTTTCTCGGTGATTGTTCGGTCCTTTCAATCGATCAGCTTCAAAACTGTGGTGCTTTTGACTAGCTTGCATTGTTTTTCTTTCCTTGTCTGCAGCTCATGTGTTTATCGGATCTGGAATTTGACTACATCAATCCCTTTGACACCGCTAAACGCATCAACAAGGTTATCGAACTAGAGTTTATGATTCATGCAGGAATGACTGTGCTCCTGCTTCTGTGCCGAGTTTGGCTTATCTTCTTGATCAACGTGCCTCTCGTGTACCTGCACGCTCGCCTGTAAGTTTCTGCAATAAATACATGTAGCATGTTTTGCTTCTGATACCTGGATGATAGCTCCTAGACAAATTTGTTTCTGTCATGATCACTCTGGTACAAATGCCAGGAGAGGGATGGTTGACACCATAGGTTTAGGGTTTGCAATTCATGCTGCATTTTGGGGGTTATGACAGATATTTGAGGAAACAGCATTTGGTGGATGTCACAGAGATTTTCAATCATTTGGAGTATGAGAAGACTTACCGATTGCTGAAGCTTGGCTTCTATCTTGTCCTCTTTTTAGTTGTCATTTACAGGTGCTCAACTTCTCATAGCTCCCAGTCTTGCTTCAGAATAACCTTTGAGTCTAAGATACCTATTGTAAATCTTGGGGAATTTGGTTCAAACTTGTATAGTCTGCATGGTTTTGTCTATAAGTTTAGCCCATCCCAAATCCTATCACCTCATTTGCACTGACTGTTGTAGGTCATAGGATCATATCCATCATATGCCAGCCAATGTCTTGAGATATCATAATTGGAGTTTTTTGCTTTGTTAAACTCAAACTCTAAACATCTGGTCACTTCTCTTTGCGCTTCTCTGTTGAAAAGATTCTGGCCCTGTGCTTTTTGCTTATGGGTTTTTCTTCTTGTCTCCTTCCCCTGTACATCCATTCTCTTCTCTGCTATTTAATTGGCAACCTGTCTGCCCCCCAGGTGTGCATGGGATCCTGGTTTGATATAGCCTTGACGCTCTTTTTCTTGACAGCAAGTGAGAGGTGTCCACCATCCTTCCTTGTATGTGCACACTTCAACAATCAGCCACGTTTCGTAGAATCTAGTTTAGCCATTGTAGCTGACCATTCTTCTGGAGTTGGCTCTGTTGTGTTGGTGAAGCCTGACATGCAGTTTTTGCTTTACAGGATGCTCATGGTTGTTATCTGAAAAAGCCAACAGTGCTGTTTTCTGGAAAGGTGAGAATCTCCGCCAACTGGTTTTCAGTTATCAGTAGGGTGGATGTTGAAGTGAGGAGCTGGTCATATTGTGAAATGGCTGAGGATCATGAAACTGGCATCTAAACTACTTTCAGAGATTATCTTAAGTTCTTATCATTTAATTTGAGGCTGCCATAAGGTTTCAAAAGATCAGTGTTTCAGGTCAAAGCTGTCAAGGCTCAAGGCTTACCAGGAGGTGTAGTACTTTCCTTTGCTTTTCTAGCTTGGCTGATTGGTCATGGATGCTTTGTTCATAACAATCCTACAAAAGAGTTTTGGCCCACTGGCTTTGCTTGCTAGTAGAGTATACTTCACCAATGGGCATTTGATCCTCCTGGCAATCACCATTTTTAGGTGGTGTCTTCAGCAAAAGTGGGAATTGTGGTAATTTTTTTTGTGAGGTTGTCGTCTGATATTCTTGTGGATCTTTGTGTAGAGCTGGGGGAGCCATGATGGTGAGGAAGAAGAAGAGGTGGCACTTTGAATTGTAATCATATTGGATTAGACAAAATCTTCATTTACAAGGTGCACATGTATGGATTTGTGTACAGTCTTTGTGGGTTGTTCTATTTGGCAATTTAATAAACAATGTGATTTATCTCTTGTCCAGTGATACCAGGGTTGCTGTTGGAAATTTGGAATGGCAGCCTGGTTAAGTTACTTGCACCTTACATTAACTAAGATGCCAGAATGAGCTCCTGCTTTTTAACACGACTTAACTGGTCTGAGAGCATGTTCCATGACACATTGTTCCAGGACAATCGTGACTTCCCGTTATCTTGCAATATGTCACGAAGCTCAACACTGAAACTCCCTCCTAAATGCATCATTTGAGAAAGTAACAGTGTTTGTGCGCAATACTGTTTGCTGAACTGCTTCAAAAATGCCCATGGCAAGTCGCTGGAACTTTACAATGGAAAGAGATAGTTTGTGTTTCTTTTATGATAAGATGCAGTGTCTTGATGAACATGCATGAAATTTTTGAGCTTCAATCATGCTATCTCTCGATGAATGCCTTGTTTTGCTCTGAAACTCAACATTGTCAGTCTCTCTCTCGCACTGACTTGCATAAGGTTGTTTTTGGTTCATTCTCTGGTGATAAGTCTTGTTCCTGCAGTGTGTCTTGATGAAGAAATCCTGTAAGGGTCACTTGAGTCTTGTGATTCCTGAAAGTGTTGCAAATCTTCTTCTGGTTCAGTCTCGGATGACAATTCCTGATGGAGCTGCAAGTGTCTGACTTGCTGAAGTTGTAGCCTTGGAAGTGGCACTTGAGTTTTGCAATTCTTGCAAGTTCTGCAAGTCTTCTTCTGGTTCATTCTCTGATGACAAAATCCTGTTGGAGCTGCAAGTGTATGTCTTGCAAGACTCACTTTAATTTGGCAAATTCTTGCAAATTCTGCAACTGTTCTTAGTTGGCAAGATATGGAAGTCTTGGAAAGGGAAGCTGCTAGTCTTGACCCAGGGAAAAGTTTGTTGTGAAAGTAGTGTAAAAGCAAACAGCTGCAAACGACAAACAAACAAAGGAAGTCAAAGCTCAAAACCCTTTTCCACTAAGTTTTGTTAAAGCGAGCTATGGAGCAAAATCCTTTGTTCTAAGTGCATACACCGTCTGCAAAGAACCCTGTTGCTTGAAGACCAAACACCAGCTGTAGGTGCAAGCGGAGTGCATACGCTATCCATCTACGAAGAAGCAGAGGAAGCAGTAAGTGCGAGGAGAGTGTCTGTGCAGCGAGGATGATCTCATTGTGCAGTAGTAGTAGTAGAGCGGCGATGGTGATGGTACCGGTGAGGTACGTTGACGACCAACCGCATGCCTCATCATTCTCCCCTCCTTGTATCTCAAGCAACGGCAAACGTGCCATGATCTCAATTGCATGTTTCTCAACTTCATCTTCATCATCGGCATTATCAAGATCGGCATCATTGTCGTCGTCATCGTCTCTTCGTCTCAGTTCGCGTAGTTCTATCGTCTCAAGCAAGACGGCTCAAGCGGGATTTAGAACCAAGAATGCGTTTTTGTTGGCAAATCAGGTGCAAATCCATTGGAACTGCTGCTGGGAGAATTTTCACTGGGTGAGATTAGAAGTAGGAGGAGGAGCTTCGGTCAGGGGTGGTACTATTAGGTCGTCATCATCATCATCATCAGCAGCAGCATCTGCTGATGGCTCTTCTGCTGACAAGAATGAGCTTCTCAAGGATGCAGCCAAGGGAGGGCATGTGGAGCTGGTGAAGCGCCTTGTGACACTGGAGGAGGTCAATATTGATTTGCCAAGTGAGCAAAGAGCTGGTTGGACGGCCTTGCATCTGGCATCCTTTTATGAACAGCCTGAGGTATGGACAACGGACTATAGACTCTCAGTGCATCAAGAGCTGATAGCACCATGCATAGGCTTATCTTAGGCCATCTTTACAATTCCACCTTCAAGGCTGGCCAGTAGATGTGCATTTTGCAATATTCATGCCTCAAAAATCATATATACATGAATAAGGTTATGCTATGCTGGGGTTCCTTTGATCAAACAAGCATCCAAAACAGTGGAATGTAGGGACATCTGATGTGCATTTTGCAATATCCATGCTTGAAAGTCATAAACACAAATGAGGTTATAGCTATCCAGGGGTTCCTTTGATCAAACAATCATCCAAAACAGCGGAATGTAGGGACTTCTGATGTGAATTTTGTAATATCTATGCTTGAAAGTCATAAACATGAACAAGGTTATAGCTATGCTGGGGTTCCCTTTGATCAAACAAGCATTCAAAACAGCAGAATGTAGGGACTTCTGAGTGTGAGAGGAAGAAGAATTTCAGAATTTCATGTCATGTTCATGAAGAGATCTCCACCTCAGTAACCCTCAGGATTATGAAGCACTTGCTTCTCCTTGCAGCCAGAGATGATGTCATAATTCTTCTTCTTGAGTATGAGCAAACTCATTCGTTCTGCTGTGTGTTTGTTTTTGAGTTGAACAGGTTGTTGAGACACTTTTAAAAGCAGGTGCTCAAACAGAAACACGCAACAAGAGTGGCAACACTGCACTTCAGGTATATTCATTGGTGACCATCACCACCGCTCTCTCTAAAAATAGCCATCATGAGAGTGAAAGTCAATCAATTCAAAAGAGCAAAAAGCTTCCAATTCTGAGAAGGTTGTTTTATTGAAGTGCTTGAAAGCTTCAAAAGGGGATAAGATGTGTTGGCTCAGAGAGTTGTGACTGGTTTTTGTTGTTCCTTGGTATTTGAGGAACCTGTTTGGTTATCCTTTGTTTTGGAACTGGACTGGAATCATTCATCTTGACTGAGTTGCAATGGAGCACATAATGTTTTGCATTCTATGTGTGAAGCTGGCATCACTGAAGGGAAATATCAACATTGCACGGATGCTTTTGGAGTCTGGAGCAGACATACATGCTGAGAGTAATGATAAAGGGACTGCTCTTGACTATGCTGCTGGTACGTTTGACATCAGACTTGATGTTGGATTTGTGGTTTTTGGATCTGGCTAGTTGTATGCAATACAGTCATTCCAACTGCATTGGGTGTCACTAGGTCAATCTAACTGGAGGAACTAAGGATTTTGCATCTGTGACAGAAAGATTTGGGCTTTGCTTGTTTAGAAAGTGTCACCCTTGTGTGACAATGATGCAAGTAACCCTAAGGTCTTTTCTTTCATGCTATTCATGTGCAGTTGCTAAGCCCATATTCCATGGATAAAGTGATTGATGTTATTGGGTGATTGGCAGAGTGGGGAAGCGAAGAGATGGTGGATTTTCTGAGCTTGTGGGCTGCTAAAGCAGTCCCCAGATAATCCAGCCCTCCCAACCAGTCTTACACAAACACTGAAAGTTCAATTTGATGTAAATTTTTGGATTCAAGTGCATTAAGTGGGCTCAATAGTTCAAATAAACTTGTTTTAGTGGCTACAACCTTTTTTGTTTTCAGAATTGGATATTGGATCCTGTCAACCTGTTGACACTCAGTTTTTTGTGCAGAAAAAGTACAGAGGTACAAAGAAAAAAGTAATCTGGTGAAATTAGCATTTTGCAAACATTTGAAAGCACATGGGAACAAGAGGAATCTTCTCTGGACTTTGCCAGTTGCAGTCTAACATAGAATGTGGAATCCAATATGCACTTATGGTAAGCAATGTTGTCTTTATCTTCCAGCTTCTTGTAAATCATCAAATCCAAGGAAGTCTATATGTTCAGCAATTGGGTTGGGTTCGGGCTCCCCTTCATTAGCAAGATCATCTTATAGTTGGGTTTGTTTATCTTCTGCTTCCTCTTCTTTTTTTTCCAAAAATATGATTGCAAGCATGTAAGCATGGGCTAGTGATAATTTGGACCCACAAAAACCATTATCTTAGTTTCAGGCTAGCCACAGTTCTCAGCAGCTAAGCTAATTGGCTTGATACTTTGTGCAGTCTACCATGAAAACAGTGGCCTGGGTTCATTATTTGGACTGACAAGCATGGTGAGGAACTGTTGATTCTCCAGTTTTTGGCAGCTTTTTCTCTAGGGACAGGATTGTACTGAAATCATCAAATTTAAGAGCTTTTTCGGCCTATCTGCAGCAGCCATGTTGCAAAAGTTTCACAGCTCTTGTACAGTGGACATGCTGGTACAGTACTCAGGGGTATAGAGCAAATCAGCAACTGATAGCTGCCACAGATGCGGCTGCTGTCATCAAAGAGTAAAGAACAACCTTTGTAGCTCAGCTTCCATCATGAGGTACTGAGTACTGAGTCCACAGTGCACACATGAAATGGAAGGATATATGGCTCTAGACTGGCAGTTTTGCTTCTCTTTCCTTTGGGGCCGTTGTCCATTCTTGTGATGTTGTTGTTTTGTTTTTTTGGGGAGCACAACTGACCTAACCTGACAAGCCCTTGCCACCTCCAAGTCAAGCTCATTGGAGAGGGCCAGCAAGAGTTTCACCTGCTCACCACTGGATTTGAGAACCCAGAACCTTTTGTGATCTCAGGGTCTCAGACGGGGCTATACCAATGAGCCAACACCCTTGAGGATAGTTACAAATTTTCAGAAACCGAATATGATCTGAGTTTGGTGAAACTAGTGTTGTAGAAGTAGAAGTAGAGACTGAGAGCACAAGCAGATAGAAGAATGAACCCCAACTTACTTACCAACAATGGGTTCCACTTGGTTCATTCTTACCTATCAACCTCCCTCAACTACTGAACTCCTACCTACCTACCTATCTACCTACCTACCTTAGTGAGGGGTATTTGGTGGGTAAAGGCCAAGAAGGAGGTTAGTAGGAATGTTTTCAATGCCCTGGTCTGTAATCTTTACCTGGTGTAAAGACCACAAGATTTAAAAAAAGAAATTAATATAACTTTTTCCCCATGATACTTGGCAGGTATCTAGTGGTATCCACCCATTGGGTATCCGAAGAAAAAAGTGAACAAGGGTGGGCATTTTGAAAAAATGTAATGCCCATAGAGGTGTGCATTGTGTTTTTTGAAATACCCACCCTCAGCAGATGCAAAACTATGCTTTGTAAGGATAGCTTACTACAAATTCTCTCATTGGTCTTTATGAAATGTGGTGTACACTGTACAATCTTAAATGAATATTATTGCCTTCAATATACATTAGGAAAAAAATGATGTGTTTTCAATGTTTGTACAAGTAGAAAAATGAGTTGTGATATTAGAATCCAAATTAAGGAGAAGTCACCCAAATTTTCTCTATTTGTTGAAGTGCTCAGAGATAGGGTAGCCTGCCCTATGACCGAACACCACCTATGACCGAACACTTTGTTAATATCTTTCTGATCTCTTCTGGGACGTTTTACTAATCTCATTAGTAGTAATTCCATTCGCCACTTGATTTTGCCACTTTCTAAAATCACATTTAAGAACATAGGTAATTATGCCTATCACCAAGTGGCTTTGAGGTCAAATCCCCATACATTGTTCCTTTGCTTTAGAAGCTCAAAGAATATTTGTAGCCCTCCACCTAGCACTTCCAATGTTGTAAAAATCCCAATGAACCAATAAGGAATGAGCAAAAATATGCCATTTGGAAGTGAGGGGGCTCAATGTTTTGAAAAAAAAAAAAAAAAAAACAAAAAACACATTACAACAAAAAAACAAAAAAACTACATACTAAAAAACAAAAAAAATCAAATCTATAT
>Ga0116231_10000613_pt1 | contig 64697 bp, 60 predicted proteins | sample S1TSphgellanicum_2_FD_89695 | JGI IMG/M metagenome (GOLD analysis project Ga0116231, IMG submission 89695) | Host-associated microbial communities from peat moss isolated from Minnesota, USA - S1T2_Fd - Sphagnum magellanicum MG | ecosystem: Host-associated > Plants > Peat moss > Unclassified... | reverse complement strand
TCCGAAAAAAAAAATCCAAAAAAAAAGATAAAAAAAGAAGCAAATACGTAGCCTTAGATTTTTTTGCCCATTTCTTATTTTTTATTTTTAAATCCAAAAAAAAATCCAAAAAAAAAAGATAAAAAAAAAAGAAAATACATAGCCTTAGATTTTTCCGAAAAAACAAATCCAAAAGAAAAAAGATAAAAAAAGAAGCAAATACGTAACAGAATCGGTCTCTGCGGCTCATTTCTGGGGGGTTGCAGAATCGGCATCGCAGAGACTGTTAACGGGTCGGAATGCCCTGTCACAGACAGACGGACGGACTAACTAAGTGAATTTATATATAAGATATAAGATTGGCAGTTGGTGTAACAAGAAACTTGATGCTCCAGAATATTGACATGATGAAGGAAGGAAGCAATTAAGCTCATGATGAAGGAATGAAGCAATTAAGCTCAATTTTGAATCCTCGGAACCCAGAAACTAGAAACCTGATAATCTGTCAAAGTAAGGTTTGCAGTCTTTTTGGTGCTTCTATGTGAACTCCTCAATAAAAAGGACAATTTATTTATTTAGAGTTTCCTCTGCAAAAGATTGGAGAAAAGTGTCATCTTTGAAGGCTCAGAAAAGAGTTCTAGAGATGCAAATCTTTTTGAGCTCCGGAATTTCCTCTAAAAAGCGAGAGAGATTGAACTAGTCTGTGTCCTGTGAGGAGGGGTTAAAGAAGTCGATCTAGAATGCAATAATCTTTGGGATTCCCCAATTCTTTTTTCCTCACAAAAAGGATATGATTGAAAAAGCCCCACCATCATCATCATCTTTTGGAGGGTTAAAGAAGTTCTAACTAACGAGATGCAATAATCTTTGGACTCTGGAATTGCTCTCAAAATGACTCATTTTGATCAAGTGTCAGCTACGAGGGTTTTAAAGAAGTTTTATCTAGTAGATAGAATGCAATGGTTTTGAGTTCCGCATATTTCATCCTCCAAACAAGATTGAAACAAGTCTTCTTTCCTCCAATCAAGAAGAAACATCAAAGTTCTAGAATTGTGATCTTTCCACTGGAATTTCCTCCAAGCAAGATTTGGAAATAGTCTCTCATCTTTGAAGGGTGCAAAAAAGAAGTTCTAGAACCACGATCTTTCATTGCAATTTCCTCCAAAAAAGATTGAAAAAAATCCTGAACTTTTTTTACAGGGGTTGAAGCCATTCTAGAAATGTAATCATTCTGCACTGGAATGTCCTCCTAAATCTCATCTTTTTTATAGGAGTTGAAGTTGTTCCAGATATGCAATACTTTCTGCACTGGAATTTCCTCCTAAAAGCTTTGGAAAAAGCCTCATCTTTTAAAACAGTTGAAAAAGCTTTAGAAACGCAATCATTCCGCTCTGGAATTTTGTCCTATTGGATTGAAAAAGCCCTCATCTTTTAAAGGGGTTGAAGTAGTTCTAGAATTGCAATCCTTTCTGCACTGGAATTTCCTCCTACAAGATTGGAAAAAAGCCTCATCTCTGAATGGAGTTGAAGTAGTTCCAGAAAATGTGACCTTTTCTGCACTGGAATTTGCTCCTTGGAAAAAAGTCTCCTTCCTCTTCTCTTGGAAAGAAAATTCTGTAAGCGAAGTTTCTAACGGAACGTGCCCACCGAATTGATTTCTTTTAGGTTTTGCAATGAGATCATCAGATGCCTCTCTCCCCTCAATTGCGGTAGGACTGTCATCAGGTGTCAAGTCAGCCATCAATGACTTCATGCAAAAAAGAGACCGCCCCCAAAAAAAAAGTTGGGTCTTGTGGCAAGAGTCTCTCAGAATGAGAAACTTTTGCTTTTGGGAATTGGATGCAAGCTGATCGACATCAGGAAAGAGAGAGGAATAAGACGAAGAAGTTTCACTCATCACTTCATGCTTTCTCTGAGTTCTCCTCATCTGTTTAAAAGAAACAAATCTCCTGCTGGAGGAAGAGGAGGAGGAGCAGCAGCAGCTTCAACAGCATAACATGGGTTGGGTTTGCAGTCTTCAATGACTAAGAAAGGGGAAACTTCACACTTTCACTACATGAACTTCAAGGGTTTTAAGTGGATGTATTTGGGTGTGTTAGCTGAAGACCCAATCTTTTGAGTTTGTGAAGATACGTGAAGGAAAGGAAAGGCACCAACCCCAGCTAGCTAGCTAAAACACAAAGGAAAGAATCTAGTTTCACTATTTGGGTGTTTTGTCTCTTTGTGGAAGACTGGAGTGAGAGAGCTTCAGAGAGGTGAGAGATTAGGAGGAGGGTACTGGGGAGCTGAGAAGTTCTGTGGGGTCTATTTGTTTTGTTTGTTTGTTTGTTTTTCTTTTTTCTTTTTGGGTTTTTTCCCCCCTCTTCCTTCTTGATTTGTATTATTATCCACAGAGTGGCTTGTTCTTTACTTCTGAGAAAACTCTGATATGAAAGAAAAAGTGCCAATTCCATTGACTTCTGTCCTTTTGAGACGAAAACCTGTTAGTTAGGTTTTGATTTTTCATGCTGAGTTTTCAGATCTGATGAAGAGATTTTGAGCTCTTTTTTCACAACCACTTGCTCTGAAGAATTCCTCAACAACCCACCATAACTCTGCCCAAAACTCTGCTTGAATTTTTATTTTATTTTTTGTCTTCCCACACATGCTTTGCCAAAAAACAAGAGTGATTGATCGCTGCAGACTGATATGAGATTTGTGCTGCGTTTTTGTAGTTGGATTGATTCTGTTCTCAAAATCTCCTTTTGACATACATAAACAGTAGTTTTGCTACTAAATTGGTACTCATTTGATTCTCCGGAGTTTGCAGCAATGGAGGAATACTTAGTAGTGGTTGTGGACCAAGTTTGGACAAAGTCCATTCTGGGTTTGATTGTGGAATTGTCCTTTGTCAATTTTCTGTTTTGAATTTGCAACAAATTGAGATATTTGAGTTACTGTTTTTCCAAAACTTATTGGTTGGTGTTTGGTTCAATTGGGTATATATATATTCTGATACCTCTTGAATTGTTCATCTTTTAAGGCTTATGGGTATTCTAGCTTTAAGTGTGTAGAATTTCAGCTGAAAAGATGCCCGGCTTGGAGTGGCATGGAGTGGCAAGGAGCATCTTAACAATCAGAACTAGGGTTGAATGGTGAAGATACTTTAGGAAGACAGTTTGAGAATACAGCAGCCACCACGACGATGACAAACATGATGCCAGTTCTAAATGGGATTCTTCCAACACATTTGCAAGAAAAAGGAGAGGAGGAAAGTTTGGACATTAGGAATGGAATCTCACAAAGGTCAGAATCTGGAGCTATACCTCACAAGAAGAAGGTATGCATTCTGAGCATTGACGGCGGTGGGATGCGAGGGATCATTCCAGGTCGTGCATTGGCATACTTGGAGGAAGCCCTTCAGAGGAAAGGCAACAACAAGGACGCTCGAATTGCTGATTATTTTGACATTGCTGCAGGGACAAGCATTGGAGGTATTCTTGCCACCATGCTTTTCACTGCAGGCAGGGATGGGAAACCCCTCTTCACAGGAGAGGAGACATGGAGATTGATTGCAGAGAAGGGGAAACAAATCTTCAGGATACCTAAAACACAACAAGCATGGGCAAAGCTCAGAGGTATGGTAACACCCCGATATTCAACCAAATATTTAGAAGCATTGTTGAAGCAATATTTGGTGAGGGACAATTCCCCCCTCACTTTGCGAGATACCCTAAAACCCATGTTGATCCCCTGTTATAACCTGGAGACTGCGGGCTCATTTCTCTTCTCGCGCACATGGGCACTCATTGATGAGAAATGGAATTTCAATTTATGGGAGATTTGCCGTGCCACGTCTGCTGTGCCTTCTTTCTTCAAGCCTGCAAAGATGCGATCAATCAATGGGGTGACTTCATGCACAGCAGTTGATGGTGGCCTTATCATGAACAACCCGACAGCAGCTGCAATCACACATGTGCTGCATAACAAGGTGGAGTTCCCAGGTGTTGAAGGTACAAGGGACATGTTGGTGTTGTCACTTGGAACAGGCCAGTTTGATCAAAAGTATGACTATGGTCAAGTGCGGCATTGGGGAGCTTTTCAATGGGCCACACCGGTTGTGAAAATTGTGCTTGATGGGATATCTGACATGGTGGATCATACTGTCAGTATGTCATTTGGTGATTGGCACAAACAATATTTGCGTGTACAGGTACCCCCTGCAGTGCTTTTTCTCTGTGTGAAAACCTGCACATTTCTTAGTAATAATGTCTTGCCATTACCATTCTCCATAGGTGAATGTGCAGCAGAATGGTTACCTGACATGGGTTTTGCTCTTTGTTTTGAGTTTGTGGCAGGTGTCAGGGCTTCCAGGCAAAGCACTCAAGGAAATGGATGATGGACGCATGAGCAATGTGAAGAAGCTTGTGAAACTTGCAGATGAGATGCTTGACAGCCCCTGCACGGAGCACCTTCCATATGGAGGCCGGAGTGAGATAGAGCACACAAGCAATAGAGATCGCCTTGATTGGTTTGCTGAGCAACTCATACTTGAACACCAAGCACGTGGTTCAAGGACTGCATTCTCAGATACTCCATTGCCTGATAGCCCTTCACAATTGGAAAGCCCTGCACCCCCTGTTCCATTATGATGACCATCCAGTTAGGTCTTTCTTGACTTAAATTTCATTGGCTTTTGGCCTGCACCCCTCCTCCACTCCTTCAAGAATTACTTTCCAGGTTCATACATGTATATAATTGCAGTGAACCATGAGTATCACTATCATTGATCCTGTTTGCTTCATTATTTTTTTGTAGTAGTAAGATCGCACATTAGATGAGAATTTGTAAATTGCTATCGGCTTGTAGGATACTTGAAGAAGCAAGATAGTGGTATTTGACTCCTGGCCTTTGTTGTATGAGGAACCCATGAACAAACTAAGGCATTTACAGATTTGACTCCTATTTTGGTTCCTTCAATTTTTGGGGGTTCAAAATGGTTGGTTCTTTTGATGATTTTCTGGCTAGAATTGTGAAGATTGCAAGTACCGTCTTATCTCAAGAATGACTTATTTATTTGTCTTAGCTTGTTGTATGACCACTTTGAAGGCGTCTCAGAAGCTCTAATTTGCAAACAAACATGCTTAACATGGAGCTTCTTCTAGATTGGAACCGTTGATGAAGCAAAGATGTAGTCAAAAACTCAGCAAAGAAGTTTGTGGTAGAATAAATTGCACCTTGCACTTTGATGATCTCCAGAAAGTTGGATCTTCAAAATGGTTGGTTCTTCTGATGATTTTTTGGCTAGAATTGTGAAGATTGTGAGTACCGTCTTATCTCAAGAAATGACTTATTTGTCTTAGCTTGTTGTATGACCACTTTGAAGGCGTCACAGAAGCTCTAATTTGCAAACAAACATGCTTAACATGGAGCTTCTTCTAGATTGGCACCATTGATGAAGCAAAGATGTAGTAAAAAACTCAGCAAAGAAGTTTGTGGCAGAATAAATTGCACCTTGCATTTTGATGATCTCCAGAAAGTTGGATCTCTTACTGAACACATCCTGCATCACAAAACCCATATGTCTGTGGTTTGTACCCTGCACACACAAATATGTGAAATTTATGTCAGGCACCGACTCTGTTTGTTATAGATCGTATTGAGATCATGTTTCTTACCAACATATCATCACCAAAGACTCATCACTACAACAGTACTCAAATCATATTGATGTTCAGATACAAAACCTGATGCAAATTGGACTTTCTTGCGATTGTAGTAGTCTTATGATAGTCTCATGTGGAGGGCAACATGGCATCACAAACCCTTCTCTCTTGCCACTGGAGGTCATCTTAAGTTTATGAGTGGGCTCTTACATTTTCATAAGGGCTGCTGACACGGTCATTACGCAAGGTAAGGCCCTATATCCAGAAATCTGGAAGGCCCTATATTTGGTAACAGCCTTGGTTTGGGACCAAAAATCCAGAAGGCCCTATATCCAGAACCTTTTCCCATACGGGAAGCAGTGCCTGGATTTTTCCTTTGTATTTTCAGCTCACTTACCTGCCCGAGAAACCTGTTTTCAGCTAAGGGGATCTTCTGCGGTGGAAGGTACCAGCTAGCTAGGCTGTACTGAGATCTTCTGACCAGCGGAAGGTACCAGCCAGCTTGTCACTGTTTTCTCTAAAAAGTGAAAAAATCCCAGCTCCGCTTTACGTAAGGAAAAGGACCCGAGTACAAGCCCTTCCGTGATTTTCGACTTGTTCCCTCGACCTACCGGCCTGGGGCACCGATCTCAATGGAAGGGCCTGTACTTGGGCCCTTCTGCTATACAGAACCTTCTCCCATACTTACTTAAAAGGAGAAACGGAGTAGTCGTGCAAGATCCCTCCTCTTCGTTGGCCTCGTGTTTGACGCTATGTACACCAAAAGGATCAGTGAGTAGTCTCTATTATATGCTGCCATGCAGAGCGCAATGCAATCTTGTTTGTTTCAAATTGATGATCGTCACGTTTCTTTCGGATGTTGAAATATTGGAGATCGTGTGGACAAGAAATCCGCCTATGCCATGAAATTCTTTTCTTTCACGCTGGTTGCGAAGCAAATTATGATGATGTTATTGCTGTTATCTAGAGGGGGGAAAAAAAAATTTGAGAAGGAGAAATTTTCAGTACGCTCGGAGTTCAGTTTTTGAAGAATCGGGGAAGTCCTGAGACCAACTCATGACGAGGATCGAGTCCAATGTGTGAGAAGAAGAAGAAGATCGCTATAAGAAGGAAAATTGAGTTATATAGAAGAGAAACTTTCTGGATCTGTGTTCTTCAAGAGTGATCTGCGGAATCGGTACTTGGTGTCCACGGCGACTCGAAATCCTAGGTGAGTAATTCTTCTTTCGTGCTTACAAAGCAGATTACGATGCTGTTGTTGTTGTTGCTAGAGGGGGGGAAAAAAGGTTGAGAAGGAGATTTATTATCACGCTCCTAGTTGAAGAGTTTTTGGAGAATCGGGAAGTCCTGAGAACATTTCATGACGAGGATCGAGTCCACGTAAAGAAGACGAAGAAGAAGAAGAAGAAGATCGCTGCAATGCGTGCATTCCATTAGGAAAAAAATTGAGTCATAGAAGAGAAACTGTCTGGATGTGTGTTTTTCAAAAACCGTCTGAATCGACAATCAATGGCGTGAATGCTACTAGATCGGAAACAGAAAGGAATTTAGAAAGAATTTCATAGTTTGTAGCTTTGAAGACAGATGATCACTGACCTCGGAGATTGATTTTTCAAGAAGAAATCGTTGTGTATATATTCTCGTGCATAGACTCGATGCGCAGACAGTGTGTGACCGTTTGACGTTCGAATAGAGATGCGTTAATACACAATAACAATTCCAGAGACTTCACGGAATTGCACAGATAAATAGTTCCAGCCAGAAGCTCATTGCTCAGATTTCGCGAAGTTACGAGAGACGGTCTCAAATTCGATCTGATCCACAGGGCAGAGCCTTGCAGCAAAGATTTCCAGAAACGAGAGGGCCGCGAATGCGATCCCCGGATCGCAGAGCGCCACTGCAGAGCAGGAAACTTCCGGCGGGCGACAGGAGAATCGTGCTTCACAATTCCGAAAACAAGAGCGCAGCTGCAAAGATGGTCATAGAGAACTACAGTGCCATTTGATGTCAAATACGCAGTCGACCATCGCAGAGAGCTCCGTATTGTGAACTGGAAAAATGCAGCGGCGAGTAGGAGGGGGCGGTGAAGTTCAGACAGTAATTCGGATAATGGCAGCAGAGGAGGAAGAGGATCGGCAAGTTCTAACAAAATCCGATACAAGCTTCTTTGTGGAGGGTATTGTAAGGCATCTGCGGAGGACGGTGAGAAGCGGGAAGACGAAGCCTGAGGCTTGGAGACGACTGCAGTTGCAAGGGCTGTTGCGACTCCTGGTGGAGAGAGAGGAGGATATCTCTCGAGCACTGGCTCAAGACCTCCGCAAGTCTGCCTACGAGACTTACATCTTTGAGGTCAAGACAGCTTCCTGATTACTCTTATAGATGATTTGATCAATAACATCGTATCAATTCCCATGCACAAGTACAAAGCTCAGTCACATGGAGATATAAGCAGTTTGCCTTCAGGAGAACTGAGAAAATGGAACCGCAAAGATCACAAACTTGTACAGTATCTACAGGAATTGATGGAGGCACAAGATGCAGCACAGTTTGATGACTGAATTTTCAGGCAGAATTTTTGTTGATACATGTGCAGATCTCTTTGGCCGTTGAAGAATGTAAGCTGGCTCTTAAGAAGCTTAGAAGCTGGATGGCACCACAGAAGGTGCACCTTCTTTGCTTGAGCCATCAAAACAGATTTCCCTTGTAAAAATAGTACAGATATCTGACAATTGTAGTGTTTTTGCATCATAATGTGTGATTACAGTAAGCTCCTGAATTTTCTAAGGAGAAGACAGTGGCTGAGCCCAGAATCCTGATTAGAATTCAACCTCCCTGATGAACATCAATTCTGAGATCAATGACCAAATGTCTATTTGAGTTCCTTGCAGGTAGCGGGAACTGTTGCAACATTTCCTTCCTCTGGAGCTATAGTTCCAGAACCTCTGGGAGTGGCATTGGTGATTTCAACTTGGAATTTCCCATTTGGTGAAGCCCCTTAAACCCTTGAGCACTCTGAAACCCTCTTTCTTTTGGCATAATTTGAGCAGGGTTACATTAAACCCTAAACCCTAAACCCTAAACCCTTTTGCCATGTTTTTGGCACTCTGCAGATGCAGGTATTGCTTCATTCAATCCATGAAGGATCCTGTTCAATGTTAGTCATAGTATGTCTAGATACATGCAGATCTCTAGGCCCCAGGTCTGTACTCTAAGATTGTCATTGAATTCTGGTGTACCAGTGTTAGCAGTGAACCCAATGATTGGAGCCATTGCAGCTGGCTGTGCTGTGGTTCTGAAACCTTCGGAAATTGCACCAGCTACATCAGCCCTTCTTGCAAAGCTGATCCCCTTGTATCTGGATACTAGTGCAATCCAAGTGGTAGAAGGGGGTGTGCCAGAGATCACAACTTTGCTGCAGCAGAATTGGGACAAAATTTTCTATACAGGTGTGATGGTTGTGTACAGCCCTCTCTCTCTGTCCATGGAACACAAAACAATGGTGATGCCTGCTGATAGTTTTCTGAAATTTTATGACTGTGTCAATATCCTTGAGCTGGGATGTGCCTGCACTGCCTCCTCTGAACCAGTTGCTTTCTTATAGTCATTCATTGTTGAAGAAAAGGTGGCTCAATCTGGGATTGCAGGGAACTCAAAGGTGGGCAGAATAATCATGGCTGCTGCTTCCAAGCATCTTACTCCAGTGACGTTAGAACTTGGGGGCAAATGCCCTGTGTACATCGATTCAACAGCCAATCTTAAGGTATAATGTGAATGTTTCTGATAAAGCTGTGCACAGCAAATGTGATGTAGGTATAAATTCTGCTTCAACCAGAGAGGATTCACTTGGAGAATATCCTTCTGGTAGATTGATTCATCATTTGGCAAATGGCCTTATATGTTGTACTTAGGTTGCTTTGAGGCGAATTGCTGTGGGAAAGTGGGGCAATAACAATGGACAAGCTTGCATTGCACCAGATTACATACTGGCAGAAGACTCTATTGCACCCAGAGTGGTAAACAGATATATTGGATCTGCTCCTTCCCCATGATTGTTTGAAGAAATGTTTTGTGCCATTTTTCCATTTTGGAATGAATTCTTTCTGCAGACAAAGAGCCCTTAAACTTGGTTTTCTGCACCACATTCTAAACGGTTGTTTATTTCTATGAGACTGCAGAACCTGGTTTCCTTCCAGTCTAGTTCAATGGGTGATAATTGTTGGATGCTTGTGTGTGGCTCTTAAGTGGTTCTACACCCTTACTATCTGTCAATGTGTTGAATGCACTCATGAGTTCTTTGCAACTTTTGAAGGTGGATGTTCTGAAGGAGACAATTGTAGAGTTTTTTGGGAAGGACCCGAAAACTTCAAAGGATCTGTCAAGAATTGTGAATCAATTCCATTTTAAACGTTTGATGGATCTACTGAATGACTCAAGGACGTTGGGTAAAATTGTCCATGGAGGAGAACAAGATGCAGCAAACCTGTGAGCTTTCTTCTTCTCTTTTCTGAATCTGCACTGCAATTTGCTGTACAATGCAATTCAGCAACAGTTATACAGGTTCTGACTGAAGACCAATGTTTTTCATTTGCACATCTGACTTCAGGTATATTGCTCCTACTGTACTATACGATGTTCCTCTCAATGCTCCAATCATGACTGAAGAAATCTTTGGGCCTCTTCTCCCCATCATCAAGGTCTCTGATTTACCTGCCTACTTCATCTTCATTCGTTTCAAATGAACAAGGGAGATGTAGCCATTGATTTGGAAAATATACAGTTGCAAGTTTTGCATGGGTGGATTTTTACTGTGATGTAGAATTCCTGCACAGTTTTCTGCATCTCAGTGATGAAAGCAATCAACCAAGGGCTGAAGGGGATCGGTCAATGGATTCAGGTGAAAGGAGCAGCAGAGGCCATAGCTTTCATTACTGAACGGTCAAAGCCATTGGCATTCTATGTATTCACGACAGACAAGACAATTGCACAGTTAATGGTGTCAGAAGTCTCAGCCGGTGGCATAGTGGTGAATGATACATGCCTACAGGTCTGTGAATGAAGCCAACTGATTCAACCCTTTCTCTACTCATCCCAGCTTAATCTTCCAAGGCCACCTTCCATCTTCAACCCTCCTTGTGGAGATATCACCAGCTCAATCTACAACCATAACCAGAATAAATTTCATCTCACAAAAAAATTGGATCTGAAAAACTCACAAGAAACTGCTGCACATTCTTTATGATCCTTATTAAACGTGTTGCTGAACTCACTAGATTTCTCTCTCTCCCACAGTTTGTGGTTCCAGGTCTGCCTTTTGGAGGAGTTGGTGAGAGTGGAATTGGTGCTTACCATGGCAAATTTTCCTTCGACACATTCAGCAACCACAAGGCAGTTCTGTACAGGCAAGAAGTTGGAGACGTATATGCAAGGTACCCTCCACACACCAAACACAAACAGAAGATCATCAAGAGCTTGCTCACTGGCGACTTCTTGGGTGCCACTCTTCTCCTTCTTGGTTGGAGGCAGTAAGTCGTGAGATCAAAGGAGACGTCATGCTACTCTTCTGTTGCAAAAAAAATGCGAGCAGCAGGCAAGCACCCAACACTGACAGTCAACAAACTACTGTGCTGAGTCTCTTCTGAACGAACAATCAAATCCCAGAAAGAGTTTTTGTTACTCAAATGTTTGCTTAGATTTTTTGTTGCTGTTCAACCCAATTCCTGTGACACGAGGCATTCTTACTCATTAGTGTTGTTTCCTTAGATTTTTTTTCTTTGCATTTTTTTTTGTTAACTGTTCATTCCAATTCATATAATGAGGCATTCTTATTTAATGTTTCCTGCCAAAAAAATTGGGGTGGTTCAACCCAATTTATATGATTGAAAACAACAGCATTACCTCCATGGCACGCCAATGAACTAGCACGATCACAACCCAGCTTAAAGCTTCCTATTTTGCATAATGTAACAAAGAAATGCATTTAATCAAGATGTCTCAAGATGAAACAATTATTGATCAATTTGTGAAAGCAGAGATGATGTCTACCTTTTTTATGTATAATCATGAAACTCAAGCTACCCATTGCAAAAGTCCAAGATCCATGCCAAGGATCATTTCAAACATGGTAAGTTTTGGTGGACATTTGGCGACTATGGCCCATTGAGACCCATTTACAAAGTTTAGACAACGTATGTTTGATAAAATTGTATAATTGATTCTTACTTAGATGGAAATCAAACACAAGTAGTCGTTGCAAATTTGTAATGTGGTTGTTCAAAGTATTCATGAATTTCAAGGAATACTTTTTTTAACATCTAATTATGATGTCATATGAATTCAATATTACAATCAATAACCCATTTTATCATCTAGGATTTTAAAATGAGATCACTACTACAAAATGTGGGTGTAGTTCACTAGTCCTTGTTTATTAGACAATGAATTCACTACTTATTCATTGGTCCTTGTTCATTACAACCAGTGAATTCAATCAAAATCTAGTGAAATCACTTGGTGTATAGGGACACCTTTTGTTGTAGTGCATGATTCTTAGTGTTGAAATTATATGTTGTTTCTATGTGTTCATGCCTTTATCACATGTGACGACAATTTAGTGTTCATTTCAATAATGTAATTATTGGAAACATGTTATCTATCTGTGAAGGAAAGTAGTTTGTTTTGTTTTGTAGTTATGAGATCCACCAAACCAGGATGCTTCAGATCATGTTCTTGGTGTCTTTGGAAAGCTCTCAATGAGAAGGGGTGCATGGGCTTGGTTCCATGACGTTTGGAATTGCAGTGCAAAAGTTTTTGAATACCGAATGCTTTCTTCATTGAAAATTAAACCAAATCGTAACTCAAATTTTTGGAGGAATTGGAATGTGCTTTTGATGTTCTTGGAAAGATCTTGATGAGCATGATTTAATGGAATTTACTTGGTAAGATTTGGATTCAGAATGGGGGAGATATTAAATTTTTAAGTGATTTTTGTTGTTGAAAATTCAAATAAATTCCAAAAAACCAGGTTTTGGATGGCAAAATCAGTTGAGGACGTGGTAACGCTTGGGCCAATGGCACAGGCCACACTAGTTGTACATTAAAGTTCAATTTACATTTAACATTGGCATTTTGCTATTGTTTCCAATATGGGCCGAACAGATTATTTTGGCCACATGAAGGTGATATCACTATCAATGGTTCTAACACAAAAGAAAGGGGAAAAAAATTTGAAGTTGAAAAGATCATGTTGGGAAAACATGTATCAACCAATCCACATTGGGAAAATAGTAAATGAAACATGTTTTACAAACTTTCATATTAAAAAGATAATATCTTGTGTGGTGATGCTCATTATTGCTAGGATACTACTTGTTATGTTCACACAAAACATGTGAGCACAATTGGTTTGAAGGTTTATGGAGATGTGAATTTAGGGTAGGGCTATTTTCTCCATTCATATACTTAAGGAATCTTATGAAAAAATTTGTTTGGGAGAACTGAAGGTAGGACTATCCATTCCACGAGTGATGAATAAACATTGTTATGGGAAGGATGTTATGAATGACATAATTGAATTAAATTATGCTCTAACATGGCCATGACAATGATGAAAACAAGGTGTGAAAGTGTACACTTGTATTGGATATATGATGTGCATATATTGTATTATTGTACATAATTTTGTTATGTTATCTCTTATGTCAATTTGTAGTTCCATTTTAGACATAATCATAGTTTTCGACAAATGGAAAAACATGTGTGTGGTGCGGATCATATTGACAAAGTAGAGTGTTAAGGTAGATAGTTCACTATGGATGAAAACATTGAATGAAAAAAATCAAATCGAGAAACGAGAATGTGCATAAATACAATCAATAAGCCAAAAGGGCATTGGATGCAATGAAAACAACAAACAAACAATTGTAAATATATTTACATGTTGTCATTTCAAAATTATGGTAATCATGGCAAGCGGTGTTAAATGACTGATTTGATTGTTATGAAATTCAAATTTAAAATTCATTTAATTCAATTTAAGGCTTTGGTTTTTAACAAATGACTAATTATGACATCAAGTAACATTGATTTTTTAAATGGCCCTTTGATTTTTGTAACCCCAAAAAGTCTAAACCTTGTGCAAACAAAAAAAAAAAACGGTTTTTCATATTTACATATTGGGATTTTCAATGATAGAATGGATATGTAAATAGAATAATAGTACAACTACATGAATATAAAGTCACATTAGTTATGATGATGTTCAAAGACTTTCAACTACATAAGAGTAAATGGCTACACATGATTAATATGTCTATACCCCTTATAATGACCTAAACCCAAAGGAACCCACACCTTCCACAATTTTGTTGGGAACTAAATGTGCACATGGAATACCTAGTACATGCCAACCAAATCTTGTTTTGTACATATAACATAACTTGTGTGTTGAACTACCAGAATTTTTTTTTTCATGAAGTCTATTTGCCACTTGCAAACCACATGGCATCATCAAAATCAAACATACAATGTGAATTTTCCTTTAAAAATGCAAGAAACTCATATTACATAAACTTGAGTGCCAAATTTGAATGGTAGATTTCAACATACCTTGGTCAAAACACATTCAAAGGAGCCATTGGCATTACTTTATATTAAGGAAGTATGTCTTTTTTCCCCAAAATAACTATTTGATACAAATGAATTTTTGAATGAAATTTGTTGCAACTTGTTATGAAAATTGGTTAAAGTTGGCCAATAAATCACATTTTTTTTGTTAATCATTATTGATTAGATAGGAACTTTTAAAAGTTTGTACATTCCTTGCAAATTCTATGTTTCATCTTGAAAAATGATGACAATTTCAATTCATACCAAAAAATGTTCATTATTTTAAGGTTCAATTTCATGTATTATAAATTACAACTTTGTTCAATACATCATGTACATTATACCCCATATATATGTAATGAAATAAAATTTCACATTCAATTAAAGTCCTTAACTAAACCAAGACCTAAAATTGGATCAAATGGATTTTTGATTTGAGTTTCAATAACATTCATGTGTTAAGAAAAAATTACTTGCCATGATTACCATGATTATTGTAGTTTCTAACGTTCAATGTTCTCTGTGGCTCCTTTGAATGTGCTTTGACCCACCTACAGGGAAAGACCATGTTCAATTTTGTAAATTTTATTTAGAATCAACACACATATAATCCAATAGCTTTATCCATAATTTTTTTTTCATGGCCTTAGGCCTTGAAAAATATTCTTGGGAAAAAGGTGAAAATTATAAACATGGTAGAGCCTCCTTTTACTCATTTAACCCTCATTTCATGTTAGGCTTTTAGAGTAAAATAAATGTAGCAATTATCCAACTATCACTTGAATTATTTTTTTAAAAATATATATTTACAAAATATAATATTTACAAAAGTCAAAATAAACTAGGTCATTTCACTGAAAAATCACATTTATTTATTGAAAAGGTTGGTATAAAAAGAATCTTTATTTGTTGAAAACTAAAATGCCTAATTGAAATTAACTTTTTTTGGATTGATAATTTTTTTGCAAAATAAGCATTAAAATTACTATTAAATATGCAAGGTATAAGTGCACATTGTCAATGGTTGATTTACTTCAAGAAATGAAATTATTAGTTTTGGTGGCAATACTATGTCTTCATCCTATTCTTTTTCAGTCTTTTCTTACAAGGTCATTATGTCCCAAATCATTTCATCAATGGGTTCAAGAGGCTCATTATGGTCAAATTGTGTTTCAAATTCAACAAGCTCTAATAAATCCATGGTTGGAACTAGTGTTGACCGAATATGTGGTTGGAGTGATGAAACTTCGAACTTTGACATTTGTTGCTATAATTCAATCTTCAAAATTTGTTATGGCATTTGAACTTCAATTAATGATGTGTTTTGACAATGAATGTGCATAGCTTCCATGGGTTTTTCCTTTCCACTTTTATACTTTTGATGTTGTTTTTGTTTTCATAAAGTTGTTTATGAGCATTATGTGTTTTTTTTCTTGTGTGTGACAAGTACTCTCAATTTTGCAAATGCCTTAGACTTTAAGTTATTCATCTTTTTAATCTTGTGATTTCACGTGTGTTTGTGTTTTTGTCCTTGCAATTAGGGTTTGTTGTTCAAAATATTTCTATAATGTTTAAAAATGAAGTTATTATTGTTGGAAGTGTGGGTGGAGTGGGTGAAGTAGCAACTTGTGATGTGAACATGAACCCAGCTAGTAGCTTGTCAAATGTTGAAAATGTACACCTACAATGTGGTAGCAACTTATTAGAAAATGATGATGTCAACTTGCAATTATAGAAGTTCAAATTCAATAATGGAAACACATAGCATGACATTAATTTGTTAAGGCTTCTTTGTCATCAATGACAACCTACTTATTGAATTTAAAAATCCACAAATGTTATAATGTATTATCTATTAATTTGAGCAAGTAGTTGTTAACATTCCAACCTAGTTCCATTATAAAAAAAAGGCTCATCAAACATAACAAAATAAACAACATTATTCCCACGAAAACACATGTTAATTTTACACATCCTAGTTTAGTTACAAAAATAAAGTCACAAGTAATTGAAAAATCTATGGTTAAGTTTTTTAAAGCAAGTTAATATCGATAGCAAAGAAGTAATGGGTTGGGCCAATAGGGTTTGTAATCATTACATATTTGGGCTCAATAGACGTTCACAAGAATGGTGATGAATCACATAAAATGTTTCTTGAAGACCTTATGTTTTATATTAGCAAAATTGACGTGCTTTTAGCCTTGTGCAAAAAATTTGGCTATGTAGGTTAATATTGCACCAATGTCTTTGCATTGTATTTCCTTCTCATTCATTTCTTATGTCCAAAACAAGTTATTCCTATAATGGTCACAAAGACCATGAATTTGCATGTGTTGCCAAATGTGGAATTTGAAGCCATTATTTTTTATAATTTTGGTCTTTGGATGCTTAGAGGTGGTTTGGACACAATTTCATTGGTTAGTAATTATTTGGATGAGACTTGGACATCGAGGCATGCTATTGTGGGGTTGTTTGAAATGCATGAAATTATTGGCAATGCCATGGCTTTGCAACAACAAGTTTTATTAGAAAAAATTGGTTTGATTTACCGTGTGATTGCTTTTATGAAAGATGAGGGCAACAACCTTAAAACTATGGCTATAACATTGATTGTGAACTTTTGAAAAAAAATTCAATTTATGAAGGTACTTGTTATGGGCATTTGATGTTAAATCATGCTAATATGTGACAAATGATGACAAGGAAAAAATTGTAGGTTTGAATTTGGTAAGTGTGAAAGATGTTCAAGTTGGTTTGCAAAAGACAATTACATGGGAAAAAAAAATCAAGAAAAGGGAGGCAGGAGTGGGATAAGGCATGCATTAAAATTGGGATGCAACACTAGAAATTGAAAACTCTTGTCAAGAAAAGGTTTACTAGCAAAGTTGTAATGTTTAAGTAGACGTTGGAATTTAAGCAAGTCAAAATATTGTGTTATGGGAGGTAAAAGACATTAACTTTACATCAAAGAATCCCAAAGATGCAAGTGTGGGCCATTGTGAAAGTTGTCATTCAGTGCTTGAATCCCATGGTGATTACATGTGTGATGAATTAGTCAAAAGGTCATTAAACACTATCAAATGTTTTGGTTATTGTAGTAAATCTAACTATGGCTATGGAAGTTGAATAAATCCTTTTTATTAATGTGAGTGAAACATTTGATTAGTTTGATGTTGAGCTTTAGATTTTGAACATGTGGTAGAAAGTCATGAAGGTGATCAAATCTTTTCTAGAATTTTTGAAAGCCTTTTTTTCTCATCAAGCTCAAAATATGTTGGCCCTAATGCTAGATCCTTGTTTTAAATCCTTATGAATTGTGGAAACTTTGTAAGGCATGGAAATGCAATTTTCCATATTGTTGAATATGATGTAAACTAAATCATCCCCTTTTTTATAACATTTTTTGATTAATTGAACCATATTGTCCAAACAAGGTTTACAATGCCAAGTGATAAACTTGATGGACATGTTATTGAAGTTGAAGAACATGATACTAAAATATTTGGTGTTCAAATATCCATAGAAGAGTTTTCACATGCATTTGTTACTAAAGAATTGGTTTATTTCAAAGGTTATATATCCTCTTATCTTAGTGTGTAGATCCTCTTGCTTGGTCACAAACCCATGAAAGTCAAGTTCCAAATGTTGACTTATTTGCCAAATAGATTTTTGGGATTTTCAAGTCTCAAATTGGGACCAAAAGCGTGTTTAGCCTTTCTAATGTGTTGACAAAACTAAAGTGCTATCGTTTATAAGTTGAGAATTTTGATCAAGATATCACCATGTCAAAAAATTGGCTAAGTAATCCACACTTAAATTGCATGGATTACATTAAAATTAAACTAAAAAAAATTACTAGTGACCAAAAATATTACTAATGGCAAAAACCACAAATGTGATTTTACTACATAGTCATTATTAGGATTTTCAAGGATCAAAATAAATATCATATTATTACAACTAAATGTTACAAACTTTTATGTTTTCAAAGTAAGTATCTAAGAATATCTAAAAAGAAAAGGTATCAAACAACACAACTAGTTGTGTAACCAGCAAATAGTAACAAGGATGAAATAATGAAATGAAGCTTCATCCATCTAGTTTTCTTACACCCCCCTTGAAGTTGAACTTCATTAAATAATGTCCTCAACATAATGAAGGCCATTATGAAATACACAAAATTCATCTTTGGGCCATCTTTGGTAAGAAAATTTGCTATCATGTTTATGGTACTACAATAAACTAATTGAATGGTATTTTTCTCAACTTGCTTATGGAGAAAGTGATAGCCGATAGTTATGTGTCTAGATCTTTTGTGGAATTTTTTGCCAACTTAATACATGATTGATTATCATAATGGAGTTGAATAGGAATGGGAATTTGAGATTAGACACAAATAAAACATGAGAAAAAAATAATTTATAGTTGTGAAAATATTTAAAGGAAAGGGCCTAGAAAAATGATTTTGCCACTTTTGTTTCCTTAACCATTCGTTGAGGTGGTTCTTAATGGTACCACGCAAGGATGGGTTTGTTCATCTAAAATAAAATAAAAATTTACAAGTATAATGATAATAATAATGTTTTCTCTCCTAAAAAAAAATAGTTAAAAATATGTGCATATGACAAAAGAAGCCATAAAAAATACAACAATTTAATAAAACCTTGGTGTTCCATCTAAATTTTAAAATGTGTGTCAAACATGCACCTTATTATTGGGCAAAAACTATTGGTAGCTACTTAACCAAAATAATTAATCAAAGTAAACTAAAAGTCAAACCCATTTAATGGACATTAACAAAATTATGGAGGTGCATTAACATTGAATAAAATAGGAACCATTACTAATTAACCATTAAACATTCTTAGCATGATTTTTTATTTATATTCTTACAAAGTATCAAAACTGTAACATTTAAAGCAGAATGGTTCACATAAGCAAGTCATAGTATTTAACCAAGGCTAGTTGTCGACTATCCAAACCTCTGCAGGTCTAACACATCAAATGCCTTGGTGGTTGCCAACACATGAGCTATGTTGCAACCCTAACCTTGGGCTCATGACCAAGGCGAAAAACTTGCAAGAAAGTCGCATTCTCATGCCCCCAGGAATGCAAAAGAGTGTGAGGGAAAGAACCTTCACACTCCTAAGTGAACTCCCATGTTGGGAGTTGGAGTCCCGGTGGACTCCCGAATGTTCAGAGAGCGATTGCAAGGGTGAAAACCCAATGGCTTGAAGAGTTTTTCATACCATTGGAAAACTATTAAAATGTAGATGTTTAAAATGGGCTCAAGTCACCCATTTGGACATTTGAAACACAAGTTATGGCCAAAAGAAGGGCCGGGAGCCAAATTGGTAGTTTGACTCCCGACCACTAAAAGTCGGGAATCACCCCGATTTGCTTATGTGCAGGCAGCATGCAACATACCATTGGAAAGCTCTCGATAAGGGATACAACTTTGTTTTAGACCTCACCTCAATCGGAGGTTTGCACACAAAGTTATGGTGCCCCAAAATCGTGGGAGTCTCAACTTTGGCAATTTTGGGACTCCCACTTGAAAATCCTAGGACAAAAAGCCATTTGGATGTGGGCCTCGTGGAGAGGCATAGAGTATACTATAAAGGGGAAGGTGGTGGCTTCCCCTAAGTCCGGGCCGTGGTGAATCTTATGAATGTGAATTTGCTCGTGGCTTGTCCTAGCACCAAAAGTGCTTCAACTATGCATTAACCAACTTGTTGTTTGGTTTGTGTAAATCCAAGTGAATGATTAAGTGCTTGTCATTCGTCCGAGTCCCATCCCGAGGCTTCAGCACGCCCCTCTACCCCGCCCCCCCAAAGTGTTGCGAGCCAAGGAGTGTGCCCCAACTCCTTGCTTTTCCGTTGTTTTCACTTCAAGTTCACATTTGGAGTCTATCAAGGAGCCAGGGGGCGCGTCAAACTACCTTTTTCTTTTACTAAAAAATACATTTTTTTGGTAAATATGTTCCCCAATGCACATGTGGATATTTCCAATATTATTTATTTTTTCTTCTTACATATTACACATATTTTTCTACAAATTACCCTATATAATCTAAGCGTAATCAATTGGACCAATTAGTATATACTTTTTTTGTGTTGAATGAAAAGCACGCAATAATGTTGTTAAACATGTAGTTTGATTGGACTTTAAAAGATCAAAACTAATGTGATTATTGATTATAATATGTATAATCTTTTTTGAAAACATATTAAATAAGTAAGTTATTATGAAATGCAAGTAGATTGAAATCTATTTCCAACATGTCATAGTTTATAAAATTAGGTGTGAGTAGATTAAGACAATTTTTAAATCATAATTTTGAAAAACATAACATTTAAATATATCATAGAATTGATGAAAACATGTAATTTGCAAATGTTCTATTTTAATTTTGGAAGTCAAGTACGTTCTAAAATATTTACACAACTATATTCAAACATTTTTTTATAGATTTTTATGATAGATTTTACTTTTTAAATTTTAGGTTTACATTCTTATGAGGTCAATATAGCATGCAAGGTTTTGTACTATAATAGGGGGATTTTAAAAACTACTTTCATGCTTACATGTGAATGTCAAATGATTTAATTATCAAACTTGATTATTTTTTTGGACCACTTGACTATGCTTTCATCCCATGTAACTTTTCACTACTTGGAGTAAAATGATAACAACCATAGATCTCACTAAATTATTAGAGCTTTGTAACTTTGCACCTTTTAACAAAAATGCCAAATGGCTATAATCCTTTGTAATTCTAAATTTGAAATTTAACTCATGATAAAGAATCTAGCTATTTATTGTGGTAGTATCTAGTAAAAAACAAATTCTATGTCACCACTTGCGAGAACTTGACCTTGAAATTGATCCACCATATCTTGTGTGTTAAATGATTCAATGCATGGGGAAGGTAGAAATTGGAATTCTTACTAGTGCTTGATGCCTTGACACAATTGTGGTAATTATAAGAAGCAAATTGCAACAACATGTGTTGATAATACATGGCCTAGTTTCTTGTCAATTCAAGTTACTTTGTTAATTTTGTATGCTTCATGCATGTGCCAAACTATCAAAACCATCATGGTTGTTGTTCATTATCTATTTTCTGTACATTACATAAAATAGACATATCCTATTGAATTTTTCAACCCCTTGGGGAAGGTCCAGAAAAGTTGAAGGAATTGGGTCACATACTTTCACTTTGTATTCAAATAGATTCCAAAAAAGCTCTCTCAATGTGGGTTCTTCAAGGTCCTTCGGGATTCCACCCTTGCTTATTGAACCACTTTTACCTTACCATTAAACATACCTTTCCCCTTCAACATTTTGGGTGTAAATGAAATGAAATGAGCAAATAGATGTAAAGTAACAACAAAACCCAACATAAAATTGTGAAACATTGAATGCTTTTAGTTGATAAGATACTTTTCCACTAATGTGCATTAATTTACAAATTTTACATTGTTTTAGTAGGCTTTCAATAGGTTTTTTTAAATGCCATATATTTGCAAGTTTTATTTTTGCAGCATAAACTTTTGTTTCAAGCAGGTGTCAAGTATGTTTTAAAAAAAAATTAAATTTAATGACATCTTCAAATATATGATGATCTTCATATCATAATTTAGAACATATCTATTTCATTGAATTTCTAACATAAAAGTACATTTAAACACATATTTTCTAATTGTTTCAAATGTAATTTTAGTTTGTTATTATTTTAATTTGTTTTTAATTTTTTGAAACTAGGTTTTTATAAATTTGATAGAGTGCATGGACAATACTTGACATATATTTTCACCTAACCTAGTACCTTATGTTTGTATTTTATCTTGTTTTGACCCATTTACATTCTCTAGCTTTACGGTGTCAAAATTATTTTATTGAGATCTTGACAAGAAGAAGGAACATGGATTATGTGTTTCATGCTCAAACCACATACATCAAAGCAATAAGGGCCACCCTTCCAAAGGGTTGGACAAGCACATAAGAGCTTCAAGAGCCATAAACCATTGTGAGGCATCAAATGAACATTGTTGGGGTTTGTGCAATGTTGCAAGTAGGATTTAGATGGACTATGGGTGGAAACTCAAAATTGTTGGGTTATACGACCATTGGAATTTGTAGGATGGTCATTGCTTGTTTCACCATTTCCACTTAACTTATTAATTTCATTTCCTATCAATTGAGTCCACTCAACTCCACTTCTTCATGGAGGCACAATTGAAGCTAGTTGATCTATAATTTGCAATTCCAACTTTACTTGCATGGTGCAAGTTCCAACGGTGATGGTTGGGTGTTCCTTGTTGAAGCCTACACACAAATCATTATGTCACTTATTAATAATTGTTAATAAGAGTCTATACACATTTAAAATTTTTAATAGACATTCAAATAGCACTCATGAATCAATTGCAATACTAAAATTGCACTTGATCAAGTTCTAGTGTGGTGGTTGTCACCTCCAACATGAACAACTCCTCTATGTTAAATTGATGGGGTTTGAGAGAAACATAGTTTTCTCCCATGCTTTGGAATCCAAATGTTATGGGTAAAATCCACTTCAAAAATAGTGGTTCTCAAATTTAATGCCAATTTTGGTACACAAAGTAGATTTCTTCATAAGACACTTAATGCACTACCAAAAAAAAAACATTGAAAAATAAAATTTTCCTAGAATTTCTAAAAAATGGACATAAATGTCCACCTTGTCCTTTACAGGTATTAAATACAAACTATTTAATGGTAAAAAAAATATTTGGGTGATAAGAAAATATAGTCACATTGCACATACAAGAAAAATATATTTAAATTTTTAGTATGTATGAATTTCAAAAGTCATGTGAATGGTGTACAAATCAAAGTTGTAGTTCATGGTAGAAGAGAGTGAACTATGATGTAATTAATAAATTTTAGTCAAATTTTTAAAATTTTATTGTTTTTCATTTGAAACAAGGAAACATGTGTGATGCACTTTCAAAAATGAATATAATTCTTAACATTGATAATCACATGATTGGTGAGACACCATGGCAAATGCTTTACTTTATTTAACAAGAAGTTGTCAAAAAAAAAAGCATTCAAAAATCTATTTTTAATTTGTGACTAGAATTTGATTTTAGGTCAAAAGTAACCCTTGATGCTTTTGAAAAGTAACGTCCTTGGGTCATTTGATCCATTTGGACCCTAAACCCTAAACCTAAATGCATTCATTATTGATTGTGCAATTGTTGAAATGAATGATTTGAGATAACATATCTCCGGGAATTATGCAATTAGATAATATTATATATCACCATGTTTAGCATGTTGATGTAACATACTATATAGCTAATAAATATAACATGAGGTATTGGGGATCATTTCCATTGCACAATGAGCAACTCAAGGGAAAAATTGTCTTTGCACAAACCTAGACAAGTGCAAGCAACAAGGTGATTTGATAAGTGTAATAGGAAAATACTTGATATTGAGGATGATGATGAATTGATGAGTTCAAGGGTGGTCGGATGTGCAGCTCTTTTTTTACAAAAGATCATATCATTGGTGCTTCGGGCTTTGCCATCAGGTCCTCCTGCCATCTCTTCAAAGTAACTATGAAACCTAGGCTCAAGGCTCCTTGACAACCCCATGACAAGTTGACAACAAGCTTGATGGGATACCTTCATGTCAAGGAAGCTTTACAGCATCTCAAGAAGCATAGAGCCCCTCTGCATTGGGTTGCTGGATGGAGAGGTATCTGGGCAAAAGCCCATTTGACTGATGAAAAGAAATTAGCATAAGTTATGCAGTTTCATCAACTCCAAGAGCTTGTCAAACAGAGCAGCAGCTGCAAGGGAGGGCAGACCAAATGATTCTTCCAACAAGTCTGTTGGATCATCTACTCCACATGAACTCCACATGTTGCAAACAACCAAGTGTACCAACGCATTTGGTTGCTGTGACTGTAGCAGACCAGGAGCTATGAGAGAGGGAGGTATGAACTGTTATCCAAGAAGAGTGGAAAGCGGGGTGATTGCATCATCAGGTCCTTCAGACTCCTGGACCTCCTCTTGTACATTCTTGAACACATGTCCATGGTCAATGCAGCTTTGGTGAGTACCTATGTGCAGGTTTGATTTCCAAGACTAGATAAAAGAAGAAGTGCTCAAACACAAGACTTGGAACCAAGTTACCAAACTTCCAAATATTACCTCAAAACCATAACCCATGCTTCTCAAATCTTGACTTTGAAATTGGTATACAAACAAACAGACTGAGTCACTGAACAACTCAGTTTTGAAGAAAACAAAAGCAAAGCATCTTCTTTGAAGAGACTTGCAGTCAAACTCACCAACTACTTCTCTTCTGAAGAGAATTTTTTGTTTACAATTACCAGTGGATCACGGACCACATGGCAAGTGCTCAATTGCACAAGCTCAGCACTTAAAATCTTTAGCATTTGAATATCTCTCCTTGAGGTTTAAATTTGCTGGAGATCTTTCCACAACACTTAACCAAAAACAACCAAGAAACCTAAGGGCAAAAAAAAACCCAAAAAAAGGTTAAAAATACCAAGTTCACAAGCCATTTTACAAATCAAGAGTTTCTGCCGGTCCTTGTACTTTGGTTGACAAAACTTTGTTGAAGGTGGCAGGAGGTGCAGAAACCCTTGAATATTTTGTTAAAATCTGGAGTTTGGGTAAAAGTCGGAAATGTTTAAATCTTCAAATTGGAGGTTTGATGGTGGCCCATGATGATGTACATATTCTATTGGGCAAAGAACTTTGTGTAAATTGTTTTAAACAAGAATTTGTGTTGTTGAAATCAATGTGTGGAGATGTCGAGCTTGATGTCCATGATTTATTTCTTGGATTTGATTGTTGTTGCTGGATTTGTGCTCTGGATGGATTTGATGTTGTAATGGGTTTTGTCGGATTGTTGTGAAGACGATGATGGATCCAAGCTTCAGGTCAGGCTCATCACCTTGTTGGTTTGGTGAGGCCGCAGCCCAAGGTCTGGGAAGGGATGTGAGGAAGCTTGTGGATGCCCTCAGCAAACACAGTACCCATGCCAACAAAGAAATGAGGCTCCACATGGCAATGGAAAGGCCAGACACCTGGGTTGTCAGCAATGAACCTTATGGCAACCCAGCCATAAGGAAAGACAGCAACCGTGTTGCGGAGTGGTGGATTCACAAGATTGTAAGTTTTGGTCGAATTTCTTGGATCAAAAACTCCTTCTCCATACCCAAGCACCCAGAAGTCGTGTCCATGGAAATGCCAGGGATGGATCTCACTGTTGTTGGGTACCAAGGTGTTGGTGTTTTGGAGCACAATGTCTACCACTTCTCCCAACTTGGAGACATAAACACCATTTCCCAGACTTGCATGTGTGGTGTTGGGATTTGGAGTTGCAAAGATGTCAAAGTGCTTGTTGTTGGTGTATTGAGGAGGTCTTCGTGGTGGTTGAGTTTGATCGAAGGCATTCCAGAGCTTGAACTTGAAAGCTGCGAGGAGAGGAGTTGCAGTTGGGACTTGAGAGATGTTATTCACAGCCCATCTGGTATATCCATTGATGATGTTCTGGGTCATCAAGAAGATGAGCAATTTGCGTGATGTTGTGGGCGGAGCGGATTCCAATCCCTTCTTGGCAGAGTATTTCTGTGCTTGTGCCACACTCACTGCAAAGTCATTCCAAACAGGACCCATGGGCGCTGGAGTTGGAGGCAGGAGACGCTCGGAGTTGGGCAGGTATTGCAGGATGGCAAGTCCTGTGGGGGTTGCAGGCTTTCTTCCTCTCACATTCACACCCACCCAATAGTTCTGAGTTGGATCTTGGTTTGCTGTGAGGAGCACGGAGTAGGATTGCCCACTGTAGACGTCCAGATTGTCCACCACAAACGGCTCGACGTAGCGCCCGTCAGCTGCCACCACTGTCAAGTTATGGTTCTGTAGCAGATCGTCAAACAGGACAACAGCACACTGTCAATAACTGTCAAGAAAGACCGTGAAGCTCCGCTCGAGAACCAAGAACTTTCAGTCCGAGAATGCTTCTGTGAGTCCTGGAAGAGCACAGTTGCAGAGGATTGAGAATGGGTTTACCTCGATCTTGAAGTTGAGGGAAGAGAGTGTAGCCATGCTGCCGATGCGCAAGCGGTAGGTCTTCCCAGGCTGCACAGGCAACACGAAAGGTGCGCAGGCGGGGTTTGTGGCATTGCACTGCAAACAATCTGGAGATGAGCTTGCTGCAGAGCCGCCGGGAGGCAGGTCTAGCGAGCAATTGTACTTCCCACGCCCCTGGATCAGCAGCGACTGTATGGATGCAGCAGGTGGGACATCCATACAACAACCGCGAAACAGAAACCAACAAAGATCAGAAGAGACCAGGAGGAGCAGCAGCAGCGACACAACACCAATCCAGAACAACAGCAGCAGCTCCGGGAAGAGAGAAGAAAGAGTCTCTCTGGAATCTGAGAAGGGGTAGTGATCGGAGGAGGGAAGAAGGGAGTCCAAGCAAGCAAGCAAGGAACCGACCTGTGGCTCTCCGACAAACTGGAAGGGGATGCTGGACAAGCCCAGCTCTTGCTGGTAGATGGACTTGTGATACCAGTCAGTGAGCAGCACGCTGAGATCACCACCATCATAGGAGAAGGGCTCCGTCTTCCCTTGAGGCAAGCTCACAATCAGCGAACCAAACAGGCCGGCTGCTCGTTGCATGGCCAGATGCCCATGGTAGAAATACGTCCCAGCCTGCAAGGCCCAAGCAAGCAAGCAAGCAATCAGGCAAGACCCATGAGCTCAGTTTCTTCCATTTACAGCGCAAAGATCATGTGCAAAGCTGAGAAGGAAACACATTGGGAAGCAGCAGCAGCAGCAAGCAGGAACAGATCTGAGAAAGATGTCGTGCGAGAATGCTTTACCCTATCGACAACGAACTTGTAGGTGAAAGTCTCGCCGGGGTTGATGGGACACTGAGAAACGAACGCAGAGCCATCGTAGAAAGGAGTCCCTCGCTGACGGATGCCATGCCAGTGAATGCTTACTCCCTCTGTGGGAAGATTGTTCTTCAACTTCACCACCAAGGTGTCTCCCTCTACTGCGTGAATGGTGGGCGATGGGAATTGCCCATTGATCGCAATCACCATCTTCTCCACACAATCAGGCGCCGCTGCAAGGTAACCTACAACCCAATCGTATTCCAAAACAGCTGCTTCTGCTCGCGAGTCTCTTCCACCTGCTGCTGCTGCTGCCAGCAACACCAGTACTAGGACGCATGATCTGATCAGCAACAAGCTTCGCAAGTCTTGTTGCTCCATGATCTTGGAGCTTCGCAATTGCTGCCGCATGATCTTGGAGCTTAGATTCTCCTCTACTACCTTCAAACAAACTCTTTTTTTTCTTTTTCTTTGCTTGCTTTCTGTGGGTGCGGGCAAATCTGAAGTGAAATCTCTCTGGTTTCTCAACAGAATTTCGCGTACTACAACTGCGAAAGTGCGATCATCTCTTCCTAAAACTCTGGATCTTTTGGTACAGGGAATGGGATAGCAAAGTCAATCGGCACCAAGGAGGTGATCACTGAAAATTGTTGAGTGGGATATAAGAGTTCTTCTTCGGACTGAGGAGATTTGCAGCGGATGTCAGCTTTATCGCCGGGTCGGGGGACGGGGGAGGGGGAATGGGGAAGCTGGAACTCGCTCCAAAATTCACGCGGCAAGTCTGTCGCAGATAAGGACCAAAAAGGGATTTCAGTAGATGTCGGAAACCTTCAAACTGTTTCTTACATCCAGTGTGCTCTTTCTTGCCTTCTTCCCGAGTCCCTTTTTGTGCGCTAATGTCCTCGCTTCTTCTGAGAAGTTGAGCACCCCGGAAATCCCTCGACCATGGGCGTTGAAAAACAAGGATCCTTGACCCCCCAAAAAAAAACACAAACAGACTCCAGCAAAGTTTGTTCCAAGTACTTTCTTGCAGTCGGTACACAGTGAAACTTATCATGCCAGCCAGCCAGCCAGCCAGCCAGCCAGCCAGCGAGCAATCGATGCTATGGACCCACCATCAACCCCATTGAGCTCCTCAAGTCAATGGAAAACACAAATCCAAAAAACAAAGCAAAAGAACACAAGATCACCATCAATCAGCAACCAAAACAAAACAAAAACAAATAAACAAACAAACAACGATGCTGCTGCTGCTTTGCAGCTCCGGAGATCATGCAAATGCAAAACTTCCACGAACTTTGCAGCAGATTATCTTCCCTGAATTCTAAGTTAAACCCAAATGGTTAGAAACTACTTGTCTGCTGCCAAGTCCAACTTCTTCTTCTGCTGCTTCTTCTTCTTCTTCTCACTCGATTTCAAGGACTTTGATTAGGGTTTCTATAATTAGGGTTTCCCTGAGAATTTCTTCCACAATTCAGTTTTGGGTTTCTTTCTTCACCAAATCAATGGGTCCACCAGTGTCGTGTTGTGTTTTTAGTCTTCACAATTGCCTTGAACATTCCAAGCAACAACATCACGAGAAGATATTCAGTGCTGAACATTCCAGCAACGAGATCCCGAGAAGATCTTATTCATTGCTGCATCTCCTCTACTTGGATTAAGCTCTAATTGGGATCTGATTAAGCACCAAATCATCTAATTACAGGATTTAGCAATTGATCCTTTCATGCTGACCTGGTTGCAGAAACAAAACCAAATCTTCAGTTCTGAACATTCCAGCAACGACATCACAAGAAGATCTTCTTCATTGCTGCTTCTCCTCTACTCGGATTAAGCTCTAATTGGGATCTGATTAAGCACCAAATCATCTAATTACAGGATTTAGTAATTGATCCTTTCATGTTGACCTGGTTGCAGAAACAAAACCAAATCTTCAGTGCTGAACATTGCAGCAACAACAATCACAACAAGATCTTCATTGCTGCTTCTGATTTGCAGCTCCTCCACTTGGATTAAGCTCTAATTGGGATCTGATTAAGCACTAAATCATCTTCATTGCTGCTTCTGTTTTGCAGCTCCTCCACTTGGATTAAGCTCTAATTGGGATCTGATTAAGCACTAAATCATCTAACTACAGGATTTAGCAATTGATTCTTTCATGTTGACCTGGTTGCACCAAAAAAAATAAAATCAAAGTAGGCTAGACTGGCTTCATTAGCTCTAAGTATGTGTACAAAGGGTTAAAATCCTCTACTTGATTAAGCTCTAATTAAGGTCTAATTAAGCACTAACATCAGTCTCCCTAATTACTGGAGTTGGTAATTTGATTCTTTCATGTTCAGGTGGTGACTTTCTTACCATGGTTGGGTTTAGAGTTTAGGTCCTATAATAGAATATCTTAGAACATCTAGCTTTTTTCTCTGTGGTGATTTGAACTCTTGACCACTTGGAAATGCCTAAACCCTAAAACCCCCCCACCTTCCCCCTCTCTTTTCCTACATAGATAGTTGTTTTATTTAATTGTTTGATTGAACCAATGAGCTCTATTATAGTTGGTTTTTCATCATGCAAATAGCTAAATCAAACCGTAAGAAGAATGGTTGTGACTTTGTGGGGATTTGAACTCACAACCACTTCCTAAGGTGACAAAACCCCCACCGATGTTGTTGATTTTTTTCCTAATCAGTTTAATTTGAAACCTCCAATTTGGAAATGGGTCCTTCACTTATTATGACCATAACCAAACACCCTAGTTAGTTCCCCCAAAACCTTTGGCACGGTTTCATGTTTGATCCTCAAGTATGGACGCGGTGGTTTTTGAAAGGCCGTTTGTTTGACCGTAGTTAGGTTGTTGGTAGCACCTATAGCATGGACCAAAGGGTGGATTGAATCGACACGGTTTTATTGCACTCAATCACTCCCCATTGCGTAGACGATTTATGGGCCTTGATGATGAAAAGATGAGCCTTCATGAGGTGGTGCCCATTGATGATGATGATGACTTGGGTTGAATTTTTCAGCCATGGGCTTGAAAGCTTTAGCAACTTAGAGATTCTAGATTTGACCATAATAGATACTAAATTATCCCAATCTTGCTCATTTTTCATGATTTTTTTTTTTTTCAGATACGTAAATTTTGGAACGTGCCTAAGAGCAAAGTCCACCCAACAACAACTTGGGCATAATAGACTCCAAATAATAAATTTGAATGAAGTTCATGCTTTTAAATAGTGTAAAATTGAGTTTGGATTTTGGACCTCTTCTTGGTAACACTCTTGACAAGAGTAGCTCAATCAAAGAGTTGGTGTTTTCATGGTTTTATAAAGCCAAGCCATTCAACTTCTTCCTATTGATTCAGTTTTCATATCTTCTCCTTAAGAAATTAGGGTTGAATCAAAGTGTGAAAGTGACTCTATGTGGGATATGCTCTAGTTTCTCTTTGCAATGGATTCCTTCCATTTGTGCCCAATAATAATTAATTAATTAAATTTAAAATTGAGCACCACCTCATGAAGGCTCATCTCTTCAATCATCAAGGCCAATAAATTTTTAAATTAAAGCTGAATAATAAATGGCAATTGGTGCCTTTATAGATAACATTATTATCTTCCCTTCAACTTTGGATTTTCTTATTCTCACACACTTTTGGAGTTGAAAGACAAATTTTGGATTTTCTCACTCTCACACACTTTTGGTCTTGAAAGAAGACAAGTAAATTGCTTAGGACACTAATATGTATAGGCCAAAAAAAATATTAAATATAATATTTTAATATTAAATGGTCTTCAAAGAGATAAGCAATTGCTTAGGACACTAATGATGCATTCACACTTGATGTTAAGTCATTGTTAAATGAAAATCTAGGTGGCATCCTAGGTGGCACCCGATGTTAAATGGTTGGCCTAGTGTTAAGGGGACGGACTCAACACTAGAATCCCTAACACCAAGTGTGAACACACCTTAAGTAAGTAATAGGCCAAAAAAACAAAGTGATGGATTAGGCTTTATTAAATGTGCGAAATACAAATCTTTAATTATCCTTTTATATTTTTGGCTACACACAAATATATAGAAAACTGGCAATTTTTATTATTTTCCCCCCCCCCCCTCAATTTTGGCTATTAAGAAGCTTCAAAACCACTTCTTTTTTTAATTTTGAAATTTGAAATTTCACTTTTCGGTGAAGAATTTTTTACAATTAAAAAAAAAAGGCCACAGGCTAATATAGCCACTCAAAACCCTGGATGTGGATGGATGGATGGATGGATGCGTGGATGAATGAATGGATGAGACTTTTTTTTAAAATCATGGGGTCACTAAGGCCACACTTTGGATATTATTTTTTATTTACGTTTTGTTCGGCCTCCTTTCATGTTTGTTTATCTATCGGAATGGTCTTCCTTCATACGGGATAAATTATTTTTTATTTACATTTTGTTCGGCCTCCTTTCATGTTTGTTTACCTATCGATCCGAATGGTCTTCCGTCATAGGGTCACCGAATCAACCATTTGGTCAGCATTTCTCAAGTGCTGTGGGTAAGTGTCCCAAAACGGACTCTTCGTTTTGCATTCTTTTTGTTCCGAAAGGAAAATACCTCATGTTCGAACAAATTATTTATTTGGCACAAAATTCAACTCGTTTCACACTCTTTTTTGGTATCTAAAAGGAAAGCCGTGTTAGTGTGTCGAACTCACCTTCCGTACAATTTGTTTTTATTTCAAAACAATTTTCAACATTGTGGTAACCGACTCAACTTCCCGTGTTCTTTCTTTGACCATTTCTGCTATCCCGATCCGTGCTAGTAGTGTACTTGTCGACGACTCCGGTCCCCACTTTACAGCTAATTCTTTTCCAACACCATCATTTCCTTTGACGAGCGAAAAATTTCATTTCGTTTCATTTCATTTCATTTCGTTCGGGTGTTGTCCCGTCCTAACCCCAGGCCCCCAACCCTAAACACCGCAAACCAGAATTTTTTTGGATTCCAATTCCGGAAACGGATCATCCGGTTTTTAAAGCCCAGCCAGTTCCAGAAATCAAACCCGGTTCTGGTTCAGTTTTTACTAACCGGAATTGGAACCGGCGGTTCTAACGGCCAAACCGGGGTAACCGTTTAACTAACCATGGTTGTAATTGTGCCCAAGTACTTGTATACCCTAATAATCACAATTTTCTCTGAAAAATTAATTAGGGTTTGAACAAGAAGGAGCAAAAAGCTTGCAAGTATTATTGGCTATAAACTATCCCATTTTTTTAAATTTTATTTTTAAATGCTAAAGCCAATATTGAAGATACACAAAGAACTGCAAAAAGAAGGGTGTCCAAAAAGAAAAAAAGAAAAGAAAATGGAATACGCAAATATGGTACCCATATTAATCCTTTTTATTTTTTAAAATAGTATTCACATTGTAAAAAAAAGTTCCAAAAGGTTTTTTTTTTTTTAAAAGGGAAAATATGTCCGAGTGTGGTACATATTTACATACACCAATCCTGTGTTGTGAAATACTTATAATACTAATGCCAAAATACCTACAAGGAGAAAAAGGAAAATGTTGTGAAATGAGGGAGTTGCAAGAAGAATGCTCAAAGTTTTTTTTTTCTTTTTATTTTTTAAATAATAATAATATTATTATTATTATTATTAATTATTAATATTTTTATTTTTATTTTTTGGTATACATTCTTTGAAGAATGCTCAAAGATGTATACAAGTAAGGCAAGGCCCAAAGTATAATGATCCATCTTTTGAAGCATTTATATGAATGCCAACATACCCTAGTAGAACAAAAAGAAAAGCCAAAAAGAAAAGGGTGTGTGCAATTATGCTCAAGTATGATACTTTATAATTATGCATCTTTTGAAGTGTTTATGCTAATGTCAGAAATTAAACCACAAAATAACAAAAAAGAAAATTAATGCCTAAAACACACAAAAGGGTATACAAGTATACCCAAGTATGGTACCCAATTGTGGAGTATGGATGAAACACAATGGGGTCATAATGGGTTTCCAATGGATGATGTTCTAATTGGTGTGGGGACACATCATCTAAAGGAAGGGGAGGGGAGGGGAGGGGAGGGGTTGGGACTCAAGGGGATGATGGAGGGTGTATGTAAAGTCAATGGTACCATTAAAATAAATAAAAAAAGGCTTGAAATGAAAAGCAACAATAAAATAATTGTCTTATATAAAACACATACATAAGGACAATCATAATTCATGAAAAAAAATTATAAAAAAATAATAAATTCCATCTATAAAGGAAGGTTGTTTGTTTGTCATGTTGAGATCTTTCAAACCACGTTCCTCCCTCTCCCTCGCGCATTGGTACTATTGAGGAAAGCTCTCAACGAGTAGAGTTGCACTAAAGTAGTTTTGTAATGTTTAAAGCTAAGATGCAAAAGTTAATGAATATTGAACAATTTTGACATTGAAAATTCAATAAAATCATTATGTGATTTTCGTATTGTTGGAAAAGTGCTCAATGAATATGATTTTATGAAGTGGTTTCATAATTCTCTTAATGTATTAGAGATATCGAATTTTGAGTAATCTTCATCATTCAAAATTCAATAAAAAACAAATTTGAGATTCAATTAGTTGACGCTCTTGTTACCATTGGAAAGCTTTCAACGAGCAAGGGTGCACAAAAGTGCTTTCATACTGGGTAGACGTATGGTGCAAGAGTTACCAAATACTAAAACAATTTTGTAATTAATTTTTTTAATAAATTCAAATTCTATAATTTTAGGGAGATTGAGGTACAATTTTGGTATTTTTCAAAAAGTGCTCAATGGTTAGGATTTTATGGAGGTGCTTTTGTAATGGTTAGACCTTGTGGTGCAAAAGTTATTGAATATTAAACAATTTTATAATCCAAAATTTAATAATATAATATAATTTAGGGAAATTGAGATAGACTTTTGGTTTTTTTTCAAAAGTGTTCAATGGTTAGGATTTTATGGAAGTGCTTTCATAATTTTTGGACCTAAGGTGTAAGACATGTTGAATTTGGAATAATTTTTGTCATCAAAAATTCAATGAGTGTACTAATATGGGTGTACTAACTTGAGCTCTATAATTCCTCTTTCAACTCTAGAGACAACTGAGCTATGTCCAAGGTATCTTAAGCTTCAAATGTTTACCCTACCAAACCAAACACTATCTTCAAATCTCATTGTCTTCCTCATTTATATTGTCCATTTTGAGCAATCTTAACGACAATGAGTGCACCAATTGAAAATCCATAATACCTCTTCGAACACCAAAAACAACCAAGCTATGTCTAAGGATTTTTTTTAAGCTCTATGAAAGCTTAAGCATTTGAACACCAACCTATCTACCTACCGCTACTATTGATTCTCATCAACAAATGTTACTCAATATGAATACATAACTTAAGGTTGCCAAAACTAATCTTTCATATTTTTTTTTATGGCCTATCGTAAGTCATATAAATTGAGAAACTTGACAAGTAAATGCTTATTTGTACCTCAAAGGCTCGTTGGAGGATGGTTGTTATTAGTATTGATAATATTTCATATTGAACTTTTGGTAAATACATTTAAAATTTTGAGATTGAAATTCAAGTTGTTCATTGTTTCTTAATAACTTTTATACATATATAAATTTTTTCTTTCAATTTTTTTCCTCTTAGAAATATTTCAAAACTTGAAAAAATGCAATCTACCATTTCAATGAATGTAAAATGTCCTCATGAAATATTAAACTAATATTAGTAACGGCTCATATCAAGCTTCAAATGTCACAACTATTAGTAGTAAGAAGTGATACACCAATGCTCAAGGTATTCATATGGGTAAATGACATTTAATCTAAAAGGTTTTCAACCTACCAAGACACTCCTAGTAGCAAATCCCCCACAATTTCATGTATATATATATATAAAGAGAGAGAGAGCCCATTAGTCTCTTTAAGATACGACACCCACCCAACATTAGTTAGGACTAGGTTTGGTCGATTATTGAGTTTTGATTTGGTTATCATCCAAGTAGGGTATCATATTTGTCATATACTAACCAAAAATCAATCTTGAACACCTACATGGATAAAATGTGTCCATAAATAAATGATTTCATATGAATGAATGTCATTTTTACATGGATGAATCTCATTTAACAAGACAAGGTTGGAATGAAAGTTTTTAAAAAGATTCAATACAATTAATACTAGTACTAGGATACCCACCCAACACTAGTGTTCAGAAGTGGCTCTTTTTTTATTTTAGGGAACTGGCTAGTCAAAGGTGAAAAAAGTACATATATAACCCTATCCTTTCTTGCCAGTTCCAGGAATGGAGAGAAACCCTAACCAACCAAGCACTTGCTCACGACACTCATGGAAAGAAAGACACAAAGAAAGAAAAAAATGAAAACAAAGGGGGTGGGTGGGTGGGTGGGTGGGTGGGTGTATCACATTGTGAGGGCCTTGCCAAATTTTACATTAAAAAAAAAGTAATATCTTAATGCAAAAGAAGAATCATGGAAACTCAAATATTTCACCATGCAAGAATATAATCTTCAAAAAAAAAATCCTCAAAAAGAAACCAAAATCTTTCAAGGTATTATAACTCTAGAACTATAACCTCAAGTTTCAACACGAGCTAAGATATCATGTTTCAAAAATCCTCATATAAAAATGGACCTATTACCTAGCTGGGGCCAAAATCCCTTAAGCTACTATATAACTCTATAATGAATCTAAACGTGGTTTCCTTGCCTTGGTAGTAGGCAAGGCCAACAAAAGATATGGGATAAAATTACAAATTTGATTAAGTCCTCTTGAGGATGATTGCAAACCCACTTACTCACAAATTTGAAACAAAGTGCACAAGTAATGTCCTAAAAGCTAGAACTTTGTCTATAAATAACTATTACATATTGACCACTATCATACAAGGGCAATTTCAACACATGTCTGTCGAATAATTAATTAAATTAAAAAATTTCATGTTGACAAAATAAAATATTTCAATAGATTCTATTTTCCTTCACAAAGTTTTGTTCTTTGAACCCCTTTTTTTTTTTGGTGAAAATTTTCATCATTTTTACAAATAATTTAATTAATGTTGAAGCCGCCAAGATATTATGATATTAGTTGTTAGTTCACTCAAAATAACTCAGAAAAAACAAGCTTACATGTACCCCTTTGAAAGAAGTTCCCACGATGCCTCTATCCCAAGGGAGAGAGCCATCGAGTTCAGAGCATCAATCAAACAACCCTTTAAGTTAGATAGACCGGTGAACAAACACTTAAGAACTTGAAGGAGATCAAATCCTGGCACATTATTCTTTTACATCTGAATCTCAAAGAAAATTTGTAACCCATCACCTAGTGTTTTCATCCTTGCAAAAATTGTTCAATTAAGCAATTTTGGGGTGTTTGGTGCAAGGGGGTTCAATGTTGGGTGATGAATGATTAAAACAAATCAAGATTTCAAACTTAAAATCTTTGATTGTTGCATCTTTGTTTCTAGAATACGAAAGAGTTTGTAAAGCTTTACTTAGGGCATTCATCAAGTTTTAAATTGCTCGAAACGAATTAAAAATGAGGAAGATATGAGACTTGAATTAGAGAGGGGTCTAAAGCTAATTTTTTCAAAAAAAATTGGAGCAAACTATCACTCATCCTCTTCTTGTGTTTTTTTGGGGTGCTCATTTACTTGCAATGCTTGAAGAACATTTTCTAGCCCTCTAGAAAATTGTGTGTCCAATGACACAAAAATCACTCAATTTGGTTATTAAAGGATTGAGAAAAATATTGAAAAATGTTCAATAATAGGTACATGTTCGATGATGAGCAATTCTACCAGCATGGAAAAATAATAATTCAAACCTATTATAATCTTATTTTGCTAAACATTGAAACTAATGATTCCTTAACATACCTATCCCTGAACATTTTCCAGCATTTTCCTTTTGAGTGATTTTTGTGTCATTGGATGTGGAAACCTTAATCAAATTGAGTAATTTTTGTGTCATTGGATGTGCAAACCTTAATCAAATTGAGTGATTTTTGTGTCATTGGATGTGCAAACCTTAATCAAATTGAGTGATTTTTGTGTCATTGGGTGTGCAATCCCTAATCAAATTGAGTCATTTTTGTGTCATTGGATGTGCAAACCTTAATCAAATTGAGCGATTTTTGTGTCATTGGATGTGCAAACCTTAATCAAATTGAGACATTTTTGTGTCATTAGATATGCAAATTGGAGAGTCACAAATGTTCTTGGAGCATTTGAAGCAAAGGAGCAAACAAAAAACACAGGAAGAAGATGAGTGATAATTTGCTTCAAATTTTTTGGAAAAAAAAAAGCAAAAAAAAGCTCTATACATGTCTTTGGTTCTGGTCCCATATCTTCCTCATTTTTAGTCTCTTTTGAGTGATTTGAAACCTAAAGAGTGTGCCAACAAAACCTTTACAAAACTAGCTTTGTATTCCAAAGGCAAAGATGCAACAATCAAAGATTTTAAGCTGAAAATCCTAATCTATTTTTGTAAAGGTTTGATAAGGGGTGTTTGGTATAAGGGGGTTTAATTTGCTCATCGCCAAACATCAAACCCCCTTATACCAAACACCCCATGTCTACCCTCATTCTTTACCGAATTGAGAAATGTTTGCTGTGTTGGAAGCGCTAGGTGGAGGACTACAAATGTCCTTTGAACTTCAAAACCAAAGGAACAATGTGTGAGGATTGGACTTCCTTTCAGTTCTTAACTGTTCGCTCACCGGCGTATCTTCCCTACACTAATAGTATGTCAAAAGAATGACACTGGTCTCGCTCACTGGCCTCGCTCGCTGCTGCTCTCGTCCTCGTCCTCATCGTCGCTCACTGGTCTCGCTCACTGGCCTCGCTCGTTGTTGCTCTCCTCGTCGTCGTCGCTCACTGGTCTCGCTCTCCAGCTCGCTCGCTCGCTCGCTGGCTGTTTGTTGCTGTCGTCGCAGTCTTCATCGTCGTCGTCAGTGGGATAGTGATGATGGTGAGCCTGTTATTGCTGCTGCTGATGCTCTTGTTGCAGTTTCTGTTCTTGTTGGTTCATTTGTTGCTGTTGTACTTTTCTTTGTTTTTTAAAAACTCCACTGATCGCTTGCTGTGTTTCCTGCATGCAGTAGCTAGAGGCCCAGAGTAAGTCTTTTCTCTCATTCCGGCGGGCTTTTGCTGCATCTCCTGTCTCTTTGTGCTTGGCTCTGTGCCTCTGATCTTGAGTCAGGGTCTTTCTCTCTCTCTCTCTCTCTCTCTCTCTCTCTGTCTGTACCCGTCTCTGCTTTTCTTTCTAAATATATATTTTTCTTCTTCTTCCGTCAGCGTGTCGCTGACTGACTGATCTGCCAGGATGACTAGGGGGCGGCAACGAGACTAGGGGATGAAAATGGCGTAGCACGGCATGGCACGGTAACGTGCAGGCACACAGCCACAGAGAGAGAGAGAGAGAGAGAGAGAGAGATTGACAGTGGGAGAAAGGGAAGAAACAGAACCAAAAAAAATTGGAAAAAAAGAAATGGAAGAAGACTGGATGTTGGGAAGTCAGGGAGACAGCAAGTCTGACACCAGCTGCACATTTGTCTGCACCTCTGTCTGCACATTTGTCTTGTGGTGCTGCTGTTGTTGTTGCCGTATTAGACTTGGTAGTAGTGGTCGTAGTAGTGTCCGAGTCTTGTTTAGGAAATGTCGGTTTCTTGTACAGTTTGCAGTAGTAGTAGTAGTAGTAGTAGTCAAAGAAGAAGAAGAAGAAGAAGAAGAAAGAGGCGTCTGTTGTTGCTGTTGTTGTTGCAGCTTGCGGATACTTCCAAGTGGAGCTGTGCAGCAGCATCAGTTGCGGCGGCAGCAACAGAAAAAGAAGAAGCAGCAACAAGCTGTGGGATCTTGTGTAGTTGACCGGCCAGAGTTTTCTCTAGTACTTTGTGATCGACACGATTTTATGCGAAAGCTCAGAGACACAGACAGATACAGACAGACAGACAGACACAGAGAGAGAGAGAGAGAGAGAGAGAGAGTACAGTCTAGCGGTTACACCAAACTATGCTTTGTTTCTTGTTGCTGGGTTTCGGGTAATGATCTCTGGCAGAGCAGTCGAGTCTCGACAATGCAGCTTGTGGCATCTCGTTCTCGAGCTGCCGGGTTGTCGACTTTTTTCTGCGATCATCTTGGTTGGTTTCCGTGTAGAATGATTGCATGATTCAGAATGTCGTCGAGTGAAGATTTTGTTGCAATCTCGTATTGACTACTAGTGCACATTCATCACAGCTGCTAGACTGAGAAACACTAGAACTCGTCGGTGGACGTCGTCTTCGTCTTCTTCTTCTTCCTCTTCTTGCTGGAAGAGACTTTGCTTCTGAGGGAGGAATCTTCTGAAACTTCACCCTCGCAGCTTGTAGACAAAGAGTTGGCTTATAAGATGCTCCCAGGACTCCTCACATACAAGACAGTCTGCCGCTGCAGCAGCTTGCGGCTAATTCTACTTCACCTGATGATGATGGCAACAACAGCAGCTGGCGGCCGTGCAGGACTTGTGTTTTCTCATGGTACTAAATTTCTCTCACTCCCGTAGTCGTCGTTGATCGTTGCTGCCGTAGTAAAACTTGTGAATTGGTAGTGACAGTCGTGCATGGAAGAAGAAGGAATCCAGTTTGAATCCGAGAGTCTCTCCTCAATTCAAAGCATGCATTTGTCTTCTAGTGTTCTGCTATCCAGGATGCTGCAGCTGCTGCAGACAATGCAGGTTGATCTCTGCCAGGAAGAGCCATCACGCCACTGCAGCCAGCCTGCTTCCTGATCTCAGCTGTCTTTCAGAATGTACTAAGCTTGCTCTGAAGTCTATCTTGCCTAGCTGCAGCTTGAAAATCCCTGAAACCCACCATTGCAGCTGCTCATTTTCTTGCTTGCTTCTTGTCATTTCTTGCAGGAAGGCTGCTGGCATCTCCAAACTTGCTTCTGCAGCTTGATCATGAATCACAACCTACAATAGAAGAAGTTACACAGATTTCTGATAGGAGCTCTATGCTTGGACACTCCAATGAGGTACACACATGCATGTGTGCGCACACAAAGTTCTACTCTTCTTCTGCTCAGTTTGTTGAATTGTGTGTGAAGCTCAGATAACAAACAAGATGATTGGATTCCCGTACTGCAAGGGACTAGGAACATGCAGAAAGTGTCAGATTCCATGGCTCATGAGGAAGTTGTAGCATTGCCTGTCACAACAAGCAGTCAACTCACTGTTGGTTTGCAAACCATTGCCATCATTCTTCTTCTTCTTCCTCTCAACCTCTGATCCTTATCCTTCATGTTTTTGTGAGATGTTGTGAATGCAACAAACAATCACTCACTCTTGGTTTGGAGACTGTGGTGATCTTTCTTCATCATCATTATCTTCTTCTTCCTCACCATCTCTCCTTAGCCTTCATGGCTTGATGTTTTCCAGAACATCTTCAAAGTAGACAACAGAGTTTTCTAGGGTTTTTCATTTTCTTTTCTGGGAGAAGAGAATGTAATGCATGCTGCAAATGCTACATACCTGATCATCACCAACTCTTTAGGAATCTTTTGCATCATCAAGGGTGCCCTTGTGACTGCACTTCTGAGTGGGAGTGAACTTGTTCCTTGCAGATTGTTTTCTGAAGTGATTTTCTCTGAAATCAAAGACAGAGAAATAGTACATAGCCTTTTTTGAGTGAAGGAAGAAATCACTACTGTCATTGTGGGAGACCAAATGTGATTCTCTTGCTCTTCTTCATTTTACATTACTGAAAGGTTCCAACAACTGACTTCTGTTTTTTGGTGTAATTGCAGTTGAACAGCAATGCAACAATTCAGCAGGAGAGGTTGCAGCATCAGCATCAAGAGAGGTTGCAACAGCAGCATCTAGAGAGGTTGCAACAGCAGCATCAAGAGAGGTTGCAGCAGCAGCATCAGGAGAGGTTGCAGCAGCATCGACGACACATCTTGATGGGTTTTCTCTCAGGTCAAGTCATGAAATTGAGTGCCACAGTTCAGATTGGATCACATCCACCAAGCTGTCAAAACAAGTGTAATATGTGTAATCCATGTGATGCAGTGCAGATGCCCACACCTCAAGGACATCAATCGCTCGCTCATTTCTTGCCGCATGGTGGTGCACAGTTTGAGACACAGCAAACCAACTACAATCCTGAAAGCTGGAAATGCAAGTGCGGTGATAGCTTCTTCAACCCCTAAAAAAAGAAAACCCCTTCTGAAACTGGGCAGAATCAAAATCATTCTGGTGTTGAAATGAAATCCTCAGAAAATCTACAAAAGAAAGATTTGTTAGATGTTGATCTTTGAATGTGGTTCTTTGAAGCATTTGGATATGTGCTTCTCAACCTGGGAAACCCCAAACCCTGAACCCTGGATCTCCAAGAGTGCCATTGTTTCTGAACTGTCTGTGATCTGAACCTGATATAGATTACTGTGTGAGTTATTGCTTCTGCTGCTGCTACTTCCATCCTACCAGACGCGTAGCAGTGGTACTAGACATGCTGGTTGCATGTTACCTTTGCACATAGAGCTTCTGCTCTATAACAAATGCCCACCTTTGAAGATTTTAACAACCAGCGATTCTTTCAAGATTAGTAGATGTCTTATTACAAAAGGAGTCTGAGTGACAACAAAAACACCAGCACGATGATTCCATGGATGTTCAATGATGAATTAGTATGAGGAGAGAAGGACGGAGGAGACTCCAACCTTGAGGGCAGGGTTAGGGGTTTCAAATAACTTGTTTGAAGCACAGGATGGAGCAGGTGCACTAGGGTTTAATGTGATGAGGAAGGATATTTGTGGATGCATAGGACTGCACTGCTGATGTATTGGCCACTGCAAGGCAAATTACCATGGTGTATGACACTGGTAGTGAGCTGTGATGACCCCATTGTACTTCACCTCTGAAACAGAGTTGCCATAATGCTCATCTTGATTAAGTGTTTTCAGCAAGAAATTTAGAGTGCAAAGTGTGGAGCTCTTAATGAAGTAAATGTTTGTGTTTTCATTGCCATGGAAAAACTTCAGGTGTAATCTTACAACTTCCATTTGCTTACGAAAAATGGTGACTTCCTCCCATTTGTGTTGCAATTAGCAATTATGGTGACCCCGAAAGTCTTTGAAAATCACTGAATTTTGTGATCAGATTCCATAAGGAGGGCAAGCCGGGTGCTTTTCTTCATCCTAAAGCATTGCAGAACCCTAAACTTCTTTCCGAGACGGGCACCATTAGCACTCGCTTGTACCCTTAGCCAACATGAACCTCGATGCAACCACTAGTATTAATCTTCACTCTGCTATTGAACACTGTGCATAAGCACAAAAATCTCTTTTATTGAGATTTCTACATTGATACTAATGGTTATATCCTCCCTCCTGTGACAACTGCACCATTCATGGAGTGTACTTAGAGTCTACAAATTCAATGTTATTTTCGGTGAGTGTAAGCCTGTAGATATTGATCAGCCAATTTCTTGACTTTGCTTCCTTCTACAATGAGGAAATCTGCTGAGGTGGCATCCCCGTGATGCTGCATCACCTTGGCAGATGTCTTGGAAACAGCCCATTGAAACTGTTCTGCCTCAATCACCCCACTTTTGAACAACGGTCTCAAATGTTCCTTCACATACATTTGTACCTGCGGATGATCAAAGGAAGCAAACTAAGTAAACTCGTGATCATGAGGGCACACATATGTAAGGAAGCAATTGAGTAACGGGATGAAGAATGTACCTTTTTTCGTATTGAAGCAACCATTGCCTCTGTTTGCGGTCCATCAACTGTTGCAGTTTTGATCTTCTCCTCATTAACACCATCATCTGCTGATAAAGAAACTGCTGTAGCTCCATCGTGCTGCCTTGGTTCAGCTGGCAAAGTACCCTTCTCAATGAATCCACCAAACACATTGGCTTCACCATATTCTGTAAATTGAGAAAGAAAGATAGGGTTCATTTGAGAAACATTGTTTCTCATCTTCTCAATGCGGTTTTCAAGGTCCGGAAATTTCCCTATCTTCAGCCAATCATCCCCCTCAGATTCTCCAGCTGGGCCACAACCCTCTGTAGACACCTTAGCTTCTTCTTCCTCAGCTTTGGCATCTCTTGACAGTCTTCCAGAGTCTTTACAACCATCTAAACCCACATCTAAAGCTGTAACCGAATCACTTGTTTCCAATGTTCCTGTCTTGCCTACACCTTTGACCACGGACTGTGCATTTTGTCTTTCTTCACTCTGGCTTTGTGTCAAGCTAGACTCTCGAATGTACGTAGATTCACCTGAGGATATGACCAAATCCTTATTACCATCTGCTGCATCTTTCTCCTGGTTGTCATGCAGTTTGGATGTCTGAACACTTGTGGGGATTGAAGATTCAAGGCCTGCCATGCCCGCAACAGCGTTCCAAGCTTAAATGAGGGTTAGCTGTTCAAAATAGAGACATTGTCCACAGGACAAGATTTGAAAGAGTGACTGTACCTGTTCTTGTCTCAGCTCCTTGCAAAATCCTTTCTCCATCTCCAGGAGACTCTGAAAGGCTGAGTTTCTTTCCTGTTGTAAGTACAACCTTCATAGTTCTGGAAGCCGACTCTGGCAATTGGGAAGATGATGCAACACCATTCAGCCTCAAGGGAATACATCCATGCAGTTGATCTGGAAGTTCTAACTCTCCACAATCAGCACCAAAATCTGCAACGAGATCCTCAGATGATTGAGTGGCAAGCTCCAACACATTGTCAGGTTCCAATTGGTCAACCTGAGGCATAACAGGGACAGTATCCGAAGGCCCACTGGTACCTATTATGAGCCTGGAGGAAACCACACAATCAAATGTTGCTTGCTCCACAGCTGATATCTTGTCAGCAGCTGGATTGAACCCAGTAGACTGACCTCCAAGAGAAGTGCTTTGAATGGCACATGGACTTTGAGGGGGAGAATCTGAGATCAACCCAGTTGCCCGCAGAGCTTCTGTGACATCATCGTTGACTCCTGGTCTCGGTGGTGAAGGAATTGTCACTTGAAGTTTCACCTGATCCTTCTGAGCCAACGCTCTGACACACAGATTGGTGTACACGCCTCTGCTGTTGGAGTTTTCGAAAATCTCCAACTCCTTAGCAACTGCTGCTGCAATGACTGACTTACATCTAAAACCCCCTTGAAGACTAGCCAGTTTCGCCTTCTGCAGATATTGCTCAAGGATCCGGTTCAATTGCAGCTGTTACATAACCAACAAGATAATCAGCTAGCTGCATCAGATTGCCCTCCATCCTTAACTATTGTAGATTATTTTTTCCTTCTCAACACATGAACTTAATGAGGATTATTGGTAAGACCATAAGGTGGATATAGTCACACACCTGACGAACTGCTGTCGGTACCCGGCTGTGGCGATCAGTAGGCAGTGTTGGCCTCAGCTCCTCTGGTAGCTGCAACTGGTAAATGGAAAGCAGTAGCGTCAGGAATAACTTTGAGGCAAAAGGGTCAAAGGAAGCAGTGCATTCCATTTTTACACTCCACGACATCTCACTCCAATGTAATGCTAGTTCAACTTAACACCTTCACTACACGGCCTCATGAACATCTTTTCAAACCCTAAAGCCTTTCTTCTCAGTGAGACAGATATGAAAGAGATGTACATGGGTTTCTCCAAATCATCTCAATCTAATGATTGTGCAGCAAATTCATCTTGCAACCTGTAGAAACTTTCGACAGATAGAACTCACAGAGTTGTAACAAAATCATCTACCAGAAGGGACTCCTTAGTGGATGCAACATTCTTGGGTGGTGAAGAAGATGTCGTTGCATCACCAGACTTTCTGGCCAAAAGCTCAAGTGCCCATTGTCGTTTATCCTTCTTTTCAGATTGTAAAGGACTGCACTGGGCATCTTTTGTTGACAACACTCTCTTTGTTTTGCCTGAAGCTTCAACCTGTCCAGCAGCACCTTGTGGAGTATCCTGCCTTTCTGATTTCTGAGCTTCTTTGGTGAAACCTGCCTCTTTCTTCCTTGGTTTCGAGGGTCCCTGTAAAGCAGGGAAAGACAACTGACCAAGGCAAGCTTCCAGCCCAATGCCAATTATACCTGATCGGTTCTCAGGAGAACACTCACCAGGAATTGTCCGGGAATTCAACAAACCCCCATTTCTTACAGTCTCTGCAATGAAATGATGGAATAGGTTAGCATTGTTGTGACAAGGAGGCAGTGCAATAAGTGCAAATCCACACAAAGTCTTCACTCACATTGACCATCAATCTAAGCCCACTACATTCAACCAGTAATGCCACACTTGCTAATTGTGTCCAGATCATATGGGTGCCTCCAGATGACATACCCTTCTCACCATCTCGCTGACCAAGCTCCTTTTCTTTGGTACTAGAGTGTAAGCAGACTGGCTTGATATCATTGTCCCGGGCAAACAATGATGTGTCAGCAACATAAAGTCTGGTCAAAACTGAGTCATCAGTGTCTGTATCTGTGGTGCTGAAACCTAAAATGGCTTCATCCTCTTTGACAGCACTGCTAGTCGCCTTCACCTCCCTAGCTCTCCCATTTTTCCCCCTACCCTCCAGGGTGTCTGTAGCCTCTTTCCTTGCTTTCTTAAGGCGTGCAGACTGTTCTTTCCAGAAGGAGATGTCCCAATCCCGGTCCCAGGTTTTCCGAGAGCCTCCTCCACCAGCATACAACTTCTTTGTCAAACTCTCACGAACTCGGTGTCCCTTTCCACTGGGCACCTGGTCCAGTACTTTAGCAAGCCACAGACGACGGCGTTGCTTTGAGGCTCGACCTTTGGCATCCAAAGTCTGGCTGCTGGTGCGTGTCAGAGCAGCCTTGAAAACACAAATGCAGATTTTATTCTTCAGAAATGCAATGCTAGTAGGCAGCAGACAGTTTACAAAAATGTCATCGGCCATCATCCTCCCATTATCCTTCCCTATTTTTCCACTCCTCAACAGCATCTCTGAGAGAGTTGTCCATGTCAACATCCTGACTCCACATAATATGGATTCTCTCATATGAATCCATATCCATGTCAACATCCCACATAAATATGGATTCATATGAGAGAATTCATATGCTGCTTAATAAATATGGAATCCATATGAATTTATGTTGAGAGAATTGTCTATGTCAACATCAACTCCTGAATTTATATCTCCTGAATCGATCAAAGTCACAAAGAATTGCAAAGACTCCAAAGAATCAAAAGACAGAAAGGAAACTGCGCTCCCATTATGGGGTCCATAACATCACAGCAGCACTGGCTGCATCAGCTGTTCTCTCTCCACATAAGAGATATGCCCATCAAGCTTTTGCAATTCTCCAAGATGTCTCTGACACAATAGGTTGAACAACGAAGTTGCAATGAAAGTTATCTTACAAAGAGCCAAGTTTCCATAAGAAGCTAGTTTAGGCACCATTACCTTAAATGCTGCAAAGAAACGATCATCTGAAACTTCCACTTTGCCCAGGTCCTCTGATGCTCCATAGCCTGCAGCTGATCTCATTTGCTGGCGTATATCTTCAACAAGCTGGGCAGCTCTCCCATCCGTGCCACGCCACATCACAATTCGGGTTCTCACCCCATTTGTTGGATTGCTCCCTCCATTGCCAGTTTTAAGAAGAATGGGCTTATTATCCTGCTTGACTAGATCGATCAAGTCCTCTACAGCACCCACTTCTGTATAGGGTACTTTAAGCTCATTATCTTCACAAACTGCAGATAACGAACCTGCCCTCTCAGTTTTGCTGCCTTTCTCCTGACTGGGAGGGATATCCTTTGGGAGATTGTGTGTCCCAGCTTGATCTGAAGCCCCAGGAAGTACATCCTTCTTCTTGACTGCATTCCGAGCTACTTTTCGTGGTGGCTCTGGCAGATCATCCGCATGTATGGTATCCCTGGCAAGAAACCAAGAACATGGAAAGAAGGGTTATGGTTCAATCAATGACAATGGGCTTTGTGTGTACTTTGTTGTTGGTCAAAGTGCCCCTCCCTTCACTGCTAAGAGGTTCACAAAGAAACATCTCATGTGCCCTTCCCCAGCTCTCTGTCACACCTTTTCATTGCACACAGATCAGTAGACAAGACTTCTGAAAACTTCTAGAGACTTACTTACCCATCCTGCCTGCTGAGTTTTGACTTTCCTTTTCTTTTAATGCCAGCTTGCCTATCCTCTGCGCCATCAGTGAAGCTCACTGACGATGGGAAGATGTCTCCATCCCTAGCCTCCGAATTGCTGGTGTCTCCATTTCCAAACTGGGGAAGTCTTGACACATCTTGAGACAGACCTCCATCACTATGTCCACTTTTTCTTGCTTCAGTTTTGCTGGTAGAAGTGAGTATCGTTGGAGCCTTGGCAAACCTGTTGACTGTAAGGTCCCTGGGAATGGTACTGTCAGCCGACATTGAGGAATATTCTTGTATGCTCTCCACCTACAGGTTGTGAGTTAGAATTGCTCCCAAATGCCTGGTTTTTAGCTTTCCTAGTGAAGCAGAACAAGCAGAATTCTACATGGTTCATATGCCATATATCATGAGCATAAATAAAAGAAGTTATGCAAAGAATGAATGGAAGAGAACTGACAAAGCAGTGAAATGGAGTTTAAAACACTGTCAAAGTTTGGACAGATGGCCTCCTTGAACAGGGCATTTTACAATATGTCAGATCCTTGTTCTTCAGTTCAAATTGCAACAAAAAAGGGACAGACAATAAGAAGCTGCAGAGAAATGTGGAAATGTACTTTGTTCTCCACTGATGCAATGGTGATTTCTTCAACCTTGCAAGTTACTGGAGCCTGATCCACAGAACCTGTATATATGTATACACATCTCAACAGAGTTAAAACCTCATGAGGAGGAGAATTTTATTTTTCTGTCTCTTGGGTCTCCAAGCAAGTAAGCAATGTAGATCATAATTTGCATGGCCTTCATTAGGATAGAATTGAACAAAAGAAAGAACAGATCCAAAGCTTACATTCCATCAAAACTACCAACAAAGGGAGAAGAACTGTACAACTCATTGGGATCATTGGCTGCCTACTTTGCAAGCTTGCAACCTCTGGACAGCTCGCAACCTTGGTTAGCTCCGGCAAATTATGCATAGAGAGCACAACTGCTGATTCACCCTCATCAGCCACTGAAACAGCCAGTGATGGATCACTCTCCGATACCACTGGGGCACTGTAAGCAAGCTCTGCAACTGGTACTGGCCCTGGTGAAAAGGATGTCACTACTGTTGTGATTGGGATGCTTGTTGCTGCTCTAAAGGGTGTTGCTGGACGCTGCTGCAGTGCAGTTCTCTCAACACACCTGTTGCGTGTAGCATGGTCAACAGTACAGAATCCTGCTCAATAGTTTACAAGCAATATAACACAGGCCAGACTTTCCAACAATATTACATACAGAGTTAGTGTCCAGCAATTCCATGTCTGCACATGAAGCCCAAGATCCCTAAAATGCATAAAAGTTCCTCACCTTGGACATAGCCATGAACCCCACGAAACTGTCGGATCAAAACCAACACAACCTGCATGATACCTGTGATACCCATCACCAGTCCATGAGGCAGCAACAGTGGAGTCTATCATCAAGGAGTTCTGATTAGCCAGTGATGAACTATGGGTAGTTCATTCTTAAGCCAGTGATGAACTACAGGAACATTCTGGCAGCAACATAACAAAATACTTAAGTAATACCTTTGCTAGAGAACCAAAGCTTCAGCAATGCAAGCCCTCACATGATGCTCTCCTCTTACTATATATTCTCTCCATCTAGTTTGCTCCACAATACCAATAATTTTGATTGTCTATTTATTTTGACTAGGGATGCACACATGCATACAAAAGCTCTGGCAAGAAACTTTGTGATGGGTGAGAATCACAGGTAGCATCTGACCAGCGGTCACATGAATCACAGGCTACAGAAGTATCGGCAGCATCTTCATGCTCCATGGGGACTCCTGCTCGAATCAGACAACTTGCTCCCTCCAAGCAAGCCACCGCCTACAACAGCAGCCACCAAGAATTTATTTGCAAGGAGGAGGTCAAAACTATTGACAAAACTTTCCCTAGTTTCCACTCAATAAGACCCACCATGTTGTGCAGTCTACAACCAGCAACCAAAATGCAACAGTCAACAATGAGAGAGAAAAATGGAGGTAGTATACATCTTCATCAATGAAAAAAGAAGGGAAAGTGAAAGGCAGAGTGTTGTCAATGTCATCCTCTCTGCATCCCTACAGCAGAAAAATCCATCAGTGGCAGTATGAAACATTTCTGGAAAAAAGGTGAGATCCTTCTCCAGGCAACAATGTGATGCAAAACAAGTCAAATGGCCAGAAAAACAACACAAAGCTCATGTAGTAGGGAAAGACATTTGACGACCTCTCTTGTTTGACAAGAACTGAAGGCAGCTGCTCTTCATCATTCCAGTAGCTATCATTCAATGTCCCTTCAGTCTACACAACAATAACACCCATTGGGAACGGCAAGGAGCCCACAATCAAATGTCAATCACAACTCCACAAGAGTCATCATCAAATGGGCATTGTCAGTCAAACCAATCCACCTTTACCAAAAGCTCAACAGGGCAGCTTAACAAGGATTTTTGTATATACCGGAAGGCAAGAAATGAACCGGAACTGCAATTTGCAAAGTGGGCAGAAATTGGAAACAGATGACCAGTTATCAATGCATGAAAAGCAGAACCTGCAGAAGGAGCAAAACAACACAATGACATAAATATCTCAGAATTGTTCATTTGGATTGGTTCTCTTCCAAACCATTGAATCTATAAGAAGACAGAAAAAGCAACAATCAGTAGTTCAGGCCAATGATTTATTCACTTATTTATTCATTTAGTGTTCAGAAAGCATTATGCAAAGTATGGCACAAAACTCCAAACTGATCATTGAACACTCCAAGATGGACTTACACATGGCTACAACAGTCAAGAGTTGCACAATTCGAGGCCAATGCTGAGCAGATTCCACATCGGTCCTCCTCTTCTTCCTCTTCCTCTTCACCCACCTCCTGCACCATCCCCTCATGCCCTGATCAGCCTTTTTTTTTCCATCACAAACACACCTTGAACTAAATGCACCACTATCAAAAATTCTTCTACAATTTTTTTTCCCTCTACAATTCTGGATCACTTTTGCACAGATTAAAGGCATCATCATCATCACACCAAGAAACTCACCAAGAATTCATATCCTAAACCCTAATTCACCAGCCTTTACCCCATAGCAACAGGAAAGAAAAAAACCCACCCATCAAAACAAAAGAGTCAAAACCCACCGAGTAGTAATCCTTGCTCAATGCACCAATGCTTCCATTGGGTCTCCCTCTTCTGTTGGCATTGAAGCTTTGGCTCCCCATCCTACTGCCCATAAGAGACATCACTGCAAAGTTGTTTTGTTTTCAACAACCGCAAAAATACAACATCCGGAAACATGCGCTACTCTTGGACTTCGATTATTCTTCCTGTCAACTCCTGGATTCACAATATCACTTTGCCGCAGTTCTGATCCCTCCGCCCTCCACCACACTCTCGCTGCTGCTGCTGCTGCTGCTGCCAGGATCTCTCCATTCCTTGAAGAAACTGTTGCAAATTCCAGCTTCCAGAGAATTAGGGTTTGGAATTAGGACTCTCAATTGCTACCTACCAAGTGGATGTGGGGGGTCTGTATAGTACCTACCTACCTATGTGACCATTTTTGGGATCTCGTTCAGATCCTGATACTTTCAAGACATAGATTGAGATCTGGATTAAGCCCTCAGATTAGGGTTACTGCTGCTGCCTTGGAGCTCAAGCTTGTTGTGTGCTGTGGTTGTTGCTGCTGCTTTGTGTGCATTTCTTCTCTGCGGTTTGCATTGTTGTTGTTGCGGAGTTCACTCTTGTATTCTTCTTCTCGTTCTTTGCCGATTCTTTTCCGTCTGTGGTGTACCCGTCTGCCTACAACAGCAGCAGCCATGAGCAGTATCGGCACTGGGGTAACTTTCTTTCTTTCCTTCTCCCTTTCTCTCAAGAAACATGGTTCTTTTTCTTGTCTTGTACAAAGCATTCATTCTTGTTTCTATTTCCTTGGCTTTTTTGTGAAATTTTAGAGGGTTTGATGTGTGTGTGTGTGTGTGTGTGTGTGTGTGTCTCTCTCTCTCACACACACACACACATTTTGAGCTACTTTTGGAACTCTCACTCACTATTACTTGAGGAGTTTTTTTAGGTTTCTCTCGATTTGCTGCTGTTTAGGGTCTGGAAATTTTGTGATATGGCTGTCAATGTTGCGGGATTGTTTTGGATCGGTCCAAAGGAAGCTTGATCAGGGCTACTGTATGTACGGATGTATGTATGCAATTGGTGAGAGCTGTTTTTATGATCGATATATTCTTATTGTTGTTATGTTGGTGCATTCGAGCACTTGCAGTGATATTAGGGTTCTTGTAGAAGATAGAGAGAGAGAGAGTGTGTGTGTGTGTGTGAGAGAGAGAGAGAGAGTAAGAGAGTTCGTTCCTGACTGTAAGACCCTTGTGTGTTTTATATGATGACCAGTATGATCTCTCAGTCACCACCTTCTCACCAGATGGCCGGGTCTTTCAAATCGAATATGCCACCAAAGCAGTCGATAACAGTGGGTATGAATGTTCTTTTCCTACTATTCCTCATCATTATTTTCCTCATCTTTCACCTGTCTAGTATTCCTGGTTATGGCATGGGGAATTCTGTTTGGTCACAGCTGTTGCTCTTTGAAAACAAGTGGTCAAATTAGCTCTGGCAGCACTGTGCATCCTCTGTTTGTTGCATTATCATTTTTCAAGTCTGTCTTTGGGTCATGCTGATTGTGAGTATGAGAGAAGTGGGTAGGAAGAGCTAAACCCTAGTTAGCAGAAATTACTCTATACAGTTGGCCCTTGCAAAGAGAAATCTCAATCACTGCCATTTGAGGACAACTCCAATTGATGATTATCAGGGAAAGAAAGTTGACCAGTTGTTGCAGTGGTTTTTTGCAGTACTGTTGTGGGCATCAAGTGCAAAGATGGTGTTGTGCTGGTATAGCTTGCTTACTTTTGTCGGTTTTCTTTGGCACTGTAATCTAGTGCAGTGGGTTTTTTTTTGACAATTATTGAGCTTGTTCCTTGTGTTTGAGAGGGTGGATCATGTTGCATGGTTTTGTGGTGTGTGTTCTGTAGGGAGTAGAGAAGCTAATCCCATCAAAGATGTTATTGGAGGGCTCTAACCGAAGAATCCATGCAGTACACAAGCATGCTGGCATGGTAAGCCATTATGCACTTTCACATCATCAATGCATTGTGTGCTAATTTTCATGAGGATTTGTTTTCAAATCCATTTCTTCTAGAACAAGGCTTTTTTTTCTTTTTTCTTTTTTGCATCTTTTATCCTTGATCAAGATATGGCAGCAATAGAACAAGAATGGCCATTAACATGATTTGCAGGTCTAGGGTGGAGTTGTAGTGTGATGAGTGACATGTAGATTCCCTTGACAGCATGGATATGGTTGCTGAGATGCATATAGGCAGTAGCAGGATTGGCTGCTGATGGAAGGCAGATTGTCGCAAGGGCACGTTCAGAGGCTTCACAATACCTTAGGTGAGTGTAACTTGCCTTCAAAGTCAGTGCATCAGCAATGCTTCTGTAGGTTGGTGATACATTCATGGAAGTTTTTTCTCATTTGTTTCCATTTGCTGAGACTGAGATGATGTTCTACAGTTGGTGGCTGCATATTGCTTTCATCTCAGTGTTATTAGAGCACTGATGGCTTTCTGATGGCAAGCCTTTGTGCTCAAGTTTTGATCTGATACTGAGTATTTATATTACTGCAGCTTTTATGGTGAGGATATTCCAATCAAGGAACTATGTGATCGTGTTGCTCACTATGTGCATCTGTGCACTCTCTACTGGTGGCTCAGGTGTGCTTCCTTCTCCTTTCCACAGTTTGTGTGACTGCTCATGGAACTGTAATTCCTTTTTTCCAAATGTTTAATTGCAGAAATAACTTTGTTGCAAAACCATCTCTCAGAAACTGCCTGAGGATCATGAGACTAAATGGGTTGTCAAACACTGAATTGGAAACAAGCCAGCCTTTCCACAATATGTTTTGGTCCTGGAATGACATATTTGAATTTGTTGGAAAGTGTTTATATGATACCTAATTTTCCATTTCCATGTGAATGCAGACCGTTTGGATCAGCAACAATTTTAGGAGGTTATGACAGGGATGGCCCTCAGTTGTATATGATTGAGCCCTCTGGTGTTGCTTATGTATGTACATTCTCCCTCTCTCTGATTTTGATAGTGCCACTCTCATTTCTTTTTAGTCATAAGTGCAGGGTATGTGGACTAGTTATTTGTTTTCTGATTGGTCTTTGGTCTATCAATAATTTTGTGTAATCACAGCACATTGCTTCTAATTTAAATTACAGTGCGATTGTAACGTGCATTCTTGTAGCACAATGGGATCTTGTATAGTTAACATCCATAAGTGTTACTGGCCCTTGATATCCTTGTATTCTTAGTCCCTATTGATCAACCTTCTCATCAGTTGTTTTTAGCTTCAGAAACTCTAAATTTAAGTGCTAGCCTTCATATCAACAGTCAAACCCCTGAAAGCAGATTATTGTCAGCTGTGGGTGAGCGCTTGTGGCAATTTTGACCTGAAATTCCCTTGGTAGCCCTGAACCCCCAAGACCGGCTCTGAGAGGGTTAGTAATATGCAGGCCTACACTCTTGAAGAATATGTAGCACCCAATGTTAAACATCAGCAGTTAAATTGGTTACTCATCCTGCTGTTGTACTTGGACAAGTTATATCACCATCAGGGTCAAAGGCAATTCCAATGATCCATTGGCTTTGTTAATATGAACTCTGTTCAATAGCCCATATTCCCTCAACACTTGGCATACAAATAGCAAAGTTCGCCAGATGTGGTGATAAGAGAGAGTGGACTGATTGATGGGTGCAGCGGTATTTTGGAGCAGCAATTGGGAAAGGGCGACAAGCTGCCAAAACGTAATTTTTTGTCTCCTTGTCATGCAATGATTGTTTTGCAATGGTTGAATGAGTTCCTCATATGCCCTACTTGAATTTTAAGGGTTTTCCGGTAAGCCGAGGAAGGTGCCTTTTGTTGTTCTTGGGTGAAACTTTATTGATGCCAAGAATTTTTGTTTTGGTTTGAAGGGCAGTGCTATTGAGAAGTTGAAGCTTTCGGAGATGACCTGTCGAGAAGGCATCATTGCTGTTGCCAAAATGTATGTTACCTCCCTTTTATGTTGTTCAGTATCACATTTGCCAGGCAAGGTTTCTTGCTTGTTGCATGGCAAGCAAGGAGAGGAATAGAGCGAGGGGGATAAGGTGCAGAGAGAAAGAGAGGAAGTGCTAATAAATCTAATGTCATCATGCCAACAACATGCTTGTGGGTTTTGACTGTGTGGTTGTGTTGTAGCATCTATGAAGTACATGATGAGGCCAAAGACAAGGCATTTGAGCTAGAACTAAGCTGGGTTTGTGATGAGAGCAACAAGCAGCACCAACGGGTATGTTTGTTACCTCTGGGGAACTTGATGTCATTTTGTTCTTGTTTCCCAACCTTGCTCCATTTCTTCTGGTCCTGTTCCTTTGTAGTGTTGGATCTGATGAGCAGAACCAATGGGTGGCATTTGCAGGTACCTGCAGATTTGTTAGAAGAAGCCAAGGCTGCTGCCAAGGCAGCCAAGGATGCCTTAGATGAGGATGAGGGCATGGATGCTGACTAGTGGCTGAGACTTCATATCTGTTCCATGCTCTCCATAACATTGTTGATGGAGACCCTTCCATTTTGTTGCCTGATTAAGATTCATAGTGGCAGCAGTTTTCCCTTCTTGCAAGCATGGAATCCAAGTTACCTACATGACAGATATTTAAATATTCATCATGTCTTTCATTAGTCTTGCCTGTCTCTTCACTGATGATTTATGCACTCTTCACTTTGCTTCTTCATTCTCACCTGAAAATTTCAAAGATCAAGAACTGTTGCAAGTTGTTGTGTCATCATGCATGGAGTCTGAGGGCTCGAGCTGGAATTCAAATCATGATGATTTCAATTCTGAGGAGGCTTCATTGGTGATCCCAAATGTCTGTCTGCATAACGCAGGCCTCTTCCCAATGGACGACAACATCCGAGAGCTGTTACTCATATCAATTTGATGACCCTGACAATGTTGTAAGCTCTTTCCATGTCTTGAAATGCTCAAAAATGGACTTCAGTAATCATTTCTGTGCTTTGTTAGAGATTCTGCAATCCTCCTACCAATAATGCTCTCCAGGCTGTCTTTGCCTACATATCACACATGTTCATTCCCCGCCATTAAAAGTTAACGCAATTGGAATATGTTAGAAAATATATATGTTTTGAAACATACTTGCAGATGCAAAGAATATATTTGTTCAACATTTTGTAAATGATCTTTTCACATAGAAATTTACCTAAGAATTATGGAGTGAGTTTCAAAGTTGAATCTAAAGAACATAACTAGTTATTGCAATTGGACGTGTGTCAAAAACAAGAAAAGTTTCATCTCCAATCTATCTATCTACTTGGGCTCCACCTGGTTATTCATTACTTGCAACAATCATCCAATCAATTGATGAAAAAAATGAATTGAACTTATGAAAGTTTAATTTCATTCAAATGAAAATATTGGATGACATTGGATGATGCAACTTGAATTGGATTCAAGTTTTTTTAATTTAATTCAAATACATTGAATTCAATTCAATTCAATTTTGATTCAATCCAACAAATGGGATTATGATTTAATTAAACTTGATTCAAATTCAATTGAAGAGAAATGAAATGCAAATTGGTGGAGAAAGTATTGAAAATCACCTCATGAATATCATCAGGTTGGAAAACAAAAACTTTAGAAAGACACAAATTTGAAAACACACTTTTCCATTCTTCTTTAGAATGGGCTAAATAAAATTATAGTTTGAAACTATCTACATGATAACTTACGACTTATGGAATCTAAAGTTGTGCTACCTAAACCAACTTCAATTAATCGTCATCCATGGAATTTGATTCGAGTTTCAAAGGATGTTGGTTTGCCACCTTCAAATCTCCCAAACCTTGTCACATGTACTTGGTACCATTTGAAAGCTCTCAATGGACATGGGGTGGACCAATATGGTTTCATAATGTGTTGGTTTGGTTATTGAATTTTCATTGATTTTTGTTATAACTAGTTAAATTGATAACCACCAAGCATTGAATTTTCAAAATTTTAAAAACTTTACTTAGATGACCCAATTATCATCCATGTAAGTTATCAATCTTTAAACAATGTTCATGGCTTACCAATTTTCCCTTCCTTGGCCAATGAGGGTTCTTCTAGGCTAGACCTCCTTTCAAGAGGTCCTCCCCTTTCCTTATTAGATATGCTTCTTACAACATAAGGAGGTTTGAAAACTTGATGTTCCCTTTGCGATTCACCCTCTTAGGTGGTTCTTTCTTTTGTCTTCTTGGTCATGGGTCCTTCCATTTTGTTCCTTGTATTCCCCTCTTAGGTGGTTCTTTCTTTTGTCTTCTTGGTCGTGGGTCCATCCATTTTGTTCCTTATATTCCCCGTTTTTTTGGGTGCTTTGGTTTATTTTTTTATTGGCAAGGTTTCACCATTCCCAATGCCCATTTTGCCTATAAAATTACTAGCTATTTGCAAAGCAAATAATTAGTTATTTAAGGCTCAATCCAAAACTTTGGAAAACCCATAAATGAATCATCCTAGGAAAGAAAGTAAGCCACATGGTATTATTGATACTAGGCCTTAGTGTTCACTAAAACAAGTAACGATAAATGACATAAGACAAAAAATAATAATAATAATAATAAATCAAGGATATGGAATTGATCTTTTATTCATCACTTTAAACCTCATGTCCCACTTGAGACACCAAGGTATGGGCATTGGGTTTAGTGTATTTAGTAGGGTTTTTGAATTGGCAATACCTACATTGGAGAGATGATGTACCTATTTAAGGAAAGGGCATCCTCATCAAAGCTTGGGATTGGGAAAAAATTGTGGCCAAGGAAGGAAGGAAAGAAGGGGAGAGAGAGGGGTAAACTTTGCATAAGGGGCCTCCCAAAATCAAGTAAATGCCAAAATGACTTCCAACTTTCTTCTCTTTTGTACCTAATAGCTTTGATTGTGTTTTCAACATAAATAAGAATTTTGGCATTTTAGGCCTTTTGCACCCATTATTGCATTTGTATTTTCTTTAACAACTTGCTATTGATGTACATTTTCTTTAATTTGGGGGAATGTTGTCACCACATACCCGTCAGCATGTTTTTTAGGGAATTTTTATTTGTAGTCATCAAAGTGGCAATCATCTATAGAAATATCATTTTAAATGGCTATTATCCTTAGGGAAGATTTAGCCAAATATGGCTATAAACCAAATAGGAAGTATAAATTTTTAATGATTATTCCTCTTTTTTTTTGTTACACATGAAAAACCACCTATGGAAATCTGGCCAAAAATAAAAATAAAAATCTGTCTTATGGCGATTGAAAACCTCAATATTCACTTGATTTTCAAATTTTAAAAATTTTGTAGCAATTCTTGGCAAAAGTTTGGCCTCCACTAACAAAAAAAAAAAAGGCTGATACCTACTTGCCCTTTGGATCTGGGTTTCAATCTGAGTCCATCATCAGAAGCCACTTGAGTGAACTATAAGACAAAATAAAAGACAAAACCCATCAACTGAAAGGCCAAAATAAATTGAACCTATTATTGCATGAGAGAATTTTTTCAAAAAAATCCAACCCATTATTTACCACATTATAATACAACATTGAAGACCTATCAATATTTTTTGAGCAAAGTAATATTGAATCTCGTAAGATCCCTCCCACTCTTAAAGAGTACGTGTAAGATCCCTCGCACTCTTAAAGAGTACATGTACAATCCCTCCCACTCTTCAAGCTTAAGTGTAAGAACCCTCCTCCTCCTTCACCTTATTATGATCTATGTATGTTGAAGTTCATGATAAGCACAATGGGTAAAGCCCATAGGTGAGGGACATTCTCAAAATGTGGGGTTGCACTTAGCTACCAACCTCGACCAAGCCCTATATTTTGAGTATGCCTCGACCCTAGTGCTATACCCTATCCTAAGCATACATCAATTAACTAATACTATTTAAGTAAATCATGTGTATGCCTAGTATTATTACTGTACATAAATTTTAATGAAACATGAATTCCTCTTCTGTCAGTGAATGATGACGCATCATACAAAGGTTGCATTCATTCCTTGGCTTAAGTTTAAAACTCAAAATAAGACATGACAATTCACCTTTAATCCACAAAGCAAGGGATCCAAGGTCTTTAGCATGCTAGTGTGTTCACACTTTCACGCTCCTTCGTTTTGGTTCTAGGCCTGGAGTTATCGGTAAAGTCACCCTGTCTTCACCCTCTCTATGTGCCTGCTTTCACCCCATATCCCCTCTTTTAGTGATATCAGCAATGTAAGGAAGTTTTATTAAATCTCACTATGAAATGCTGAAACTCAGCATTTAATGCACAAGGTTTGAGAATAATTATAGTAGTTGTACAGGTAGGAGCAGTGAAAATATATGGAGCAGCAATGGAGGCGCTCAAGAAAAAGGAAAGACAATAAGAAACTCAGTTTACCACTAAAATTGGTGGAAAAACTATTTTGGGTGCTAGGCCTAATTATTTTGCTTTGTAAAATAATTTTGCATTCCCACTTACTCGATTGATACCCTATTATGCCGAAACTGGCTGTTCTCGCCCCCTGATTGCAAGACTTTACTCTATTGTATTAAGAAAACTGACATTATTGAATTCCTCCTCTTCTGCAATGAGTGTGCTCTGGATAGTTCTTTCTTGAGTGTGGTTTGGAGTCTTAATTAACCAATTAAACTGTAACACCAAAGTGATTCCTTTGACATAAACCCCAACACAAAAACAAAAACCATCAACACATTGTGTTGGGTTTTAACAAAAATATGTCTTTCATATACATGGCACCATCTTACTCTTAAGGAAGGTAGTTTCTCCTTGAGATCTTCCAAACCCCCTCACCTCCTCTATGTTTATGGTAACTATACAAATCCCTCCATGAGTTGAGATCATTTCATTATCTTTAGACTTGCAATGTAGGAGGCATTGCATTTTGAGTATTTTCCTATCTCGGCCAGTTATTATTTATAGGAACAGATCCTAGTGGTTATAAGGGTAGTTTGTAGGATTCATATTCATGCTTTTCAAAAAAAATCAAACACCCGATTTTGGCATGTATTATAGTACTTTTATCATTTCGATATAAATTAAACTATTTTCGTTTTGTCGAACTTTTGAAATTTTATTTATTATTTATGCTAAAATTTTAATAAAATCAAAAAGTTCAACTATCATTTTTTTGTACCGTAGATCTTCCACAACAATGATTTTAAATTGAAGCACTCTAGACATTATAGATTGTTCCATAACATTGACAAGACTCGGTTTATTATTTTCTATAACCATTATTTGTTGAAAACTTTCAAATTAAAAAATAGAATGCCAAAATTAACATTTCAAATTTAATTAATTATTTAACAGTTTGTTGCCAAAATGGTAAGGTAATGTCAATTTTCCCAAATAAAATAAAATTAAGTCGAATATTTGACCATAAAACTATTGGTTCTTTACCAATTCTTTCATAAGAATTGCAAGTTTTTAAAGATTTTTGAAATAATTGAAACTAATCATTCTTTGATTTTGATTTTTTTCAAAGAATTGGAACTCATGGTCATTCAATTTTTAAATAAAAACACGACATCACTATTTCCATCATTTTAAATTTTTAAAATTAAAAACTAAATTTGAGGGAAATTAAAGTGTGTCCATCCTACTAGGAAGCCATCTATGAATGTGGTTATACCTAGGTGGTTTCGTAATTTTCAAAACTACAGTAAGGAAATTATTGGAATTTGAATAAAACTAACTTTGGTGTACATAACTAAAAATTGGTTTGTTTTGATAATACCATGGCAATAGGAAGAGAATGTCAAATTTAAAACATGCAAAATATTAAGGCATATGCTACTAGTCAAGTACTATATGATTTAACAATATAATTACCTAGATTGCTTCTACTACTTTGCACAATACTAGCGAATAAAATGTGTCTGTAATGCCCATGAAAGTTTGGTCATATATTACATTTGACTGTGAGTAATCAAGGGAGCTCCAAAAGATGTTGAAATGTTTGCAAACATGATAGAAAATCATCATGGAAGGCCCATAACACAACCATTGATGGGCTTGACATGGAAAGTGCCTCATTAGCCACCAAACAAAATACACAAACCACAAAACCTAAACTCACAAGTGTGCATGGATTTGTATTAGCTCTATTCTATTTCAAAGGAGGTCAAATGACAAAAAATCGGAACTCATGGTAGAAATGTCATTCCAAAAGTTCATCATAAAAAAACCCAACCTTGTCCAATATATTGACAATTCCATCAATTAATGAAGTTTCTTAAGTCGAGAAGGCTTCATTGAACTTTCCTTCTCTTACACAATCCAATCATTAACCAAGTTCTTCCAAATCATGACTAATTTACTTAAATTCTCAACCCTACTCTACATCATCGTAAACTTGTCAACAGAACTACAATGATAAATATGTGCTCAAACTTGATTTATGAGCCAAGAATACCAAGGATTTGTTATGTAACAAGACTCATGTTTAAAATCCTCCTTTCATGGCTATTCAACCAAATAAAGGGCAACTTGCATCCCTCAATTGTCACATGGAGGTGGTGGAACAAAAACAATTAATTTTGCAACAAGCCATGCAAAATATCTTCATTTGAAGCCATTGCTCCTGACATGGAAGACTTTTGGCCCGGGTTTGCTTCTTCAATGGGACCATGAACACTTCCAAAATTCAAAATGTAACCACAAGAAAAGGCATAAAAACACCTCATTGTCATACTCTCAATCATTTCAATCACCTTCAACTTTTAGTAACACATCATGATTTTGAAATTGAAGATCTAATATCATGCAATGGATAGAAATGGAGCTAAAATAACATGCACTTCTCCCGTCATGCGAATTTGCAAGGCTTGCAACTCTAATTCAAAGTCCCTTCTTATCACACTAGTGGGGCTAGCCACAAACCTCTAGATTTCAAATTGTAATTTACACTTATAGAAACACAACATCAAAGGCATATGAAAGCAACTAATATCCACATGTTTGATTAAGATATATTGTTTCACCACAAGTAACATTGCATTGGAAACCATTTTACAAAATGTTCATGTGTGTGCATTTGATACATAAGATTGCAATTCCCAAGTTTTTCATCTACGATAACGTAAATTGATGGCTTTTCAATATTCTAAGGTTTCTTGGAATATGATTACCTTGCTTGCAAATTTGGTCTTCATTAAAAATTTGAATTTCCAATGGTGGATTCTTACATCTAGACACACCCTTTTTTTATTCAATGTGCCCCTTGTCAAACTTTTTGGTCCAAGTTATAGTTTTTTGCAATCAAACTTGTGTATTCTTGAAATTGACCTCCCAGAATCCAACATCAACTTTTGTATCAATACATGCATATTGACAAGCCTTGTTAAAGGCATGCCCAAACTAAATACCTTGCCAAGGTGTGTCAAATGTTGAAGGTGCACATTTCACCATAATTTATTTATTTTTTGTGTGAGGATGGACAAATTCCCACCTTCATCCTTAACATATGAGATTACCTTATCCAACAAATTGTATGAAGAAAAAAATTCTTTCACTTGTGCTAGCATTTTGGCTCTTGTTATATCCACAACTTCCACCAAATCTTGAGAAGGCCACTTCTATTTTATTCAAAACAACGTGAAAAAAATTATAGGGTGCAACTTATTGAAAATATATAAATCGTAATTTACTTCAATTAAAATAAGGTGTTTGAAATTCATTTTGAAAATATATGAATCAAAGTATGGTTAGGGTACCAAAAAGGATTATTTCTTTTTGTATCTAATGGACCCCTCATTTAAAACATGTTGTTGTAACTTAATGACACATTCATATTGAAAATTTGATTTCTTCATGGATAGATACAATATTAAAGTACTATTTTATGCATAACATGTCAAATTTGAACAAGTTTTAGGATTTCTACCAAGTCTTAAAAAAAAATCCAAGATTTTATCTTTTGAAAGAGAAAGTTCAAAGACTCATAAGGAATGTCTAAAAAAAAAAATTTAGCCTAAGATTCTTACCACAAACACCTTAAGTACTAATGTACATAAAATGTATGATTGTGACAAAAACCAAGTGCCTTATTGCAATGTAAAAAATTTCAAAAAATGAAAGTTTTGAGAATTTTGGGCCATTGATAAAGCATGGTCCAAATTGAAAAAAATTATTATTCTTACTTTCATAAGTGAAATCAGTAGATATTCTAAATGTTTATATAAAATTTGGAACAAAATTATTTCATTTGACATGAAAAAAAAAGGAAAATCTAAAACAAGTCATAAAAAAAGTGAAGAAAAAAGAGAATTTGAGTCCTTAGTATTCTTGAAGAGGTACTCCAATCATGCTTTGACCCATACTTAAAATATTTTGGAATATGTAAATACTTCATAATAGATTCCAAAATACTTTTTTATTTAAAGCGTTTTTTAAATATAGAAAGAATGACCTCCTCAGGGACAAGTTGATCGTCACATGACATGACACCCAATTATAATTTATGAAATACAACCAACATGATTGTGTCAAACCCAAATTTGAACATCCACAACTAAAAAAAAATCATTTTAATGGATCCATCCAAAGTAAAAACTACATGTTTTTCCATAGTTTTCACCAACATCATAAGAAGTACATCTTCCATGAAGCATTTTTTATTTGGAAACACAATTTAAAGGTTTTACTTGAAAATCAAATGCTACAACATCCAATGGTTTCCAATAGTAGAGATCAAAAAATAACCTTTCACAATGTAGAATACTAGATCTTCAAAGGAATTTTTTTACCCCACATTTTCATCTTTGTAGGGATTAACATTTTTTAAATGCTCAATGACTGCATCATACCCAACACTCACATGTTATTTTGACCTTTCCTAACCTCCTTTTTTTATAAAATTTCAAACATTGGTGGCCATTGAACTGGCCCAAGACTTTTTGTGCATAATAGTAATGTGTTTATTCATTGTAGTTGTTTGATGGTCATTATTCAAAGTGACAATGACCTTTTTATTTCTTGTGGTGCTACAACATTATGTACTTGCAATACATAGTGGCACATAACACATCTCATCACTTGATCACTTCCAACATTTATTCAACTACCATTATTGACCACTAAGAAAGGTCAAGGGAAAGAGGTTCTATTGTTTTTGATCCAAAACATTTGATTAATCTTTAGTTTGTAAAGCAATGAAGCTCAAGTAGCCTTTGTGAATTCATTTATGGTGTTTTCATATTGAGCTAAAACATTGACCATTGAAACAAACTCATATTGCTCTCCTCTTGAACCATCCACCCCAATCCCAAAATCAAAATCAATGAGAACAAAACATACAACTTATTGTTCTTGAAGTTCTTATCCACTTTCATGACCTACCATTTTGACACAATAAAAAATGTGTGCCAAAATGCCCATGAGTCATAGATGCACAACATAATGTGAATGCAATAAGTTTTTAAAAAACATGTTGCAAATGATATTGTAGGTGAGGGAAATCCAAGAGCTACCATTTGCATCTAGTGATGCCAAATGAGTTTAGCGAAATAATGCACAAATTGCATTGTGCAACCAATTTGCAATTTGTTGTGTGCATGTGCCAAATGCCAACAACACTTTGCAATCTTGATTCCCTTGTGTTTTGTAGCTTAGTTAAAATCACAAGACTACTAATCAAATGCTACTAACAAATGTCCCTTGTTACAAGTACCAAATGCCAACAACCTAACTAGTAATCACATTGCACATTACACACAAAGCCGAATGCAAACATAGCCTACTCATTGCTCATGCTACATGTACAAAATTGAAGTAAAAAATAAAATAAAATTTAAGAGAAACCTTTGTTCATTACCAATTTTTCAATTCAAATTTTTGAATCTATATTATTCAAGACAAAAAAGGGAGAAAAAGGCAATTGCTCAATCTCTATGCAACTTGCAATTCAAGTGTTAATGGGAAGGAGTTGTTGATACACAACGAACATTTTTAGGGTTTAACAATTGATAACCTATCGATCTAGGTAAGTTAGTAAAAGAAAAATGCTATAAGGATTATAACCTACATGGATGAAAATGTCAAACATCCAAGTAGGTTATCAGATTTTGGTTCATATTAATTAGTTGGGGGTGTCTCACAAGTCCAACTTTTTTTTTTTTTTTTTTTTTTTTTTTTTTTTTTTTTTTTTTTTTTTTTTTTTTTTTTTTTTTTTTTTTTTTTTTTTTTTTTTTTTTTTATTATTTTTTTTT
>Ga0116231_10000612_pt1 | contig 64735 bp, 37 predicted proteins | sample S1TSphgellanicum_2_FD_89695 | JGI IMG/M metagenome (GOLD analysis project Ga0116231, IMG submission 89695) | Host-associated microbial communities from peat moss isolated from Minnesota, USA - S1T2_Fd - Sphagnum magellanicum MG | ecosystem: Host-associated > Plants > Peat moss > Unclassified... | reverse complement strand
TCATTCACTCACACGGGCTTACACACAACCCACACAAAGTGGTTAGTGCATAGTTGGAGCACCTTTGGTGCTAGGACGAACCACGGGCAACATGGACACACTAAAGTCACCACGGCCCGGATTTGGGGGAAGCCATCACCTTCCCCTTTATAGTATACTATGTGGCTGGCCACGGAGCCCACATCCAAATGGCTTTTCTCTCCCGGGACTACTAAGCAGGAGTCCCGAAATTGCGCCACTTGGGACTCTCGCGATTTTGGAGCCCCATAACTTTGCGAGTAGACCTCAGATCAAGATGTGGTTTGAAGCAAAGTTGTAGATCTCGTTGAGAGTTTTCTAATGGTATGTCGCACGCTCTTTGTAGCCAAGTAAATCGGGTCGATTCTTGACTTTTTCTGGTTGGGAGTCAAACTAACAATTTGACTCCCGGCCTTTCTTTTGACCATAACTTATGTTTCAGATGTCCGAATGAATAATACGATCCCATTTTCGACATCTACGTTGCAAGATCTTTTTAATGATACAAAGAACGCCACAAGCCATTGAGTTTTGACCCTTGAAATCACTTTCTGAAGTTTCGGGAGTCCACCGGGACTCCATCTCCCAAAGTGGGAGTTGCCTTGGGAGTGTGAGGGTTCACTCCCTCATACTCCCTCATACTTTCTTACACTCTCGGGAATATGGGATGTGATTCCCGAGCTTCTTCTTGGCCCGCACCCTTGCGACTTCTTTGCTTTGATTCCCGGGCTTTTTCTTGGCCTACAACCTTGTAACCCCTTTACCTTGGTTGTGAGCCCAAAGCTAGGGTTGCAACACACAGATTATGTAACAAAATGGGTCAAGGTTAGAATATTAAGGACAAATAATGTAGTAATGACAATAAAAGTTTTGTATGAATGCATTTTTACCAAGTTGGATGTCCACTAACTATAGTCATAGATAGGGTGTGCATATTATTAATGATATTATCAAACATTTGATAGACCATTTTTTACTAAAACATGTTAGTTCCACTATTTATTACCCATAGGGAAATGGTTAAGCTAAATCCATTAATAAGGTGTTAGGAACATAGTTGACTAAGTTGGTTAGTGAGAATAAAACAAATTGGGATGAACATTTACCAATAGTTTTATTTTCTTATAAAATAACATTCAAAGTAGTTACATGATATACAACATACCAACTTGTTTATGGGTTACATCCTTTAATGCCTACAAAATATGTACTTTTAATAATTGGTAGTGACCATAGAAAAGGAAGTCCCATGAGAGTTTTAACAAGTAAGGTTTCACAGTTAGAAAAGTTTGTAGGAAGATATATTGCAATTTAAGGTGAAATTAAGAACACATCAATGGAATAGGGCTTTGTGGAGTCAATAGAAGAATACAAAAAAATAGTTCAAATTCGATGATTTTGTTCTATGGTTTCCAAAGGGGAGTAAGTCACATCTTGGGAAGTTCACTAGGAAATGGTTTGAACAATATGTGTTGCCTAACAATATGATATTACTAGTGACATTAACTAGCTTTGAACCTAATCTCATGTTCATTAATATTAACAAATTGAAACCATACAAATTTATTGAATATAAAATGCAAAATTTTGAAGTGTAAACATCAATTTACTAGGAAAAACCACATAAAACAAATCAATCATGAAAAGGAATTGAAAATGATAGTGATACAAATGAAGATGCAAATGACAAAGTAATGCCACCATCGACCACAAATGAGGGATGATAGTATGGTGGTCATAATCATAGAAGAATTGGCTAACTCATTAGTACAATCAATTGACTATACATATTTATGAGTTGGGATGTATTTTAGTACACATGGTGAAGAAAATGAAGGAATGAATGGACATGTGGCTATGATGGCATAGGGATGAATGAAAAAAATAACAGTGCATCTCAACCATTGACAAACATTAACTACTTCCACGTGGATGTACATGAGAAAAATCATCGTTAATTGAATGGGTGTTTAAAAGAAATGGTTATTTAATAAAAAAATGATAGGCTACCTTAAAAAAAAACATGGGAAGAGGGAATCGTCATCAAACTTGTTGGCATTTGAGGTTTCTTGGTAGCGAGAGGTTGTGAAGAGGCATTTTCAGCAAGAGAGCAAAAGTTGCGACAAGAATCAGTGCAACAATGGAAAAACCATTGGAGATTTTAGATTTAAGTGAAACGAATGAAGTTTGGAAAAACTTACCATGCTCTGGAACTAAAGGAAGAAAATAACATATGTGGAGGTGACGCGCCCCCAAGTTCTTTGTTAGACCCAAAAGAGGTCCAACTATGTTAAAGAATGAAAGTAGTTGGAACTTGGTGCCACTTCCAACTTCCAGCACTAAAGGGAGTGAAAGGGGTGTGCTAAAAGCTTTAGGATAAGAATAGGAAGAGGGACAAACTACTTAGTTACTTGGTCCTGCATTCAAAACCAACCAACAAGTTGGTTAGTTCATATTCGGAACACTTTCGGTGTTGGGACAAGCCACGGGCAACCTTGGACTCACTTGACTCACCACGGCCTAGACTCGGGGGAAGCCACCACCTTCCCCCATATAGTATTTTCTGTGCCTCTCCACCGCACTTGCATCCGAATGGCATTTTTTCCCAGGACTCCCAAAGTGGAGTCCCGAAACTATCCCGGTTTGGACTCGCGAGACTTTGGGCGTTTGTAACTTCTCGTTCCGACCTCTAATTGGGACGAGGTTTAAAGAAAACTTGTAGCTCTCCTTGAGAACTTTTCAATGGTGTGTTGCACTCCACCTGCACACATCGAGATCGGGTCGATTCTCGACTTTTAGTGGTCGGGAGTCAAATTGCTAGTTTGACTCTTGGCCCTTCTTTCAACTATAACTTGTGTTGTAGATGTTCAAATGGTTCATGCGAGGCCATTTTGTACATCTACACTTCAAGACCTTTTCAATGATATAAAAAACACCTCAATGCAAGGTGTTTTGACCCTACAATCGAGTTCTGAATTTTCGGGAGTCCTAGAGGACTTCCAAATCCCATTTTTGGGAGTGTGAGTGGCGACCTCACATTTCCCCCAAAGTGGGGTTGCGACAAGAGGATGGATGAGAAGAATCTAGAATATAAAGGAATTAAATGAAAGAATATTATTTTTTATTCCAACCAAACAGAATTATTCCAAACATGTTAAGAGAATTGAAATGTGGAAAAAGATGCAGGAGGGAGAAGAGGCCTAAGTTAGTAAGGTGAGATTAATCATATTGCTAAACATTGAGTGGAAATAACTAGACCATGATGCTTTGGTAGAATTTTTGAACACTTTTGTCATTACAAGGTTTAAGATTTATTTTGGGAGGAAAGGCATAGTGTATGTCATTGGCAAACAAATAATAGCTAATGCATTTTAAGTGTATTAGAATGGGTATGTTGAGGATCCAAAGGGACATGTGACCAAAATGTTGGTAGAAGAGTTGTTTAATCCTGATATAAAACCCCCATTCACAAATGCAAATAAGTGGAATGTTAAGAATTGCAAGATGTTAATTAACATTAGATACCCAACTATAATATCTATGGTATATCAAAGGGAGAAGGTAAATTACATGAACAACAAGAATGCATTGACATTCATGAAGGTGGAGGAAGGACTTGAGGTGGATTGGGCATAGATTATGTTCAATAATTTGTGTAGTGAGTTGGATAGATGGACCAAGAGGTAAGTGGATGGGAAACAAGAGGACATTAAAATAAAATAAAAATTGACATTAGTTTTGGAGAGGTTGTTCAAATATATGTTTCAATAACACTATGGGGTTATAGATAAGAAGATAAATGGAAACCCATAAAAAGTAAAAAAAAACCAAGGAGGAAATGCAACAGGGTGAGAACATGAAAAAAGGAACCAATTAGGCCAAGGTTAAAGTCCTTTCCAAGGACTACATTTGCCACGTGGCAATTTTCTATTAGTTTATATTGCATTTTTCACACAATTTTTCAAATTAAATATCACAATTGAGACTAAATATGACATATAACATGATAAAAATTCAAATTTTTTTGCATCAAGGTTTACATTATAGTCAAATTTATAACTATATTTTGAACCATGATTACAAATTCAAAACTATAATTGTGTTTAATGATGTTTGAGTATCAAAATCTAAAAGGGTATATGCATTTTTATTTTTTGAATGTTTTAAACACATGGATCCCTTCTTGTGGAATATATTAAAATTCATAAAAAAACTGAAATGATTTGGTGAACATTTGATAAGGAAAAAATACTTTTGAAATAAAAAACCACTTGTATTCCACATGCTTTTCTTAAGTGGTGATTCTTAAAAAGACTCTTGAAACATTGTGAATTTTCATGAAAAAAATTTAGTTGCAACTTTGAAAGTATAAGAATGTATTTAAAAAATTAAAGAATGATATATATGTTGTTCCCATGGTGATTTTTCAAAAATTCAAAAAATAGTTTTTAAGGTTTGTCCACACACTTTGTGGTTCCTTATTTCATACTTTCACCCAACAGGTTTTGGATAGCAAGAGAGGAGCATCAAGGGGATTTCCATAGACTATGGGAAAAAAAAAACAAGTTGAGATTAGAGAAGGATTGGAGTTGAGAAGGAAGTCAAGGGAGGACGTTAGACTTCAAAAATATATGTGAAGGAATACTAGACAACCTATAGTTACAGTCCCAAGAATGGTTACACGCCATATTCCTTTTAAACCACATAATGAAAATAATTTAGTGTAGGAATAACACAAGAAGGAATAATTGCAACAGATGATGCAAAACAAAATAGATCACCATAATTGGTAGTGGTAAATCAAGCACAACACCGGTAGATGTAACGAAATGCAATAGATGATCTTCATGATTATCATAAATAGATGGAGGTTCATGAGGATGCTACAATGGATGTACATGCAATATAACCATAAATAAATTAACAACAACCATAGTAGCCTCAAGTACCACAGATGGTTTTACCAAAACCATTATTCAATGATTATAGATTAGTTGCAATATTAGTGCCAAATAATAAATTAGGGTCAACAAAAAGGAAAATGTTGGAGATTAGTCAAGTTTATAGATGCGATATAGGGTGATGTCATCATGAGATGGATCTAAGAAGGAAACACCATAGAACCTTACACCTAATTTTGTAGAAAATATGGCAATTGATGTCCTAAAGAGCAACAAAACTATTGAGATGTTTCAAGCAATGGTTATAGTTGGCCTAAAGATCAGTAATTTGGGTTTAAAGGTGTAGTCATTAAAAATTAAATTAACCACAATAGAAGGAGAAAAATAGGGATTGTCTAGGCAAATGCAAAAAGAGCATGAAGGCTATGACAAATATAATAAGCAAATGAGTGGTTAGAAGAATAGAAAATGGAAATGGAGAAAAATGAATGCTAAAATGATGGAGTAGGCAATAAAGATGAAAAAGTAGTATAGGAGGTTGGTTGAGTGGACAACTCTACAAAAGGAATGTTAAAAACTAAAAAAGAAATAAAAGGCATCAAACAAAAGTACCATTAGGTAATAATAAATTATAAACATAAGAAGGAAGGATTGGGATGGGAGAAAGAACTTTGGTTGCAGGAGCAAGAGACCAGGAATAATACAATTGAAAAAATGTCTTTATAAATTCTACAGATGAAGTCTATGGTTGAAGGAAAGGAGCTTTATTGATAGAAGGTAAAAGAGGAGAAGGAGAAGGCAGTCTTGGAAGTGTTAGCACTATAGAAGGAGATGTTAAAAACTGAGACAAATTTGGATGATTTGTTGGAGAAGTATAAAGATTTGGATCCTATATATGTTAGTAATAGATTGGAAGAATATGATGATTTGGTGCAATATTATTCGATACTCTGTACCCAACAATAGATGGAAGATTCCAATGCTAAACTCAATGAGTGGTGGGAGCTAGCAAAAGTGCAATTCAAGGAAAAAATGTATAAGAATCTAATTGCACATAGGAAGGATGAAAATAGGTACAAAAAACACTTGTCTGCTATCAAAAGGTAAAAATCTCTAAACTAGTTAATGCCATAGGCATCTTAGTAACTAATAGTTATCAGTGGTAAACTTACCATCTTTTACCAAAGGGGTGAAGCTAGTGGGATTAAGTAGTTCATGTTAATGAGTGGTTAGGTGTAATCCACCTAATCACTTATGAAATTAAAAAAAAAGGATTAGGATAAAGACCCTATTTTCATGGGGTCAATGTGGGCCTTGTGTGGCTTTGTGGAGAAGAGGATTAGAGGAGGATTTGGGGGATTCTATAGCATTGGATAAGTTTGGAGTTTGGAGTTGGGAGTGGGAAGCTATTCTTCAAAAAGGTGTGTGGTGTAAAATTAAAGATGAGGGATTAATTTGGAAATGTATTTGTACTTGTGGGTCTAAGCATGATTAGGGTACCCCCTTTGGAACATTAAGGACTCATTTTTAAGACATTCAAATTCACCTTTTTTTTCACTTTTCTTATGACCTATCTTAAATTTCCCTTTTCTTATGTCAAATGAAATAATTTTGTACAAATTTTATATAAACATCTATAATATCTATTATATTCACTTATGAAGGTAAAAGTAGTAAAATTTGTTCAATGTGGGCCATGTTCTATCAATGGCCCAAAATTCCTAGAAATTTCACCTTTTGAAATTTTTTACATTGTTATAAAGCACTTGGTTTTTGTCACACTCATACAGTTTATGTACATTAGTATTTAAGGTGTTTATGGTAAGAATCTTGGGCTAAAAATATTTTTTTAGACATTCCTTATGAGTCTTGGAACTTTATTTTTCTTAGGAGACAAAATTTTGGATTTTTTTCTTGGACTTGGTAGAAATCCTGAAACTTGTTCAAATTTGACATGCTATGCATAAAATAATACATTAATAATTTATCTATCCATGAAAAAAAATCAAACTTTCAATATGAATATGCCATTAAGTTACAACATGTTTTAAGTGAAGGTGTCCACTAGATATAAAAAGAGATAGTCCTTTTTGCTACCCCAACCATGCTTTGACCCTTGTGTGTTATCTCAATGGAAAATGGTTGAAGAACCTTCATGTGCTTTGTGTGAGTTTATCCTATTGAAAAATGAGGAAGGTAACATAGTTTAAGCTTGAATAATGTGTTACATTTTGTATAGTAGTTTTGTGTTTCTTTTACAAAAAAAAAGTAAGAATGTATGTAAGATTTTTAATCTTTGGGGGTAGGAAGTTACTTGTTGCCACAATAAGGTAGCAACTAGTAAATGGCAGTAGGAAGAGAGAGTATTTGGAAGTTGAAGTTTGTAGGGTACATCAGATTGCTGTAGATGGTAAACAATAGTCAAAGGAGTTTGTAGTGGCTATAAACGGTAAACAACAACGAGAAGGCTTTTTGAGGGATTGCAGATGATAGGCAACACCCTTAAAGGGTGTACACGTGTTGGGAAGCTTAGACAATAGTCATGTGGAAGGCTTGTAAACCCATTGAACCTCGTTTTGATGCATTGAAGGTGTTATAGAAACTTTGAAGGTAGTGACTACCCAAACCTTCATATTATGTCTATTTGTTGTTTGTACTTTTTTTTAAAAATGTTATTAAAGTAGTTTACAGTCAAGATGGTAGGTCTCTCTCTAGATGACATGTAGACCCTACCTTCTTCTTTTGTTGCATCAACTCTTAACTACTACTTGAGTAGTTGTAGTAGAGTAAGCAAATGAAAGTAGTTTTTTTTGGGAGTAATAAGGAGTTGAGCTTGTTCCCTCAACCTTACCTTCTTGAGGAGGGTAATGTTTGGGGCCACATTTTCACCCCTTTACATTTGCTTTTAAGAAGGCTTTTCCAAACTTTATTTACATGAGTCCTAATAGTTCAAAACCATCTATTATAGTACATGAGGTAGAAGAAGTTGAATTTAGTGGAGCAATGCATGAGCAAAAGGAGGAGGAACCACATGATTTCAAAGGAAGACAAGATCCTCAAAATGAAAAGGTTGAAGAATAGGTACAAATTTTTTTTATAAAAGGAACATAGCTAACAATTAATGACATTAGTGAACAGAGAATTAGTTGGATGCATAGAACAAGTGGTGGAGCGCATATATAAGGAAATACAACAAGGTACAACAAAACTATTGCCTAAGGTTTCAATTCTTCAAATGAATGCAGTAGCTCAATATACCACAAGAGCATAGATTGAAATGTAAACAACAATATGAACAATACAAGATGAGCAAATCAAACCACAAATGGCTAACATAATGGCTTGAAGAACATATTTTTTTACTATAACAAGGATTTCAATGTTAAGGGAAGGTAATGTTACTAGGTGAGTGGTAAATATTTTACAAGGTTGAATGTTACTAGGTGAACGATAGAGATTCAACAAGGCATGATGAAGATGGTTGATTAGTTAGTAGGATTAAGACATTTCATGAGTTGATTTTCAAATTACTTTTGGAGGGAAAAAAAACTTAGGATGTAGTTTTCGAATTTGAGGAGGATTGGGAAGATTGTTTTGTTTCACACACAAACTTAGAGAGTTTCTTGAGAATAAAATAGAGACACATTATGTTATTTAGAGTTTTATTGGGTTATCAACCACAAATTTTCATGTTTTTCATTTTGGATTTTTACACTTTATACTATAGATGTTTGATATGTTCAATTATGAATAAAGATAATAGGAAAATATTGATGAGAAAACAATGAGTTTGTTCTAAATTGTTTTAAATGAATCATGAAATCATGATCATAGATTTTGATTATTAAAGATAATATAGAATCTAAAAAATAAGGAAACAATAATTGTAACAAAAAAAAGTGTGAACATAGTTTACATATGAATTAGAATGAATAAAACCATAAATTATGTATGTTGTAAGTACTTTTGAGAGTAAAATTTGTATTGTTTTGTTAGTAGGTAAAGAACAATTATGGGTAGAATTTGTGCCTACCATTTTTAAATTGCTTGTGAGCAAGGTGTGACTATTATTGAAAAGTATGATAGGAGGTTTTTATATCCTATGCTTTTGAAATGTTATCACAATTTGCATCCCTTGACATAATATGAAAATAATTTTATTGATTTAAGTAGTTAATGAGGATTGCAATTTGGATATTTTTGGAATGATAATAAGCACAAATGAAATTGCAAAATAGCTTGTTAACAAAAAAAATGATCTTCAAACAATACCAAGTGAATGTGGAAAACATCAAGTGTCCTTTCCAATAGTGGGAATCATGAGTTTATGTTTCCTATTGTTAATTTTCTTGTTCAAGTCTTAAGCATTGTTGAATCATAATTTGAAATAGAAAATATTTATTTATAGCTTTTGAATACTTACTAATCTCAAGAGGTGCCAATTTACAATCAAAGAATTTGAAGAAAATATTTGTGCAGAAAAATTGACTAGGGTTGGTTTAAAATCCTTTTTTAGCTTAGTATAATTAATAAGTACATAGGTAGATTTGGAAGAGGAATTAGAAAAAATTGAAAGTGTTTTTGAATATGATGAAGTTGTGAAAATATGAAATATTAGAAACAAAATTTTATTGCATTTTCATTAAAATTTCATAAATACCTTCATGTCTTTCAAATTTTTTTAGTAGCACAATTTTTTTGCATTAGATAACTAAGTTGTGAGAATTGCCTTAAATAATTGACTGTTCTTACATTACAAAAATGAACACTTTGAGAACTGGCTTGGTTTTAAAAAAATCAAAAACTTGGTGCCTTTACCAATTCTCTAAATATTCATTTAAGAAAGAAGAACTAAATCAATTCTTGAAATCTTTTTTAAAATTGAAAACCATTGATTCTATAAAAAAAAGTGTGAACAACCCAAAATTGGTGTAGATGCGATAGTTAACAACACCAATGCTTGAAAGCCACTCCTAATACCCTCTAAGCATGATGCCGAAGCCCAAGTATACGCACATTGTAAAAACTCCAAATACCATGTGGTGAATCCACCTGTCCTTAATTGATGATTAGCCTCATTAAAAAAAAGTGAAAACTTAAATGCATAATTCCATTGAAATTCAAGATCAATCTATCTAATAGACTTTTCCATTATTTAATAAAAATTATAGAGCAAATTGCCTAACAAGTGACTTGGTAGGCAGGTTGGTACTAGACATAAAATGTTGCTGATGTGGCAAGGCAAGTGCACAACTTGGGGGGGATCTAACTTGCTTACTTGAAGAAGATAATAATTGAAGAAAACTAGAAAAATTAAGGGGTACTCTCATACAGACCACATGTGACCTAGACCTGTGTCTGGGCTTTTGTTGTGTAAACAAAGCCCAAGTGGAAGCTGGGATTAGGAGATGACCTAATGGATGAAGTATTGTGCGAATTTGGACTGGTGGAAATGGCCAAAAGTGGAGATGGTTGGTAATCATGAAAATTAGAGGGAGCCACTATCCCTCTACTTCTTCTTTTTTTGTTTTTGTGTTGTTTTGTTATTTGCAGGTTATGAGTTCTAGTGTACGTTCTTCATGGTTTGGACAATGCTTGATGTTGATCAATTTGGTGTTTTGCAGTGTGTTTGGATGTTGTGTACCATGAAGGGTTTTCAGGAGCGGTATAAGGGAGGAGCTTCAGATATGAAGAAGCTAAGTTTTTTTGATTGACACTTCATTTTGGGTGCAAGGATTGGGATGCTAAGTTTCATTGTCTTTGTTTGAGTTGTAGAACTTTCAGAATTTGCTTACCAATTGGTCCATTGGAATGAATGCCTGATGGTTAGTACAAGCCTTTGGTAGAAGGGCTTTGTATCTTCGCTGCACCATAGCTATTTCAAAAGGCAAATATGTTAGATGCATAGTTTAGGGATTGATTAAGGAAGATGATGAAGATCTAAAGAGGTTTCAAAAGTGGTCTTAATGGCAATTCAATGTGTTGTGGGGAGTGATGTCAGGTTCTTGAGGATGCAATGGGTTTTATGTTGATGGGAAGGAGTACCCACATCTATGGGAGGCTTTGAAGAGAATTGATTTTTGCTTAGTCAGTGGGGTGTTTGGGTTCTCAATTTCTCTTTGTACAACTTCCTAATCCATAGGAAGAAGGGTAGATTTCATGTTATGTTCTTATGAGGGGGTCAAAAAATCCAATAAAACCCGATGGCCGGAACTATCACATAGAAGACAAAAGGGAAGGCCAAAGAAAGGCCAAAAGAAGCACAGCCAGCAAGTGGGTGTATGAATTGCCATAATAAAATCAGTGGGCTCAAGAGAGAAGCCAGAGAGACCTAATTCCTTTAAGTTCATAGATTAATATTGTTAGTTTTACAGATGCAAACAAATTGTTGGAGACAAATGAATTTGAGTGTTGTTCTGTGGATCTACTTACTAGAAAGCCTCACAATAATTTACCTGTCCATGATTTCACTTCAGTAGGTGCTGCATTTCGTTGCCCTCTCTTTTAGGTGACACCCATGGTGTTGTACCAGTTCTGAGAGTATTACAACTACTTAAACTACAAACCTTCTTCCTTCTTTTCCACTGATTATAGAAATCCACTACACCAAAGAGTGTTTCGAACTACTATGGCAAACACAATGCAGACAAGATAGAAATCTTTGTATCGTAATAAGTTAGGCAGTGACTCAAATATTGGATAATACACATGAATGAGATAAGCCATATAATTGCAAATTCCTAACAATAGTAATATCCAACCATTGATTCACTATAGATTGGCTTTAAAGTAGTTCTCTTATTCAGGTTTTTGAATGGGAGAAAAAGCAACCAAACAAAACAAATCCCTACAAAATGAAACTTGCAGGTTAAAAGGTGGAAAGTTAGCACACAGAACAAATGGCTTATATTGCAACATGAAGCAGCACAAAGCCCAGGGAAACCTCAGTGAGGCTGCTCATGATGGGTAATATACTGAGAATCCCCAGGATGATATCACCCCAGGGCTGGTGCTGGACTGCCCCTAGCTCCACCATGGCCTGCCATGTGCCCTGTGACACACTCTGGCCTGTCAGCTTGCTCTATTGCCTTAATCCCCTCAATGCTTTACTGTCCCTCTGCAAGCTCATCTTGCTCTCAGTCTTTGCTTGTGACTTGGTGCTGCTCTGACTTGCTGCTGCAGGTGCCACAGTTGGGTTGGCTGAATGCTGATCTTCCAATTTCCATACCAAACCTGTTGATTTTAGGATGTCAATTTGGCAAAAACTCCAATTTCATGCTTAGCTTAAGAAATTCACATCTTGAGAGGTGGATGTCTTCCAAATCAAAATTATCACAACTGCATATTAACAGCCACCGAACAAAGAAGAAATGACTTCCAATCACTTGCACAGTCCCTTGAGAGCTCAAGATTCTTCAAGGAACAGAAAGGAGCAAAGAGAACATGAGGCCAGACATCCCCATGCAAACCATGTACTATGAAAATTGACAAAAGGATTTACATCCAATGATTGTGAATCAGTGATAACAGATTACTATGGTGTATATAGAAACCAGACATGGCACATGAAGGTCAACACAGACTGTCAGTAACTGAGCTTTGGGCCTCCGCTTGTGCAACAATAAGTTGTGGTTAAATGATTAGGCAGTCACCAGCATTTCACTTCAAAAGAGGCACATCCTTCTCCTCTTCTGCAATAACTTTCTCTTCATCCTCCACAGCCTCTCGAATTGCTTTCCGAAGACCAATCACAATGAAGAGATTGGTTAGTGTCAACAAGGATTCTGCCCCGCCATGTAGCCAATCCACATTTGACAGTGATGTTCCGTAGTGCACCTTTGCTGTAGCATGCCAAACCATCCCACAGCTCTGAGTTCAATCTTTTGCACAAATCCTGTTTCTCACATTGTTTCTCACATTTTCCCCACCGAGAAAGCTTTTTGCATCTGAAACTTCAACAAACATTTCAAACACATTTTTGCATGAGTAAATAAGTCAAGCATTTGTTTCACAAGAGCAAGTCCTTGGGAGAGGGTGAGTGAAAACTATTAACTCACCATAAATGCCTGCAGGAACTGCTCAACATGGACAAGAAAAATCCCAATCAGCCCACAGCAAAGATATTGTTCACATCCTAAGAGAGCTTCAGTTTTGAGGATAAGGAAAAAAGGACCAAGAGCAGAGTCTAGTTTCCCATCCTCTTGGAACCTTCCATGCCAACCCACTCAGCACCTGCACATTAACACAAACTCAAAGTAGACACAGTCGGCCACAGGTGACCAACTGAACTGGGATTACATTTGAGTTATTTTGTGCATACAATTACATGAGGACAGTAAGAGAGTCACCATGGAAGGGAGACTATGAGGGGATTGCAGACGATAGATGCATGGTATTCATTCTTCACAAGCTGCTCATCTAGAAGCTGTGGAGACAACTTTTGATCCCACTGTTGCCAATCAGATGCTCTAAAAGAAGAATGGATGCAAATGTTACAATTCTTGAACTGCCATTCACAGTCTTCACTATTGAAATTTGCAGATATTGGTGTTGCCAAGTATGACAAAGCAAATCAAATTACCTGTATAAACCCCCCTCAATCTTAACCCTATTGGGAGGTTCGACAGTGATTATTAGTAAGGATATCTTACTGAAGGGAAAAAAACTTCAAATCACATGCTCAGCTGCTCTGAGACTCTGAGAGCAAGATGACACTAACCTTCAAACACGGCTTGCATTATCGACTATGTATTCTTTTGAAGGAAAGAACTTATCGTTACAGTAAGAATTTGCAAGCGGATAGGGTTTATAACCACTACCAGGAAGGGCTTAGGATCAAGTGTATGAAGTGTATAGGGGATTTTGTACGAAACAGCGATTCTTGTCTGCGAATTTCGTAATCCCAGTGCAACGCTCTGCAAAGAAAATAAAATTGCTGGTTCGGTTCAAAAGAAGGCCATTGCTTCGATATAAATAAAGCACGTCAATGCCAACGGCCGTTGCCGCTGTAAAGAGATCTATTGTCTATGAGAAAGCAGACCCAAAGATGGTTGAAGAGGGACTTCGGCTAGAATTACTTGTAGCGCCAACAAAGGCGAGCAAGAAGTAGAAGCCGAAGAGCGTGAGCTTCGGCGATGTCTTAGACTTGGTGATGTGGTAAAGAAATCCAAGGTAGGGAAGCAAAGAGGATGCGAACAACGACGATGCTATTCCCTGCGAGTCGGAATTCGGGTTCCAAGGATCGACAGGCAGAAGAAACGCAATAACGGAAGTACTTTGCAACTTCACTCCTCTCTTCCTCGTAATCCTGCTTCCATGCAGCAGACGCTTGCAGCGCACAAAACTAGTCCAAGGAGAGCCGAGGAAGGAGCCAACATGACTGCTGCAAGACTGCGGAACGGAGATGGATGCAGTTGAAAGAATGTGAGGAAATTGGCACTGGCACATTAGAGCGGCCATAGTTCCACGATCTCCGCTGCTGTTGTGATCCTCCTGGGAGAAAAAATCGCAGGGAAAATCCTACAGGAACGTGCAATTCAGCAACAATCTTCAACAAACGACCAAACCCTAAATCCTTAATGCCAAGGTTATCCCCTTATGGAGCTCATCCACGACCAAACCCTAAATTCCAAAGTAGGTGTGATATGAAAACCTGCCAAGCGTCAATAAAGCAAAGAACCCCAAAAATGGGGAGAAAAAGGTACAGGATGATGAACGACCCAAGTCTTGGCATAAAGAAGAAACCCCAACAAAAGGCAGATCGCAAGGGCAACATGAACAAATCAAGCACTCAAACCCACTTGCAAGCCCATATCAAATATCAAATAAGGAGAGGAGAGGAACACATGCAAGGACACTTAACTTAGAAGAACCCTCACCTATAGTAATAGCATGCCTTGAAATAGAGGCCACTTACACTTGTTGTAAAACCATTGACACCTTCTGCCTTTAAAATGAATATAAAACCAAAAGGGGAGGCTTCCAAAGCCCTTCGCGCTCCATGCCATGTTGGAACATCAATGAAGAAAATTGTCGACCTTTCAATGTAAACACCGAAAGACCTCTATGGCTAGAGGAAAAAAATGGTTTGTTGGGTATTGATCATGATAAAGGCCATTATTAACATGAACAACAATTGTAATGACAACCCCACGAGATACAATTGTTTGTGAAACCAAATCTATTCAAGTGGGGTCAACGATGATGATGTCAACCGACATCTAGACACCATCCATTAAAATTGCAATTTTTGTTGACCCACCAATGCAAGGACTAAAAAGTAGGCAACGAAAAACCGTGGGTTTGCTCACTAAAATGTGAAATCATGCATCCTTTTCAACAAATGTAAAAACATCTCACATAACATTATGGGAAATCATCCTCTCCTCACCATGGGCACAACAAAGAAAGTGGATCCCCATGGGGTCCAAAGGTTGACTATAAATGCAATGTGACAAACCAAATGCTAAAAGGTGTGGGAGGCCCAACCAATTTGTAATGCAATGGAAAAAACCTTTGAAGTTAATTGAAAAAAAATGATCATTAAGTGAGTACACAACCACATCCCTGCACATGGCCCCCCACAAGATCTTAGGCTCACTTGATGCAAAATGATGTTAGAAAAAAATGGTCATACAAATCTTTTAAAACATTCTTATGAAGTTGATTTGCTCCTCTCTTTGTTAATTGTTCAAAAGAGGAGACACACACCATTGTCACTGGGGGAAATAAGTTGTGCCAACTTCAAACAAGCTTAGAAGATAGTGAACTTGAGTTATTTGCTCCTATTTCTTTCAATAAGAATGGGTGAAAATCCAATAGGAACCTAGAGGCAATGATAAGGGCAACAAGAGCCAAAGTCCTTAGATAGGCCCCTACAGTAACACCTTTTGCAAAAATGAAGCCTAACCTTCCACTAAAAATGGGGAGACAAACTTTTCGATAGACTAGAAGAGCCTAAGGACATTTATAAAAACCTAGGCCCAAAAGCCTTAAAAAAATTCCCAACAAAGCCGAATTGAAAATGAAAAGTTAACCTTAAAAATGCAAAAGAAAGGGAAAACAAGTAGATAGGAAAACCTTTAAGTGGAGCATCTAGAGATGATCCCAAATGCTATTTGGACATCCCTTAACCTTAGGAGCACATTAACATGATGAACATATTTATCCAAAGCTTATTGCATAAAGGAAAAGGAAAAAAAACCAAAACCAAATGGGACCCCTTGATCCTAATGTCATCGATAAGGTAACAAAGACTAGCTAGGAAGGCGAACCAAAAAGGTAAGCTAGAAGGGGCCTGAATCGAACAATTGTGAGATTGAATAGTCAACCTCACAAAAGCCAATTGGGAAACAAAATGATCGAAAACAAGGGGAATAACATAGGCAAGGTTGAGGATATGGGTGTTATCAACTAAAGAAGGGAAAAGACAAGAAGGAAAAAAAGTTTGAAGAACATTACAAAACACAAAAAATGAACAAGTGCATAAAAAGGCCCATTAAGGGGGTGATTTTGAAGTGTGCCCATAAAAGAAAAAATGGTAGATAAATATCTCCAGGGGGAGTGATGATTAAATAACAAAGGAAATTAAAAGGCATAAAAGGAACGAACAAAGTGGAAAAACTAAGATAATTAACCCCATGTTGTTCGAATTTCCTAGAAGATGGCCTTATATGACTCGATAATGTTGAAGGTGTTTGCTAGATCCACTTGAAGCACCACCTAATTGGGGTGGACATCTGAAATAACTCAAATACTCACTACTAGAATTCATGGTTTATCAAACCATACAACTTGACTAAATAATCCTTTTTGACCCTTAAACATATCCATTTTGATTGGAATCTAATGTTAAATGATAGGTGTAATTTTTTATTAAGCAATTTGATCAACATGACCTATTCGACTAGGTGTCAAATTGAAAATTTAGTCAAAATGTATTTAAAAATGAATAACCCAATCAAAATGACATTGATTTAGTTAAAAATGACAACGGGTATTTGTATTACTTAGGTACCTTATAGGTTTCATTGGTCAAAATGGCACTTGGCTTGGGTAAAACAAAAAAACAAAAACAAAAAAAAACTAGGTGCCTTAAGTCTTGTTTAATTGGCATATACTAAAACATATCATTTTAAATATATTTTTTGATATTATTCAAATTAAAATCTGGAATCTTGAACTTTTTACAATTAATTATTAGTTAATATTTTAAAATTTTCATTTGTAAGTTATTTATTATAACCTTTAATATGTCAATTAGTAACAATATGACATATTACATTATTATGCAAACCAAAGTTTATTTAATCAATTTGTTGTTTACATTTTTTATTTGGAAAAATGTAATAAATATCATTTTTCAAAATCTTCAATTGATGTAATGTTAAGATTTTTTAAAATTAGTATTGATGATTTTAATTTATTATAATTATCATCGTTATTTATTTATTGACACTTTTTGAAAGTATAGTTACAATAAATTTTTAATGTATTTAATTACATAATTTTACAAAGTTTATTTCATTATGTTAATTTTTTGAAATTATTTTATAATACATTATAATAATGATTTGTAGTTATTAAATCAAATTTTTTCTGAAAATTAATTAATTATTCTTTGATTTTTTTTGTATTTTCGAAAATTATTTAATCACAGAAATTTACTTTAATTATTTGAATATTTTTTGACATAATCTAATCACCATAATGTTTTGTAATTCAATTACAGTAAATTTATGTAATTATTTAGTTATACTAGTTTTTAAAAACTATGTACTTATAATTATTTTAATCATTATTTGACTACCCTAATATTTTTAAATTAGTGAATTACACCAATTAAAAAAAATCTAATTACATTAATTTTTTAAAATTATTTTGTTACCTAAGTAAGGTAAAATAATGAAATTATTTAGTTATAATATTGGCTTAACATTAATTAAATATAAGAATTTTGTGAAAAAAATATTTTGTTTAATTACATGAATATGTGCCAATTTGTTGAGTAAAAATAATGATAATTAGCTAACTAATGATTTTAGTTTTGGCCAAGATATTTTAAATCAATGGTATTTGAGTTGAACACGTGAGGTTTATGAGCAAACTAGAAATGAGTAGGTTGTGGATATGTATGTGACACCATTTGAAGTGGATTATGGTTCATGGCCACAAATGCTTAAATGGTGATATTGGTTGTATACGCACATAAATTTGTTAATCATTATTATAACTAGTGTGAACCTAGTGCATAATGCAACCCCCTTGGTGGACAAAACCCATAAAAAAAAAACAAAGGTCCGGGCAGTTTAACTGACACAGAATACAAAACCCATCAAAAAAAAAAAAAGGTCCGTGCTAGCCCGGGCAGTGCCCAGAAACTGCCCGGACAAACGGACGGACAGACAGACAGACAAACATACATGTAACTTTAATATATAAGATAATGATTAATTATTGTTGGTAGAATCCATCCACTTGTCCAAAACCACTTGGTAGACCACCCTAGTGATATATATATATTGACACATTCCACCATAATGCCATAGCTAAAATGGTTAGTGGTTGGAACCACGTGATCTCTTAGGTTTGAATTGACATTTGGCACTAAACATAAACTTGACTTCTAGCCTTGGATCTTGGACTTTGACATTATCAATTGTGTTAAGGTTCTTTACCTTCTCTATGATCATGACCACACATGTCGACAATGGAGTGCCCAAATCAATTGCGTAGCACCTTGGCATGGATTTGAATCTTGACATTGTTGATAGTGTTATTGTATCTATGATAAGGCTTGACAACTACTTATAAAAATGGTCAATATTAGTCAATTTGAATCTTGGTCTTGACATTATCGATGGTATGTATCAGAATTGGTCTTTATATTGCAAGGGGTCAATGTTCAACATGGCACATTTGCCCTCTTGAAGTGGGCATGTTAAAGCAATGTGAGTTATTTGTGGACTATGTTATTATTCATACATGAATGCAGCTTGAGTTTGCCATTAGATGCACACATATCAAGCTATGGGCCATATGGATTTTTCATGTTTGTAGAGGGCCAAATTGAATTAAATAATATATAGTTTCCAAAGAATGCAATTCTTGTTGAAATTTGATATGTTGCCGGGTGTTGTGTAGGCTAGAATAATGAACATGAAGACAACTAAATGAAATTCTTTCATAGGAATGATTAGCCATTTAACATGTGCATTATATATGGTATTTTATATATTGCCCATTTCATTAACGAGGGATGTGATCCTAGCCATTATGCACTCCACTCATTTTCTAATGGATTGGAACAATTCCACTGTAATAACATTATAATGATATTTTGCCCAATTTAGTGGAATTGGCCAATGAACGAACTTGGGTGGATCAGAATTTCTAATGGAATCCCAAACCAAGGATGGAATTAATTGAACTTTGGACAAGATGCTTACAATGGTTGACTAAGTAATTAAAGGAAATTGTAAGGGTTAGATCAATGCATGAGAATATTGTGGTTCTTCTAACAAAATAAGTGTTCTTTTTTACCATGGTAATATTTTAGTAGAAATGTTACCATGAACTATTATAATCTTGTGCAAATTAATGCAAACGAGCAAAAATCTATGATATGTACATTTGTGGTTTCCCAATAATAGTTCCATCCATCTGCATTGGATTTTGTGTAGTTGGATTTTGTGCATTATGGCATTTGTCAATTCAATTTTGTGTAGTACAATTTTGTGTGGTTGGATTTTATGAATTGCAATTGTTTGATATGGGATTTTGTGCAATGTGCAGGATATGTGTTTCTTTGTGTTCAATTATGGGGTATGACATAATTGACAACATTGAGGCAATCATCTTGACTAAGTTTTACAAGGCAGGAAAATGGACTAGAATAAGCTTTTTGGAACCTAATTTGCAACCAACTTCAACTTAACTTTGCAAACCCAAGTTATGTTATTTAAGGAGGTGAAGCGAGTTGGGGGTTAACACTATTGACATTTCAGGGAATATAGTGTGAAATTTTTGTTATGGTGACATGACCTAGAAGATAGTGGAGACAACACATTAAAAAATGAATATGACACTTTTTCCATGGCTGAATATGTTGTCATGAGGGTTGATGAAGGGACAATGGGCATTATTGGAAATATTTTATTTCAAAATTATTCATGTGTAAGGTTGTGGGCCTCCTTCATTGTATTTTCAAAAGTGAACATTTGTAGTATGTATTCTTTGCATATGGAATTAATTCCTTGTGGTTTAATGTGTGTTACAATTTGGTCTAGTGGCATAGTTTATCTTCTAGATCTATTGCAACACATATAACTTCTTGCACCAATCACTTGGTTATGAACTTGGGAACCTTGGCTCATGAATTTTGGAAGCATGGTGAACTTCCATTTGAGCATAATGAACACAAATTCCTTATGTTTGAATGGAAGCCACACCATGCTTCCATTCAAACATGAGGCGTTAACTCGATACATCACATGTAAGTTTTGGTCAATACTATTATGGATTGGAAGTCTGGGGCACTTGATGTTTTTTTGGTCATGAATATGTATATTCATTTTTGTCTAGTATAATTCATGTTGGGCAATGGTTGCATTTCTTGGTATTATGTGAACTATAACAATATTGTTGGGCTTAATGTTGAATATGAAATGCTTGATGATCTTGTGTCACCACTAATCTGAAGGAGTAATGTGTAAATTGATGTAGGGCTTTTAATGTAGTAGATTTCATTTCTATTTGGTCCATGTGTTGCGATCAACATTGAAATACACTTGGAGATATCTTGTGTTATTTTTTGGGATCAAAATTGTTGTTGATGGTGCTTAATAATAAGATCACTAACACGAAGAAACATCCACAACAATCTTTCATCTAATGGCACTTGTTTTTACTTGCCAACAAAGTTTGCAATTGTGATTATCTTTGTGAAAAATCTTCACATATAGGTGTGAGATGAATGTCTACTTCCATGTAAAACATGGGGATTCATAGGGTTGGTAAATATAAACCCTCCAATATATTGTTGTGATCTATTATTTATATATGTTGAATTAATTTGGTAGGTTAGTTGATTTGTTTGGATAATCTAGACTAAAGAAATTAAATATCATCCTTTTTGTCAACATGAGAGTGCTAAGAATTATTAGACTAAAGAACAATTCAAGAGGAATATCTTTATTGGGAGACCTTTTGGGTGTATATGTGTTGGTAAATATGAAAACGCCCCAAGCCATTATTGCCTCTTCCACATTCAATAATAGTGAAGGTAGATTGTCACTTCAGTGAGGGTAGTGTATGGATTGCCTTGCTATGTAAATGATCACATTTGAGTGAAAAACAACAAAATGACATTTGCCAAAATGAGCAATCTTGCTCCTAGAGATTAATGAACACGTGTTTGTGCTAATATTGTAAGAACACCAAGTAAACTACACCTAGTTATCCAAGGTTAATTAGTATGTGAAATTGGACATAATGCATGCACACTCCATATTTGACCTTGCACACATATGCCACACATGCACTTGGGATGGGTGGGTTGTGTCTTAGTTCCATCTGTTGGCATGTTGCATGTTAGTGGTGTATATACAAGGAATATAAATAAGTTTAATTTTTAAAAATTCACCTAAAAATTGCATGCAATCAATGTTAACACATTCACTCACCTTCCACTTAGGTATTCATGAAGGGGGCATTGCATCATACAATAGTTAAGAAGCTAGCATTGTCACAATTGCCTTCCACTTGCGTCAATGTATGGTGGAATGGCATGAATCCCATTCCACTTAGGTAGTAAAAAGGTGGCATTGTCATGTTCCTTTCCACTACAACCATTATATAATGGAATGGCATGAATCCCATTCCATTTAGGTAGTAAAAAAGGTGGCATTGTCATGCTCCCTTTCACTATATCGAGGTAAGGTGGAATGGCATGAGTCCCATTCCATTGAAATTGAATTTGAGTGGAGTGTGTAGTGGCGTAGGACCTAGTTTTCTAGTAGCGCCAAGAAAATGAATTTTCCCACCATAATGACCATGAGAAGGAACCATCAACATAAATTCCTTTCATTTCCAAATAATTAACCTCTTTAATGTAGTTTGATAGTTTAGACTTCACCAATTTGGAAAAAATTCTTAAAGGAAAGTCTTCAAGGGGTGTGGATTTAAGTTAGTAAAGTCCAAAAGTTTCAATGGCATCTATGACCAAAAGGTTATGAATACTTGATTTTTCGAGATGGTGGATTATATCCATGTCATGAGAGTTGATCAAAATTTCATGGTGGAGAAAGATGAACTAAGAAAGTGGAAAACCATGGCTATTCTCGGGAGTTCTTGAAGAACAACATTGAGTTGAAGTTCATCCCAAAAAATTCTGATTACATTTCAATGTGCAAATTTCACAGCCTTGAAAATGGGCCAAATGATAATTTGCAACAATATTTAGAAATGTATACTAAGCTCATGTTGGAGATCAATTACATACATGTACTTAATTGAGTGTGCCACTTTGTGATGGGATTTCTGACTTGGGCCGAATGGAAATTGGAAGAAAATTAGTTCCATTGTCAAAAGCCATCACAAAAATGAAAGGGTTTTCGATGTGGGGCATGGTGAATAGTCTAGCCCCAAGAAGGGAGACAAGTTCCTTAACAAAAAGGCATGTTGTGAAAAGGAATGAAACTATGGGCATGAAACTTTGAAAAGGGAAAGGCCTAAACATTTCTTGGTTATAGCCAAGGAAAAGGGAATTTCTTTCAAAAAAGAGGCTCACTAGACAAGGGGCCAATCCCAAAGGAGAATTTATTGAAAATTTGAAAAGGCCATGTTTCAATGTATTGAAATGGGTCATGATTCAAAAAATTGCCCCAAATTAAAATAAGGAAATTTAAATTCTAAGGTTATTTTCCTATTCATCAACTTGGCATGAAGTGAAAGCAATCATTTCATTTTCCTAAATGGTAAGATCACTAAGCATAATTTTTTTATTTGTTGGACACAAGAGTTTCACACTCCTTTTTTATTCAAGAAAAAGCTGAGTGGATCGAGCTAAATCAACTATTAAAGCTCAAGTCACCCATCAATGTGCATTTTGTGTGATAATTTTTAATTCATTATTTAGTGTGTTGGAAAAAAAATGTAATGTAATGCATCATGTCAGTATGCATAATTAGTTTAAGCATCAAATTATGTTATCATTGTACATCCCATGATACATATGTAATTGTCTTGGGGCAATTTTTGCTCAAATAAGGAATTGTCACATGTATTAACGTAAGCAAATGCAAGACAAAATTTCAAAATTCCATGGACAAAAAACTACCAATTTTCAACATTATAATTAGGGTAAAATAAATGTTAATGTATAAAAAACACAAATACACTACTAACATGAGTTTAAAAAATCCATTGAGAACTACTAAACAATGTTACATCATTTTTTCAAATATGACAAATATATGGTTGCATATGAAAAATTGACGCTTAGTATACATTTACTACCTTTAAAAAAATTCTAGCCAATTAATATTTGGCATTTTGTTTTGGGTCCATTGAATATTTTTTAAAGCTTTCAATAGGGGTTATATTGCAAATTAAGGTGTGTGATCACATTTTTCAAATTGAAGCAAAACATGTTTTTTTTTTTGGATTTTTCACAAGTTCATTCATTTTTGCATTTAGGCATTTTGAAATAAGTTTCTTAAACTATTATGAACCTCCCACATGTCATTGCACATTGGAATTCTAAGTTGTTTGTTGATTGTCACATTGAACATAAGGGATGGGGCAATGTTATTTTTTAAACAAAAAATATGTTGTTGGCAAGGTTGCTTTGGTATTTATTTGTTACAAAGTTGACTTGATAGACATACATAAGAATGTACATGAACTTTTGGTTTAAAATTAGTTTCAAGGTATAGACGACATTATTCCTAATATTAAAATCTTGATTCTTACACAAACCTCCATATTAAATATTGTAATACTAGCCCTAGATTATGTTATATTGCTACCCATTATTTTATAGTATCAAAATTTCAATAGACAATGCATAATGTCATTTTTTTTTGTCATGACTACTTTTGGTAGTAATAAAAATCATGGATTTATAATCCATCCCTTTCTATAGTTAAACATAATTTACATTACATCAAAACCTAACTTTCATGACTAATGCCATCACAATGACTATAATGTTAAAAACTTAGTTATGCTTATGACCATATGATTAGGACAACATGCCAACTTTATGACTACATGTCTACATACATGATTATGTAGTGATAATTACACGGTTGTGTAATCATAAAGACCATGTGAGCTTCATGAAAACCATGTTTTGACCAATAAGAAAAATAAATGGACATCTATTTAATTAAAATTAACCATGAGGACCCAATGGTAAATTTTTAAATAAATTATTTTAAAAACCCCAAATCCATTTAATTAAATCCAACATCAACATAATTAAAAATTGGTCAAAACCCAAACCATGTTGAGGTATATGTTGTAAATAGGTAGGTATAAGTGATACGTAGGTAAATAAGTAATAATACTTAATTTATAGGATGTAGATAGTTTGGGGGTTGGTATTTAGTAGGGAGGTAGATAGGTAAACTAGGTGTATCAAAATATTGACCATCTACTTATTTACCTATTACTTACTTGCTTAAATAAGTAATGTAAAAAACTGTGAAATAAACATGTGTCCATAATAATATCTTGATTTTTTTATTCATTCATAAAGGTGTAGTGCATTGGTTAAGGACTTGGTTATTCTTTTGGTTATTTTCCACTTGTGATAGGTTAAGTAGTTAGGTTAGTATTTTATTTTGATAGACAAGTAGCTAGGTAGGCTTGATAATTAACTAGGTATTTTTGAAAATTAACATACACCATATATTTTCATTTTCCATGATCATAGTTGTAGGAATTATAACATAAACAATTAATGCCACCCCAATGATGAATGAGAGTAAGTGACGAGTGTGAATTGGTTACATAATTATTTAATTATTGAGGAATATATGATTACATAATTTGTAATCATAAAAATCAACTTTTGGTGTGTAGTGCTATCACATCATCTTAATAAACAAACCAATTGGTTTTTAAGTAGCCACCTTCAAGAAGTCATTGCTTTGATATAACATGTGAAATCAAAGGGCATTTTTTAAAAAATTATGAAATAATGGCATATTTTGAGTATGCTTAAAGTATATCTAAGAATATATTAGGTATATTTTTAAGTCTATTTTCATAATGAATTATATGCACCTTGTTTACATTTAAGTAAATAAACAATTTTACATTTTTTCAGTAAGTTACGTCTTTTAATATTATTTTCCATGCCATTTGGAATAAAATGGAAATGAACTTTTTAGGGTAGTTGCCTAAATGGGCAAATGTGACTTTTATTAATGTGTTTGCACCCATGGAGACAATGAAAGTAATCATTAACAACCACATGACTTTTTCTTCTTTTGTACACTTTGAAGGTTCATAACATTTGGCATGATGTATCCCTAAGGAAGTCTCATTTTGTATATTGTATGAAAAATGTGAGGTAAAGGGGTATTTTTTGGTACGTTGTGAAATAATAAATATCTAAAAAATCCATTAAACCTAAAAATATTTTCAGAATAAAATTTGTACACCCTATTTACACTTAAGTAAATTATGAAATTTACATTTAAAAAATGAGTTGCATTTCACATGTTTTTGCATGCTTGGGAAAAATGGAAGTAATTTCCCTTGTTGTGTACCATATTTTTCATTAATAGTATTGCATCACATAATATACAACCTAAGTTTCAATGAAATGTATAAATCTACTTTTTAGATGCCATAGACTATGCTTAGGTGTGAGATAATTGTCATTAATTATAAAGAATACTCAAAGCCAAACCTGATTTGCCTTATATTTGTGCAACCAATAGGGCATTAATTTATACTAGTGGTGTTTTCAATGTCATAATCCTTCAATGTCTTAACATTTTGCAATGTAGGATATCATTGTTTCAAATTTTGGGTCAATGCAAGTTACAATGGACCAATTTTGGGCCAAAGTCCATATCATAGTGTAATTTATTATTATTTTTGACTATGTTCAATGACATGATGTAGGTATTTTTTGCATGCTTTTGATTTGTTCTTTTGTCCATAAAAATTGAAGAAAATTATAGGTTTTGATTTTACGTGTGCAAAATTATAGAATAAAATATTCATTTTTCAATGTGTTATGGACTTTTTGAGAAATCCATGTTTTTAACCATAGAAAAAAGTTCATAAATATTTTTTTATGATTGACATGATGCGAATATCTTTAGACTTTTTATTGACCCATTGCCTTACTAAAACCAAGGCTTAATATGCACAATACAATCATTGGATCATTTTGAAGTTCAATGTATTGAAAATTGTTGTCGAGATTATAATCCATTAATATTTCAACTTTAAAAGTCCATAGTTCTTACCATTATACAAATTGTGCATAATAAATATTTTGAGCCCATGTACATATTAAGCTAATAATTATTGCTTTGTTAGGATAAGGAGTTGATGAAAGCCCAAAATGCAACAACTTACTTTAGTTGCAATGCACACCCTATTTACTTTGATTTTGGAACCCAATTTTATTTATTTTTTGTATATATTTTTTCATGGAAATAAACCAAATGGTTAATGTTTGTAATGACTATATGGGTGCTAGACGTGATCTTCATCCTTTGAAATGTGATTTAGTATTGAACTTTTTGTTGTTGTGTTTTTAAAATTAAATTTGAACATTTCATTTATGATTTTTGAAAATCATGCACAATCATAATCTTCAACTAAATTTTTAAATTCATATAAATATAGCCAAAATTCAGTGCGAATAGAAAAATGTAAGTCAAGTTTTGGGGTGTTTTAAATATGTGGATATTGAAATTTTAAATAATAATCAACTGGGGAGAATATAAAATTCCATTAAATGATAATCCCAAAAAATATTGTTTTCCATGCACATAAAATTAACACATAGGGTCCATTCAAGGTTGGGGTTTCAAAAAAGGAAAAAAGGACTCTAGGACTTTTGTAAACTACTTTTTGCAAATAACATTTATTTGAAACAAATTCAAGTGAAAAAAATTGAATTGTCCAATTTAAGATAATTCATGTGATAATGATTATTTTTCACATGCATACATAATTATGTATCAATATTTTGGTTTATAACTATAAACACAAAAAATCCCAAAATGAATTTCAATGGACAACCAAACATGTTTGTTGCCAAATTTATTTCTTGCACATGTGACCTACACCTAAAGCTATACACTTTGAACATGCGTTGAACATAATGTTTTTGCCAAATGGTTAAAAAAATGAGTCCTTTGCCTTGTAGCCCTTTCTTTCAAAATTTCAAGACTTTGAAGTTTTTGTATGATTTGATTTTTCATCAAGTTCACCCATTGAACATGTGCTTTCATAGAAGGGGACACATTTTTGTTGTACAAAAAGTTTGAAATCAATTGTATGATTTTATGCATTCCTTTTGATTACTTAAAAAAAAAGTGTAGTTGGGACATTTGATATAGTTAATTTAAAGGGGGTTTAAAGGATTCAAAATGACATTACATAGTATCAAAAAAAATTATGAAATATTTTTTAATTTAACAAGACATCATTTTATCTATTGACATACAACAATCCACTAAAACTATAATAATGTAAGATAAACAAAAATTCAAAGTTGTCCTTTATAGTCTTTAAAAAAAAGTCACTCCTTTTTGGTACCCTAGTTGTGTATGGATCCCATAGTCTCCCCCCCAAGGGTAAATTGTTATTTTTAAAAACCTTTGAATGACTTGGAATGCATTAAAAATTACCTAATCATGAACAACAATTATCCACACCTTTACATAATAATATAGTGTGAATTTTTGGGCCATAAGTATCTTTGGTCATTGTAAAAATCACAATATTTTAATCCATCCCTTTCTATAAGCAATCCAAATCTACCTCATCATCTTGGAAAACAAACTCATTTTGTTTTAACTAATCCCCTTAAGTTGTTAATGTGGTTCCTTTAGTCCTATTTGCACCTTGTTATATAATTAGGTAGTGATATAATAATGTGTTAAAATGTTAAATTGGACAAGTGTTGGATAATGATACAATTATGAGTGATGACCCAATATAGGGTTTTTGGGTGTGACAACATTGCATTTGACAAAAAAAAAAAAAAAAACTTTGCATGACTTTTGATATACGTTGATACATACAAGTAGCACAGAATGAAACACAAATATGTTGCATGGGCTAAGGAGGGACATTCTCATGAAAACTTTCTTGACCTTTAATCTTATTTTAGTTGAAGTTAATGCACTATTAATGAGCTTGATGGAGGATTCAAGGTGTGCTTCGATTTTTCACATCAAAGCAATTGCAAGAAACACAACTCCATGTTTCCTTAACCCAAAACAAATAATTATTATTATAAACATTGCAATCTGAAAGTAATTCAAATCATATCCCAACTTTGATGGTTTTAGGTTTCCTTGGCCATATATTTCCTCATGAAATTGGTTTTGGAGGGTTGCCAAATATAAGTAAACTTATGATTTACCATGTTTAAAAGACTAATACCAAAATTCGGAAATATGGACATGAGATCCCCACTTTAACTTTTTCTCCTCTAAAATTGATATATTACATATTTAAATTTAAATTTGCGGGGATTAAACATGAATTATTTTAATTATGTATATTTGTGAAATCAAATTCATTCATTTTAGGTCCCTCTTTTGTGGACTATGTGAAGGTTAGAATAGAAATAATATGAACAAAGAGACTCTATAAAATACACACACATATATGTTTGAACTATTTATTTGAATTAATCAAGAGCAAACAAAATTGCGTTGAAGAGGGGTCCCATGAGGGAACTATAAAGGTTGAAAATGAAAAGCAATTGTGAACCAAGTATCAAATTTAGTTTTCTTTCTCAAAACTAGGTGGATGACACATAAGATAACACACATTGTAATTGTGAAAAACAAGAATGCAAGTAAGAATGAGTTCACATTAAGAGTCACAAAAGATTCTTGATCCTTAGGTATAGTAACCATACACGGAAAAAAAGTTCAAAAAGAGAAAATAAAAGTCAAAGATGGTGCATCTTCACCTTTTACCAAAGAGTTTCCCTACAATATAGCCCACTGAATCACATGCTTGTGAAATCAAGTAAATGCCTATCTCTGGAGTGATTCCTTTCTTTCTTTCCCTTGTTTCTATTTCTCCTCCATTATCTCTTTCTTGAGTCTCACCCTCTCTCTCTCTTGCATCTTTTATGTCCATTGTTGCTTTCTCTCCCTCAGCTTTCTTTCCCTTTGTTGTCTTCTTCTTACTTTGTCATCTCTTTTTTTTAATTGCCCCCTTTCTTGTTTGTTTCTTTGCTCTCTCCATCATCCCCTCTCTCATCTCTTTCTTTGCTTTCTTTGTTACCCCCTCTCTTTCATCTCTCTCATAGCTATCTCTTTGTTACATTTGAAATAAACACAACAAGACCATAAAAATGTAAAACTAAAGAAAGACAAACTCTAAACCCTAATCCCCAGCATACTTGACAATCAAGGCATGGCACATCAATGCATGGTCAATAGGGGCATGACAATGGTGATGCATTTATACATGGCCATGGGGCTATGTTCAATACACTGCTATATTGATACCTTGTTGGTTTGACACACTACCATGGATTTCACCTTAGAGGGGTGATTTTCAGCCATGCTAAACATCTTTTGTGAAGGGCAGTCTGGGCTATTGTAGGCCCCTGAAGTTAAAACATGATGATCATTTTATGCTGGGCACAAGTTGCTTGTTTCGGCATGTTTGTTGGCTCTGCATGGCTGGAAGAAACTTAGAATTGGTGTAAGATTTTGGGCTGAATTTTGGGTCGAACTTCCAAACAAATGTGCATGTGATAGATAGTGGGAGACCAAGCTGTAGTCTGTAGGTTGCTTTTGTGATCAAATTCAATTTTGCTGTTGTTTCACCTAATCATCTTTTAGGGTTCAATCATGTCTGATGATTTTGTTTCGAACTTGCCACAAGGGCACAGCCATCACACAACTAGCTGCTTGTTAGAATTTGCCAGAATCTATATCCTCTGAGAGACTTCCAAGTTTTCTATTAGTACCTTGGGCAATCAATGTTCTGTGCAATCAATCTTTTATTATCTTATATAATAAACTTATAATATGCAAGTACACCTTTATTTGCAGCAACTTGGACCATAGGCTACTTCTTGTTATCTTCATGTCAGGGGATGAGACTATAATATGCAAGTACAGCTCTGGCTTCAGCATCCTATCCTGCAGAGCTTCAGATTCTTTGTCAAACTATTAGCAACATGCAACATTGTAAGTTTCTAAAAGAAAAAAACTCTGATCATGTTACAAACCTTTTTTGCAGAGGATCTGGTCCAAGCCAACCACAGAATCAAGTTCACCACCAACAAGCAACCACTGAGTATTCAGAGAGTTTTCAACAAGCTGAAAGGTGTGCAAAGGTTACTGCAAACACAGAGTTTTGGCCAGAGTGAACCAACAGCCACCAGCACACCATCCCCTGGAAGCCCCTATGACTCAGATCCCCAACTGAGTCGAGGTTGGGGTTCACCTCGGAAACCTATCCTGCAGGTAGTTAGGAAGGATAATAGATTGGGGCTACTAGGTATGTAGATGAATGTACATGGTTAGATCAAGTTGAGGGTTAGTGAGTTCTTAGTAGGTAGGTAGCAAAATTAGAAACTGAGCTGACCACCACCATGGTTATCTAGGGAACTGGAGCTCACTGGAAAAGTGTTTCCTGCCCACCCACCACCCATCTTTTGTGGTGTGCTGCTGGCTGTGCTTTGCTCTGGAGGCTTTTGTCCCATCTTAGTGCAGCTCTTTTTTCTTCTGAAAGCATAGTTATAGCAACTACATCCAACAGCAACATTGTCAGTAAACAAAACAGAGCTGAAGTCCACATTCCTGACAAGACCCAAAAAGTAGCATGCAAAAATCTTCTCATCAGGTAGTTAGTTGATGCTTTCAATGACTTCAATGACAAGAGAAACCTACTCATTCTAACCACAATACAGTTTCTTCAGCTCCTAAATCAGCTTCATTTCAGGGAAAACAAAAGCAAACACATTAAAAGATTTTGACAACATGCATTTGTCTCTCCCACGCTCTTTCAATTAAGTGAACCCCCAGTCATAGTTTACCAGTCTGCCTGTGAATGTACCTTCAGTGGAAGAGATAAATTAGTAGAGCTAGTATTCACTTCACCTCTGAGGAGCTTGTCAACCAGAATTTCTAAGGGCAGCTTACTCCAATAGCAGTGAGACAAAGTGCACTTCTTCCAAAACTGTCATCATGAGTCTGACAGCTACAGAATCCTGCCAACAAGAACTCTGAGTTCTTGAATGGAATTTCCCTCCTCCACAAACTGTTCAAGCATATACAAATTGCTAGTTTGGTGATGAGGAGCTCAAATCAAGATAGTAGTGGAGCTTCCCCCAGCAGACTGCATTTTTTGTTTCTTGTTGACACACCACTCCTTCCATTGATATTCAATCTCCAGAATATGAAGACATATGTAGCAGAAATCCCCATCTCCAAAATGTTATGATTCTTCTCATCCAGCCTCTCACTTTACGACATAGGTGCTGAACTTCCCTACATCTGGTCTCACACATGCCTGCAGACATGCCTGGCGGCAATCCTGGAGGCAAAAATGAAAACACAGGAGAAATGATCAGAACCCTAAATCATGCACACGTTCTAACATCATTGATTGCTTATGATCCAGAAAGAGATAAGCATGGAATCTTCTTTCGTGACTCCAAATGAGGTGCTTTATATACCAGAAGTAAATGTAAAACAAAATTTGAACACACTGCTGCATTCATGCAGTTTTACCAGGCTATTTGCAAGTTCTATTTGTAATAGTTGTGACACACGACTCTACAAGTTGCAGAAGCTGATTCCCATAGCAAATGTGATTTTGACAATCCATATAGTACAGGCTTCGTAAGACCTTGCCGATCCATTGTAACAATGCAGCCATTGCTCCCATCAACCAGTACATAAAAAAGACATCCCTGATCTTCATCTTCTCTATTTTTTGTTAACCGATTATGTTACATACTTCAAATTGAGATATACTTAGATGTATGCACGATGTGTTTCAATTGTAAAGAAGCATACTCTCACGTAAGAGCCCTCTAAGAAACTGACAACCAAGTTATTCAACACAAGTCAAGCCAACCTCAATCAGGACCTCAAATAAGGAAACTGACAACAGTGTTTCACTCCAATAAATTCTGGCGTATGTATGCCTCTGAATACTTGCTCAAGAATTTGCATAATGACAAGAAACACATCTGATAAGGTGGGCAATAATAATGGCACGGACCTGATAAGCAGTACTGGAATTTGCATTCTGGCTAGCCCTCTCACAAGCTGCCCCACACCCTGTTTCACAAGCATCCTCAACTGAAAGGTAGCAACAAGTTGTGTCACCCTGTGTGGCCATGCTCTGCTTGCACAAACCTTCTACCTGTAGGGCAAGTGTCAGGTTACATACATGTGTCAGGTGTCTCTATGATGTTTTCTACGGCATAATAGGCTATCTTGATCTAGTATGTCACTCTTGAAAAACTGTTCCATTTACAACATCATCATCAACATTTGCAGAATGAGCAAACAAACTCATGACGAACACATGACAATATTACATTTGCAACTTATTAGATCGAATCATTCACTGCCCTAGACGTCCTCGCTATCCTTGGAGAAGTCTGAAGCGATTTTCAGAAAATTTCTCCAACTGTTCAAAAAGCAATCGATTCAAATCGACACCAGATTGACTAAAATTGTTGCAGACAGAAACGGTACACATTTTTTCCGGGATGGCGTAGATTTGAAGAGCTGCTCCAGTAGAGGTTCTAATTACAAACTACATCGGAGAGTACTGTCTGCGACTAGGTACATCCGTTCCCTGTCAAATAAAATACTTGCCTTAAGGTCCCGGCTTTCATGTTTCTATGGTTTTTTCAAGAAGTTGTACCTCTTTCCTCGAGTCAATCCAACATGAAAGAATCACCACCAAACAAACAATCGTCCGGATACGAAATAAGCATAATACAGTAATTGAAAGCACAAGACTTATTTCAATTTCGGCACTACCAGGAACTTGACATTTGTGGATGAGGAGGAGGAGGAGCTTGGTTCTGTTACCTGAACAAAGACGCGAATAGTGAAGCGCCCTATCTGCTCGAGCGCAGTGATTCCCTTCACAGCTATTCTGCGGTAATCTACGAACTGGTTCGCCATCTCAATGCCAAAAGCAGTACGACACACAAATTTGCTACTTACTTGGACAACAACCAAAGCCAGTCCGGGACCGTCCCTACACGGTCTTTGATCCCATTCTTGCTACCAGGCTCTACTACGATTCTTGAAACTGCCAGAGAGTGAGAGAGAGGAAAAATCCTTCCCAGAGAGAAAAAAACTTATCAAAATCCTTTACTGTGAAACAGCAAGGAACATTATCGAAAGTTTACTTGTTGGCTCGATCTCTAACCTCGAGTCGGTGTCTCTGTTCGATTTCTGCTCTTAAGACGTGACACAAAAAGATATAGAGCTTAAAAAATTTGCTCTACCGAGAACACGAAGAAGGTAGCTGGAAGGTGGTCATCAAACATAGCCCGAAATGCGTCTTCCCGAAATGAGTCTTTCTTTCTGCAGAAACACAGTTCACGACGATCGTACTTAAAGAGCCTGAGAAGGTGGGATTGACGCGACGAGCTCGTCTTTCCTTCTTCACCGCCACCGTCATCGCATGGCCCACCTCCTCTGCGCGAAGAAGTGCATTCCCGCTCACGCACGAGTTGGTCCGGAAGACAAACGGCGACATACACTCGCTGCACATTCCGAAGCGTAATGGGTCGTTCGACAGCCACCATTCGGCCATAATTGACGTATACACTATCTGATTTCTTATTCACATTAATATGGTCTGGTTTTTATCCATACGCTACTTTTCTTTATTATTTCTTATTTAGAAAAATACCACTTTATTAGGTATATAAGTAGGTACGCTATAACCAGTGTTGCTTTAATTTCTTTTGTGAATTTTCGCACTTGGCCACTCGCCAAAAAAAATTCGTTGGGAATTGAACAAAGGGTTTTTAGGAAAAAAATACACAAAAGTTGCCACATTTTTAGGGGGAAAAAAAAAGTTAGAAATGGTTAGACCGTGAGTTCAAGTAGGTCGCCAGAACTAGGCAAGATTTCCAAAAAAAATTTCTACTGTCCGGTCTGACCTGTAGCCAAATTTGGTGGATGAAGGCCAGTCCACCTGCTTGACAGATTTGGAAACAACAAATCCTCATTATAACCAGTGTTGGGCAGGCTCTAGGTTAGGTTTTGGGGTATTTGGATCAGTGTTTTTTATATGGAATTCTTGTTTGTAATCAAAATGCTGATCATCCTTAGGAAGATTTAGCCAAATCTGGTTAATAAATCAGAAATAAAATATAAATCTTCCATCATCATTTTACATGTATGGCTATAAATCAAAACTAAATATGCAAATCTGGAGATATTTTCTTTTCTTTTCCCCTCACTTTTGGCAACTAAAAGCCAGTGTTGGATGGTTCTTTTAGGCAACAATGTTGGTTCTTTGCTGGTTTTCAGACCCGTTATATAAGTATATCACTGATGGTTCCCATTTGGTAACAGAACCTAGAAAAATGGGGGAAAGAATTGGCAACCCTTTGACAGTTTTGAAATACCTGGAACTGCTTGGTTCTTTGATTTCGATTTTTTTGAAACACCATGGTTCTTTGATTTTGATTTTTTCAACCAGTCTTTGAAAAATCCAAGAACTGCACAACACTGCTGAAAACCCTCCAAAATCACTTACTCATTAAAATTAAAATTTTTAATTTCACATTTTGGTGAAACTTTGCCAATAAAAAAAAATCTTAATTCAGATAATAAGTTTAGAGTTATCTTGAAACTAGATTTGAATCCAGACCAGACCATGAAATGGTCTTTTTTAAAAATGGAAACCCAAACTGAGAATGGGCTGTTGTCCCTTTTGAAACATGTGCAATAAGTATAATGCTTTCTAAAAGTGTCATGAAGCCTTGATTTTGAAGTTGTGACAAATTGAATTTTGGACAAACCTTACGAGATAAATTGTAGCGGTGTTGGGTGCATGCTACATAATTACCAAAAAAAAGTAAAAAGTGTCATACCCTTTTGGTTTAGTCTTAATACAGAATTGGACACGATTTGTACTTCTAACTCAATGAACTACCCTAAGTTCAATGCATTGGGGGTCTAGACTCTAGAGTCTAGACAAATAATAGTCACTGTCCAAATCCATAGTAGAAAAAAGCTTTTAAAGGGGGTGAAAGGATGCAACTTTGTGAACTGCATCTCAATTGCTTTACTTGAAGTTATGGAGAGAAAGAGAGAAAATACCAATCACGACCAAAGAGTGGCTTCCCCCATTTTTTTCCCAAATTAGCCACCAAAAAGCTTTTCAAAGAGCATCTTCATCTACTTTCTCTTTCTTGTTGCAACAAAACACCAAGATATCTTCTGAAATTTGTACCTCATGAGAATCTCGTGGAAACTAGAATTGTAAATATACTACACAACTGGTTGCTAGGGCTCTTCATTACAAGGATCCTTCGTTTTAAGAATAGGAACGTGTCCCTATTTGTCATAAAAAATTACCAGAGTCATAAGGTACTAGGGGGTGGGCACATAAGATAAGGCTGTTTCTGTGTTCCAGTGTTTTCGAGTGACAAGATGCCAAAATTCGTACTTACATTATTTGATCAGCACTATGCTAGGTATGAGAACAGGCCATAGAATTTGGGCATCTTTGCTCAACAATTGATAGTTGATAACTTGATACATTCTCGTCTGTATTATTGTTTCAAAGGGAATTCTGGAATTAGAGCCCTGCCCAACAGTTCTTTCTCTTTTTCAATTTTGTGATGTCTCTGAAGTGGCCATCACCCGTAAGACAATTTAGCCAAATTTGGCTATAAATGAAATTAAAAAAGTAAAAGTAGTTAAGCATGCTTTTATATTGTTTGCTACCTACTGGAACTTGATTCACAAAAGTTTAAAATTTTATTTCAGCATTTGGAAACTAAAGACCTGAGAAGCATTTTATTTTCACTATTTTAAAAATAAATTCACCAGCTGGAAAATTTTACCCAAAAAAAGAAAAACAAAAAAACAGCTGATGCTAAAGAATCCTGAAATGGATCTGAAACCTGCCAAATACCCAATTTCATCTGTTATAGGGAGATAAGTTGACAAGGAAGAAGTTGCTAAACTTGATTGAGGAAGGGAAAAGGAACATAAAAAGACAATAAGCCTGCCCAATAGGATAGGAAGGGTGTACTTTGCAAGGGATATTAGCCCATGCCAAAAATGGTGACAAACTTTTTGGTTCCCAAAGTGTTCCCTTTAAGTTCCCATCAGCTTGCCAATATGTTCCCCAAGTTCCCAATGTGTTCCCCAACATGTTCTCCATAGCACCTCACTTTCACCCCTTATGCTTTGGCAAATGTTGTCCTCCTTTCACCTATATATAGGTGGGCCAAAGGGGAGGAACTCTATACATCAAAATAGAAGCTTCTATTTTTGGGGGCCAATCAAATTGGCTTGTTGCAAAAATGAAAAAGAAAAAAAAAACTTGGGAGGCACCTCATCTAATTAATAGGTCACATTCGTACTAAGGTGTCCAGGTGTCCCAATTGGGAAAGAAGTGGGTAACTAGATTCATAGTTGATACATTGTGAAATATAAAAGCCCATTGGATTCGTGCCACTTTTGTTTGGAACTTGTTGATGGAAATATGACCAACCATGTGTCCTGAAAGTAATGAGTAATGATTGGAGTGATAGCCACTAGCCTACAACCAGATCAAATTTTATTTTGGCTTCAAGAAAATCGCCTTTGGGCTGGAATATTACTGGGACAGGTGACCTCCACGGAAGTCCCGTGCTGCATCCCACTTTCTTTCTGGGAGTTTGGGAACGTGATGTTCCCCTTGTGGTTTGCCTTCTTAGTTGGTTCTTTTGTCTTCTTGGACATGGATGGGTCTTTCCATTTTTTGTTCCTTGTATTCCTCCTTTTTTTGGATGCTTTGGTTTTTATTTGATTCGCAGGGTTTCATCAATTAGCAGTGCTGTCACTGCTTGCCAGGTTTGGAAGTAGGTCCCATTGGACACTAGGTACTTGGGGCAAATATGGAGCCTGATGATGGCAAAGCACACTGATGCAAAATGGATCACTTGCAGGCTCATGACTCCATCATCCTCCAGAATGGCCCAGTACGTCCACGTATTGACATTATCCACCATTCATAGAAAGGACACACACAATGACATCATTCATTTTTGTGGACAGATTTTGTTGTTTTTTCCACACAAAAATTGGGAAAATTATGGAAAAAATGTGCTCTTCTAGTGGAAATTCGATTAATTTTCCTAATTTTTTTGAGAATTTGCACCAAATGGACAGAAAAAATCCTTTGAACCCCAGATCATAACTGGTTAAAGTCAAGCTTTTAGATTAGTAGGTAGAGATTTATACTTTCAAAATTCATGACATGGTGAAGGCAAAAGGATCCGCCATCGCACAGTAGAGCTTATTTGTAGGCACTTCATTTTTTGGTCTCAGAACAAGTTCCAAAAGTATGCATATAGAGCTCCTCTCAAGGCCAGGTGTTTTTTCTTCTGGTCATTTTTTGCTGGATGGTGATTTTTTCCCCCAAAATGGGAAGATATTAAGTGTTTTTTGGGTTTTTCAGTTGCCAAATTTGGAAAAAGAAATTGAACAAATTTTTTTAAATCGCCAGATTCTATATTAGGTTCCATCCAAACAGGCAGCTAAAGAAATAGAAGGATGCCTAAATGTTTTTTTTAGGTTCAAATGTTTTATAACGAGATTTGACTAAATCATCTTATGGATGATTGCCACTTCAGTGCACATCACAAAATTGAGAAAAAAGACATTGGTGCAGGCCCAGACAAAAGTGTGTTCACAAAGCACATCATGAGTACTAACATATATAAAAGTATGGTCACACCTAGGGCCAACTTTTAGTGTTAAGCTAGTGTTAAGGATGGCAAATTTAAACATTGTTCCACACCTAAAATGTAAACTAACATTGAATTTGAGGCAGCATATGATATGACATTGATGATAATATGGTGGTAGTAACTATTTTTATATAACAATAAATGTTTTTTCAAAAATATTTTAAAATCAAACATTGATGTTAACTAAAGTCCCAAAACAATGAGAAATGAACTCAATGTCTAGTGCATGCATACTCTTTTTCTTTGATTTTTTTTCTATATTTCTGATTGTGGATCTGGGAATGGCTAAGGTGAAAAAAGAAAAAAAAATTGAGAGGAAGAAAAAAAAACAAAAGGAAGACAAGAAAGAGGGGAAGATTTTATCTATAGGTGCGGACTGGTAACTCGGTGTTAATTACCATGGAATAGAGTCACATATGAACATGTTGAAAAAATGTTAATGAGTTTTTTATGGTAACTTGTCACAGTGAACCAGCACCCACCAGCACACCATCCACTGGATGTGTGTTATAACTCAGTTGAGGTTTAGTATATGGTTTCACCTTGGTAACAAATTCTGTAAGAAATAGGTTTCATATATAGGTAGATAGGTAGGAAAATAGATAATTACTAGGTAAGGGCTGTTTTTACTACCTACCTACTAACAACCTGGTTGTGGGTAGGTAGTAAAATTAAAAGCAACTGAGCTAAACCACCATGGTTAGCTAGGGAACTGGAACCCAACAGAAAATTGTTTCCTGACCACTTACCATCCATCCTTCATGGTGCACTGGTGGGTGCTGGTTCACTGTGGCCCAACAACAGCAGTCCACGCAACTGAGCATGGCAGAAAGACGATGTGGTCTTCACAAGCCCACAAGAATTCGCACATGGATAAACAAAAGTAAGAGCCAATGGACAGTAAGTCTGTACGACAAAGATTCATGTACAGGTGAACAATTTGTTTTTGGCCACTACACTTTTTTTTGTCCTTCAAAACTAGAAAACTGTGGGCCACCAAATTATTTCTATTGAAATAAAATCAACAACTGTGAACAATAATGTCATGATGGTTTCAACATTTTTAATTTTTAATTTTTTGAAACAAATGGAAAGAACCCACGTTTTGCAGGAAGAAACCAAATTTTCAACATTAACATCAAACAATGATGCGCTCTATCTAACACATTTACTGGCATAAAGTGGGTGATTGAGAACTTTTCAATAGTCAGAGGGACCAATTCAGCCCTTCCCTTGCTGCTGCATGATTCTCCAAGTCGAACCAGACATGAGAACTATCATGAGAACCTTGCCATTCACGGAATTGTTTCCCCTCCAATTTACATCCAGGAACGAACCATTGGTTGTTGACTCTGCCAGGCTTGTGAACACTATGCTCACCTTGCTCTGGTGTTGGTGAACATAGCAGAATTGGGCACCCAGGGCTGCTCCCAGGTACAAAAACTGGCACTTACCCTCTGACATTCTGGAGGCATAACTATCAGTCCACACTCATAGCACAAAATTGCATTACTGGGAGATTATGCTACATAAAAATGGATCCCAGGTCACCCCAATTAAAGGAGTCTGGTGCAAATTTACTTCCATGTAGCCCAGTGTTGTTTTTTTTTGGGTAAAATAAAAAGTGGCTACATGATGTTGAGGGCTCTCCAAAAAGAAGGCTCCTTTTCTTTTGGGGATAGAAGTTGTTCTGGCAAAGGGTTTCATTTGAAGGTGGTGTTATTGTGAGAAGATTTTGTTTTTCTCAAAAACTAGTGATGACTGTTTGAATTATATCCTCAAAACCAATGGCTACTTAAATGGACATTGTATCATTGCTATGTCTATCCACTCAATGTAGGGTAAGTTTTCTAGCATACAAAAGAAACTTGTGTCAAGTCTCAAACATAGAAAGTACATAATGCAAATTCAATTTTCAAAGTGTAATTAAGATTTTAGATTTTCATACATGTTACAAATTACAATCACTTCCAAGGAGTTGAACCCCAACCCCTAGAGGCTTTGCCTGCTGCAATAGAAGTGTCATGCACCCAAAACCCAAATATGCTCCCACACATTATCGTATAAAAGCAAGCAACCAAAACCAACCCCTACGAACCCACCCTGCTATTACACCAAGCTTGAAGCTCTTAGAGTCTCCATTTTTCAAAGTCCACTATCCAATCCCACTACTCCAATGGGTTGAAAATGGCAGCACATGATTTGAAAAATTATAATCAGCCATGAAATTCTCCAATCCCACATGCATACACAAATTGTAGAAATTTGAAAGAGCACAAATTTGCAAATACAAAAATTGAATTGAAAAAGCTTTGAGTTTGAAATTTAAAAAACATTACCTTCACAAAGTTTAATAACCATGTTTGACCTGGGCAACTTTTCATGATTGAATTGCATCATTGGATGGAAAAATTTTCAAAATGTAAAACTTTTGTGCAAACATGCGCACAACTAAATCCAAGTGATCATTTAGTCTATTTTTCAACTTGTTTTTCATGAAAGCTAATGTTAAAAAACATCTCTTGTCCTTCACTAAACCTATCACTTGGGCAGTAGCAATCTACACAACCTTGAAATATTCAAATATTTTCAAAAGTAAAACCTGAGAGGATTTGTGATTATGCCAAAGCTTAGTCACATGATTCAAAGCCAAGGGAGGCTTTATAGTAAATTTGGCATTGTTTTTCATTGTTACTTTGAGCATTCAAGTTGAACATCCACTAAAGAATTGAACAGGTGAAAATTAAAGGCTTGAAAGGAATAGCAAGGTTAGAATACAATGCAATCAACTCCCCTTGACAAATTTTCATTTTAACCACAAAATCACACACAAAAATATCACATAGCTGGCTATATCTTATAAGAGAATGGATGGACTCAAGCCAAGGCAAAATGCAATTTGACATTTTCATAGTATGGTGTATAGTCGAAATTGGAAGTACATATAATATAAAAAATATTCACTTATTTTGAATTTTTTTTAAAATCACATATAATTTATTTGGGCCTTAACAATAAAAACAAATTATATAAACCATGTATATGCAATTGATTCATGTGTTTATCTTTGTGTAATTGTACATTAATAATTTGATAAAAAGTATTTAAAATACTTTGTTTAACAACATTTTATCATTTTTCATTAATTTTAAATTTTCATTTTATTTTCTTACAATGATCAAAACAACATTTAGTCCAACTACATATGTAATGGGAGAACATTTTACAACTTAAAAAAATCATAATCATCAACATTATCATAATATAATGTATTATTGAATTTTTTAATTATATAATATGAACATCATGTCTTTAAAATAAATTGAAAGTTTTCATGGAGAAAATTGTTCATTATGGTTGTCTCTTTTGTCCAACAGTTCCCATTATTTCAACAAGCTTTTGGAATTCAAAATGATGTTTAAAACTCATGCTGAAATAAAAATGAAGGGTTTGGAAAGCCTTTTTAACCTAGATGTACAAGATGTAGCTTATTGATCAATGTTTGCATGACCAAGTTGGTGCAATGTGCCATGTAATACACACCCACCATATGTGGTGCATATTCATTGTGAAGTTGCATAGTGATGCTTGTGCTGATGTTTTGAAAAACTAACACCCCATCAACACCAAATGACACCAACCCACTTGCCATTATTTCCTTCCCAGGTCCACCCCCAATGAATGATGCTTCAAGAATCAAGTGTGTCATGGAATTAGATGTTGTTCCCTTAAGAACTTTCTCCAAAGAAAGAAAAATAAGAATGTGCCAATCCTACACAACATAAACATGCACACTTTCCCACATCTAGTTATTAATGCTTGTAATTTCATCACAAGAAATTGAGAAAAATTGAACTTCTACAATAGCTAGTGGAGTGGCATTCAACACAACATTGTGCATGTGTTCAAGCATGGTCCATCTTGAATTGTCACTTTAATGCTTGTGTGAATAATTTTTAACCTACAACTACTTGAACTTAGACTTCATGCTTTCATAGGTAGTTATAGGATGACCATCACTAAGGTGTAAAATGCAAGTAAATTGCAAGAGCTTATACTTCTTGTTAGTCACCTTTATAGTATTTAATTGAGTCAAAATAAAATCACAAACCAAACTAGCATACAAGACTTCATTTTTTGCATGTGATGAGTCTTTTGCAAAGTACCATTTTCCAATTGCCACACCATGACCAACAAGCTTTGCTTATCACTTACCTTCATGTTTAAATAAAAAGTCCAACTTTGGAACCAAAAGTTTTTCCTAGTGTTATATTTGTGCTCACACCTTACATGTTACTACAAAAATAAGTCCATCCTCCCCCACAACAATTTTAGCCCATGTGTACTTTGCACCCTAAATGTTTTGGAACTTACAATGGACATCATACTTTGTTTGCTTTCTTTTTTTGTGAATTTATGCAAAAATTGCAATAGTTTGATCATGATCTGTAGAAGGTGGAACATTAAGGGTTGATGGTAACAATGCAAGTGTTTGTTTGTTGAACCACAAATGCAACCTCAGAAGTTAGAAACTTGTCATTAAAAAAATACCAGTAAAGAAAATTTGGTGGTGATTTTAAAGGTGCCATGATTTCAAAAAACAAAATGCAAGCACATTAGTGACTACAAGCATGCACACTCCTAGGGAACTTACACCTTGTAGACAATGGACCACAAAAAACCAATGAAAAACACACAAATAACCCTTTTGATGAATCTTAATCCCCAAAACACCTACCCATTGCACAAGTAGTGTAATGCAAACTGAAATAACAAACTCAATGTGCACAATGCATTATTTTTGAACTTTGAAACTTATGATACGTACCTCCATGAAATTTATAGGTTGCTGACTTGAATGTTATCAGTCAATTGTCGGAAAGAACTTGAATCATAAAAGGAGGTTAAAGGTTCCCAAATGTCCATCATTGTTGCAACTTGATCAACAACTTATTATTGCAACTTGCCATCAATCATCATTAGAATTGAAGGCATAAACTTAAGATTTGGAAACAACTATCAACCTACTAGGCTAAGCCTTGTCACTTGATGCTTGAAAATTTGAGCAAGCTTGAATGTTGAAGGTTGAACATGTTGCCTCACTTGAATAAAATTTTAATTTTTGGAAATTGGATTGATGAACCATGAAGGCTATGCAAATTGCATTGTAACACTATCACTATAGTGTCACATTGGAGCATTGAAAAAGAGATCACCTTAGATATGTTAGTACTAAGGGTATAACTTGATTGTTGAAACTCAAGATAGTTTGAGGATTGATGAATAATTTCACTATTCACCTCATAATTTCCTACAAGTTACTACTAAAAGGTGGCAAAAAGTGGCAATTGCTTTTGAAAGGGGATCACGAAGTGATGGCAACCACCCCCCTTTAAAGTGGTATTCTTGGGCGAAACCCTTAATTCCCATCACAATAACTGACTACAATGCTAACTACTAATCATGATAGTGACTACATTGCCTTATGATGATTTGTTAGAGGCTAAAAGTAGCTGGCCCTAATCAGTGATTTCAGATTACATAAGAGATAAATGGTGTAAGATTAACACAAATGTCAGATTTTCTAAATGACCCAGATTTAGGGAAGAGTCTTGAAACCTTTTTTAAAAATAAAAACAGAGTGTAAATTCGCCCAAAAAACAAACACTGATGTAGCCCAAGGTCAAGGGATCTAAATGCCCATACTATATAGCATGTAGGGCTTCATTCTGACAACTCTATGTGCTATACAGTCGTCAGTCAGATCCCTACAACTGATAACATGTAGAAAGTTAAGCAGAACAATTGGAACAATGTTAAATCAGCTCCACTCCACCACTCCACTGGCTGGCATAGTATATTTTGATGAAGTGCAGTTCTGACACCAGCTCCACCCATGCTCAGTATGTTACCCTCCAACAGGAGGCTATTTTTTTTATAAAATTATTATGTATTTCTTTATTTTGACCCCACCCATAAAACTGAAATTGGGACTACAAAAGGTCAGAGATTAATAATAACAACCCACCTGGACCAATCGAAGCATCTAGCCAATCAACAGCAGGTGTAAGGTTTTCCTTATGTCTTTTGCCAGTCTCGGCATCTGGTGCAAAAATGTTGTGTCAAACCATTTTGCTGAGCCAAACCAGCACGTTTTGACTGTTAATCTTCATCCAAAATGTACTATAGAGTGCACCATTCCAGATGCTCTCGTATGGTAGAGAGTATTTGTGCAAAGGATCCAATGGTTGCAAAGGCAGTGGAACATCAGAACGACTGTTCTCCATTGGTCAGTCATAATGATTGGCACAATTGATTGGGTTACCTTAGAGTTTCACCTTGTTACACATACAGGTCCATTTATTACTACTGCCGTGGAGATGCTCAAAGCCTTTTCACTCTCTGTATAGTTGGAGGGCCCAATTGCTGACATCTCCAGTTCCAGGCCTTCATTAGTGGTCAATTAGTCCTTCAAGCAAAGTATTGCATCAAAACATAGATGCACAAGGCAAGAGACCCAAATCACCCCTATTTTCAGCAGATGTCTATTATGGGATTCCTCCTAGTATGTAGCTGCACCGTCCTACCTATATATGAACAATTCTTTGATTTTTCCCTTATTTTTCTCTGCTTTTGAGCACCAGATGCTTGTTCATCCAAACATGTGGACCCCTGGGGTACTTTGGTCACTCATTGGAAAACAGCTGTAGCCTACATTCAGAAAAATAAAAGGAGATTTTTTAATTCACACCTTTTTTGGTTAAATTCACACCCTCTCTTTGCGCCTCCGATTATATGCAGATTAAATTTGAGTGTGTCTGCCCCACCCCCCTGTAAACAGAGACAAATCTCACTTTGAATACGTGGAAGGACACAAGTGTGGGATCTGTAGTCAATCAGGGCACAACTCGAGAACTTGCTCGCATAAGTAATTGAACTGATAAAGGAACATACTCTTAAAGTTTAATCTGCATAAAATCGATCGCGCGAAGGGTGTGAATTTAACCAAAAAAGGTGTGAATTTAAAATTTTCCAAATAAAAACTTAAAAAACCATCTGTAGGGCATGTACTCATTGTAGGCACATTTTCTTTTATGGTTCTATTGTCCCTGTCTTGTCTTTACAACATGTTATGAATGTTGTAAATTGGTGAGGACTACTAATTGCACTTTTCTTGATTTGGAACCAATGAGATTCCTTTGGTTTCTTTAATGAATGTTCGGTGGCAAAGAGTGTTGGAACACCTTGGACTATGGTGCTTGCATATATGCTCACTGAGCTTGGGATTGTTCTGAATTTTTGAGTTCACTTTCACTTTTACACTTTCCTTGACAAAAGCTCAACAGAGAGCTTTTTGACTTGGGCCAGGGTGAACCAACACTCACCTTGATATCTTCACCTTTTTGAGTGAGGCCTCTTAGTGGCTATATATTGAGCCCAAAAGAGTTAGATTTGAACTTGGAGACCCTGAAATATTAGTCTTAGAATGGGATACTTGTAATATTTAGAAAAAATTTAAATTAATTTTGGGAATTTTTACCACGGTTACCAATGTGAGTGATGGTTCACCTAAGGCCTTGAGTTACAATCATGGAAAGTAAGGGTTCGGGGTGGGGTCAAGCCCAAAACTTGATTCTTATGGTGAATGCCCCTCAGTTCTCCGGCTAACTTCCATTGCCGACAATCATGATTCATTCTCCCAGTTTTTTTCCTGCCCTTAAGTGTAAAAACTGTGAGGAGGACTCAACCCAGTGTAGGTGCTGGTTCATGTACTCACGTTAACACCTCTCCTATGAACTATGCTGGTGTCAGTGCTGCGACCTGCATTCACCCTAGCCACACCTTCACTATAGATCAGATTCAGACCCGTGCTATTCCTCATCCAAGGGAGAAAAAAACTAATTAGACCCAACCCAATGAGGGTTTCCAATAATTTCATTTTAGAGTGATGGAGTCATGTCGGTGGGAAAGATTCTACCTAAGGAGAAGGTAAACATTGTGTTTTCATTGAATCAAATGTGGCCCACAAAAAGTGCCTTAGGTTTACACTCACCAATTGGATTAAATCACCCCTTACAAACCTTGCATTGGTCAATGTACTATCATTAATTGTTGGCTTTGAACCCACAACTTCTTTGGAGAAGGGTCACATTACTATAAGTAACCTAGTTTCATCCCTTTATAAAGAGCACCTTCCAAATTTAATTTAACTTTTAACTTTGCACCAACATTAGTCAAACCTTGTGTCAAGCAACCCATCCGCTGTAGCACTAACTACCAACCCATCAGTTGTAGCTCTAAAGGTGCATTCATACTTGGTGTTAGGGACTCTAGTGTTGAGTCCTTTAACACCATTCTAGTCAATTAAGACTTAAACTTACTTATGGTGAAAATTTTATGTTGAACCAACATTCATTTAACATTAAGCAATCACTCATTTAACATTGAGTGCCACCTAGGATGTCACTCAAATTTTCATTTAACATCAAGTATGAATGCATCATAACACCTGCAAAGTTCTTAAGGGGGTTTGTAATGTCCTTGTATTAGCATATTTGCTATGATAATGGCCTTGGTGAACCAGCCCTCATGCTAAAACCTATAGTCTAAATATGATAATTTCAAAAAAAATTCCTTGGACCTATGGCGAATTTGGGCCATGTTTTCTAAAAAAATCCTATCCATGAGCCCCCCAGTTTTTTCTCGCCACCAAAAGAAACGCTAATTCTTTCAATTCTAAAGTAGTTCAGATTTTCCATTAGTTTATACATTTCATAAGATTTTGAAAAAACATGTTGGTAGACCCTTTTTGCAATTACATAAAGAACTTCTGTATTTCTCAAAGTTTGTGCAGAGTGGATTACTCTATGGTTCTTGGAATCTCAACTATGTTTGACAAATGGCATCTGATTCCAGTTGATTTATTTAAACCTTGAACGTCCTTTTTGATGGGCTTTTATTTTTTACTCCAGGATCTGGTCTAATGACTGTAGGAAACTACAGTAGTATATGAAAGAAAGATAAAATAGAAAATAAATACCTGATAAAATGGTCATTAAGAAAAAAATCAGAAGCGTATGTTAAAATATCGTAGCCTATTCTGAGATTTAGACCTTGTAGCAACAGTCACAATGACAACTTATGTATAAGTAAGCTCTCTTTAGATTTCCATCACACTTGATTGAGATTTTGTGCAAGCTTAGGCTTGGGTGTTTGGTTCTCTGCTTGCGTGTCCAGTCATCTCATTTTTTAGATGGCCTTTGACATTTTCTCTTCAACACTATGCAATAGATTGGGCTTCCCCCATTCCATGGCTCATGGTCTTTCTCAATGCATATGTGGTTAAATTATAGATCTCACAAGGATACACTTATTTCGTTGTGTTCATGGGGAGAATGCATAGTCACATATAATGCAATTCAAAATTCTTTCGCCTCCGTTGCTAGGGATATTGAGTTTTATGTTGTGTGTGAGCAAACACATGTTCTCCCAATATCATTTTTCCAATCATCATGACAATGAATGGATATTGTGTTTTCAGTAAATGGTACTTGCACTTTGGTAGACGTAGTCATTGTTGATCCAACTTATGTGAATCTTATTTTGTGAGTCGATTCTTCTTGGGGAGCAATTACAATGATTATAACTCAAACAAAGATTGTATCATATCACAATCGACACCTTAAGGATGATTTCATTCCTCTAGTAGTAGAAATATTTGGATGTTTACACCAGTAAACAAACGACTTCCTTCATTGATGTGGCAACATGGCATGGTGAACGAAGGGTTCTAGAAGTCTTCCTTTTTTTATTATATGTTCATTTTATAAGTAGAGGGTGCCAATGGCTCTTTAGAGATTTCAAGCCGCCATTATTTTGCACCGAATAATTGTGGTGGTCAAAGAGGTTTCTTTTAAGCTTTGTGTCCTTCCAAGTTTTTTGCCCATTTTCTTACACAACTTGTTTCATGCTATTGATGATGGGTTTAGGTCCTAAGTTTTGTGTTTTCCATTCTTTGGCTCCCCATGGTCTTTTTTTCTTCTCTTGTTCCCTTGCTAGGTGTTTTTCCATTATTTATTTATTTGTTTAAAGTTTCTTCTTTTTTGGACTAGGTAATTGGGAAAAGAATGTAGGTTCTTTGTGAATAGTTGATGTGGATGAGTGTTGAAACTATTTATGACAATTAGTGTGCTAAAGTTGGTTACCAAACACAATCACCCTTTGTGAGAATCAAGATGCCCTCCTTTGATTCATGTAAATAGTGATTATGAAATATTCATCCAAGCAATGAACATGTATAAAATCATTGGGACAATGAGAGTTCAAAGTGATACCATGTGTGAATTAGTAGGTTGTTAATTAAATGGATCCCCATGTACTACAAAATGTGGGTGTAGTTTGCTAGGTCCTATTCAATGGGATGAATCAATTCACTCAAAATTTATGAAAGCATTTGATGAACAAGAAACACATTTTTTATAGTGGGAGGTCAAATGCTTTGGTTTATGAATTTTAACTAAGACTTGACGACCAATCAAAAAATATTTTTTTTCACAAGGGATGGTTATGTAATGTACTATGATTATTTTTCTCCCTCTTCAATCACCAAATGAGATAAATTGTGACTAGAGAAACATCTTGGTTATGGCATTCTTGGAATTTGGGGGTCTACATTCAATCAGTGTATCATTGTGCTAAACAACCTTTAACCCCAAATGAGGATACAAAAGTAAGGGTAAGAACACTCCTTGCATAGGATTGCACCTTAAAAACTTCATTTACTTGATATAGAATTTTTCATCTAGGGCATTTGTAATTTGATGTCAATAGTTTGTTAATTATATAATTACCTAAAGGTTAACTTTGGTAATTTATTGGGTGAAGGGGTTTTCAATTTAATAATGGTTTGGTGAATCATCACCAATTAGTTATAGCTTCAATTAATGTGTATGATTCAAGGATGGTGATTCATAAAATAAATCTTTGCACAAATTAATATGCAATAATTCAAAGATGTTGATTCAATAAAAAAATCATGTTACAAATTAATGTGCATGTTGAGTCACATGGTGAGCCATGTGATGTGTAAGATTTTTAAAAATTTCTTATTTAGTTTCCTTTTGTTTGGTATATAAATGGGTGTTTGGAACCTTTGGAGACACCTTCAACACTTGATGAGAATAATTTGTTGAAAGATTGAAAATTTTAATAACATAGACTTGTGAAGGGAATTTGGGTCCAATTTTTTTAAGGTGTATCAAAATTTTGTCATAACGTCACCCTTTTTTGTTTTTTTTTCATTGTTTTTTTTTTACCATAAAAACACATTTATGGATGATTATGATGGAATCTAGAATTCTAATGGTTTTAAATATATTTCTTTTGAAAGTTTTGACAAGTTTTGATTCATCATTTTTTATGGGGATCAAAATATAGGATGAAAAATGATTGTAATAAAGACTAGGCCCTTTTCATCCTATGTGGTACACCTTAAAAGATTTTCACCCATTGAAAGATTAGTTTTCAAAGGCTTTGACATAGTTTATAAATGTGTAAAATGCATAGTAGAAAGGGTAGTTGTAACATAATAATTACACTTAGAAAATAGATTTGTGAATAGATATTTGTGCAAACAAAAACATAACTTTTCATAGCTATGTAATATAAATAAATAATCATATACCCATTTGTCATCAATACATCCACTTCTATAAAACATCTTCACCCATCATATGCACACATAACATTTCAAATGTCACTCACCCATTGGGTCAAGTTTGAGCCAAAATTTCATGCCCAAATGTTTCACCAATGCACAATTTCTTCCATATGGGCAAAGCCAATAGTTAGTGTTTCTAGAATTTTGACTTGAGCTTTTTGGAAGTTCATTATTATTTGGGCCAATGGCAAGAACATTGGCCCTCATTAGGTATTCATCTTGTCCGTGCTTTACAACGCATTCTTAGAGTAGTATTCATCCTTTTCAAGATCACTATGTAAAATAATTGTCATATTACAAGGAGACCTTTGCATGATTCCAACATTTGCAATGGAATGTCATGCAACTTGGCCAGCAAGTAATTGCTTACCCATCACCTATATGAATGATTGAAACTTATTGAATTAACAATGGCTATGGTTTTAGATAGTTTAGAAGATCAAAGGTGGTTTTCAATTTTGAATAAGACCAAATCAAGAAATAGATTGACAACTCACGTAGATTTTTGTTGAAGGATGTAAATGGGCAACATTTGTCTTCCATGTGAAAACTTTTCCCTTTGCTAAGATGAAATGTGTGATGGAATGAAAACTAAACTTATGCCATAGTGGTACTTGCCATCTTGACACCAAACTTGATTCCTTCCTTAACCCATTTTCTTGTTTCAATTTATGTTGATTTGTGCTCTTCACTCATCAATGTTAAACTAAGCTGCAAATGCAAACCTTTGTTCAATCAAAACCTTGCACTGAAAGTCAGCATGCAGAATTGTGTGTGCTATCTAATTTTTCATTACTTACACTTGGTTTGAATTTCAAATGCATTTTTGCTTTATTTTTTGTTTTGGCAAGTGCATTTCATGTTGTAATGGGAAAAGTTTTTAGGCTTGAGGTTCAATTCCCCCTTGACATTTCTAAAGTTTCCTAAGTATTTCTTAGTTATTTTTGCACATGGTTGCCAATTTTATTACTTCAAGTTTTTCATTTATGGATTTAACAGGTGGGGTTGGAAAAAAGTTAGTAACTAAAACTTGGATATGAGAAATATTTTTGCAGGGTCACCTACTGAGGATTGGTGGAGATTCTCTGCAGGCACTACTATTCGTAGTTTATTTTGAATGTAATTATTTGCACATCCCATAATGGAGATTGAATGGTTCAGCATGAATAGAGTTATGGTTAGGTTTTTCATATAACAATATGCATACCTTACCCTAAGGTCAGTTTCGTCATTAAATACTCCTGAAAATCGGGAAATGATTTGTGTGAAAACATGAAGTTGAGATATTGAAAATCATTATAATTAACATAGGCTACACTTTGAATAATTTCACTATTCATATGACAATATCATAGTAGATCACAAAAATGATGATAATTTCAAAATAGAAAAATGAAGTGATTTTTTGAAAGAATTTTTTTTGACATGTCAATGTGGAAATTGACCTTAGTCTACGTAGTCATTTGTGATTGGTGAGATGTAGGCCTCATGAGAAAACCATGGTGATGCTTAGACTACCATAGCCTAGGGTCAATTTCCACATTGACAAAATGAATATTTAGTTTTTCAAAAAATGAATTTGTTTATTAATTTTGAAATTATAAAATTTTCCATCATCTTCTATGATATCGTGATATGAGTGGTGAAATTATTCAGGGTGTAGCTTATATAATTATGATGATTTTCAACATGTCAACTTCATATTTTCACAAATTTTCATTTCACTATTTTGGGGATTATTTAATGACAAAACTGACCTTAAGGTAAGGAAGTATTGAATTATATTACAAACAAGCATGCATCTTGTTGTAAAGAACATATATTGAACTATAACCCTAGACCATTATTTGGGCGGCAGCACCTATTGGAGACCGTTAACATGCAACATTATTTCAGGGAATAATTTATTAATTATGGAAACACACACAACGGTTGTTCATAAACAAGGTGCTTAATTTGTTGCCTTTTTTCTAATTAGTTATTTCAGCCATGGGACCTTTAACTTTAAGAAGCTTGAAAAGCACTTGATAAGTGACGACACTCATTAATAAATATTCCAAAAAAACATTAGTCCACATCTTGTCTAGGGACATCCCAAAAAGGATGTTCAATTACAAAACCCTTGGAAAATGCAAATTGGAAGTGAAGACAACCCAATCAAGGCAATTATTAGGTTTTGGTCTCATCTTTGTCACATCAACTTGAGTAGAGTCTTGCCTTATGATGTGCTAGGGACTATGCTCACGTTGTTAGGGCTTTTGCCCCTCCATTGCCCTAGCTTTAATGTTTTTAGAGACCATTGGTGCTCTGCAAACACTTCACCCTTCAGATTTGCTTATTCCTTGCTCGGATTCATTGCTGAATATTCAACTCGACTTGAACTTGGAACTTTCCTTGGATTCATTTATGTCAACTTTCATTCGATTGTCACATCTTTCACTTGATGATTTTTCAAATATGATTTTTAAGTATTTACAAAACCTTTTTAATCCCAAAGACTCAACTAATGCTTTCACCCAACTTTCTCAAGTGGGCTCCTATATCTTAATGTGCATTGCTCAAGCTCTTAGTATAAGAAGCTTTTAGCTTTGGCTAAACCTTGTGGAGACATTCGACTGATTGTGATGGGTGAGTATTGACACAATATCCGTGAATACAATGGAAAGTAAAGAACCAATGGGACTTTTTTAGCATATATGGATAGTATGGTACCTTCAATATAATTTCTACTTCAATAGGGGATGGTGCATTATGCATAAAGTGATTCGTCTCCTCTCAAATGAACCACAACCCTGGTCATGAAAGTAAAATTTTACCAGGATTTCATGTTGTTAAGGATGTCAAATGGGACTGTTCTAGGAGTTCAAGTACCAAATGCAGGGCCCTCATTCACACAAGAGCCCTAGTCCCCCGGGTCCTTATCCTATGCATAATAACCTCGGGTATGGGTCCACCCACTGTAGGGGGTATTTCGGTTTTTTGAAATGCCCCTTACAGTGTGAGGACCATCCCCCCTCAAGTATCAGGCTCTGCCCCCTCGAGTATTATGCTGCATAATGCCTTCCCAATAGTGCATTACACCCTCTGCCCCTGACTCACGGGGTGTAATACTCTGCTGCCAAGACATTACCCTAAGCATAAAGCACTGGTAGAAAAAATTAATGTATTAGGAGGGCATGTTATCATGTGGAATTTTTCAACTACCAAATGGGCAGATGTTTTGTTTTATGGAATGCCCCACTTCTTTTTTTCCCCTACTAAGTATCACCGAACTAAAATTTTTAAAAAAAATTCTACTGGTGCTTCAGGTTAGATAACAGCCTTTGAAGTGGGGTGTTCCCAAAGTGAGCATACCCTCAGCTCTGCCTTGGGTGGGTGCTTATTTCATGAATGCCCCACTCCTCAGGGCTTACCCTACTCATAAAAGCTTCATTGTTTCTCAATAGGTTTAAAGGACAACTTGTATCCATGGATCAGGTGTGGAAACACTTTACATGACCCGAAGGTGACCCTAATAGGTGTAAGGTGTCTCTGCACCTTAGGTGTAAGTTGCCTCTATACTTAGGGAGGAGTGGTTGCCTCATGATTTATTTATCCATCATTGCCTCATGGTGTACGAGCATTTAATGCATGAATTGGCATATACTTTACACCGAGTTATGCTCATAGATTCCAAAATTGTAAGGCGAAGCTTGGCTACTGTAGTACCAGGGTGGCTTCAGCACCTGTGCCAAATAATTAATTAATTTTGAAAATTCAACTTTTCAAATAAAATATTTTCAAAACATTCCAAAAAATTCTTCATTTTCTTTCGCAATAATATTTTCTTTGAAATTTTGAAATTGTCATCATTTTAAAAAATGATTTAATTGTGTCAAAGCTGCCTTGAAGGTACTATAGTATGCCTCGCCTCCTCTTATTGCCCCCATCCTGTAGCATTACCCTAAATAGTAAGGTCTAGGGTGACAGATTGTGTCATTCTTTTGACTGTGTTATACGACATAATCTTCCAAAGATGATCATACACTCTTAATAATGACCAAAATCTGTCTATTGGACGTGAAATTTGTGTTAAATCATAGAATCTGCCACCCCAGACCTTAATGTCATGGAATGGTCTCACCCTTGCCCATTATGTTGGGTGTGTTGTCTTGCTCACCATAATGGGCTTGTTACGCCTTAACCAACATAATGGATAGAGGCTTGATCATTCCATCTAATCTATGAAGGAATGTAGTTTGTTTTGTTTTGTAGATATGAGATCCACTGAACTGGGATGCTTCAGATCATGTTCTTTGTGTCTTTGGAAAGCTCTTGACAAGGAGGGGTGCATGGGCTTGGTTCCATAATGTTTGGACTTCCAGTGCATAAGTTCTTGAATATTGAATGATGTGAAAATTAAATTGAATCGTAGAAAATTTCAGAGCACTTGAATTGTGCCTTTGGTGTTGTTGGAAAGATCTTGATGAGCAGGATTTAATGGAATTTATTTGGTAAGATTTGGATTCAGAATGTGGGAGATATTGATTTTTAAGTGATTTCTGCTGCTGAAAATTCAAAAAATTTCCCAAAAATACAGGTTTTGGAAGGAAAAATCAGTTGAGGACGTGATAACACTTGGGCCAACGGCACTTGCCACACTAGTAGTACATAAATCTGCTTGGAGCAATTGCAAGGAGCTTGCTTTCCATGACCAATCTTGTTTCTGTGCTTGTGGAGTTTCCATCATTTTGGTAGTGCTGGGCCACTAATTAACCAGCCCTGTACATTGCTCATTTCCGCACTTGATAACCATCGATCATCTCTCAAGCAGCAAGCCTCATGAAAGACTATTATTATTGTCCACTACATTTTGATATCACACTCTCTCACTCAGAAACTATGGCTGCAAATGAGGCCCAAACAGATAAGACTACTTGATAAACAAACATGCAAAAGAAGAAGGAAACTTTATTAGTTCTGAACAGATCTTGCAAGAGAAAACATAAAATAGATGTATACAAATTTGTGTGTGGCAGAAGTGTAGGAGTTTGTTTGTGTCAAGATGCGTTTGTAAGGGTTTAAGGAGAGAGAGGGTTGGGAGAGAGGTTGATGAGCTTTGGGTTGCGGGAGAGATGGTTGGGAGAGAGCTTGCGGAGTTTTCGGTTGTGGGAGTCAGGGTTTCTGGAATGGGGTTGCCTGAGAAAAGGCTGCCTTGTGCTGAGTTTTGAATCTCAATTCCCTGTAACATACTCGATATGAAAGTAGAAAAAAAATCAGAATCCTTCTTTATTCTTGACAACCTACTGGAACTAACCATAAAAATCTGGCAATTTGGATTTTAATATTGCTTCAGAAATCTGGTGAATTTGAGCCATTTTTCCCCCATTAAAAAATCCTTTGAATAACTCAAAATCCTATTTTTCAGGTTTAAATCTAGTGTCGTAATGACTTGTGTTGTATGGTTGGTAAGGTGAGAAGCTTTTAGAAAACCATGCAAACAAACACAAATTCAATGGTACTATAACTACTCAAATAAAAATAATCAAACCACAATATACTGGAAAACTTGCAGCAACTTGATTTGATCTTCCCAAAAGTTCAACAGAACTAAACCTATTTAGGCTAACATAAATCAAATTATTGCACATTCAAAGCTAGTGGAATTTTTTTTAAAATTTAAAAACAACATTCAATAATAATATACAGAAACACAATTGCAAGATGCATTCTAGAAAAAATGTAAAATTTGTGGAAATTGTAGAATAAACAATAATTCTGTTGCAAGAGATGACCCACCCACTTCTCTGTCACTGTCTCACACTCCTACTTTGCTTGGAGATCTCTATAGATGCATCTCAATTGCTCCCAAACACACTTTTCCCCTTGGTCCCTCATCTAATCATCTTCCTACTCAATTTTAGGGTTAACACTTTAACTTGGGTAATCTTTGATTTCTCTCAAAATGACTAAATGGCAATAATAGTTTTGAAATCCTTTTTTTCTAACTACCCTGCTTACCCCCTCTTCTAGCAAAACTTTTTATACCAAATTGCTGCACAAAACTTATTACATGTTAACAATGATCATTTTACGTCCATTAAACAACTTGCCATGGAAGGCATTTCATTAAAAAAATAAGTTAATGTTCTTTTTGTGCTTAATTGTTTTTATCATAACAACAAATTGGTTTAAGATTATATCTCAAAATGATTATTTGATTCTAAGGATGATCATACATTGAAACCAGTTTAATTGAGTAGTTTTAGGTTTCATTTAGGGGTCTCATTGTGTCAGATGATGATTCCAAGTTGGAGTTCTTGAAGAGACAATTTCAATTTGGGTTGTCAAAATCTATTTACTTTTAAAACAATGTGTTTTTATTAATGCCCTCATATCACAAAGTTCCAATGACACATCAAACACCTCATGTGAACAAGGGAAGGCCTCTATTATGGATTGGGATTCCATTTTTATCTCAAGTTCTTACCAAGGAAAAGAAAATTGATAGTGATCAAGCCATCACTACCTTCTTTATCTTGTTTTGTTTTAAGATTTGGTTATAATTTGTGATGGTTGTTTGTTCCCACATGTTGTTCCACAATTACTTGAATGAAACATTTGTGTTAACATTTTACTCGTGTGTTGGCCACTTAACAAAAATATGAATTAAAAGACAATCAAAATATTAAAGTCAAAATAAAAGTGGAGTATTATTGTTTATTGGGATAGTGTGAACACAATATAGTTTTGAAGTCAATGGTTACATGTTCATTAAAAGCAATTCATGATTTAAAATCCAAGAGGAAAAAGGTCAATAGATCTTATCAAGAAAATACACCATCAACAAGATAATATTTGGGTATTCAAATTATTGTGAACAAATTTTGATGTTTAAACACATAAAGCCAACTTATTTGAACTATAAAGTCCAAAGGTAAAAGTAATGTAATCACAATTTCATAATGCAGGGGTCCTTACTATGTTTGAAAACACTTTAAAAGTGGATCATCTACATCATTTGTCACAAATAAAAAAACTTGACCAACTAGGGCCTCCTTAACCTTGAGCAACTTGCAAACATGTTGACTTGTAATTTGTTGAAAATAGTTTCATAACATTTGGTTGCAATAATTCGGGAAAAAATGTTCCTCCTTGTACATTTCCACTTTAAATGATTATGTGGGATATTTTAGGAAAAAAAATTTATACAAGGAATATTGAGGGATGGTCCATCTAAACAAGGACTGGATAAGATTGAACTTCATTTATGTAGAACTAGTGTCATGGACACTACTTTCACATATAATGAATTGAGTTCATTCATGATTCATAATTCATTATTAGTTCATTCATAGTTAATTTCTAATTCATTCTTAATTAACTTTAATTAATTTGCAATTCATCTTTAATTAATTATAGTTCACTTGCAATTAACTCATTGGTCATTTTTAATTAAGTTTTAATTAACTCATAATTAACTTGTAATTAAAAAGCCTTTTAATAAGCTTATATAGTTGATGGGCACATGGAAATTTCCTTGAGCTAATCCTTGAAAGGGTGTAAAGAGAAGTAGATACCCAACACTAACGCACTCCCAAGCTCCTTGATAGACTCAAATGTGAGTGTAAGGTGAAAACAACGAAAGGCTTAAGAGTTGGGGCACACTTTTTAGCTCGCAACATTTTTCAGGTAGAAGGGCATGCTGGAGCTTCGAGATGGGGACTAAGAAGAATGACAAACAATTCAATTACTCACACAGACCTATACAAACCAAACAAGAAGTTGGTTAGTGCATAGTTAAAGCACCTTTGGTGCACGTACGAATCACGAACAAACACGAATTCATAAGACTCATCACGACCCGGACTTTGAGGAAGCCACCACCTTCCCCCTTATAGTATATTCTGTACCTAGCCATAGGACTAACACCCAAATGTCATTTTGTCCCGAGACTCCCAAGTGGGACTCCCAAAATTCCCCAAATTGGGACTCCCGCAACTTTGGAGGCCCATAACTTTGTTTGCAGACCTCCAATTAAGGTGTGGTCTAAAACAAAGTTGTAACCCTTGTCGAGAACTTTCTAATGGATGTGACAAAGAAACCTGCATGAAAGGTAATCAAGGCGAATCCTGACTTTTAATGGTCAGGAATCAAATTGGCAATTGGCCATAACTTATGTTTAATGTGCCCAAATGGGTCATGAAAGCCCATTTTAGACATCTATGTTCCAAGAGCTTTCCAACGATATAAAAAACTTTTTAATCCAATGAGTTTTGACCCCTACAATCACCCTCTGAAAATTCAAGAATCCATCGAGATTCCAATTCCCAAAGTCGAAGTTCACTTGGGAATGTGAAGGTTCGATCCGTCACATTTTCTTACACTCCCGAGAGCATGAAATGTGACTCCCAGGCTTCATTTTTGGCCTGCACCTTTACCAACCCTTGCCTTGGTCGCAAGCCCAAGGCTAGGGTTGAAACAATTACTTTTAATCTATTCAACACCAACTTAAGGTATGATCTTGTTTTATAACCTTGTTATGTTGTTTTCATGTTTACATTTTCTTTATTATTACAATAAAAATTTGTTTTTACTTTGGTCTTACACACTTTGTGTTTTTTATTTTAACTTTTGTGTTTTTATATTGGTTTTTCTATTTTGTGTTTTGGATTTAAATTTAAGCCTATCCTTTCATTATTTGTTTTCATAGTTTTTATGCCCATGATAGTTTGAATAGATTATTTTTAGGCATATGTCTATTCTTATCATTGATAAAGTTTGGTTCTTTGGAACTAAGTATGGATTACCCTTCTTTTTAAAATCATGATAAATTTTTCAAGAAGTTGTGGACTACCAATGCTTGGAATAATGATTGAGGTTGTGGATCACCGACCTTTTATCAAAATCATGTTTACATCAGAAGAAAAAATGGTTATGTCCATAGAAGAAATCTTTGTTGCATTTAAACACATGCAACAAAAAATTCAATCATTTTGTGAGTCTATTACTTATCTCTAAAGTACCCAAGCATCAACATCATTGGGGTGTGTTTTTACAACACAAATACCCCAAGTGAAAAAGCCACAAATCAATCTTCTTAACAAGTTTAGTGAAACACAATCAAAGTTTCAAGGTTTTCTTAACCAAGTGCATTTAATCATTTGATCGCACCCACATCACCAGCCAAATGGTGCAACCCAAGTTGGTTTTATCGGCATTTTGCTATGAAACACAATTTTAACATGTGGTTTATGCCTTTGTTGGAACGTCAATCTCCATTGCTAAATAATTTTGAAACATTCATTGAAGAATTTTGTGCCATTTTTCAAAATTCGAACAAAGATAGCACATTAATAAGCAAGTTGGATCACTTTGCCAAGGACTTTGCCCAACAATTGTGTATACATTCAAATTCAAACACTTGGCATGTGATATTTTGTGGGATGAAACTGCATTCATGAATTAATTTCAATTTGGATTGTGAAATGATGTCAAGGATTTATTGCTCACCTACCAATAGTAAAAATCCAATCGTTTGCAATTGTTGTATGTAATTTATTTTCAGTTGCATATGACACATGCAACTATTGAACCCCGTAATCACATAAGAAAAGTTGTACACAACATGTAATTGTAGGTGGTAATATGTATGCAAACATTTATGGTATGGATTCATACTTCATCCATCCATATATTTTATGAAGGTTACACATGCAACTAGGTGCAATTAACACATGGTGACCATTTGAAATTTTAATGATTAATTATATGGTGACATATGGCATTTGATCCATATTTTAATATTGAATATTATTTTTAAATTACTAATATGTAAACATTCAATAAATTGTGAATCTAACTTTGACACATGTTCATATGTTGAAATCAATTATATGGTGACATGTGGCAATTAAAAAAAACCTAATGATCATATATTTATTTATTAAGTAAATAGGTCATAAGTAGGTAGGCAGGTAGGCCTTATAGGTAGGTTTAAATAATTCCATTTTATGTTTGGGTCGAGATTCACTAACTCATCCCAAAAAACCTTTGGTTTGTGGGAAAAAAAAATGCATTGTTTATGTAATGTACACAATTAAAATGTAAGATAAAATATATGGGATATAAAACTCATTTGCAAACACAACCAACCTAGTTACATGGTACACATAATTATTACATTGCACTTATTCAATATTAACCTAATTTACCAACTACCTACATTATTTATGTTATAACTAATAACATTACTACTAACAACTAATGATACTAATAAAAATAATACTTAATAAAATTCACTATTCATATTAATCATGGTTTTTATTAGCAATTAATAATAAATTATAATATCATTACTTAGAATAAACTAATAGCTAGTTTACATTAGGGTATTTATAGGCTAGTTACTGAATGTAACCTATCAACCTTATGCATATTAACATAATACATTAATAATAATATAATTAATGATATTAACTATGACTAAATTAACTTTGGCTAAATTAATTAAGAGATTAAAAAAACCATGACCAAATTAATTATAAAGCTAAATGAATCATGGTTAAACTAATTAGGAGGTTAATTTTAGGTTAAAGTAATTTTGGCTCAACTAACCATGGTAAAAGTAATTATGATTAAATTATATATGGTTAAATTAACTAAAATTAAATTAGTTAAGTTATATAACCATGTTAATTTAATCATAGTTAATTTAGCCATAATTAATTTAACCTTTTAAATAATTTAATTGTGATTAATTTAAATTCCTCATTAATTTATCCATGATTAGTTTAGCCAAAGTTAATTTAACATTGGGTTAATTTAGCCATAGTAATTTAGTCATGGGGTTAATTTAGTTAATGGTTATTTTCAACCAATTCAATTTAACCAAAGTTAATTTAGCCAATGGTTAGTTTAGGTTTAAGTAATGTTTTGCCTTAGGTAACATTATTTAACATGGGTTTAACCTTGGTACTAAAGGTATAAGATTATTATACATAGCCTAGGTAGATATATTGGGTACCTAACATAAGTATGCATTAGTTTAGGCCGTGATTTTTACGACATGTGTCTATTTTGTACACTATTAGTTACATGTTAGTTGCACACACAACTATGTGCCCAAAAATTATACAATACCTAATTTTGTAGTTGTAAACACAATTTCATTGTAAATGACACCTAGTTGCATACAATTACATAATGATCAGTTGCAAACAACAAGATTTTTACTAATGTTTAACATTGAGTTAAACCATTACCAAGTTGTTTGATGTGACAATAGGTTTTTGAATGATGTTAGGAGAAGCATTGGGAATCATCAACACTTCAAAAAAAATCATGCCAACCACACCATCCGCATCAATGGCATATACACCAAAGCATAATACACAATTCAGACCACTGATGAAACAAAAAAAACAATGATGACGTGCAAACAAATTATGTTTGTACTGAACAAAACCAAGTCACATTGTTAATAATTGTCCAAATAAGTAAATGCAACACACAACCCTAGTCACTTTTATCAATACCCCTCATCCTAAAGATTTGGGAAATGAGGACATCCAATCTTAATAAGGATCATGAGATTAAACTTCGATTTATCATGCAATCAAAATGGTCCCAATTTGTTTTCAAACCCAACACCTTGTTTCTTATTACCAATTGCAATCAAGTGTATGAAAATAGAAATTGATAGGATGAAGAAAGTTATTTTCTCCAAGTTGGAAGAATATAGTGCTTAATGTGAAATTATAAAGGTCTATATATAAGATAAGTGGTTTAGAAAGGTTTGTATGCTCCAACTATTGGTCACTTTAAATTCAACAAAACCATGTAATTAGTCTTTCAAGATTATTGGTGGTTGCAATTTTGAAAATACATGAAGGAGTTTGTGGGGTCATGTGATGTTTATGTGCAAGTAAAAAGATCCTCATCATTGCCCACATGGACTTTGCTAACCATTGTTAATCATTGCATGGCCATGGTCTTCAATCTCCATAGATTTTATACAGATCTTCCATTTTTTGAATCATACAACTCCATTCTGGTAGTGGTTGATTGCTTGATGATGATGATGTTCAACATAACAAACACCTTTATTTGCAAGTCATGGTTTGCACCTTAAATTTGACATCCAAGGTGTGAACAACATTGTGAATCTTGCACATGAAAATCAAGCCATGTGGTTGGTAAACATTTGAGCATTACTTGTATCCAACCTTGAGGAGGCAGAAAAGAGTTACAAAAAAAATGTTGGTGAACATCACAAAAACCAACCAAATTTCAAGGTTAGAAATCAAACTTGGCTTTGACAAAAAAACATCAAGACAATTTGACCTTTAGAAAAATTAAACTACCAAATATATATTAGGTCCATTCACCATCATGAAACAAATCAATGTCATGTCCTTCCAATTCAAACTTTTAGATTCCATGAAAATTCATCTTGTGTTTCATGTTTTTTTTGTTGGAACCTTATCATGCATCTACCATCCCAAGAAGGGTTCATGAACCACCCCCATTTGTGAAACTTGTTGGTGAACAATATGAAATGGAGGATGTCATCAACTTAATGGTATTAAATTGACAACTCCAATACTTCATTCATTGGCATGGATATGATGCAAGCAAACGCATTTGGGAACCAACTAAACACCTATTAAATGCCATGGAAAAAATGAAAAAAATTCATCGACAACATCCAAACAAGCCCAAGGCCATCGCTCCATGTGAAACTCAGTGTTATGAGGGGAGATGATGTCACAAACATCATTTTCATATGAGAAATGGAGTTCATTCATATGGATGTTCATCCATGATTCATATTTTTAACATTTAATTCATTCCTAATTAATTCATAGTTCACATTTAGTTAAATTTTAAGTCATTTATAGTTAACTTGTTGTTCAATTTTAGTTAACTTTTGATTCATTTATAGTTAATTCACAATTCACTTTTAATTGATTTCTAATTGATTTTTAATTAACTTGAAATTCACTTTTAATTACTTTTAGTTCATTTTTAATTAATTCATAATTCCATTTTAGATAATTTTTAATTTGTTTTTAATTAACCACAATTTATTTTAATCAAATTTTAGTTCATTTAAAATTAACTTTCATTTTTAATTAACTCATAATTCTCTTTTAGTTAATTTTTAATTCACTTATAGTGAACTTGTAGTTCACTTTTAGTTAATTTTTAATTCATTTTTATTTAACTTCTGATTCATTTTTAGTTAAGAAGCATCTTTAGAAGCTCACTAATTAGTGGGCACATGGAAACCTCCATGAAAGTTTTCTTGAACTAGGTCCCCAAATCGGTATAAAAAGAGATAGGACCTTCATTACCTTGAGTCTATTCAACACTACTTTGAAGTAAAATCTTGTTTTTTAACCTTGTTTTGTTCTTTTTTGTGTTTACATTTTTTTATTTCATTGTATAAAAAATTGTTTATAATTTGGTTTTACACATTTTGTGTTTTTGGTTTTAGCTTGTGTTCTTGTATTGGTTCCTTTGTTTTGTGTTTTAGGTTTAAATTTACACCTATCCTTTCATTATTTGTCTTTGTAATCTTTATGCCCACCATTGGAGCTAATGCCTTTGGTGACCCATTACAAATGGTAATTATTGTTGTAAAAATGCCCCAAGTTATATTTTTACATCAAGGACATTGCATTTAGAAGGTGAGGAGGTTTTTAGACATCACAAATGATGCACAAATCTTCCCCCAAGGTTAAAAGTGGATTCCCATAAACACAACCATGTTAATTTTTTTCATTATTAACACAAGTTCCATTCACATCAACATTAGCTTGGATGTCAATGGTGGTCTGTCCATTGATAATGTTATAAGCAAAAACTGTATTTTCATTCACAATGGGAAGAAGTGTGCGAAAGCCCGTATGAATGTGGTGTTTGGTAGATTGAAAAATGTCCTCCCAAATCAAAGACTAAATGTTCTATTTTGCAAAATAAAACTAATCACTATAGTAGAGTGAAAATCATATCAACAAAAACAACTATTGGTGTTCCTATTCCATGTTATGTTGGTTGGTGGTTGAACTTCAAAGGTGGTGTTCATGAGTCTCACAAATTTTGGTATTGTTGTGATGACTTGAATTGTAATGTTAGGATGCTTGGGGAAAAAATGGTTGATAGGTCCCTTGTGCTTGTAATATGGCTTGTTCAAAAAGGCATAAATTTCATTCAAAATGAAGTAACAACACTAGAAGAAGCTAGTTTTGTGTATAGTGAGCAACTCAAATACCCTTCTCATAATCATTTTGACAATGAAAGTTATGATTGTTTGTACCAACCACCGGATGTAAATTCTTGGTCAAAATGTCACAACAATCAAAAAACTAATGCATTGGGACATTGAAACTCTTAAAGGAACATCAAAATAGGTGGGAAACCACTCATACTTTGACAACAATTGCTTTGCCACCTACACATATGTTTTTTCCAGGGTATGGATTAGCATCACCTCTGCCATGCCCAATACCTAAATTAGAAGGTTTATATGTTTAATTTGGATTACAGCATTACCTTGGCAATTTCAACACATGTTTGTTGAATAATTGATTAATTAATTTTGAAATTTCCATTTTGACAAGTAGAATAATCCATTAAACAATATGAGGTGACAATTGGAGATTTTTCAACTCGCATTTGCATGGACTACATCACAATGGTGATAAGTTCATTGGGTGGGTGAAGGAAATGGGTGCATTGTAAACACATATAGTATATTTTGCAACATGTTATATTTTGTACGCAAATAAAACAATTCATTCATCATCCGATTTGGAGTTGGAATGAAGGTCAACCCTTATCAAGTTGTGCAAGGTGAATCAAGTTTTGTTCCATTTAAAAAATAAAACAAATTCTTAAATGGCAAATTTGTTTTACTTTTGA
>Ga0116231_10000611_pt1 | contig 64761 bp, 58 predicted proteins | sample S1TSphgellanicum_2_FD_89695 | JGI IMG/M metagenome (GOLD analysis project Ga0116231, IMG submission 89695) | Host-associated microbial communities from peat moss isolated from Minnesota, USA - S1T2_Fd - Sphagnum magellanicum MG | ecosystem: Host-associated > Plants > Peat moss > Unclassified... | reverse complement strand
TGCAGTCGATAAAAAGGTCTGCGGCCGAGACGGGTGTTGATCCGGGGGCTAATGACAAAAGAAGCCAAAAATGCCTTATTATTCAATAAGGATTGGCGGTGAGAGAGGGATTCGAACCCTCGATAGAGTTTCCCCTATACACGCGTTCCAGGCGTGCGCCTTCAACCACTCGGCCACCTCACCACTACCGGGCGAAGCCCAGAGCTCGGCAATCGTCTACGCCAGATGCACGGAGGAACAGCCGTACGGCGCTCACGGAGGGGAGGTCCCCCCGCGAAAGCCGCGCAATATACTCAGCCGCGCCTCCCCGGCAAGCACGCCTTCTGCGCGTCTTTCTGCCCTGCCTCGTACGCACTATATGAGAGCCAGCCGAGACGCTCCGTTTGCGTGCTCGCTACGGAGACATCGCCAATGCTGTTCGCCAGGAAGCCGGTAGCTATCCCCACTGCGGCCGAGGCCCTGCCTGGCCGGACCGCGGCCCTCCCGACTGCCTCCACCCATTACGTCAACGCCCATCCGCTCAAGGGGCCTTATCCCGAAGGCTTCGAAATCGCCGAGTTCGCGGCGGGCTGCTATTGGGGCGTCGAGCGTATTTTCTGGCAACTAGCCGGCGTCTGGGTCACCGCTGTCGGCAACGAAGGCGGCCCGACGCCCAATCCCACCTATGAGGAGGTCTGCTCGGGACGGACTGGACACGCCGAGACCGTACGCGTGGTGTTCGATCCTAAGGCGATCTCCTACGAGATCCTGCTCAAGACCTTCTGGGAGAACCACGACCCGACCCAGGGCATGCGTCAGGGCGGTGATATCGGCACGCAATACCGGTCAGCGATCTTCACCCATGGCGAGGCTCAGCACAAAGCCGCCATCGCCAGTAAGGAGGCTTATAGCGCCGCGCTAAAGGCCAAGGGCCTCGGGCCGATCACCACGACGATTGAGCCGGCGGGCGTCTTCTATTTCGCAGAGGGCTATCACCAGCAATACCTGGCTAAGAACCCAGGAGGCTACTGCGGGATCGGGGGCACCGGCGTCACCTGCCCGATCGGGATCGGGGTCCCCGTCTCATAAGGGCGCGCTTTAGAACTTCGGCGCGCTTCAACCCGTCGCTACCTTCAGCAGGACAGGGCAGGGCGCGCGGTGTGGCCTGGGGCGCGGCGCCGGCAAGGCGCCACAACATCGGCCCTCATACTCAGCTCGAATGGGCGCCTTTGCCCCGCTCGGGCGCAAGGCGGCGAGCGCGGACGAGCAGACTTACGTCCTAAGGTCGATCGGCAGCTCACCGTTCGGCTCGCTCTGCTCGGAAAGCGCCTCTTCCAGCAAGGCGCGAGCGACCCTTACGCCCTTGGCCGCGGCCGCGTGGGATTGGCGCCAGAGCAAGAGAACCATCACAGCCATGGTCGCCAAAGTCAGGCTCAAAGGCCCGATCAGCCAGGCCGCGGCGGCAAGGGCGAAATAATAGCCGCGGACGCCGGAGTTCGAGCTCTTGAACGCCGGATTCAGGATCTGCGCCGCCGCATCCGCATAGGCGTCGTACCAGGTGCTCTTGAGACGTTCAGGCGCCGCCCCGATCACGGCGAGCACATAATTGAGCTGACGGATCGCCCAGATGAAATCGAGCAGCCCCCGTGCAAGGGTCGCTGTGATCAGCACGATCTTGGCGTCGAACAACAGACGCGGGGCATGCTGAAGTCCGGGCGCCTGCAGCACCCTGTGGTAGGTGACATCGCCGCCGAACAAGACGCCGGCCGCCGCGGCGATCAGAATGAGGTTTGAGGAGGCGAAGAACGAGGCCGAGCTCAGGGCCTGGGCCATCAGCTGGCCGTCAATCAGTCGCTGTTCGCGCCGGTGAGCCATAACGTGCATCCAGCGCCGACGCACAAACTCCATGTCGATATTGATGGCCCCGCCCCGACGCCATAGCTGTTTGACAAGGGGTCCATAGCCCAGCCAGCAGGTAAGGAACCAGACGACAGCTAAGCCGTTCAAGGCGACGTCGTCGGTATCCAGGGTGTCCCACATCAGGCCTTATCCGGTCTGAATGCGTCGCCAAGCCGCGAGGCCGCCGATTTGCAGCATCCGTCGAAAGCGATTGCAGCAGTTCGGGACGCCATGGTTACCTCAGGCTCATCGACTGGCGGACGCTGCGCAGAGAGGCGCAGATATCGGCGGGGTTAGAATGCTGCGAGGTATTGTCGAGCGTTTCATCCGTGTAGGCGACCTTACTCTGATCGATCGCAACGGACGCGCGAGTCGATTCGGCGACGGCATAGGACCACCGATCGCCGTAAAGCTCCACGGAAGTTTAACACCGCTCAAGTTGGCGTTGAACGCTACGCTGAAACTCGGCGAATGCTACATGGACGGCGAGCTTGAGCTGGTCGAAGGTAATATTTATGACCTTTGCGACCTCATCGGGCGCAACTTTGACTTCGATCCCGAGCGCCAGCATCGTTACCCCCTCTGGCGGCGCATCTGGTTCTGGCTGATCCGCCACGGGGCCCAGATTAACGACCGAATCCAGTCACGGCGCAATGTCGCTCGCCATTACGATCTGTCCAACGCTCTTTATCGTGAGTTTCTGGACCCGGACATGCAGTATAGCTGCGCCTACTTCGCTAGGCCGGATATGAGCCTGGAGGAGGCTCAGATCGCCAAGAAGGCGCACCTTGCCGCCAAGCTCATGTTGGAGCCCCACCACAGGGTTTTGGACATCGGTTGCGGCTGGGGCGGTCTTGGTCTCACCCTTGCCGAATACGTGCCCAAGGGGGGCGTGGTCGGCGTCACCCTCTCGCAAGAACAGCTTACCCTCGCAAAAGAGCGCTCCGTAGCGAGGGTTGGGTCGGGGGGGCGTGGGGCTGACTTTCGCTTGCAGGACTACCGCGACGTCGAGGGCCCGTTTGATCGGATCGTCTCGGTCGGCATGTTTGAGCACGTCGGCCAGCCCAATTATCAGGCGTACTTCGACCAGGTCGCGCGTCTGCTGACCGACGACGGAGTGGCGGTGATCCACTCGATTGGCCGCAAGGACGAACCTGGCGTCACCAACCCCTTCATCGCCAAGTACATATTCCCTGGCGGCTACATTCCGGCCCTGTCTGAGGTGCTGCCCTACATCGAGCGCGCTGGGCTTTGGGTCACCGACCTTGAAATCCTGCGCTTGCACTATGCGGAGACCCTGAAGGCGTGGCGAGCGCGCTTTTCGGCCCAGCGCGAGACGATCAAGGCAATGCGGGATGAGCGTTTCTGCCGGATGTTCGAGTTTTATCTGGCGGTGTCGGAGATCGCCTTTCGCTATGGAGGCCATATGGTGTTTCAGCTCCAGCTTTCAAAACGCGTCGACGCCCTGCCGATAACCCGCGACTACATTTATGAGGGAGAGCGCAAGATCATTCGCCACCCCAAGATCAGGATGGTGCGGTAGTTTCCCTGCGCCAGGCGGGCTCTGTGCATGGCCCTTATGGATCCCGGCCCACCCTGGGACCCCGCCGCCGACCTCGCCCCGTGCCGTTACGTCAGTGGGGTCGGCTCAAAAGGGGCGCGAACCTCGCAAGAGCGCACCGGTCCGGCCGTCCTAGGGGGCGCGGTACACCACGCCATCCTTCATCACGAATACCGGGTGGTTCAGGGACGTAATATCAACGGTGGGATCGCCGGCGAAGGCGGCGAGGTCAGCCAGAGCTCCAGCGCTGATCTTGCCGAGATCGTCAGCGTGACCGATCACTGCGGCGTCCGTCAGGGTCGCGGCCTTAAGCGCCTGGAGCGGCGTCATTCCGTCGTTGACCATCCAAATGAGCTCACGGGCGTTTTCCCCGTGGGCGAACACACCGACGTCCGAGCCAGAGCCGATCCTCACGCCAAGCTTGATCGCAAGCTGGAAGGCATGTTCCGCGGCGAGGATCGACGGCGTGGGGGGACCGCCCGGGCTATATCGACCCGTATATTCCGAGATGGCGGCTGGCGCCGTGAGGGTCGGCATATAGACGACCCCCTTGTCCGCCATCAACTTGAAGGTGGCTTCCGAGCCGCCATAGCCGTGTTCGATCGTGTCGACCCCGCCCAGCACCGCGCGGCGCATGCCCTCGTCCGTACTCGCGTGAGCGGCGACAGGCCTGCCAGACGAATGGGCGGCCTCGACCATCGCCTTGACCTCTTCGATGGAAAACGTCGGCCGAGCCTCTCCGTTGGGACCCGTGCGGTAGTCGGTGTAAAGCTTGATCCAATCTGCGCCCCGTGCGGCCTGCTCGCGCACCGCCTTGATCCCCTCGTCTGCGCCAGAAACCTCCTGCGCGCCCTGGGGCAGCTCTATGTCGGGTCTATAACCGCGAACAGCCGGTCCGTATGCGCCGGTCGCCACGATCGCACGGGTGGCCACGAACATCCTGGGCCCGGGGACCACGCCGTCAGCAATCGCGCGTTTGATGCCCACGTCGGCGAAGTCAGCGCCCTCTGTGCCGAGGTCGCGAAGGGTTGTGAAGCCCGCCATCAGCGTCGCTTTCACATGGTTGCCGGCCTCGAGCACCCGATAGGAAAGGGGCTCCTTCAGCACCTGGTCATCCCAGCTGGTCTCATTATAGGGATGCAGGAGGACATGGCTGTGGAGGTCCATCAAACCCGGCGTCAGCGTCGCTCCCGGCAGGTACACGATATGAGCCCCCACGGGCGCTGAGATCGCGACGGACGGTCCCACCGCGGTTATCCGGTTTCCCTGCACCAAGACGACCCATCCTGGGTGGGGCTGGTCGTCGATCGCCGTCCAGACGGCGGCTGGCCTGATCAGGATGGCCGGAAGTTTATCCGCATAGACGCCTGAGCAGAGGAGAAGGCCGACCAAGAGAGCGGACGCCCAAACGGGGCGAGCCCGATACCGTTGGCGGAGCGCGGGTGCAGGTCTGAGAGCCTTTGGGAGGCGGCTCTTAGGACTTGGCGTCAAGTCGGCCATGCGCCTGCAGGCCCAGGCCGACGCCAGCCTCAACACAGCCCAATGCGCGGGTTTGCGTGTCATCATGGCGTCAGGCTCCGCTCCACAGCGGCGAGATATTGGGCCTTCTGGGCCTCGCTGATGAACGCGCCTGTGAAACTGTTGCGAACGAGAACGGCCGCATCCGCCTCGGTCAAGCCAACGCCGTCGCTCACCGCATCGAAGTTCTCGGCGATGTAGCCGCCGAAATAAGCGGGGTCGTCTGAGTTGACTGTGGGTTTCAGGCCAAGGTCAAGCATGCGTTTCAAAGGGTGGGCCGACATTGCATCCACCACGCATAGCTTCAGATTGGAGAGCGGGCAGACGGTGAGGGTGATCGCTTCAGCCTTCAACCGTTCGATCAGCTTGGGGTCTTCCAAAGCGCGATTGCCATGGTCGATGCGGTGGACCTTTAAGATATCGAGCGCCTCCCAGACGTATGCCGGCGGGCCTTCCTCGCCAGCATGAGCGACCTTCTTCAGCCCCATGGCGCCGGCGCGCTCAAAGGCGCGGGCGAATTTCGACGGCGGATGGCCGACCTCCGAGCTGTCGAGACCAACCGCCACGAGGTGCTCAAGGAAGGGTTCGGCGTCGTTCAAAGTGGCGATCCCGGCCGCCTCGTCGAGGTGGCGCAGGAGACAGAGGATCAGCCTTGAGCTGAGGCCGAATTCCGCCGCGGCCGCCTTTTGAGCGCTCGCCAGCCCGCCGATGATCACACCCATGGGAACGCCGCGCAGGGTGTGGGTCTGGGGGTCGAAGAAGATTTCCGCGTGGACCACGCCGTCGGCCCTCGCCCTTCGGAAGTAGGCCATGGCGAGGTCGTGGAAATCCTCCTCGGTCAATAAGACGTCGGCGCCTTGGTAATAGATGTCGAGGAAGTCCTGCAGGCGCGAAAATGCATAAGCCGCTCTTAGCGCCTCGACACTGGCGAAGGGCAGGGCGATGCGGTTGCGACGCGCCAAGGCGAACATGAGCTCAGGCTCAAGGGAGCCTTCGATGTGAAGATGCAACTCCGCCTTTGGCAGGCGGCGGATAAAACCAGCGTCCATAAAGCAGTTACAGCGTGTTCAGCTCAACGGCGCAATCTCCTCCCGGCGAGGTCGATTGGAAAGATCTTGAAGCGCGGCTCATGGACAAAGGGGCTGGCCCGGCGACAAGGCGCGCCCAGAACCTTGGCTCTGACCTCTGCGCCCTTTGCCCGCGCTCAAGACTGCCCTCGCCCCCTGACCGTTCAAACCGAAAACGGTGCAACCTACAGCGGGTTTGCGAGTTGAACTTCGCGACCGATATCTTTGCCAGAACAGGGGCTTATCCCATGTTAAGAACCGTAGTTGTCTCTTGCGGCCTTGCGCTCGCGCTTCCCGCCGTAGCAGCGGCGCAGACTGCGCCGCCGCCTGCCGAGTTCGTGGCCAAAGCCGGCGCGTCGGACAAGTTTGAGGTGATGGCCGGAAAGTTGGCGGAGACCCACGCGGCCAGCGCCGCGGTCAAACGGTTCGGGCGCCGCATGATCGTCGATCACACCAAGTCGACACGGTTGGTCGAGGCGGCTGTGAAGAAGAGCCAGATGCCGCCGCCGCCCCCGCCCGTTCTCAGCGATGAACAGACCAGTATGCTCGCGGACCTTAGGGCTAAGTACGGAAAGGCTTTCGACGAGGCCTATATTCCTGAGCAGATGAAAGCTCACCAACAGGCTCTTGACCTAATGACAGCCGAAGCCGCAGGCGGAGACAACCCAGACCTTAAGGCCGCGGCGACCAAAATCGCCCCGGTGGTGAAGATGCACATCGCCATGCTGCAAAAGCTCGGCGGCTAACCTGCCGCTTAGGTGTTAGTCTGCGTCCATCTTCAGGGCGGCGATGAAGGCCTCCTGGGGGATTTCGACCTTGCCAAACTGGCGCATGCGCTTTTTGCCCTCCTTTTGTTTCTCAAGGAGTTTTTTCTTGCGGGTCGCGTCGCCGCCGTAGCATTTGGCGGTGACGTCCTTGCGCAGGGCGCGCACGGTTTCGCGGGCGATGATCCGTCCGCCGATGGCCGCCTGGATCGGAATCTGGAACATGTGCTGCGGGATCAGGTCCTTCATCTTCTCGACAATGCCGCGCCCGCGGGTTTCGGCGCGGTCTCGGTGGACCAGCATCGAGAGGGCGTCGACCGGCTCGGCGTTGACGAGGACATTCATCTTCACAAGATCGCCGATCCGATAATCCGAAATCGCGTAATCGAACGAGGCGTAACCCTTTGAGACCGATTTCAGCCGGTCATAAAAGTCGAACACAACCTCGTTCAGCGGCAGGTCGTAAACCACCATCGCACGGCTGCCGACGTAGCTCAGCTCCTTCTGTTGGCCGCGCCGGTCCTGGCAGAGCTTGATCACCGAGCCCAGATAGTCATCAGGCGTGAATATGGTGGCCTTGATCCACGGCTCCGAGATACTTTCGATACGGACAGGATCTGGCATGTCCGCCGGATTGTGCAGCTCTAAGGTCTCGCCACTGGTAAGGCGCACCCGGTAGACCACGCTCGGCGCGGTCGCGATAAGATCGAGATTGAACTCACGGCTCAAGCGCTCCTGCACGATCTCAAGGTGCAGGAGGCCTAAGAAACCGCATCGAAAGCCAAATCCGAGGGCTGCGCTCGTCTCCATCTCGTAGGTGAAGGAGGCGTCGTTCAGACGCAGCCGACCGACCGCGGCCCGCAGATCTTCGAACTGCGCGGCGTCGACAGGAAAAAGACCGCAGAACACGACCGGCTGCACCTCGCGAAAGCCCGGAAGGGCGGCCGCGGTGGGGCGCTTTTCGTCCGTAATCGTGTCGCCGACCGCTGCGTCCTCGACGGCCTTGATCTGCGCGGTGAAGAACCCGATCTCGCCCGGCCCAAGGCTCTCAACGTCGGTGGAACGCGGCCGGAAGACGCCGAGCTTATCAATGTTGTAGATCGCGCCCGCGTTCATCAGCTTGATCCGCTGGCCCGGACGCATGCGCCCGTCGATGATCCGCACAAGCACAACCACGCCCAAGTAGGCGTCATACCAGGCGTCGACCAAGAGGGCCTTGAGGGGCAGGGTCTCCTCGCCCTTGGGCGCTGGAAGGCGTCTAACGATGGCTTCCAAGAGGGAATGGATGCCAAGACCGGTCTTGGCGCTCGTTAAAATCGCGTCGGAGGCGTCAAGGCCGATCACCTCCTCGATCTGAGCTTTAACCCGGTCGACATCGGCGGCGGGCAGGTCGACCTTGTTCAACACCGGCACGATCTCATGGTCGTGCTCGATCGCCTGGTAAACGTTGGCCAGGGTCTGGGCTTCGACGCCCTGGCTTGCATCCACCACCAGAAGCGAGCCTTCGCACGCCGACAAGGAGCGGCTGACCTCATAGGCAAAATCCACGTGGCCGGGGGTGTCGATCAGATTGAGCACGTAGGTTTGACCGTCCTCGGCCGGATAGAGCAGGCGCACGGTCTGGGCCTTGATCGTGATGCCGCGCTCCCGCTCGATCTCCATATTATCGAGCACCTGCTCTTTCATTTCGCGCGCGCTCAGGGCGCCGGTCTCTTGGATGAGCCGGTCTGACAGGGTGGACTTGCCGTGGTCGATGTGGGCGATGACCGCAAAGTTGCGGATCCGCGCCAGGGGTGTCTCGGTCATGCCGCCGCGTCTAGCACATTCTGCCGGGAGGGCGAGCTGTGTCGCCGCCCGCGCGCGACGGATGTCCGTTGAAGGCGACGGATCGCTGGCGCATTCACCCTAGGTTAAGCATAATCACGTCAGGACTGGGCGGGCTGACTGGAGTGACGCGATGGACCGCCGCCGCCTTATCCTCGCCACGGGCGCCTTGATCCCGGGCGCACTGGCCAATAGCGCCTTGGCGCAGACACAGTTGCCGCCTGCGCGGCCGACGCCTCAAGACGGGCCTCCGCCCACCAGCGAAGAGTACGCTCCCCCCGCCGCGCCGGCCTACCGCGCGCCGCAGGCGTATCAGGCGCCGGGCTATCAGGCGCAAGCCTATCAGGCCCAGCCGGCCGGGCCGCCGGCCTATCCCCAGGACAATGGCTATCCGCGCAGCGACAATTACGTAGCGCCGCCGCCCGGCGCGCGCCCGACCTACGCCAACACCGACCATGCCGAAACCTATTCGCGCGACGAGCTGGTCAACAGCGTTTCGGACTTTCTCGGGGTCACCGCCGAGGCGGCGGGCTCAGCGATCGAGCGCATCTTCCGGGAGAACGGTCGCCCCACCGGCTACATCGCCGGCGAGGAGCTGGCGGCGGCCTTCACCGTTGGTCTGCGCTATGGCAAGGGCCTGCTCTACATGAAGAACCGCCGGACCCAGCCTGTGTTCTGGCAAGGCCCATCGGTGGGCTTCGACTTGCGCGCCAACGGCAGCCGTGTGTTCACCCTCTGCTATAACCTTCAATATCCTGACGCCATCTACCGGCGTTTCCCGGGCGTCGAGGGCTCGGCCTACCTCGTCGCCGGCATGGGGGTCAACTATCAGCGTGCAGAGGACATCGTGCTGGCCCCGATGCGCGCCGGCGTTGGCCTCGGCGCCGGCGTGAACCTCGGGTATCTGGCCTACAGTCGGCATAGGAATTGGATCCCGCTTTAGGGGGCGATCAGGCTTGCCTGTTCAAGCGGGTGGTGCAGAAGCTTGAGGCTCAGCCTGTTGTCGCCTGAGCTTCGGCGGCAATGACCTTGACGACGCCCAAGGCTTGGGCTGCGCCTGCCGGCTTGGATTGCGGTTCAATTTGCAGACACTTTCACCCTTTACGGCTCGCGCTCGCCAGACGATGTAGCGGCCATGCCCGCCTTTCCGCCTGGCGCCACCATTTTGCAGGTCACGCCCGCCCTCGATGCAGGCGGGGTAGAGCAGACCACGCTCGACATCGCAGAGGCGGTGTGCGCGGCGGGCGGCCGCGCCCTGGTGGCGTCCTCCGGCGGGAGGATGGCGGCAGAGCTTAAAGCGCGAGGCGGCGAGCTGATCCAGCTGCCGCTGGACACCAAAAACCCCTTGGTCATCGCCCGCAACGTCGCCCGGCTCGAGCGCCTGATTCGCGCTGAAAGCGTTGACCTCGTGCACGTGCGCTCGCGCGCTCCGGCCTTCTCGGCCATTCCGGCCGCGCGCCGGGCTGCGGTGCCCGTGGTGACCACCTACCATGGGGTCTACGCGGCGCGCTCGGGGATCAAGCGCTGGTATAACAAGGTGATGACGCGCGGAGACGTCACGATCGCCAATTCCGCCTATACCCGCGAGCATGTGATCGCCGAACACCGCGTCGATCCAGACACCGTTGTCGCGATCGCCCGCGGCGTGGACCTCAGGCGTTTCGATCCCGGCGTGATTTCAGCGCAGGCCATTGAGGCGATGCGCGCCGCCTGGGGTATGGAGCCCGGCGAGACCCGGCCTGTGCTGCTGCTTGCCGGACGGCTGACGCGCTGGAAAGGACAGACGCTTGCGATCGAGGCATTGGCGGGTCTGAAGGACGAGGGCCTTGACGCTATTTTGGTCTTGCTCGGCGATGATCAGGGGAGGGTGGGCTACGCTCAGGAACTCAAGGCGCTCGCCGAAAAGCTCGGGCTGGAGGATGCGGTGCGCTTTCCCGGCCATGAGACAAATATGCCGGTCGCCTACCTGGCCGCCGACCTGGTCCTTGCGCCTTCGATCAAGCCGGAGGCGTTCGGGCGCACCGCGGTCGAGCCGCAGGTGATGGGGCGTCCGGTCTTGGCGGCCGCCCATGGGGCGGCGACTGAGACGGTGATCGACGGCCAGACCGGTTGGCTGGTCGAGCCCGGCAGTCCGGAGGCCTGGGCGCGGGCGGTCGGCGAAGCCATCGCGGCAGGCCCCGAACTTCTGGCTGACATGGGGGCGGGGGCGCGGATCAGGGCCAGCGCCCTCTATTCTCTCGAAGCCATGGCGGCCAAGACCCTCGCAGTTTACTCAAGGCTCCTTGCAGGGCGGCCGGCGTGACGCCGCAAACGCAGAGCGCCAAGCGCATCCTTGTGATTAAGCTTGGCGCGCTTGGCGACTTTGCTCAAGCCTTCGGTGTGATGGCCGAGATCCGGGCGGCTCACGCCGGCGCGGAAATCACCCTTCTCACCACCCCGCCTTACGAAGAGGTGTCGCGCGACAGCGGTCTGTTCGACCGGATCGAGACCGACGGACGTCTGCATGGCCCGTGCGACTATCTTCGGGTATTTCGCCGCCTTCGCGCCTATCGCTATGACCGGGTTTATGACCTTCACACCTCGAGCCGGACCCGATGGTACCTAGCTTTCTTCTGGCCGCGCATCCCCGAATGGTCCGGTATTTCGCCAGGCGCAAGTTTTCGCCAGACCCGGCCGGACCGAACCCGGCTGCACAACCTCGACCGCCTTTGGGATCAGATCAACCTTGCCGGGATCGGCAGGGTCTATCCGATCGGCCAAGCCCCGGCCCCGGACCTGTCGTGGGCGATCCGAGCGGCCGGGGAAGATGTCGTCGAAAGGTTCGGCCTCAAGCGTCCCTTCGCCCTCCTCGCGCCGGCCGCCTCGGTCACGGGCGACGCCAAGCGCTGGCCGATCGAGCGCTATGCCGATCTGGCGGCCTGGCTGACGGCTAGGGGCCTCACGCCCGTGGTCGTGGGCGGCAGGACGGAGCGCGATGTCGCCGCGGTCATCAAGGCTAAGGCGCCCGAAACCATCGATCTGACCGGTCAGACCCGGGTTGTGGATCTCGCCGGCCTGGCGGCGCAGGCGGGTCTCATGGTCGGCAATGACACGGGCCCTACCCACTGGGGCGCCTATGCGGGCGCGCCCGGACTCATGCTGATGAGCGTCATCTCCCGCGTCGGCCACTGCGAACCTCGCGCCCGGCTTCGGACCTTGACGGTCGAGGACCTGAAGGCTTTGCCCGTCGAGGCGGTGACATCTGCGTTAGAGGCTGAGGGGCTGGTGGAGGCGGCGCTCTGACGGATCGGCCTATCCCGTGAGGCTCTATGTTTGGCGCTGCACCGCCTTCGCCCCTTGGCCGCCAAATTTTCCCTACGTCCCGGGCGCGCCTAGACGCCCGAGCTGGGGCCTGCAGCGATGATCTCAAGGGCATGGCCGACCCAACAAACGTCGGCCTCGACAGCGGAAGCCGCCCAGGCTCACTTGCTATAAACCCCCTGGAAGATCATATAGTTTGAGGTGGAATTGGCCGATTCCGCGTCCGCCTAATTGTATCAACAGCCCGGAGAGAGTCCCTATTCGCCGTCCCATGCAAGCGCCGCCGGTCAAGGATGGGCCGCGCATCAACGAAGACATTCGTGTCCCCCGCGTCCTCCTGATCGATCAGAACGGCGAAAAACAAGGCATTATGCCGACATCAGCGGCCATCGAGGCGGCTGAGGAAGCGGGACTGGACCTGGTGGAGATTGTGCCGAACGCCGATCCGCCCGTCTGCAAAGTCATGGATTTCGGCAAGTTCAAATTCCAGGAGCAGAAGAAAAAGAACGAAGCGCGCAAGCGTCAGAAAGTGGTCGAGATCAAGGAGATCAAACTGCGTCCGAACATCGACACGCACGACTACGACGTTAAGGCCAAGGCCATGCACCGGTTTTTCGAGGAGGGGGACAAGGTCAAGGTGACCCTCCGCTTCCGCGGCCGAGAGTTGGCCCACCCCGAGCTCGGTATGAAACTTCTTCAACAGGTGAAGCTCGACTTCGAGCCGGTGGCGAAGGTTGAGTATGAGCCTAGAATGGAAGGCAAGCAGATGATCATGATCCTTGCTCCGCGCTAAGGGCGCTTAGGACCAGCCTTTGCGCCTGTCCCAAAGTCGTTCCGCATGAGGCCTGCGAGGCCGACCGACCTTGGTTCGGCGTCGGCGCCGGGAGCTAGATTTTTTATCGTCAGGATGGCGCATTCCGCTCGGCGTGGATTGAGATCGGTCGCCCCTGAACCATCTAAGCACACGCTTGACGCGCTGGCGTCGGATGGCTGAGATCAGAGCCTAGGGTTATGGGGTTTTGACATGCGTTTGATTGGAGCAGTGGTTCTAGCCGCGGTTCTCGCAGCCGCGCCGGGCGCGCGCGGAGCGCCTCCGCCGGTGGAAGCCTACGGGCATCTCCCCGCGCTTGAGCATGTGACCCTGTCACAGGACGGTCAGCGGGTGGCGTATGTCGCTGAGGCCGGGACGCAGCGCTACATCGTGGTCCGCAACCTTGCCGACAACGCCATCCTCCAGAGTATTTCGTCGAATGGTCGAAAGGTGCGGGCGGTGCAGTTTGCCGATCCGGATCACCTTCTGATCGTGCTGACCGGGACCGAGGACTTTGGCGGCGACTACGATAAGTATGAACTTCCGGCGGTCCTTGCCCTGAACTTGAAGACCAAAAAAGGCTACCAGCTCTCGCCGAACCCCGACATTGAGGCAGCGGGGCTGCCCCTCGTCGTCACCCACGAAGGCGGTCGGGTTTACGGCTACTTTTATAGCCAGCGCGGCGGCGATCGCGACGGCGGCCGCCGCCTCGGAAACGCCAATGGACTGATGCGGGTCGACCTCGACAGCCAGCAGGTGAACATGGTCTCCGCCGCCACCGAGCATACAGCAGACTATGCGGTCGGGCCTGACGGCGCCATTGTGGCTCGGCTCGAAGAATATGATCATGGCCAGGAGTGGCGCGTCTACAAAGGCGCTGACAGCCAGATCCTGCTCGCCTCCGGACGCTCGGCCGTACGAACCGCCGAGATCGACGCCTTCGGCCAGACACCCAATACGATCCTGATCAGCCGTCCGAATGACGGCGACTTCAGCCCGGTTCGCGAACTGTCTCTCGTTGACGGTAAGATCGCAGAGCCCCTTGTCGACGGCGTGGAGGCGAGCCCTCTGCTTGACCGCAAGACCCGCCTCCTGATCGGCTTTCGTATGGGCGGCGCTGTGGAGGACTCGGTCTTCCTAAACCCTAAGATCGAAGCGCGGTGGAAGGGCGTGCGCGCCGCCTTCAAGGACGAAAAGGTCAGACTGATCAGCTATGACGATGCGTTGAACCGGTGGATCGTCTTTGTCGAAGGTCCGCACGATTCCGGCCGATATCTCCTGGTCGACCTGATCGCGGGCAAGGCGTCGTTCATCGGCTCACCCTATCCGGAGATCAAGCCAGAGGACGTCGGTGCGTTCAGCTGGTTCGAATACAAGGCCGCGGACGGAACGCCTCTGCGCGGGGTGCTGACCCTGCCGCCTGGCCGCGAACCTCGCAACCTGCCCTTCGTCATGCTCCCCCATGGCGGTCCGGCGGGTCACGAAACGCCGGGCTTCGACTGGTGGGCGCAGGCCCTCGCCAGCCGCGGCTACGCCGTATTCCAGCCGGAGTTTCGCGGCTCTGACGGCTTTGGCGCGGCCTTCGAACACGCCGGGTGGAGTCAGTGGGGCAAGAAGATGCAAACCGACGTGTCAGACGCCATTCCGGCTCTGGCTGCAAAGGGGATCATCGACCCTAAGCGCGGCTGCATCGTCGGCTGGAGCTATGGCGGCTATGCGACCTTGGCGGGCGTAACCCTGCAGAACGGGCTCTACCGCTGCGCCGCCGCCGGCGGCGCTGTTTCGGACCTTGGCGCCATGCTCAATTGGGAACAGGCCCGCAACGGAAAGCTGAGCCCGGTGATGCGCTATTGGCACAGCTCGATGGGCCTCAGCGGGCCGGGAGACCCGGCTGCTGCGACCATCTCTCCGGCGCGCATGGCCTCGTATGATCAGGTGCCTGTTCTCCTTCTCCATGGCAAGGACGACACGGTCGTTCCGTTCGAGCAGGCGACCGAGATGCGCGACGCCCTGTCCCGCGCTGGAAAATCGGTTGAACTTGTCACACTCCAGAGCACCGATCACTGGCTGCTCGAAGGCGCGACCCGCACCCAAATGTTGCAGGCGATGACGAGCTTCCTCGCCAAGTACAATCCCGCCGACACTTCGGTTTCGCCCAGGCTTTCGGTAGGAAACTAGCCGGGGCGGCGCGGCGGACGGGATGACCTTTAGGTCAACTGTCGTGGTTCAAACCTGAGGCGCGGGTTCTGGGTCATAGGTTCCGGGTCGTGGGTTCGGGCCGCGGGGCCCTGGGCGGCCTTTGCGCGGCCCACGGACGGCTGCAGGCATGACCCGATAGCCACACCCTGCGGCCTTCGGACCTTCGGGGTTGTTCAACCGGGCGAGGCGACCTATCAGCCTTCACATGTCTGCCTCAGCCCTTGCGCCCGAGGTAGGGCAGGCGGGCCCGACACAGCAGAAGCCAGTGTCCCCGGCCGCCCTGCCGACGCTGCTCTTCGTCGTCTTCATGAACTTGCTGGGCTTTGGGATGGTGGTCCCGCTGCTCCCGTTCTTCGCCAAGTCGTTTCATGCCGCGCCCTGGCAAATCAGCCTGATCTTCTCGGCCTACGCCATGGGCGGGTTCATCGGCGAGCCTTTCTGGGGGCGGTTGTCCGACCGGATCGGGCGGCGACCGGTGTTGATTTCGACCCTGGCCTGCAACTGCATCACCTACGGCTTCATGGCCTTCGCCCCCAACATCTGGGCCGCCTTCTTGATCCGCTTCCTCGGCGGCATGTTCGCCGGAAATGGCTCTGTGGTGCAGGGCTATATCGCTGATGTGACCCCGCCTGAGGAGCGGGCGGGCAAGCTGGCCCGCATCGGCGTCGCCTTCAACATTGGCTTCATCGTCGGGCCGACGCTGGCCGGCGCCCTGGCGCGGCCCGAGCTTGGCCCGGTCGGGTTTCGGGCGCCCTTTCTGGTCGCCTCATTGCTCGCAGCCCTGTCGTCCCTCGGCGTCACGCTTCTTGTGCGCGAGAGCCGGGCGCGCAGGACAGACATGCTGAACCAGCCCAGCCGCTGGGCCCTATTCGGCGCGGCGGTCAGCCATCCGGTGGCCGGTCGGCTCTTGGTGCTCACCCTGGCTTCGGGGTTTGCCTTCAACGGCATCGAATCCATCTTCGGCTTCTGGGGACAGAGATCCTTCGGTTGGGGTCCGCGCCAGGTTGCGATCGTGTTCGGGTTTGTGGGCGTGACCAACGCCGCCGCGCAATGGTTTATCACCGGGCGACTGTCGAGGGCCTGGGGCCAAGCCAGGGCGCTGGCCGCGGGGATGGCGTTGACCGTCTGCGCCACGCTTTTGATCCCTCTTTCGCGCGGCCTCGTTACGGCCACCTTATTCATGGCGCTGATGGCGTTCGGTCAATCTGTGGCCTTTCCCAATGTCGGCGCTCTGATCTCGCGTGTCGCCCACCAGGACCGCCAGGGCCAGGCGCTTGGCCTCAACAACGCCACGGCCGCAATGGCCCGCTTCTTGGGGCCGTTGGCGTCGGGCATCGTGTTCTCGGCGGTGTCGATCGAGGGGCCTTTCTACCTCGCCGCCCTGGTGGTGGCCCCCTCCATCCTCCTCGCCTTGGCGGCGGGGCGGCGTCTGAGTTCGGCGGCTGTGCTCTGATATCCAGGCCAGGCTTCTTCGAGGCTCAGGGTCATGCCAGATCGCCCAGGGGCGCAGAGGACTGCGCCGCTGCCCGCGGCGGTCTTGGCCGCGAGGCTGAAGGGCTTGGACGCGGCCATCCCCCGGGCGGACGCCACGTTCCCCTCGGAGGCTGGGCGGCTTGTGCCACATCCAGGCGGCGCGCGCTCTGCTGGTTGCATCCCCATCCCATTTCGACTACAAGCCCCGCTCTTCCGGAGCCGCCGGGCTATTGGCATGCCTTGGCGGTTTCTTGTTTGCCATCCTAGTTGGGGACGGAGCCTTCGGGCCCGCAGCGAAATGCCGAAACTGAAGACGAAGTCTGGCGCCAAGAAGCGCTTCAAGATCACGGCTTCAGGCAAGGTGAAGGCCGGCGTCGCCGGCAAGCGCCACCGCCTGATCAGCCACAACGCGAAGTACATTCGCTCCCATCGGGGCACCAAGGTGATGTGCGACGCGGATGCGAAGACCATCAAGTCCTGGCTGCCGTACGGCTGAGCCTGGGAACTGAACGCAAGATCTTGAGGTAAATTGATATGGCACGCGTCAAAAGGGGCGTTACGTCCCACGCCAAGCACAAAAAGGTTCTTGAGCAGGCCAAGGGTTTTTATGGCCGTCGCAAGAATACGATCCGAACAGCCAAGGCGGCGGTCGATAAGGCCGGCCAATACGCCTATCGCGACCGGAAGGTCCGCAAGCGCAGCTTCCGCTCGCTTTGGATCCAGCGCATCAACGCGGCTGCGCGCCTTGAAGGCTTGACCTATTCGCGATTTATCAGCGGCCTTGACGCTGCGGGAATCGAGATGGATCGAAAGGTTCTGGCCGATATCGCCATGGCTGATCCCGCGGCATTCAAGGCCATCGCCGACAAGGTGCGCGCCGCGCTGGGCTAACCCCACATTGCCTCCGACGGACCGGCGGCAAGATGGTTGTTGAGGGTCTTCTCCCCGCGGCTCAGGTGACAACGCCTGGGTCTCCGCTGTCGCGGGACCCGCGGGCAGGAAGAGACCGATGACAATGGCGGATCTAAACACCCTGGAAGCTGACCTTTCCTCAAGGATCGCCGCTTCAGCTGACCTGGCGGCTCTGGAGGCTCTGCGCGTCGAGGCCCTCGGCAAATCCGGGACGATTTCGAGCCTGCTTAAGTCCCTGGGGGGAATGACCCCGGATGAGCGTCGGGCGCAGGGCCCGTTGATCAACGGCCTGAGAGACCGGATCGCCGCCGCCTTGGCTGAACGCAAGGAGGCGCTTGAAGCTGGCGAACTCGACGCCCGTCTCGCCGCAGAGCGGGTGGACCTCACTCTGCCGGCGCCGCCGCGCCGCCGGGGCTCGGTACACCCGACCATGCAGGTCATGGACGAAATGGTGTCCATTTTCGCTGACCTGGGCTTTGGGGTCGCGGAAGGTCCGGACATTGAGGACGACTTCCATAATTTCACCGCCCTGAACTTTCCCCCAAAGCACCCAGCGCGGGAGATGCACGACACCTTCTTCTTCAAGCCAGGCCCCGACGGGGATCGTAAGCTGCTGCGCACCCACACCAGCCCGGTGCAGGTGCGAACCATGCAGAAGACCAACGCGCCGCCTGCGGCGTCCTGGATCGCCGCCGGACAGGATCCGCCGATCCGAATCGTCGTGCCGGGCCGCACCTATCGCTGCGACAGCGATCAGACCCACACCCCCATGTTCCACCAGATGGAGGGGCTGGTGATCGATCGGGGTATTCACATGGGTCACCTTAAGTGGACGCTGCAGACCTTCATCAGCCGCTTTTTTGAAGGCGAGGTCGGCGCGCGTTTCCGGCCGCACCATTTCCCCTTCACTGAACCCTCAGCGGAAATGGACATCCAGTGCGACCGCTCCGGCGGCGGGATCAGGGTCGGGCAGGGGCGGGACTGGCTGGAGGTGGTCGGATGCGGCATGGTGCATCCTAATGTCCTGCGCAACTGCGGGCTCGACCCTGATGTTTGGCAGGGGTTCGCCTTCGGTTTCGGAGTCGACCGCCTCGGCATGCTTAAGTACGGCATGCCCGACCTTCGGGACATGTTCGCGTCAGACACCCGCTGGTTAGCCCACTATGGCTTCTCGCCGTTCGTAGCCCCAAATCCCGCATCGGGGCTGAGCTGATGGGTCAGTCCCAACCTCCCCAATCGGGCCCGCAAAGACCGGTGGTGCGCGATCTGAACGCCAAGGCGTTCCAAGGGGTGACCATTCCGCTCTTTCTGCTCCTGCGCGCCAACATCGAGGCGGGCCGCGGCCTGATCATTGAGGATTGCACCTTCCGAGACTGCATCATCGAGGGGCCCGCGGTGTTGCTGCCGGTCGACAGCTGCAACTTCGACAACTGCGATTTTGGCTACACGTCCGGTGATATCCGCAACCTCATTCTAAGACCGGAAGGGTCCAAGATTACCGGCGCCATCCCCATGACCCGGTGCCGGTTTTTCGATTGCCGGTTCTTTGCCATGGGCTTCACGGGCCATGACAGCTTCATCCAGTCGCTCCTGCAGACGACCGTGAAAGGCGCCCCATCGTGACGAGCTCATCACCGCTTCTCCTCCCGCCCGCTACCGACGACGACATGGCCAGGGCCGTGATCGAGAACCTCCGCGTGAGCCTGTTCGAAGTCTTCCGCGTCCATTTTCAGCGCACGGGCGAGATGGTAGTCGCCGGCAAGACCTTTCGCGGCTGCACTCTGGAAGGTCCGGGCGTGCTCATGCCCATCGACGGCAGCGTGATCGAGAACTGCCAGCTCGGCGATAGCCTCGGCGATATGCGCAACCTGCTCTTGGTCCCGGCGGGTCAGAAGGTGATCGGCGCCCTGGTCTATGCCGGCTGCACCTTCGACACCTGCCGGTTCGTCAACATCGGCTATACCGGCGGCGCCGATTTCCTCAACGCCCTGGTCACTTCGGCCCAGAGATCTGCAGAGAGATTGGCCCAGACGTCGGCGCAGGGCACGCCGTCATGAAGTTCACTCTGTCCTGGCTGAAAGACCACCTCGACACCGACGCCGACCTTGGCCAGATCACCGAGGCCATGACCATGGCCGGCCTTGAGGTTGAGCATGTCGAGGACCCGGCGGCCAAACTGAAAGGGTTCAGCGTCGCGAGGATTATCGAGGCTGTACAACATCCCAACGCCGATCGCCTTCGCGTCTGTCAGGTCGACACGGTCGATGGCCGCAAGGAGATTGTCTGCGGGGCCCCGAACGCCCGCGCTGGCCTCGTCACCATCTACGCACCCCTCGGCGCATACATCCCAGGATCGGGCATCACGCTCGAAGCCAAACCCGTGCGCGGGGTGGTGTCGAACGGCATGCTGTGCTCGGCCAAGGAGCTTGAGGTCTCCGAAGAGAGCGACGGCATTCTGGAGCTCGACGCGGGGCTCACAATCGGGACGCCGGCGGCGGAGGTGTTCGGGGCCGATCCTGTGATCGACTTTGAGGTGACGCCCAACCGGCCGGACTGGCTCGGCGTTTCCGGCATCGCCCGCGATCTCGCCGCAGCGGGCGTGGGCCGGCTTAAGGCCCTTTCCATCGCGCCGGTTCCCGGCGCCTTTCCTTGCCCCATCACGCTTAAGGTCGACGGCGAGGCCTGTCCGGTTTTCGCCGGCCGGGTGATCCGCGGCGTCAGGAACGGACCATCGCCCGCCTGGCTGCAACAACGCCTGCGCGCGATCGGCCTGCGGCCGATCTCGGCGCTGGTCGATGTCACCAATTTAATCTCCTACGACCGCTGCCGTCCCCTGCACGTCTACGACGTGGCCAAGCTGACCGGCGCCCTGATCGAGGCGCGGCTCGGGCGGAACGAACCCGTCGCTGCGCTCGACGGGAAGACCTACCTCGCCACGCCGCAGATGTGCGTGATCGCTGACGGCTCAGGCGCCATCGGCCTTGGCGGCGTCATGGGGGGCGCGAGCACCGGCTGCTCGGAGGAAACCCGCGACGTCTTGATCGAGAGCGCGTGGTTCGATCCGATCCGTACCGCCCAGACCGGTCGCGACACGGGTATATCGTCGGACGCTCAGTATCGGTTTGCGCGGGGGGTCGATCCAGGGTTTGTCGTTCCAGGCTTGGACCTCGCCACTCAGCTGATCCTTGAGCTTTGCGGCGGAGAGCCGTCGGAGCTGGCGCTTGCCGGCGCCGCTCCCGCCGCGCCGCCGGCGTTCGCGTTCGACCCTGAATATGTGCGCCGGCTATCGGGCCTTTCGATCGGTCGCGAGGGTGTGGTTGAGGTGCTTGAGCGGCTGGGTTTTGCTGTTTCGCCCGCGGGCGCGCACCTTAACGTGCGGCCGCCGACCTGGCGGCGCGATGTGGAGGGGCCGGCGGACCTGGTCGAAGAAGTGGCGCGGATCGCAGGCTTCGCCGCATTGCCCCTCACGCCCTTGCCACACCAGGAGCCCCGTCCCGGGGGGGTTCTGACCTCGCGCCAGGCGCGACTTCGTTTGGCCCGTCGCAGCCTGGCCGCACTTGGCTACCAGGAGACCGTGGGCTGGTCGTTCGTGAGCCAGGCCGACGCCGCCCGCTTCGGCGGCGGTGCGGACGCCCTGGTCTTGGCCAATCCAATCGCAGCGGATCTCGACTGCATGCGGCCCTCCGCTCTGCCCGGTCTGATCCAGGCGGCCCGCCGGAACGCCGTCCGCGGTTTTGACGAGGTGGCGCTGTTCGAGATCGGGCCGGTGTTCCGCGGGCTTGAGCCGCAGGACCAGGGCACGGTCATCAGCGCGTTAGCCTCGCCGGTGAAAGCGCGACGCTGGGATGGGGTCAATGAAGACGCGCTCTTTCTCTTGAAGGGCGACCTCATGCAGCTTTTGGCCGATCTTGGCGCGCCCATCGCTTCGCTGCAGGTCGTGCAGGGCGGAGCGAACCCCTGGTGGCACCCGGGCCGCGCGGCGCGTGTACAGCTTGGACCCAGGGCGGTGATCGCAGAATTCGGGCAACTGCATCCGGCGGTTCTGCGCGCCATGGATCTGGACGAGACCTTATACGCCTTCGAGCTTAAGGTGGAGCTCTTGCCGGAACCCAAAAAAAAGGCCGCCAAGGCCCGCTCGGCTCTTCATCTGTCGCCCCTGATGCCGCTCCGGCGAGACTTTGCCTTCGTCGTGGACCGCGACCTTCCAGCGGCAGATCTGGTCCGCGCCGCCCAGAGCGCCGATAAGGTCCTGATCGCCGGCGCTCGGGTATTCGACGTTTATGAGGGCAAGGGGGTGCCTGACCAAAAACGATCGATCGCCCTTGAGGTCTTGGTCCAACCCCAGGAGAAGACCCTGACTGAAGCGGAGATCGAGGCCCTCTCCTCACGCGTGGTCGCGGCGGTCTTAAAGGCCACCGGCGGCGTCCTAAGAGGCTAGGCGAAACCCGTTTTCGGGTCGGGAGGGCCTTGATGAGCACCCAGTATTTGCAGCGTCCCGGCTATCGGCTTGCCTTTCGCCGGGTGGCCGGGATGTCGGCGACCGTGCTCTGGCTGGGCGGATTCGGCTCGGATATGATCGGGACCAAGGCGGAGGTTTTGGCCGCCTGGGCTGCGCGGACGGACCGGAGCTTCCTGCGCTTTGACTATTTCGGTCACGGCGAAAGCGAGGGCCGGTTCGAGGAGGGCACGATCGGGCGTTGGCTCCAGGATGCATTGGCGGTGGTCGACCAGCTGACCTCAGGACCTCTGGTGCTGGTGGGTTCGTCCATGGGCGGATGGATCGCATGCCTTCTCGCCCGGGCGCGGCCAGAGCGGATCAAGGCTATGGTCCTGATCGCGCCAGCCGCGGACTTCACCTCCGCCCTGATGGAGATCGGCATGACGCCAGAAGCGCGCGCCGAGATGGCGGCCACCGGCGTATGGCTCCGGCCCTCCGACTATGGCGATCCGTCTCCGATAACGCGCGCCCTTATCGAGGATGGGCGGACCTGGTCGGTGTTGCCCAAGGACGATGAGAGCCAGATCGCTTTTGACGGCCCCGTGCGTATCCTTCAGGGCGGTTTAGACGCTGACGTGCCCTGGAGACACGCCCTGCGCCTCGCCGACGCCTTATCGTGCCAGGACCTCGTCTTCTCTTTGATCAAGGACGGGGATCACCGCCTGTCTCGGCCGAAGGATCTAGCCCGGATGATCGCAGCTGTGGAGGAGCTGGTTTAGGCGCATCGGCGCCCAACACATCTGAACACCTGCGACGGTCCCGGCCCCAAGCGCTCGGCCATAGCGGTTAAACCCAGCGATGCTGGAGTGGGGGAGGCTTTAGCAGAAGACGGCGCGGGTTTGATGCGGATGGCGCACGCCCGTCGGCGGCGCCCGGCGCGGTGCTAGCGTCCTAGCTCTTTACCGATCATCTCGCGGACCCCCTTAAGGTCAGGGCGCTTTAGCGCCATGGCGACATTGGCGCGCAGCCAGCCAAGCTTGTCGCCGCAGTCGTAGGTGACGCCGTCGTATTCAAGGGCGTGAAAGGGGCTGCCGTTGGACAGCATCTTCAGCATAGCGTCCGTGAGTTGGATCTCGTTTCCCGCGCCGCGCTCTTGGTTGGATAGGATATCGAAGACCTCAGGGGTCAAAAGATAGCGTCCCGAGATAAAAAGGTTCGAGGGTTCGGTTCCCGCAGGTGGTTTCTCCACCATGCCGGTCATCTTGTTGAGCCGGCCTGACCGACTTTCGAGCGCGACGATACCGTATTGGTGGGCCATGCCGGGCGGGCAGGGCTCGACCACGATGATGTTTGCGCCTTCGGTCCTTTCATGAGCGGCGATCATCTGAGCCGTGCAGCCTGGCGCCGCGTCCATGATCATATCGGGCAGCAGGACCGCGAAGGGCTCGTCGCCAATGACGTCGCGCGCGCACCAGACGGCATGGCCAAGGCCTTTGGGCTCCATTTGGCGCACATAGCTGATCTCGCCCTCCTTCGGTAGGTCGGCGAGGAGCGCATCCAGAACGGCGGTCTTGTGCTTGGCCTTGAGCGTGGCCTCAAGCTCGACGGCGTGGTCGAAATAATCCTCCATAGCGGTTTTGCCGCGGCCGGTGACCAAGACGAAGTGTTCGATCCCGGCGGCGCGCGCTTCGGCCAGAACGTAATGGATCAACGGCCGATCGACGACGGTCAACATTTCTTTGGCCACGGTCTTGGCCGCGGGCAGCATACGGGTGCCGAGGCCAGCGACGGGAAACACGGCCTTACGGATCTTCTTCATGCCAAACCTGACAATCGTAGCCTCTTTGATCCTGTCAGACCAAGGGGTGTACGGGCCTTTGGCCCGCTCACGCTCCAAGCCCTAAGGAGCAGGCCCTTGGTGTCCTTTGCAGATGGGCGCATCTGAACCGGAAGGGCCTAAGACCCTCCTTTTAATCGCCGCTCGTTTAAATTTCCTGATTGTAGGCCCCGACCTCCCCATGGGCGGCCAGGCGGGGCTTGACCTCGTTGCGGAACAGAGCGCGCATATCCGCCTCGGATCGCATGCTCTCCACCACCACAACCAGTTCCGGCTTGTTGGAGGAGGCGCGAACCAGGACCCAGGAGCCGTCCTCGAGGGCCACGCGCACGCCGTTGACCGTGATGACCTCGGTGATCTTGCGCCCTAGGATCTCACCGCCCCCGGCGGCCAGGTCTTGGTACTCCTTCACCACCTGATCAACGACAGCGTATTTTACCTCATCGCCCGCATGCGGGCTCATGGTGAGGGAGGTGAAGGCTGGCGGAAGCGCCTGGCGCAGCTCGGAGAGGGTCTTGCCTGGATTGCGGTCCAGCATTTGGAGCACAGCCGAGGCGGCGACCAGACCGTCGTCGTAGCCATAGCCCAGGGGCTTATTGAAGAAGAAGTGTCCTGACTTCTCAAAGCCAGCCAGGGCGCCGAGCTCGGCCGTCTTGCGTTTGATGTAACTATGACCGGTTTTCCAGTAGACCACGCGGGCGCCGTTGCCCTTCAGGACCGGATCGGTGGCGTAAAGTCCCGTTGACTTCACATCGACCACGAAGGTTGCGTTCTTGTGCAGAGCCGACAGGTCGCGAGCCAAAAGCAGACCAATCTTATCGGCGAAGATCTCTTCGCCCGTATCGTCGACGACGCCGCAGCGATCACCATCCCCGTCGAAGCCAAGGGCCAGGTCCGCGCCCTCGCGCCGCACCGCCTCGGACATGGCGTGCAACATTTCGTGATCTTCAGGATTGGGATTGTATTTTGGGAAGGTCCAGTCGAGCTCCGTGTCCATCGGGATCACCTCAACGCCCATTCGCTCCAGGGCCTGGGGAGCGAAAGCGCCTGCGGTCCCGTTGCCGCAGGCCGCGATCACCCTGAGCTTGCGCGTCACGCGGGTTTCGGAAACCGAGGCGATGTAGCGCTCGCGCACTCCGTCGATGCGATGGACGACGCCGCCTGGGCGCTCTATCCCCTTGGCGCCGAGGACAATCTCCTTCAGCGGCCCGATCTGTTCTGGTCCGAACGTCTTGGGCTTGTCCGAGCCCATTTTGACGCCAGTCCAGCCGTTTTCGTTATGGCTGGCGGTCACCATCGCGACGCAGGGCGCGTCGAGGTCGAACTGAGCGAAATAGGCCATTGGCGAGACGGCCAGACCAATATCAAGCACCTCACAGCCGGCTGACACCAGGCCAAGCATCAGGGCTTGTTTGACCGAAAGAGAATATGAGCGGAAGTCGTGGCCCACAACGATGCGCGGCTTGACCCCTTGTTCGTGGATCAGGGTGCCAAGACCAAGGCCGAGAGCCTGGATGCCGAGAAGGTTGATTTCCTTTTCAAGGATCCATCGCGCGTCATATTCGCGAAACCCCGTCGCCTTAACGAGCGGAACGGTCTCGTACTCGATCGTGTTGGGCTTAATATCGGCGCGCGGGATCTGCGAGGTCATGATGGCTTCTTTTGGGAACGCGCCTTACTAGGCGCAGAGTCTGATCGCTGCAATGCAACAGCGGCGCCGAGGTTGCGCCAAACGTCAGACGACGCCCTGGCGAAGCAGGTCGTGGATGTGAAGCACCCCGATCGGGCGGCCATCCTCGACCACGAAAAGAACGGTGATCCGGCCTTGCATGAGGTTGAGCGCCTCTGCAGCCAGCGCTTCCGGGGCAATCGTCTTGGGGCTGCGGCTCATCACTTCCTCAGCGGTGTGGTCCATCAACCCCTTGATCTTGCGGCGTAGATCCCCGTCCGTGATGACCCCGAGGAGCTGGCCGTCAGCACCGACAACCCCGAGGGCTCCAAAGCGGCGCTCTGTCATGACAAGGAGCGCCTCGGCCATTGGCGCATCAGGCGCAACCAGGGGGACCTCTTCACCGGTATGCATCAATTCAGACACCGTCTTCAGGGCGGCGCCGAGCTTGCCGCCGGGGTGGAAGACTTTGAAGTCATGCGCGGTAAAACCGCGTTTCTCCAGGAGGGCCACGGCCAGGGCGTCGCCCATGGCGATCTGAAGCGTGGTCGACGTCGTTGGCGCGTTGAGGGCGTCGGCAGCTTCAGGCGCGTCGGGCAATAGCAAAACATGGTCCGCGGCGCGGCCCAGCGCGCTGTTGGCGTCGGCGGTCACGGCGACCAAGGGAATAGCGAATCGTTTGGCGTAGGCGATCACGTCAGCGAGTTCGCGGTTGGCGCCCCCCTTGGAGAGGAGCAAGACCGCGTCGTCAGGGCCGATCATTCCAAGGTCGCCGTGGCTTGCTTCGTTTGCGTGCACGAACATGGCCGGGGTGCCTGTGGAGGCGAGCGTGGCGGCGATCTTGCGGCCGACATGACCCGACTTGCCCACTCCGGAGACGACGACGCGCCCCTTCAGGGCGTGGATCATGCCCACGACAGCTGTAAAGGCCTCGCCGAGGCCAGCGCCCATGGTGGCGAGCGCCTTGGACTCGATCGCCAGAACCCTGCGGCCGACAGCCGCTGCGTCGTAGGTTTGGGCGAGCTTTCTGGCCGGCATCAGAACGGACCCTTGAGCTGAACCTTGTCGGACGGGGCGGCCGGCTTACCGGAAGCGGGCGGCTTTTTGGGCCGCGTCTGCATCCAGGTGGCGTGGCCAAAGGGTTTCGGCGAGCGCGCGCCCTGTCCCTGAGGATAGACGCTGGCGAGGGCGATCAGGGCGACGGCGAGTAGACCCGCAAGGGGATAGAAGATGCGATCAGGCAGCATAACGCAGTCTTAGCAAGCTGCGCCGCTCACCGCTATCGAGGCGCTTTTTTCCGCACGCGCCCTTACTTGCCGCGGCCGATTGAAAGTGGCTGTCTAGCGAGCCGAAGCGACAGGTTTGGAGCGGCGTCAGCCAAGCTGCGGATGGCGGCCGGCCGACCCGCCAGGCTTGGGGGAGCCTTCTCAACGTCCGTCATATCCTCAAGGCCGCCTAAGGGGCCAGGCAGGCGCTAGGCGCGCAGCGCAGCGTCGGTCGCGCGAACCAGGCCGTCGATGACGCCAGGCTCGGTAGAGGCGTGTCCGGCGTCCCATACCAGGTTGAAGCGAGCGTTCGGCCATGCGTTCTTAAGTCGCCATGCGGTTTCGAGCGGGGTGACCACGTCGAAGCGGCCCTGGACGATCCAACCTGGGAGGTGAGAAAAGCGCGGCACCTGTTCGAACAGCCAGCCTTCGGATGGGAAAAAGCCGCCGTTCACGAAGTAGTGGCACTCGATGCGGGCGAAAGCGACCGCGAAATCGGCCTCATTGAACTTGGATGGCCGCGCCTCAGGTCCGCGGATCGAGATGGTGTCTCCCTCCCAGCGGCTCCACGCGCTGGCGGCCTCCCGCTGGACAGCGGGGTCGGCGTGCGTGAGCCGGCGATGATAAGCGCCAAGAAGATCCCCCCGCTCGGCGTCTGGGATGGGCGCCAAGAACCGTTCCCAGGCGTCGGGAAACAAGGAGCAGGCGCCGTCTTGATAGAACCAGCGCACCTCGCGCTGGGTTAGGGCGAAGACGCCCCGCAGGATCAGCGCATCCACCCGTTCTGGATGGGTGGCGGCGTACGCCAGGGCCAAGGTTGAGCCCCATGACCCTCCAAACACCGTCCAGCGTTCGCACCCGACCCGCTGGCGTAGGCGTTCGATATCCTCGATCAGCGCCCAGGTGGTGTTGTCGACGAGGGAGGCGTTAGGGCGTGATTTTCCGCATCCGCGCTGGTCGAACAGCATCATCCGCCATCGCTTAGGATCAAAGAAACGGCGCATGGTGGGGTTGATCGCCCCGCCTGGTCCCCCATGGAGGATCACGCACGGCCGCCCAGCCGGATTGCCGCATTCCTCATAATAAACTTCGTGCACGCCGCCGGTCTCGGCCCAGCCATACGCGAAGGGCTCGGTCTCCGGAAAGAGCGCTCGACGCGATTGGCCGCCCTGGATCGTCATGCCCCTTCGGCTTAGCGCGGCCTTAACCTTAGGGGAAGCGCCGGCCGAGCCAATCGAGCAGGATAGCGTTCACCTGCTCGGGCGCCTCCTGCTGGGTCCAGTGTCCCGACCCCAGAACGAGCGCCTTCTCCAGATCGGGAATGAATTCGTCCATGCCGTCCGCCGACGACGGCGGCAACACGGCGTCCTTTTCGGCCATGACCATCAGCGCGGGGACCTTGACCTTATCGGGCAGGGCCGCCGAGCGCTCCCAGTTTCGGGTGATGTTGCGATACCAGTTTATCCCGCCGGTAAATCCGGTTCGGGTGAAGCTTTCGACGAAGACGTCAAACTCGGCGGGTGTCAAAAAACGATCGCGCGTGTCGGTGGCGGGATCATAGGCCTCGAGCATGCGCACCAGGGGAAAGACAGATCGGCCGTCTTTCGGGCGTTCGGTGGAAAAGCCCTTTGACGCGCCATCGCCCGAAATGGCGTCGATCGCGCCGCCGGAGCGCTCGGGCGGCCGGCGCAGAAAGAACTCCATGGTCGCGCGCGCGTCTCTGGCGAGGACCGCATCCGCCTCGCCGGGCTTTTGGAAGTGAACGATGTACATCTCCTCGCCAAGCCGCGCGCGCATGATGGCGATAGGATCCATCGGCGCACGCGGTTGAAACGGCGTATTGAGACCGATGACCCCAGAGGTGCGATCAGGATGGCGCAAGGGCATCTGCCAGACGATCGCCCCGCCCCAGTCATGACCGCACCAGATGGCCTTTCGAGCGCCCAGGTGATCGATGAGGCCGACGAGGTCGGCAGTGAGGTGCTCCATGTCGTAGGCCTCGACGGGGTCTGGGCGGTCGGTCAGCCCATAGCCGCGCTGGTCGGGCGCGATCACCCAACGGCCAGCCGCCGCCAGGGCGTTCAGCTGATGGCGCCAGGAGTAGGCCAGCTCCGGAAACCCGTGCGAGAACACGATGGGCGCCCCTCGCCCCTTCGGACCGGCCTCATAGTAGGCCATCCTGAGGCCATTGACCGACGCAAACTGAACGGGTGGCAAGTCTGGGATCGATGCGGCCATCTAAGCCTCCAAGTTTCGAAGGAAGGCTAGCACCATGACGCGCACGGAAGGCGAGACGGTTTGCGCCTGCTCCAATGGCTTGGGCCGATGTGGGGTTCCTGGCCAGACCTCTTGCAGCCAAAGGCCGCCCCGCGATGATGTGAAGGCGCGGGGCGCTTGAGCTTTGAACGGGGCGTCGTCCTAGAGCCCGGGCAGTTTGCTCTTCGCCTTCTGAGGCGCACGGGCGATCACCACTTGCGCGTTGCCTGTCAGCGCCTTGATCTTGGCCTGTTCGGCGACCGGATCGATCGGCGTCGGCGTTGTTGAGGCGCTCGCAGCGAGATCCTTGGGCGCGACGGTTGGGGGGGCCTTCTTCCAGAACAGGATCTTGTCGGCGAAGGAGCGATCCTTGTGGGCGATCGAACCGAACTCGTCATCCATGACGTACCGGATCAAAGGATCAGCTTTGGACGCACCGGCGCGGTTGGCCAAGAGTGTCTCGCCTGGGCTTCGCTCGGCCTTCTCCCGCTCGCCAAGCAAAGCAAGTCGGGCGGAGCTTTCAGGAAGCAATTCCTGAGGACGCGGCTCGCCAGGCGCGGGCGGACGCAGGGCGTAATCGGGGGGCACCACCAGAGGCGCCTTGGACACGACCTTAAATTCGTCCGGCGCGTTGGGATTGAAACCGATGGCGTCGTCGTGATGGAAACAGCCGCCGAGCGCGACGGCGCTGGTCGTCAAGGTCGCCAGGAGGGCTATGGTCTTCAAAGCTGAACGCATTCTCGTCCCGTTCCGTTGGCCCCCCGGCCAACACCTAACGGCGTGGTTACCTCATTCATTGCTATCCCGCAAACGTCGTCCGGTCGCAGGCGGCGTCAGATCCCGGTCGCAGGCTTGTCCGCCGGGCGAAGGGTATCGAGCAGGAGCAGGGCTACGCCGACGCTAATCGCGCTGTCGGCGATGTTGAACACCCAGGGGAAGTGCAGTCCGCTGAAATCCAGGAAGTCGAGCACATGGCCGAGCCGCACGCGGTCTAAAAGATTGTTGCCGATCGCCCCGCCCATGACCAGGCCAAGGGCGAACGCCGTCAGCCGCCGTTCGGCCTTGCGCGCCCACCAGGCGAGGGCGCAGACCACCGCGAGGGCGAACAGCACCAATAGGGTTCTGCCCAAGGCGTCATCGGCCCGCAACATCCCGAAGGAGACGCCAGGGTTTTGGACGTTGGTGATCCTGAAGAAAGGCAGGACAGGCACGCTCTCCTGCTCGGGGAGCTTGAGCCCGTACACCAGCCAAGCCTTGGAAATCTGGTCGGCGACGACGGCGGCGGCCGCTACGCCGAAGGCGAGCCAGCCGTTCGGCGTGACCGCCGCAGATTTGGCGCCGCCGGCGGTCGCGTCAGTGGTCATGGTTCTGATCCCAGTCGCAAACGGCCGCCTCGCAGCGGAGGCAGAGCCGGACTGTTGGTTTCACTTCGGGCAGGATGCGCCAGCAACGGTCGCACTTCAAACCCTCGGCGCGGGCAAAGTCGACGCGGCAGGCCTGCGTCAGCTCAGGGGATGGGCGCAAAGTCGCGCTTGAGGTGCGCAGCACCTCGGCGACGTCGAGGCCGTCGAAGGCGACCTCGAGCTCCGGCGAAACGGCAATCCTCGGCCCAGCCTCAAGGGCCGAGCCTATCTCCTTGTTGCGACGCCGTTCCTCCAAACGCTCGGTCACGGCGCCGATCACGCCTTCGACGGCCGCCCAGCGCCGGGCTTCAGCCGGGTTTTCCCAGTGCGCCGGCGTTTCAGGGAGGGTGCGCACGGCATTCGGCCCTGCGTCAGGAGAGCGCACGGTCCAGGCCTCTTCGGTCGTGAAGGGCATCAAAGGCGAGAGCCAGGCGCTGAGGCGATCGAACACCAGGTCCATGACTGTGCGGGCAGCGCGCCGCTTAGGCTCGGAGGGCTTGTCGCAATAAAGGCTGTCTTTGCGGATATCGAAGAACAGAGCCGATAGATCCGCGTTGCAGAAATCGGTCACCTGCCTCAACACCGTGCTGAAGGCGTAGGTTGAATAGGCGGCGCGAACCTCTGCGTCGAGCTGCCACAAGCGGTGAAGAATATAGCGCTCCAGCGGCGGCATGGACGCATAGTCCGTGCGTTCGGCGTCCGTGAACCCCTCAAGCGCGCCCAGCAGATACCGCAAGGTGTTTCTCAGCTTGCGGTAAGTGTCCGTGACCGTCTGAAGCACGGACGCGCCAATGCGTTGATCCTCGGTGTAGTCGACGGTCGCGACCCATAGTCGAATGATCTCTGCGCCCGACTGTTTGATGATGGTCTGCGGCTCGACAGCGTTGCCGAGGGACTTTGACATCTTCTCGCCCTGGTCTGTCAGGGTCATCCCGCAGGTCACCACCTCCCGGTAGGGGGCGCGGCCCCGCGTTCCGCAGCTTTCAAGCAGGGAGGACTGAAACCAGCCCCGCGACTGGTCGGACCCCTCAAGATAGAGGTCCGCCGGCCAACGGCTGGGGTCCGCGCCCCCCGCGCGGTCCTCGATCGTAAAGGCGTGGGTGCAGCCGCTATCGAACCAGACGTCCAGAATGTCCGTCACCATCTCGTAGTCTGCAGGGTCGCGCCCCTCGCCGAGGAAGCCGGCCGGATCAGCGGCGTACCAGGCGTCCGCGCCCCCCTTTGTCATCGCTTCGATGATCCGAGCGTTGACCGCCGCGTCCTTGAGCGGCTCGCCGGTTCGTTTGTCGACAAACATGGCCAGCGGCGTGCCCCAGGCGCGCTGTCTGGAGATCAACCAGTCAGGCCGGGTCTCGACCATGCCGCGCAGCCGGCTCTTGCCGCTCTCGGGATAAAATTGTGTGGCGTCGATGGCGTCCAGGGCTGCTTTGCGCAGGCTCGCCCCGCCAGCTGCGGTCTCAAGCGGCCGATCCATCTTGATAAACCACTGAGCGGTATTGCGGAAGATCACGGGCGCTTTTGAGCGCCATGAGTGGGGATAGGCGTGCTCCACACGGCCTCTGGCCAGAAGGTTGCCGGCCTCGATCAACTTGGTGATCACAGCGTCGTTGGCCGACCCAAACTTGCCGGTTTTCTTGCCTTCGGTCTCCATCACCTTCAGGCCGCCGAACACAGGCACGGAGGCATAGTACGCGCCGTCTGGACCCACGGTGTCGGGGATTTCCCGATAGCCGTTGGCCAGCCAAATGGCGTAGTCGTCCGCACCGTGGCCTGGAGCGGTATGCACAAAACCCGTCCCTGCGTCGTCGGTGACATGCTCTCCCGCCAGCAGCGGGACATCGAAGCCATAGCCAGGGTCGAGCCGGGCGAGGGGGTGGGCGCAGATAAGACCGGTTGGATCGATGGTCTCTGCCCTTCGCCAGCGCGCGATCTTGGCCGCGTCGCGAACAGCTTCAGCCAGCTTGTCTGCAACGATCAACCGGTCGCCCGCCTTGGCCCAAGGCTCGAACGCCAGCCCCTCTTGCATGGCCTCGACCTCATAGAGCCCGTAAGCAATCGCGCGATTGAAGCTGATCGCCCGGTTGGCCGGAATTGTCCAAGGCGTGGTGGTCCAAATAACGACCGAGGCGTCATTGGGCTCGAGGCGGAAGACGTTGTCGCCGCGCGGGTCGCTCGAGCGCCCGTTGTGCGCCTCGTCGTAAGGTTTCACCGGGAACTTGACCCAGATCGTCGGCGAGGTGTGGGGATGATATTCGACCTCAGCGTCGGCGAGGGCGGTGCGTTCCACCGGGCTCCACATCACAGGTTTGGAGCCGCGATAGAGCTGGTCGGACATCAAGAATTTGTGGAACTCCGAGACGATCTTGGCCTCGGTGTCGAACTCCATGGTGGCGTAGGGCGCCTCCCAGCGGCCAAGTACGCCTAGGCGTTTGAATTCCGCCTTCTGGGCCTCGATCCATCGGGCGGCGTAGGCGCGGCATTCCGCGCGAAACTCGGCGACCGGAACGTCATCCTTTCGCTGGCCTTTGGCGCGATACTGCTCCTCAATCTTCCATTCAATGGGCAAGCCGTGGCAGTCCCAGCCGGGCACATAGTCCACATCATAGCCCAGCAGGAAACGCGAGCGGACCACAAAGTCCTTCAAGGTCTTATTCAGCGCATGCCCGATATGGATCGCGCCATTGGCGTAGGGCGGACCGTCATGCAGCACGAACAAGGGGGCGCCGGCGTCCTGGCGGGCCTTACGGATGGTGTGATAAAGGTCCGCCGCCTCCCATTTCGCCAGGATCTCCGGCTCAAGCTTGGGCAGCCCCGCGCGCATCGGAAAGGTCGTCTCGGGGAGAAACACCGTTTCGCGATAGTCGCGGCGGGGGGCGGTCTCTGAGTCGGCTGGGGCGTGGTCGTCGGCCATGGAATTTTCCGCTGGGTTATATCACAGGAGCGCTGGACCGGCATGCACGGGGCTGGGGGCCCAGACGTGTCACACCGGACGAATAATTCGCGGAATCTGCAGGCCGACGCGCATCGGCCGCATGTAACATTGCCGCCGACGCCGCGAAACCCCTGCGGCCGCTTATGGCTTCGCATCGCAAACGGGTGTTGATGTCGAGATCCTGGAGGGCCTCGCGAGGCGCCCATGGCGATAGAGGCCGCCATTCTGGCGCGCGAACCAGGGCGGTGGTCCAAGAAAAAGGCCGCCGACGCGGACGTGCGCATAGCCCGGTCCGCATGACGGCGGCGTTGCTCCTCAGGCTCGCGGGGCCCCCAAGCCGCGGCGCTAGCTTTGCCCGATTGAACAAGGCTTTGCCATTGGGGCCAGTCGATTCTTCGTATGGGCCCCCTGCAATATGCGCGACGCGGGCATGATCTATCCCTAAGACAGCGAAAACGGAGATTCGTGCTTATGGTGGACCTCGCCCGCTTACAGGGCTTTATCGACGGGTTGTGGGACGCGGCCGTGGTCCCGGCCCTCGTGGACTATATCCGCATTCCCAACAAGTCGCCGGCCTTCGACGCCGACTGGGCCAAGGCCGGACATATGGATGCGGCGGTGAGCCTGCTTGAGAGCTGGGCGCGTGAACGTCTAGCGAGTCTACCCGGCGCAACGCTCGAGGTGATCACCCTTCCGGGCCGCACGCCGGTGATCCTGATCGAGGCGCCGGGGGAGATCGACGACACGGTTCTGCTCTACGGCCACCTCGATAAGCAGCCTGAGATGACAGGATGGGCTGAAGGCCTTGGCCCATGGCAGCCGGTTATAAAGGGCGATAAACTGTTTGGACGCGGCGGCGCAGACGATGGCTACGCCATGTTCGGCGCTCTGGCCTCGCTGTTGGCGCTGCGCGAGCAAGGCATAGCCCATGCACGCTGCGTGATCCTCATCGAGGCCTGCGAGGAAAGCGGCAGCTATGACCTGCCGTTCTATGTCGATCACCTGGCCGGGCGGATCGGCGATCCGTCGCTGGTGGTATGCCTTGACAGCGGCTGCGGCAATTACGACCAGCTTTGGCTCACAACCTCCCTGCGCGGCGTGACCGCGGGGGTCCTGAGGGTAGACGTCCTCAGCGAGGGTGTGCACTCGGGCGACGCTTCGGGTGTCGTCGCGTCAAGCTTCCGCATCCTCCGCGACCTGCTCTCCAGGCTTGAGGATCCCAAGACCGGAGAGGTTCTGCTCGATGAGCTTTACGTCGACATTCCGGCCGAGCGCATCGCGCAAGCCGCGGTCGCTGCAGAGGCCCTAGGCGAAGAAATCTATTCCAAGTTCCCGTTTGTTGGGACGATGACGCCCGTCGCCGATGATCTTGTGGAGTTAATCCTGAATCGTACCTGGCGTCCGCAAGTGGCGGTCATTGGGGTCGAGGGGCTCCCGTCGCTGAAGGACGCCGGCAACGTCCTGCGACCGTATACGGCGCTGAAGCTTAGCCTTCGGCTGCCGCCGACGCTGAACGCCGAGACGGCAGGCGCGCGGGTCAAGGCTCTCCTGGAAAAGGATCCGCCCTATGGCGCCAAGGTGACGTTCACCTACGACAAGGCTGGCTCCGGTTGGCACGCGCCGCCCCTGAAGCCCTGGCTCGCCGACTCTCTTGAGCGCGCCTCGCAGACCTCCTTCGGACGGGGGGTCGCGATGATGGGGGAGGGCGGTTCGATCCCGTTCATGGGCATGCTCGGCGAGAAATTCCCGCGGGCTCAGTTCGTGATCACAGGCGTGCTTGGGCCGCATTCGAACGCGCATGGTCCGAACGAGTTTCTCCATATTCCAACCGGCAAGAAGGTCTCCGGGGTCATCGCTCAGGTTATTGCCGACCACGCTGTCCCGGCTTCTCTGGCCAAGGCGGCCTGAGCATAGGCCGGATCTGCGCCGGATCTGCGCCGGATCTGCGTAGGAACGCGCGAAACGGAGGCCACGATACGGGCCGGCGTGCTCGAGCGCCGGGTCGGTTGAGATCCGTGAGGCAAAGACCAGACGGCTGCAACCGTCCGGGGCGCCTCCAAACCCCACCCTCAGCCTGAGAGGAAGGGGCGCTGCGGCTCCCTTGACGACCCCGAAGTTTCAAGCGCCTCGCGGGTTTCAACGCGATCGGTGATCCAAGGCCGGCCAATATGGACCTAGCGGAAGGCTTGAGCCGACGGGCGATGTGGAGGATCGTCCAGCGTGCGCGTGCTCCGGGCCGACAAGGACAGATCCAGCCATGGACGAAACGATACGGTCTTCATTCCGCCCGAACCTGTTTCAGGGTAAAACCGCCTTCATCTCCGGCGGTACGAGCGGCATTAATCTCGGCATCGCCAAGCGCTTCGCCGCCCTAGGGGCGAGCGTGGCTGTGCTCGGCCGCAATCCCGAAAAGGCCGCGGCCGCGGCGAGGGAGATCGAGGCTGAAGTCGTCGGGGCCCGCGCCCTTGCATTGACTGCCGACGTGCGCGACTACGCCGCTATTGAGACGGCGCTGGCGACGGCGGCCGGCGAATTGGGCAAGCTCGACATCCTGATCGCCGGGCAGGCGGGTAACTTCCCGGCTCTGGCCCTCGGCATGAGCGCCAACGCCTTTAAGGCGGTGATCGACATCGACTTGATCGGCTCGTTCAATCTTTTCCGCGCCGGACATCAACATCTCAATCTGCCCGGCGCCAGCCTGATCGCCCTCACTGCCGGCCAGGCGGTGCGGCCGATGGCCCTGCAGGCGCATGTGTGCGCCGCCAAAGCCGGGGTCAATATGCTGGTCAAGACCCTGGCGATCGAGTGGGGTCCGCTTGGGGTCCGGGTCAATGGGATTTCGCCCGGGCCCATTGAGGGCACCGAAGGCATGCGTCGCCTCGCGCCGACGCCGGAAAGCGAGGCGCGTGTCCGTGCCTCTGCGCCGCTGCAGCGCTTTGGCAGGGTCGAGGAGATCGGCGACGCTGCGGTCTACCTATGTTCGCCCGCCGGGGCATATGTTTCTGGAACCATCCTTGACGTCGACGGCGGCACCGGAGCTGGGAGCGCAGCGGGTAGGGTTGGCATGTAGGCCTAACCCCACACCGCCGAGGCGGTGGACAGGAAATTCCACGCGGCTCCGACCAGGGCCCCTGCGGCGCCGCTCGCCCACCAAGGAAGGCCCAATCGCCGCACCAGGGTCGCAGCGCCGACGTTGGCGGCGAGACCGAGACCGCACAGGGCGACGAACTTCACGTATCCGCCCAGCAATTGCCAGCCGCGCCGCGAGCGGCCGCGATAGGTGAGGGCGTTGTTTAAGAAGTAGTTGCTGGTCATTGCACTGGAGGCGCCCAGCAACTGGGCAAGGGCGAAGCCGAACCCTAAAGCGGCGCGCATCACCGCGAAATGCACGACGATCCCGCTGAGACCCACAAGGCCAAACATCACTGCCCGGGGCGAGAAAAGGTCGCGGCTGATTTTGGAGAGGGCCAGGGCGGTATAGTCGGCGACGACCCGTTGGTCGAACTTGCTCCGCCCGGTCGCTCTCGGCGAAAAAGCAAAGGGAAGCTCGAGCACGCGCAGCTCGCTTCGACTGGTCGCCAGGATGTCGAACAAGATCTTAAAGCCCCGCGGTGAAAGCCGCGGCGCCAAGCGGTCGAACTCTGACTGGCGCATCATGAAGAACCCGCTGAGGGGATCTGACAGCTCCCGTTTGGCCACCCATGCCGTGGTGCGATTCGCTAGGCGACTGAGGGCGCGGCGAAAGGGGCTAAGGCCGGGGGTTTCGGTTGCCTCGCTGAGCTGTCGGCTGGCCATCACAAGGTCGGCCTCGCCGCCCTTCAGGGCGGCGAGCATCGGCCCAAGCAGGCGTTCGTCGTGCTGAAGATCAGCGTCGATCACAGCCAGAAACTCAGCGGAATTGGAGAGGGCGCCCTCCATAACAGCCCCAGCAAGTCCCCTGCGACCGATGCGCCGGATGCAATGGACGCGCGGGTCCTGTGCGGCCAGGCGTCGGACCTCTTCCCAGGTCCGATCTGGAGAGTCGTCATCGACAAACACAGCCCGCCACTTCGTACCCTGCAGCGCCAACTCAAGGCGGTCCACGAGGGGTTTTATATTATGGCGTTCATTGAAGGTCGGGACCACTACGCACAGGTCGACGCCCGCGTTCGACCGGTCTGACGGCTCGGCGCTTGGGCGTTCCACGAGGGTGATCGATGCGGGCATGTTACGGCGGCCGGGTTTTTTGATGCATGCAACGAAACGGACGCCAGCTCAATCAAAGCCTGGCTTTGTACGCCAGGAGAAACCTCGTATGGCGTTGCGTGGGGCGAAAGTGCGAGAGATTGTCGAATGGCGCCGAAGACCGGGCCGGTTATCGCAGCAACGCCTCGGTCGACGAAGGCGTCGCGCCTTTGGGTGTTCGCAATTGCACGGGCGCCAGGTCTTCAGGCCACGGATATTGGGCGGCGCGGGGCATTGAAGCGCTCTGACATCGCGCCTGGCGCCGACGGCTCAAGGCCCGGCAAACCTGATAGAGCGCACACCCTCTACGGGCTCGGCGCGATGACCGCGCTCCTCTTGGGCGTGTCCTTGTCCCCAAACGCCCTTGCGGCCTCCACCATTGAACCGGGCTATTGGTCATACAAGGCCTCGACCCTCATCACCGGCGCCAAGAGCGGCGACCAATGCGTTCTTCCCGATAAGATCGACGAATTTCTGTCTGGCCCACATAACCGGCACTATCGCTGCACCTATCCGGTCCGGGAGGTCGGCGGCGGCGCAGCGACCTTTGTCGGGGAGTGCGTCAGTAAGGGCGGAAACCGGTATCGGATATCCCTGAGCGGCCACTATGAGCCGACGGCGTTCGAGCTCAGCGGTCATGTGGCCGGCTCCATCGTTGGTCTTCAGATTTCCTTGCCGGTCGAGATCAAGGCCCGCAGGGTTTCGGCCGAGTGTCCAGCAGGATCAAAATAGCGCCTCCATCCCGGCCCTAATCGGTGTGCTGGCGGCTTGGGCAGCCCGACTTTAGAATGTCGAGCTTGGGCGATCGGACACGATAAAGACTGTAGGTCGCCTGAGCCCCGCCCGCGACGCCCCGCTCGATCTGGCCGAGGGGCGTGACCTCGGAGAAACAGCGCAATAAAAGCGTGCGGTCGTATCTGCGGCTAAGGTCGACCATTAGCCCGGGGGCGTTCTGGTCGAAGCCGGCCGGCGCGGGCCAGGTCTGATATCGAATGCGCTGGTCGATCTGCACCACCGGACCCGGATAGCCCGTGAACTCCGTGAGCTTGGCGAGACCGCCATAGCTCACTGTGCCAACCCAGGCGGCGCCAGCCTGATGCTGGGCGGCTTCGAGACGACGAGAAAACGCGTTCCAGCCGCGGACCGGAAGGGCTGGATCGTGCTTCAGAGGCAGGGCAGGCAGGGCGAGATATGCGATCAGAACGACAGGCGCCGACAGTCCGATCAGGGGAAGCCGCCTCACCCAGGCTCGCGGCGGACGCGTTTGCGGCTGAAGGCTCGGCGCCGCCAGATAGGCCAGGACCAGTGTCGGCGCTGTTATGCCGAGGCGCGGCGGGGTGTTGGTCCAGGCCGATCTTGGCCTCACCTCCGAACCCAGGGCCGCCAGGATTGCGCCGCCGGCGAAGAGGGGAACCGGCCAGTGTTCTTCAACCTGACTGTGCAGGCTGTGCAACAGGAGATAGCCAAGGAAGGGGGCGCTTGTGGCGGCGATCAGGGCCGTCGCGGCGCGCGTCGCTGTGTGCCCCGACCCAAGCGCGCGCCAGACGAAGACCACGAGAACCGGCCCGAACAAAAGGCTCTGAAGGATCAGAAACTGCGGCAAGTGCTGGGGTGAGAACCCGGTTGGCGCCATCCGGCCGAACTGCTTTGCGACGGTCTCCCACTGATGCTGCGCGTTCCAGATAAGGTTCGGAAGGGCGATGAGACCGGCGAGGGCGCCGCCGAGCCAAAGCCAGGGCCGCATCAGCGCCGTGCGCCGGGCTGCATCGCTCAGCAGCCACAACAAGATCCCTGGCCCGAGAAAAAGGGCGGAGTATTTGGAGAGAATGCCAAGGCCCGCAGCGGCGCCGGCGGCAAGCCACCACCTTTGGTCAGCGCGCGCGCGCGCCAGGCACCAAAGGGTGAGGGCCCAAAACAAACTGGCAGGCGAGTCGGGCGCGGCCAGCATCGCCCCCAAGCCGACGGTCAAGGTCGCATTGTACCAGACGGCGCCGCGAAGAGCCGTTTTCCGGCAGCCCCCCAACTGCTGGACCAGGTCGAACACGAGCCAGCTGGTCATTAGGCTTGCGAGAACCGGAACAGCGCGGACGCCAAGAGGCGTATCCCCGGCGAAGGAACGCCCGAGGCGAATCCACCAGGCGATCATCGGTGGATGGTCGAAATAGCCGAAGGCGAGATGCTGAGACCAGAGCCGGTAATAGGCCTCGTCCTCCGTAAGCGGCGTCGTCGCCGCGGCGACGACCCGGATCAGAAAGATCAGCGCGAAGAGGGTCGCTGCGACACCCGCCTCGGAGAGGACAAAGCGCCTAGGGTCCGCAAGGCGCGTGCGCGCGCCAGAAGGGTGTCCTGAGATGGAGACCACGAAAACCCTTCTCCGATACCTGTTTCTGAACACGCCGCTAGCGATCGAGCGCCGCAGGGCGACAATGGCGCTAGCGTACTGCATGTTAAACGACGAGAAACCGTGACTCATTCGCCTGGAGCGGTTCGGCGGCGCCTAAGGTTAAGCTTTGAGCAGGCCGTGACTTTTGCTGTCCACAGGTTCCGCCCTTGGGGGCGACCGGCGCGCTTTTGTTGATCGTTTGAGCGCCGCGTGCGCACTCGGGGTTTGGGCGGGACGATCCTCGGCTCAGAAGATCGGCGCTGATAGGTTGCGCCGGACGCTCCGCTTCCGGCCTATGAGGCCGCTTAAGCACGCGAAGCGGCGCCTTTGTTGCGACGCGACTGTTTCGGACAAGCCTTTGCTCATGCAGGGTCCTGAGCTTCAGGCTAGGCCGGCTCAGCGGGGCGTATGGCCCGGGACATGATGGCGAGGGGGCGGTCTTCGTTATCTTTAAAAAACGCCATCCACTCTTCACTCCCATCCTCATGGCGGTGAATCATATGGGGCGCGTTGATGAGTTCCACGCCGCGTTTCGCAAGGGCGGGCGCAGCTGAACGAACATCCTTTACGCTGAAGTAGATGATCGATGCTGAGGCTCCGCCATCGCCTTCCGACAAGAACAGCCTCACGCCGCCGCAGTCAAAGAAGGCGAGGCTCCCGAACGCGAATAGATGCTGAAGCCAAAGCACCTCCCGATACCAGTTGCGAGACGCTTCGATGTTTTTGACGGTGCGGGCGATCTGGCCGACCGCACCAAGCTTGACGTCCTCGTTCATGGCGAGCTCCTGGCTCAGCAGTGCGCTATCGCGCTTGACCCCGTCCCAGTGTCGCAGGTCGGCGCGGCTGGTGAAGCCAAGCTTTTGGAGGGCGTTTGCGACGTGATATTTGACCGCCTCTGCGCTGACGCCTTGCCGCTTAGGGATCTCGGGGTTGGTCATTCCGTGTCGTACGGCCTCAACGACCCGCCATTCCGCAGGCGTTAGAACGTCTCGGTAAGGGGGGCGACCGCGATGGCTTTGGCTTTGCATAAGCCACGCTACCCCGGTTTGGTCCGAATTTCCCTCCCCGAGCTAGGGCGTCTTAACCCCTATTCCGTTCCGGACCCCGTGATCCTCCCGCCTTGGCGACGTCACTCTCGGAGACATGTACGCCTCCAGCCGCGCCACCTGATCGGCAGTTGCCTTCAGGCCGAGCTTGGTGCGCCGCCACAGAACGTCCTCTGCGGTTCGGGCCCATTCCTGATCGACAAGATAGTCGACCTCCGTTTGTGTGAGATCGCCGCAGAAGATCTCGCCGAGGTCGGACAAGGTCCCAGCATCGCCGAGGACCACGCGGGCGCGCGAACCATAGGCCACCGCAAGTCGTCGGCGATGCTGGTCCGATAGCCAAGGATAGTCGGCGCTCAGGGAGGCCAGAAGGCCCTCAAACCCAGAGCCGTCTAGGTCGCCGCCCGGCAGGGGTCGGTTCGCTGTCCAGGCCGGTCCAAGGCCTGGAAAGTGGGGCAGAAGCTTATCCATCACCCCTTCTGCGAGGCGGCGGTAGGTGGTGATTTTGCCGCCATAGACGCTAACGAGGGGCGCCTGTTCCGGCTTGCCGTCAAGGGTGATCACATAGTCCCGGGTCGCAGACTGGGCCGCGCCGCCGCCCTCGTCGGCGAGGGCGCGGACGCCCGCGTAGGCCCAGACGACCTGGTCTGGGGTCACGGGCGTTTTGAAGTAATCGCTGACGGCGCGGCAGAGATAGTCGATCTCTTCAGGGCTCGCTTCGACGCGGCCCTCCGCGGTCTTCACCTCGACGTCGGTGGTTCCTATGAGGGTGAATTCGCCATCATAGGGAATGGCGAACTCCACCCGGCCGTCGCTGTTCTGAAAGATGTAGGCGGCGTCGTGATCGTAGAGTTTGCGCACCACGATATGGCTGCCCTTGACGAGACGGACGCCATGGGGCGCGTTGAGCCCGGTGAGGGCCAAGGCTGTGTTCACCCAGGGACCGGCGGCGTTCACCAGGGCCCGGGCCTGCAAGACTTGGCCGTCCCTGGTCTCGATCCGCCAAAGGCCGTCCTCGCGGCGGGCCGAGATCACCTCGGTCCGCGTGCGGATGTCGGCGCCGAGCTCACGCGCGCCGATAGCGTTGGTCGTTACAAGACGGGCGTCGTCGGTCCAGCAGTCAGAATAGGAAAAGCCCCGCGGGTAGTTTGGCTTTAGCGGCGCGCCCTCCGGCCCTCGGCGCAAGTCGAGGGACTTGGCTGAAGGCAGGCCGCCGCGGTCGCCGAGGTGATCATAAAGCAGGAGACCGAGCCGCAGCATCCAGCGCGGACGCAGGCCCTTGTGGTGCGGCAGGACGAACCTTAGGGGGTGCACAAGATGAGGCGCGATTCGGCGCAGGATCGCGCGCTCGTTCAGAGCCTCGCCAACCAGACGAAAGGCGTACTGCTCGAGATACCTCAACCCCCCATGGATAAGCTTGGTCGAGGCCGAGGAGGTCGCTCCGGCGAGGTCGCCCCGTTCGAGCAGAACGACCCTGAGGCCGCGTCCCGCCGCGTCGCGCGCAACGCCGCACCCATTTACGCCGCCGCCGATCACGGCGACATCGAACATCTCTAGATCGGCCATCCCAACTCCACTCGCGCCGGTCAATCCTGGAGCCTGGCGCCAAGGGCGCCCGGATCTCAGGCGGTCAGCATCGTCCCAAGGGTCGCCTCACGCCTAAGGGAAAAGCGCTAAAGACTTACTCCGCCGCGCTCTTTTGGGCATCAGGTATGAAGGGTTTGGGCGTCCTGTGGCTACCCTGGCGCTCAAACATCCAGCCTGGGTACTCCGGCGTCAGAGCTGAGACCTCGTCGAGCGTCTTCAATTGTTCCGCAGACAGCTTGAGCTCTGCGGCGGCGAGGTTGTCGATAAGCTGCTCCTCGGTCTTGGCGCCGATGATGATCGAGGTGGTGAACGGTTTGGCCAGAACATAAGCCAGAGCCACCTGGGCGACGGACACGCCGTGGGCGTCTCCGATCTCGCGCATAGCGTCGACGCAGGCCCAGGCCCGGTCGCGATTGACCGGGGGGAAGTCGAAAACCACACGCCGCGCGCCTTGCGGACCGTCAACGTCGCGGCCGAACTTGCCGGACAACAGCCCGCCGGCCAGCGGCGACCAGGCCATCAGGCCCATATTTTGATCCTCCATCATGGGTGCGAGCTCGCGCTCCAGATCGCGTCCGGCGATGGAGTAGTAAGCCTGAAGGGTGGCAAAACGCGTCCAGCCCTTTGCATCGGCGAGGGTGTTGGCCTTGGCGATCTTCCAGGCCGACCAGTTGGAGACGCCGATATAACGGACCAATCCCTCGCGCACGACATCGTCGAGGGCGCGGAGGGTTTCCTCGAGCGGGGTGACAGCGTCGTTGCCATGGATCTGGTAAAGGTCGATGTGGTCGAGACCGAGTCGGTCAAGGCTGGCCTTGACCCCATCCATGATGTGACCGCGCGATGCGCCGCGGTCGTTTGGACCCTTGCCCATGTCGCCATAGACCTTGGTGGCCACCACAATGTCGGAGCGTTTGACGCCAAGGCTCTTGAGCGCCTGACCGACCAGCTGCTCGGAACGCCCCTCCGAATAGACATCTGCGGTATCTATGAAATTCACACCGCCCCTGATCGCAGTTTCGATGAGCTTGGTGGTCTCATCGATCTGCAGAGCGCCGATCGCCTGCCACATGCCCTGGCCGCCGAAGGTCATGGCGCCGAGGCAGATCTCGGAAACATAGAGGCCGGTCCGGCCGAGCTGGTTATAGCGCATGACGACGCCTCCGGAGGTATTGGCCCTTTTCAGCTATGCCGGATGGGGGCGGCCGCAAGGGTGTTGCGAAAATTGATCGACGTCGCGCTGAGAACCGGCGGACGTGGCGAAGGGGCCGAGCGCGGGGAAGGGGCCGGATGTGGGGAAGAGGAGGGGCCGATCTGCGGCCGACCTAGCCATAGATGGCGGCTCGCCCGGCCCTGAGCCGGCAGGTTTGAGAAGACCGGATCTGCCCACAACTTCAGCCCAGCTCTGGGTCTCCAACGGCAGGCGACGGCCCTTCGCCGGATTAAACATCTTCACGGCGGTGTCGCTGCGGAACCGGAGCGCTTCGCCAGTTTATCCAAGAAGCGCAGAAGGGCGCGCTCGAATTGCGCACCGTCGCTCGTGGCGAAGCCCGCAGGGAGGGCCTCTTCGCAGAAGGCCCTGAGCACTTCGGGGTGGACATAGGCCTTGCGGCAGACGGCGGGCGTGTTGCCAAGCAGGCCCGCGGCGGCTTTGATGCAGAGGTTGACTGCGCGGCGCGCTTCAGCCTGGCTCGCCGGCCGCGGCTGCAAGGCCAGAGCCTTGGCGGCCGCCAAGGTGCCGGCCCAGGTTCGAAAGTCCTTGGCGGTGAAGCGCTGGCCGGTTGCGGCTTCGAGGTAGGCGTTTACGTCCGATGAGCCGACCGGATGGCGACGACCCTGCTCATCCACATACTGGAAGAGGCGCTGACCCGGCAGGTCCTGCACGGCTTTGACTGCCCGGGCGAGACGGCGATCTATGAGACCCGTGGCGTGTTTCACGCCGCTCTTTCCCTTGAATTCAAAACGGATCATCGAGCCTTTGACTGTGGCGTGGCGCGACAGCAGGGTGGTCATGCCGAAGTGCTTGTTGGTCCGGGCGTATTCGTCGTTCCCGACGCGGATCAGGGTGAGCTCAAGCAGCCTTACGACGAGCGCCGTCACCTTGTTGTGGGCGAGGCCAGGGCGGGCCAGGTCGGCGTCGACGGCCGCCCTGATTTTCGGCTGGGCCCGGCCAAACGCGGCCATGCGGCTGAATTTTCCCGCGTCGCGGCTCTCTCGCCAGCGGGGGTGATACCGGTATTGTTTTCGGCCGCGTCCGTCGCGCGCGGTGGCCTGGATGTGGCCGTCTGGATCGGGAGAGATCCAAACGTCGCAGTAGGCAGGCGGGATGGCGAGACGGCGGATACGCTCGAGCGTCGCCGGGTCGGTCACAGGCGCTTGATCTGGGCCGAGATAGCGCACGCCATCGCCAACCTTTACCCGCCTTATGCCAGGATCATCATCGTGGACGTAGACCAAGCCGACGCGGCCTGCGAAGATCTCGGGTTCTAGGCTTCCGTCCAGCGGCAAGGCGGCCTCCCTGGGTGCGGCGCTTTCATCCGGCCGACGGGAGGCCTAATCCATCGCGCCCCGGCCCGGTTCCACGGCGGCGATCGGATAAGACCTTGAACTACCGTCATCATTTCCACGCGGGAAACTTCGCCGATGTCATGAAGCATGCGGTGTTGTTGGCGCTAATCACGTCGGCGCGGCGACGAGGGCCTGTGCGGCTCGTGGAGACCCACGCGGGCGCGGGGCTCTATGACCTTAAGAGCGAGGACGCCCTTCGGTCAGGCGAAGCGCAAGGCGGCGTCAGTCGGCTCATGTCGGCGGGCGTCCTGCCGCACGCCCTTGACGCGCTTCGCCAGGCGGTGCGGCGCGAAAATCCAGAGGGAGGGCTGAGGTTTTATCCGGGATCGCCGCTTATCGCCCTTGGCGCCCTCGGCGTTGGCGATAGCTACAGGGGATGCGAACTTCGTCCTGACGACGCTGAAACGCTGAAGACCCTAGTAGAGGAGCGGGCTGGGGGCGTCGCGGTCCAGGCGCTCAAGGCTGACGGCTTTACCGTCCTCAGCAAACTCCTGACGGGGGGCGAGCTTGTGCTGATCGACCCGCCGTTTGAGCGGAGCGATGACTACGAGCGCGCAGCGGAGGCGGTCAGGCTCTGCCTCGCGCGGAGCGCTGGCGTTGCGGTCTGGGCGCCGATAAAGGACCTTGAGACCTTGGACGCGCTCAGCCGCCGGATCGAGGCGCTTGGGCCGGCCACGCTTCAAAGGGCGCAGGTGCGTCTTCGCCCGCTCACCAATCCTTTGATCCTGAACGGTTCAGCCCTGCTGCTCGTCGACGCCCCAGACGTGGCGGTCGACGCCGCGGACGTTTGCGACTGGGTCGCGGCGACCTGTGGCGAGGCTGAGGCGCATGGCGACCTAATCCGCACGATTGGTTGATCAAGATCCTGTGTTTGCAGGTGCGAACACCGTCAACTATGCTATGCTGCGCTGCAACATCGCGTCTTGAGCGCCGGCCCTGAGGAGTGCTTCATGCTGAATTCGGATCACCAACGCTCCGCAGTCCGGCTTGGCCTAGGGGTCGCCTCGCCCTTGTGGCCGGCGTTTGCCGTAGCCGCCAGCGCCGGCGCGGCCTACTGGTGGTTCAGCCGGTTCGCCTTCAGTTCATGGCGCCCGGAGCTGTTTAATCTGGAGGCGGCGTTCAAGGCTCCGGCCCTCGGGCCTTGGGGGACGCAGGCTATGGAGGCGAGCGTTTTGGCGATCACCGCCGCGCCCGCGGAAGCCGAAGCCGCCCTTGACGCGGTCGCCGACACGGCCATCTCCACAGTTGAGACGGTCATCGGAGCCGAGGCGGCGCAGATTGAAGCGCTAGGAGAGGCGGTCGGGGCTCAAGAGCCCGCGGCCACGGCGGAGGTCAAAGCCCTGACTGCGCCCAAGAAGCAAAAGCCCCGCGCGCTTCGCCCGGTGGGCGTTTCGTCGCCAGCCGAGCCGGACAAGACTTTAGCGGCGCTGGTTGAGCCTATGGTCGCTGCGCCGGCTTTGGTGGAGCCGCCGGCGTCCAAAACGCCCGAGGCGGTTCCCGCGGCGCCCGCCCTCGCCGAAGCCGAAGCGCCGTCGAAGCGAGTCCGGGCCAAGGCGTCGTCGTCAACACCGCCGACGGTTAACGCGGAGGTGTCTGAACCTTTGGATGCGATCGAGCCTCCTCCCGCGGCCAAGGTCAAAGCCAAGGGGGGCGCGGCGAAGGCGCGGCCCCTCGCACCGCGAAGCGCCCAACGGCGCCGCGCACGCCATCTGCGCCGGCCGGAGGCCTAGACCGCATCTTGACCCAAGATCCCTTTCGCTGACCTCAAGGGTGAAACCCTGCACCTGATCAGCCCGCTGCTCCGCCGATGCAGTTGGCCTTGGGCGGTCGAGTATCAGACCCCATGGGATTGCACCGGTTCTCAAAAGGCAGGGATTTTCCCGCATTGAACGCTGAAACCTCGACTGCCCGCATGCCGGCGCGGGGCTCGCGTCATCGTGGTCGAAGCCGATCTTTTCGCCCGCGCCCAGCGTGTCGCCCTCAATTGGGAGAAAACGCGCGCCTGACCGGGCTTTTGGGCTGGCCTCCCCTACGCTGGTCCGATCGGCAGGCGTGAGCGAATGGACGCGCGGCGCCATGCGTTCGTAGCGGACTATTCGGTGAGCGCCGCCAAGTCCTTATCTCAGATAGCTCGCCTTTCCCTTTTGGGGTTATATCGCCATGTTTTTCGCCCGTTCGCACATAGAGCTTCACAATATTCGCCGGTCGGTCGAGCGCATCGGCACGGTCTCGGACAATGTGGTTCGACTGGGACCCATCAAGCTCGGTCTCGAGGCGGTTCTGGAGTTTGTCCCCTTCGTTGGCGAAGCCTATAGCTTGGTCGCTGGCGGCCTGCTGATCATCCAGGGCGCGCGCGCCCGTGTGCCGATTCCAACCCTGATCTTAATCACCCTGCTTATCGGGTTAAGGACCGTGATCGGCGCATCCAACCTCCTTGGCCCCTTGGGCGCGTTCGGAGAAATCCTGGCGGCGGCTTTTCGCGCCCACAAGATGTCCGCCGACATGATCGTCAAGGCCATCGACGATGCGCTCTATATCGAGGGCACGGCGCGAGATCCCGAAAACGCCGACGTGATGGCGCGCATCCACGCCGGCCAGGAACAGCGCCGGATCGTGCAGCTCGGAGGCTTCCTAAGCGCGCGCAAGCCGCGCTAGGCGGGCGTGCGTTGGGCATAGCCGAGCCGGATATTGAGTTTCTCGAGGAGCTCAATGGCGGCTTCAGCGATCACGGTGCCGGGCACGAAGATCGCTTCGACACCGGCGTCCAATAAGGCCTGATGGTCCTGGGGCGGGATGACGCCGCCGATGACCGTCATGATTTCGGCGTGGCCTGCGGCTCTCAGGGCGCTGATGAGCTCCGGCGCCAGCGTAAGGTGTCCTGCAGCAAGGGATGAAGCGCCCACTACGTGCACGTTTTTCGCGATCGCCTGGGCTGCAGCCTCCTCGGGCGTTTGAAACAGGGGTCCGATGTCGACGTCGAAGCCAAGATCTGCGAAGGCGCTTGATACGACCTTCTGTCCACGGTCGTGACCATCTTGGCCCATTTTAGCGACCAGGATCTTAGGCGCTCTGCCGTCGGCGTCTTTGAAGGCTTTCACCATGGCCTTGGCGCGCGCGACACTCGCATCGTTCTCCCCGGCTTCTTTGCCGTAAACGCCGTCGATCGCGCGGATCACCGCCTTGTGGCGGTTAAACACCCGTTCGAGCGCATAGGAAATTTCCCCCACGGTGGCCTTGGCCCGCCCCGCTTCAACCGCAAGCTCCAAAAGGTTGGCGCCGCCGGCTGCGCCGTTGCGGAGGGCCTCAAGCGCCGCCTCGACGGCTTTGGGGTTGCGCTCGGATTTCAGCCGCGCCAGCTTCTCGAGCTGCTGCTCGCGCACCGACGCGTTGTCGACCTTCAGCATTGGGATATCGTCGAGGGTGTCAGGGCGGAAGCGGTTCACGCCGACGACGACCTGGTGGCCGGTATCAATGCGGGCTTGGGTCTTCGCAGCCGCTTCCTCGATCCGAAGTTTTGGAAGCCCCTGTTCTATCGCCTTGGCCATGCCGCCAAGGCGCTCCACTTCGTCGATATGGACAAGCGCCTTTCGCGCCAGATCGTGAGTGAGGCGTTCAACGTAATAGCTGCCGCCCCAAGGGTCGATCGTTCGGGTCAGGCCACTCTCGGTCTGGAGGAAAAGCTGGGTATTGCGGGCGATCCTGGCGGAGAAGTCCGTCGGCAACGCCAGGGCCTCATCGAGGGCGTTCGTGTGGAGGCTCTGGGTCTGACCGCCGGCCGCCGCCATGGCCTCGACGCAGGTGCGGGAGAGGTTGTTGAACACGTCCTGCGCCGCCAGGCTCCAGCCGGAGGTTTGCGCGTGGGTGCGAAGAGAGAGGGAGCGCGGGTCCTTTGGATCGAACTCCCGTTTGATCAGGCGGGCCCAAAGCAGGCGCGCGGCGCGCATCTTGGCCACCTCCATGAAGTAGTTCATGCCGATGGCCCAGAAGAACGACAGGCGCGGCGCAAACTGATCGATGTCCATACCGGCGGCGACGCCTGCGCGGGCATATTCTACGCCGTCGGCGAGGGTATAGGCCATCTCAAGATCGGCCGTCGCTCCGGCTTCTTGCATGTGATAGCCCGAAATCGAGATCGAATTGAACCGCGGCATCGCCCTCGCGGTGTAGGCGAAGATGTCTGATATGATCCTCATCGAGGGCAGAGGCGGATAAATGTAGGTGTTGCGCACCATGAATTCTTTTAGAATATCGTTCTGGATCGTCCCTGAAAGCTTCGCCTGAGAAACGCCCTGCTCCTCGGCGGCGACGATGAACAGAGCCAGGATGGGCAGCACCGCTCCGTTCATGGTCATCGACACGCTCATGCGCTCGAGGGGGATGCCTGAAAACAAGGTCCGCATGTCGTAGATGGAGTCGATGGCCACACCGGCCATGCCCACATCGCCCTTCACGCGCGGATGGTCCGAATCGTAGCCTCGATGGGTGGCGAGGTCGAAGGCGACTGAGAGGCCCATCTGGCCCGCGGCGAGATTTCGACGGTAAAATGCGTTGGAATCTTCGGCCGTGGAAAACCCCGCATACTGGCGAATGGTCCAGGGATTGGTCACGTACATCGTCGGATAGGGACCCCGTACGAAGGGGGCCAGGCCCGGGTAGCCTTCGATGAAGTCCAGCCCCTCGCGGTCGGATCGTCCATAGGCGGGCTTGACCGCGATACCCTCAGGCGTCTCCCACGCCTGTCCCGCCGCGGGCTCGGTCGGGGGGACGTCGTCAAAGGGCAGGTTGGCGAAGTCGGGCCAAGGCGCGCTCATTCGCCTTGTTCCTCATCGGCCGGAGCATCGTTCTGAACGGATGCATCGAACTCCGCCTCGATCAGCGCTAACCAGGTAGGATCCACGCCATCGACCTCCTCAACGTCCTCGCTGAACGCGATCGCCGTTTTGCCCGAGGCAAGGACCAGGCCCAGAACCTCCAGTCGATCGCCGCCTTCGGTTTCGTGCGCTTCGGCCTGCACGACGACGGCGGCGAACTCCTCGTCCTCGTCGAACCATATGACGGGCTGAGGCAGCATCCAGTCCATGGGGCGGCCGTTCAGAGTTTCGGACAAGGCAAAGATTGCAGTCCCGGCGTTCACATCATGCGGGGTGGCGCAGCCGCCTGACCAGATGCTCAGGGTCTCCCAGGTTTGTTGGGTAAAGCCCGTGAATGGCATCAGGCTTGCGCCCCGAGCGCCGCGGCCAAATCCAAGGCGCGGCTGAGGAGGGTCGGCGCATCGACGCCCGCGTAAATAAAGCCGTGCACACCCGCCGCCTCGAGCTTCGTCTGCAATTCGCCTGGACGCCCGGCGAGATAGATATGGCGCGCCCCCGCGGCCTTCAGCGCCTGAGCGGCGGCCTCGGCCTCATCGGCATAACGCGCGTCAGAGGAGCAGATGACGGCGATCGGGAAATTCTCCGGCTGAAACTCTGTTGCGTCGGCAACGTCGACGGCGATCCCGCCGGCGGCGAATAGGTTGCGCGCAAATCCGACCCGGGCGGCGTAGTCGGCCGGAGCGCCCAGCGTCGCCAGGAACACCCGGGGCCTTGGCTGCATCGCTGCGGCCTGGCGGCGCAGGCGCTCGAACGGGGCGGCGGCGCGCCAGGCCGAGAGCGGCCTACAGTGGCTGTCGGGTCCTGGGAGCGCCGGCGGCGCTGGCTTGGCGAAGGGGCTGGCGTCTGCAAGGTCGAGATCAACCCCGGCCTCGGCGAGGTCAGGATACTCGGAGACGCCAATCAGGCCCGCCTTGCGGCTGGCGAGGTCGCTCGTGCGCGCCTTGCATGTCTCGGCGACCGCCTCAGCGAGGAGGCCGTTCTCCAGCGCCGCCGCCGCGCCGCCGGCGGCCTCGATGTTCTGCATGAAGGCCCAGCCGGCCAAAGCAAGCTCGCGGCTCAGGGTTTCAATATACCAGGAGCCGGAGCCAGGGTCTAAGACCCGCCCGAGATGGCTTTCTTCCATCAGCACGAGCTGGGTGTTGCGCGCCTGTCGGCGGGCGAACTGCGTCGGCCTGCCGAGGGGTTGGGTGAAGGCGTCGAGCACGATGCAGTCCGCCCCGCCCGTCGCCGCGCCGAACGCCGCGGAGGTGAGGCGCAGGAGGTTTACCCAGGGATCGAGCGCTGCGAGCATGCGGCGCGAGGAGCGCGCCTCGATCGTCGCTGGCAGAGGTGTTCCAGTGGCTGCGCCCGTGATCCGCGACCAAAGGGCCCGCGCCGCTCGGAGCTTGGCCAAGGTGAGGAAATAGTCGCCGTCGGCGGCGAGCCCGAACGCGATGGCGCCGAACGCCTTGGCGGGCGTCGCTCCCGCCTCGATCATGGCTCGCGCGTAGGCGAGGGCGCTGGCGGCCGCAAAACCGAGTTCTGCCGCTTCCCCCCCGCCCGCCTCATGAACCACCTGACCGGAGGCGAGGAATAAAGACGTGGCCACCTCGCGTTTAGCGAGGCTGGCGGCAAGCTCGATCTGCGTCGTGATCCCGCCGAGGGCCACGCCGCTCGCCGCGAAGTTTGAGAGAGGATCAATGTGGAGGGCCAGCTTGGGGCGAAGGGTGCGCGCCTCGCCTAGGTCCAGGAGCCATTGGCCGACCGTCAGGCTGTGCGGTCCCGCCTCAAGCGCAACGGGGGCAAGATCCATGAAGACGCCGTGCAGCACCGTCTCGAGGTCCTCGGCCGATCCGACCGCCACGCCGGTCGCCCCCGAGGGGTCGACCGAGACCAGAAGCGAACTCGCGCCGCCTTCGAGCTCTTCGAGCGCTGCGAGGTTTGCGGCGGCCGGGTCTGGGTGCAGCACCCTTGCGCGGATGTCCCAGCGGCCATCCGCGCGCGGGGCGGGCGCCGCCCCGCCGAGCGGCCGCGCCCCATTTGCGCTCGTATAGAGCGGTTCAATTCTCAAGCCGTCATAGGTGCGAGCGACCAGTCGCTTATCGAAAGCCTGCCCGCCCAGGGTCTTCTCCACCAACGCCATCCATGCGGCCGGGTCGCCGGCCGGGAAATCGTCTGCCAGCAGGATGGCGCCGTCGTGCAAGCTTCAACCCCCCAATGAATGCGGCGGAGAAACGCCCTTCACGCCCGCGACGTCAACCCGCTAACCAAAGCCCTTGCGCGGTTTTGGCTTGCTCGAGGGCTCCGAGACCTTAAACCTAGACCTGTCAGACCCGCGCGTGCGCGCCTCTCGGAGATCCCATCGTGGCCCTGCCTCCTGTCCTGCGTGACCGCTTGCGCCTGCCTGTGATCGGTTCGCCGCTCTTCATCATTTCCGGGCCGGACCTCGTCATCGCCCAATGCAAGGCGGGGATCGTCGGCTCGTTTCCCTCGCTGAACGCGCGGCCGATCTCCCAGCTCGATGAATGGCTGGCGCGGATCACCGAGGAGCTCGCCGCTTGGGACCGCGACCATCCTGATCGTCCGTCTGCGCCCTACGCCGTCAATCAGATCGTTCACAAGACCAACAACCGTCTCGAGGAGGATTTGGAGCTCTGCGTGAAGTATAAGGCTCCGGTCGTGATTACCTCTCTGGGCGCGCGCAAGGACGTCAACGATGCGGTGCATAGCTATGGAGGCGTGGTCCTTCACGACGTGATCAGCAACGCCTTCGCGCACAAGGCGGTCGAGAAGGGGGCGGATGGTCTGATCACGGTCGCCGCGGGCGCCGGCGGTCATGCCGGCGGGCTTTCTCCATTTGCCTTGGTGCAGGAGGTGCGCCAATGGTTCGAGGGGCCCCTCGCCCTTTCGGGCGCGATCGCATCGGGGCGCGCCATCCTGGGCGCCCAGGCCATCGGCGCTGACCTCGCCTACATCGGCTCCGCGTTTATCGCGACCGCCGAGGCCAATGCGCCGGACGCCTACAAGACGATGATCATCGACAGCGCCGCTTCAGATATCGTCTACACCAACCTCTTCACCGGCGTGCATGGCAACTACCTCGCTCCGTCCATCGTCGCGGCTGGTCTTGACCCGGACAACCTTCCCGTCAGCGACCCCTCAGCGATGAACTTCGGCTCGAGCGGCAACCAGAAGGCTAAGGCCTGGCGCGATATCTGGGGCTGCGGCCAGGGTATCGGCGCTGTGAACGACCGCGAGCCAGCCGGCGCCTTCATCGCTCGGCTTGACCTTGAGTACCGTCAGGCCCAGGTGGAGCTCGCCGCAAAGGTGGCGCTTACGCCCGCCGAGCCCCCAGCCATGGCGGCTGAATAGCCGGCGCGCCCAGGCTATCTTTGACGGGCCTGTGGGTCGCTCGCCGAGTTCTCGATTGGCAACGGGGGCTCGTGCGTCTAACTCGCTCTTGAGCGTTCGCTGCCGAGGGGGCCGCTGCCCGATGTTTTCCAAGATCCTGATCGCCAACAGGGGCGAGATCGCCGTCCGGGTCATCAAGACCTGCCGCCGCATGGGGATCAAGACCGTGGTGGTTTACTCCGAGGCCGACGCCGACAGCCTGGCCGTGGAAATGGCCGATGAGACTGTGTTTATCGGTCCTCCCCCCGCCGCCCAGTCCTATCTGGTTCAGGACAAGATCATCGCGGCCTGTAAGGAGACCGGTGCGGAAGCTGTACATCCGGGCTTTGGCTTTCTGTCCGAAAACGCAAGCTTCGCTCAGCGCTGCGCTGATGAAGGCATCGTGTTCATCGGTCCTAATCCTGGTGCGATCAGCGCCATGGGCGACAAGATCCAATCCAAGAAATTCGCCGAACGCGCCGGCGTGTCCTGCGTGCCTGGCCATATCGGCGAAATTGACGACACAGCGCACGCGATCCGCATCTCCGAGGAGATCGGGTATCCAGTGATGATCAAGGCCTCCGCCGGCGGCGGCGGCAAGGGCATTCGGGTCGCTTACACCCAAAGGGACGTTGAGGACGGCTTTCCTGCAGTAAGAGCGGAGGCAAAGGCCTCCTTCGGCGACGACCGTATTTTCATTGAGAAGTTCATCACCTCGCCGCGCCATATCGAAATTCAGGTGCTGGGCGACAAGCACGGACATGTGATCCACCTGTTCGAACGCGAGTGTTCGATCCAGCGCCGAAATCAGAAGGTGATTGAAGAAGCGCCTTCCCCCCTGCTTGACCCAAAGACGCGTGAAGCCATGGGCGCCCAGGCCGTCGCCCTCGCCAAGGCGGTAAACTACGACAGCGCAGGCACGGTGGAGTTCGTCGCTGGCCAGGACAAAAGTTTCTACTTTCTGGAGATGAACACCCGGTTGCAGGTGGAGCATCCTGTGACCGAGCTGATCTCCGGCGTTGACCTTGTAGAGCAGATGCTGCGTTCGGCCGCCGGCGAGATCATGGCGTTCGGTCAGAAGGATCTCAAGATCAAGGGCTGGGCCATCGAAAGTCGGATCTATGCCGAGGATCCCTACCGCAAGTTCCTGCCCTCGATCGGTCGATTGGTCCGTTACGATCCGCCGACGCAGGGGGAGCATGGGGACGCGAGCCATGCCTATCTGGTGCGAAACGACTCCGGCGTGCGCGAGGGGGACGAGATCTCGATGTTCTATGACCCGATGATCGCCAAGCTCTGCACGTGGGGCAAGGATCGGATCGACGCGATCGACGGCATGGGACGTGCGCTCGAGGACTTTCACATCGAGGGTCTCGGGCAGAACATTCCCTTTCTCGCCGCCGTGATGGACCAGGAAAGGTTCCGCAGCGGCAAAATCTCCACAAGCTATATCGCCGACGAGTTTCCCGAAGGGTTCCAAGGCGCAGAACCGACGCCGTTCCAGAAGGATGTGATGACGGCCGCCGCCGCCCACATGCATGTCACCCTGGCGGCGCGCGCGCGCAAAGCCGGTAACGGGCTCTCTGGCCCCCTGACGCGGAAGGAATGGGTGGTCATGATCGGCGAGGAGCGCCGGGCGGTGACTCTGAACCCTTCGGCGGACGCGATGATTGTGGAGCTGCCCGACCCGGCCCGGCGCCTGACCCTTTCCGGGATTGCGTGGCGGCCAGGATCGCCGGTCTTCCGCGGTCGTCTTGACGGCAAGCCGTTCGCCATCGAGGCGCGGCCGGCCCCGGAAGGGTTTGTCATTCGCCACCGCGCGGCAAAACGCCGGGTGTTGGTGCTCACGCCCTTGTCAGCCGAACTGCACGAACGTCTGCCAAAACGTCCGCCCGCCGATACCTCCAAGATGATCGTCTCGCCCATGCCGGGGCTCGTGGTCTCTCTTGAGGTGACTGAGGGCCAGGAGGTTAAAGAGGGTGAAACCGTCGCCATCATCGAGGCGATGAAGATGCAGAACATTATCAAAGCGGAGCGCGACGGCGTGGTTAAGAGCATCGGCGCCAAAGCGGGCGACAGCGTCGCGGCCGACGAGGTTTTGGTGGAGTTCGCGTGAGCAAAGCCGCCACGCCGAGAGGCCGGCGTTCGCTTGCCGGCTCGCCGTTCGGCCACATCACCCGGACGCCCTCTTTCGAGGTCCGCCTCTTGCTGGGTCTTCTCCGAAGGGGATGGATGGCTTGGTCGGGGTTATTTAGGGCCCAAGGCGGCGCTAAGGCCGAGGTCTTGGTGAAAGGCCAAGGGGCGGGGCCGTATTGATGTCCTGGCCCCTGCGGTCGCGCGCCATCGTGCGCGCCGATGTTCCTTGCGCCAAAGGGTGCGTCGCGCCTTTGCCCTTTATCCCCTCTCGGGCCGTCGTTGTCGCGCGCCTGCTCGTCATAGCCTCTAGAGCGGCGCCCCCAGGTCGGTCCTGGCCCGTCAACCCGGTCCATGGCTGAGAGGACGGGATCCTTCGACCTGATCGAACTTTACGTCTCCGGCGTCGGCCGGATCGGGCGTCGGGTCTTCGTCCCCGCGCTCGCGCTGTTGATCTTGGTGTTTGAGCTCTACGCGCGCGCCGGGTCGCTGATCCACTGGGTAAGCGGATGGGCGGTTTATCCGGTGCTGGCCTGCGCTGCAGCCAGCATCCTCTCCAAACGCCTGCATGATCGTGGGCTTGCCGGCTGGTGGTCAGCGCTCCCGATCCTGGCCTACCCGTGGATCCGGCCCTGGCCTCAGGGGATTTTTGGAGGGATCTGCCTTGGGGTCGTGCTTTGGTTCGCCGTCGCCTTGACCCTCCTTCCCGGCCAGCCCGGCTTCAATCGGTTCGGGCCGAGGGGCTAGGTCCGGCCTTCGGCCGTGCGGAGGGGGGTCATAAGGGCGGCTCTGCATGGGTCATTGGGCCGAACACCTCGCAAAAGCCTTGGCGCAGCGCTTCATCGACATCGGCCATGGCGACGGGGCGGCCTAAGGCGACCAGGCTGGTGACGCCGTGCTCGGCGATCCCGCAGGGAACGATGCCGCTGAAATGGGAAAGATCCGGCTCGACGTTGAGGCTGACCCCGTGGAACGAAACCCACTTGCGGAGCCTCACGCCGATGGCGGCGATCTTCTCCTCGGTTACGGGTTGGCCGGGGGTTTTGCGGTCGACCCAAACGCCGATTCGTCCGGGCCGAACCTCTGCATCGAGATTGAATCGCTTAAGGGCTCTGATCAGCCAGTCTTCGAGGGCGGCGACGAAGGCGTGAACGTCACGCTGGCGGCGGGTGAGATCGAGCATCACATACGCCACCCTTTGGCCCGGGCCGTGGTAGGTGTATTTGCCGCCGCGACCGGCTGGGAAGACAGGAAACCGGTCCGGAGACAGGAGTTCCTCAACCTTGGCGGAGACGCCCGCGGTGTAGAGCGGCGGGTGCTCGAGAAGCCAGACCAGCTCTTCAGCATCTCCCGCAGCGATGGCGGCTGCGCGCGCCTCCATGGCGGCCAAAGCGCGCGGATAGGGGACTTGGCCGGGAGAGGTCGCCCAGCCGGCCGCTCGGCCGTCAATCCGGGCGAATCTCGGTTCAATATTTAACTTCGGAGCAAGCATCGCGGCTCCAATGTGGCCCTGGCGTCCAGCAAGGCAAGCTTGGGGACGCGAGCAAGGCGGTGGGCGTGGGTCAGGTCAATTCGGTAATGGTGGAGATCTCCGTCGTGCTCGGCCGAAGCACCCTGCCCATGCAGCAGCTTTTGCGAATGGGCCGCGGCGCGGTCATCCCCCTCGACGCCAATGAACATGAGCCGGTCTGGATCTTGGCCAACAACCATCCGGTCGCCCGTGGGGAGATTCAGATATCAGACGACAAGATCGCGATTTCGGTCATCGGACCTGCAGACGTTTACGACTTTATGGCCGGCGGATCCTGAGCGCCGACGCATCTGCACGAAGCCATCCGGATTTGAAATCTAATCCATGGATCATGCGCTGGGCCTTTTCAAACCTGACTAATTGCGGCTGATTAGATCGGCCTTGGACGCCTCTTGAGGTCGAGCAGCGGGTTTCTGAAATTGGTGCGAACGCCCGATGCGACCCCAAAGTCCATCAACTCATCTTTGACAGGATCATATGCGGGCCAGCCGCCCGGCGCGCACTTTTCTGGCCGATGGTTTTTGGCGAAGGAGACCCAGCAGGCGTGCATCACTTTGGTCAAGGCTCGGAAGTATCGCCTGTCGAGAGGCGTTGAGCCCTGAGGGGTTTGCCGGTTCCGAGTGCGGGTAACAGCCCCAAGCGAAAGCCGTGTGGACGACAAACCCCATGGGCGTCGATGAAGCAGGACGCCGCCAAGGGAACCCTTGGAACCCTAGCCCTTCAGGGCGCGAAGCCTGTCAGCCTTGGTTGTCACGCCGTCGCCGTTAGGCCCGTGTCCATGCACCTCTTGGCGCAATTTGCGCCCGTGGTCGCTGCGGGGCGCGGTTTTGTCCCGGGCTGGATCGGCGCCGGAGGTTTCCAGCCGAGGGGGCCGACCGGCGGCGCAGCGAACGGAATGTCGCACCAGACGGCGATCTTGCCCTCAAGCACGCCAACGACAGGCCCGCTGTCGCGGTTTATGGGCGCAGGCTCCACTAGAGCGGGCCCGGCCGTGAGCGCTAGGGTGAGAAGGCCGCCCCAGAGTATTTTGTCGGCATCCTGGTCCTGCCCCCCAATGCGAAGAGGCTATGGTTCAAATCAGGATCGGTCCGGACGCCGGTCAGCGTCAAGCGGCTCACCTGGGCTCTTTCCAAAGGCTATGGCATTTGCTACCCCCGCGCCCTTCCCAAGCGAGCGGTCGTGGCGGAATTGGTAGACGCGCAGCGTTGAGGTCGCTGTGGGGCAACCCGTGGAAGTTCGAGTCTTCTCGACCGCACCAGGACCTATTTCGGGGGGCGTCCCAGGACGTCCCCCGAGGGTCCGGGAAAGCCCGCAATCCCGTCTGAAAACTGGGCGCATCGGCGTAGACACCGTCGCTTGCTTAGATGTCTAGCTTGTGACTCTGCCGATGGTGAGACGTGTGGGCGCCAAGACCGCGAAGCTTTTCACCACCGGACGCAGTCAGGCGGTTCGGCTGCCGCTCGAATTCCGCTTCAACGGACGCGAGGTCTTCATCCGGCGCGACCCGTCGACTGGCGATGTGATCCTGTCGGGCAATCCCTAGTCCTGGGAAGGCCTGTTGGCCCTGCATGGACAGGGCGGCGCACCGGACGACGTCATGAGGCGGCAGGATCGTGATCAGGAGCCGCAAGAGCGCGATCCCTCTGCGGATTGGTCCGCGTGAGCGGCTACCTGCTCGACACCTACATGGCCAGTCACATCATCAAGGGCGATCAGGCGGAAAGCCTCGATCGCCTCGTAGCGACGCCGATGAGCGAGATCGTCATCTCCGCCGTGACCGAGGCAGAGCTCCTCTTTGGCGTCGCCAGACGCGGCCACCCGTCGGCCTTGGCGCAGCAGGTTCAGGCGTTCCTCATCCGCGCCGAGGTGCTGGATTGGGATCGTCAGGCTGCTCAGGCCTATGGCGACCTAGGCCGACTGCGCGGGGCGCGGCGTCTCGCTGGCGCCGTTTGACATGGGGATCGCCGCCCAAGCATTCGCCGCCGGGCGCGTCCTCGTCACACGCGACACGGCGCTTACCCATGTGGGCGGCCGCCTGGGTCTCGACGCTTGGTCGGTTTAAAGGCCGGTGTGCAGGGACATCGCCGCGCTCGGCTCCGAGGGCGCTTTAACCTGGGTGTGGGCCCAAGCGTTCAGTTGGACGTTTCCCAATCAGGCGGACCCGAGAGCGCGGGTTCGTCAGGCCAAAGCCGGTAACCGCAGAGACTTGATCGCCGGGCTCTCTCGCGAGGCCGGATCGGCCAGCTTCTTGCCACGGAGGCGCGGAACACCGTGTTCCGTGCCAAGTTGGGTCACATGAAGTTGCATCCGCGCGTCAGCAAGAGCGCTTTGGAGCTCGTAAAGCGGTTCGAAGGGCTTCGCCGCCGTGCTGCGCGTTTGCCTGACGGCGGCTGGACCCTTGGGTATGGTCACACCCTGACCGCCCGCGAGGGCGCAGAGGTGACGCCGGAAGAAGCCGAGCTTCTGCTTTATTATGACCTCTCGGAGGTCGCGACGCGGATTGACGCCTGGACCTTCACACCGCTCAATCAAAACCAGTTCGAGGCGCTGGTCGCCTTCGCCTTCAACATCGGCATTGAAAACTTCCGCCGCTCAACCGTGCTGAAGCGGATCAACGAGGGCCAGCACCTGCAGGCCGCTGCGGCGATGGAGCTGTGGCGCAAAACCGAAGTGGGCGGCGAGGCGGTCGTGGCCGACGCCCTGGTGCGCCGCCGCGCCGCCGAAAAGGCTCACTATCTGACGCCGCCCGAAGGGTTTCAGCCCTCGCCGAGCCAGGTGCTCCGCCCGACCTTCGACCATGCAGTGATCGAAGTCGCCGCTCATAGCCTGGCGGCGCATCGCGCCCAAGGCGCGGACGCCAGCTTAGAGCGCCCCGCCGAGCCCCGGCCGATCAAGGCCGCCGCGCCTGATCCCATCGTTCCGGCGCCGCACGAAGAGACGCCTTTGCCGAACACCGTTCCATTTGAGGACATCGCCGGTGCGGCGCCGATTGCAGCGGCCATGGCGACCCCGTTGCTGAGAGCGCCCGATCCTGTCTCTGATGGCCGACGGACGCAGGCCTTGGAGGCCGAGCCGGCGTCTGCTCTGGCGGCCTTCCCCTTGTTTGAGGCGCCGCATCGGTTTGCTCCCGCGGATGATGCCTTGCCGCCTGCGGCCAATGAACATCTTCCAGCCGTGTTTGAAGTGCCCGAAGCCTCCCAACATCCGGGTGATTTCAACGAGTTCGACCGCCCCCTGGCGGCGCCGCAACCGATCGCGCCTCAGTCGATCGTGCAACCGGGCCTGGCCTATGGCGATGAAGAGGCGAGGGCGGCGATAAAGGCGCCTCGCCCGTCGCGTTCCGCCTCAGCGCTGCAGGACCGCACTGTGCTGTTTTCAGCGATTGGTCTGCTTGGCGTATCTCTGTTCACCCTGGCTATCCTGACCATGCTCGTCGGCAAACCCACCCTCTGGCACCTCGTGATCGGGTCTCTCGGGGTCGTGTTGATCACACCCGCGGGGATCTTCTTTTTGATGCAGCGCATGGGCAAGACCCCGGATCGCCACGACTGAGGTCCGGGCCAGGGCGGGTGCGCGCGCCGTCTTTTGCCGCGCGGCCTGAGCCTGAACGCAAAGGGCCGCCGGGGAGACCCCGGCGGCCCTTCCATCGTCGTGGCCGTCGTCGACAGCCAGCGGACCTTCGGTCCACAATGACGGCTGCGCTTTTAGGCGCGACCCCCACTCATGGGACTCCAGGGCGCCTCTGCGACCACGGTTGGAGACAATGAGATCACAGGATCACCTCCTTTCAGCTGTTGAACAGGGAGGCGGAATGTAGGACGCGATTGCGCGTCGTGCAAAGCGCTCCTGCGCCACGCGCGCGAAGAATCTGCGCCAAAGCCTTGTTGGTGAGGAGAAATCGGGCATGGACGGCTGGATCGGCGCCGGAAGGGTGCGGGCGCGGGAGGACGGGCCAGCGTTGGAGATCGTGGTCGACGGCCTGACCACCCAAGCCAAATACTACAAGCCCCTGGTCTATGAATTCTTTCGCAAGGAGTGGCGCGGCGCGCGTCCGACCTGGGGAGACCACAGGGTGGAGATCCGCATGGAGTACACTGGCGACCCGCCCTGGCTCGACCTCGACAACCTGGCTAAGGCCATACTCGACAGCATCAAAGGGTACGCTTTCCACGACGATTCGCAGGTCCAGAGGCTCCTGGTCGAGCGATACCCGGGCGAGCGTGAGCGGATCACGGTCAGGGTGACTCGAGGCTAGCCCGGCGCTCATGCAGAGACATCAGCTGCGCCCCGTGCCGGTCTTGAACGGCGTAGGCATGCCGGTGGAGGTGGCCTTGGCCAGGAGCCGGCCCTGCGGATCATAAATTTCCCCCTCAAGGAAACAGATCTGTCGCCCCCACTTGGCGACGCGGCCAATCACCTTCAACGGACCGGGCATCGCCGGACGAAAGAAGCTGGTTTTCATCTCAAGGGTCGGAACGAAGGCGGTCATGCCCGAAGCGACCACCGCGGCGACTGACATGGTCTCATCCAACATGGCCATGACGAACCCGCCCTGGACCTGACCTGCAGGATTGCAGAATTCAGGGCGCCCTTCGCACACCACCTCGATTTCCTTGGCGGCCTGGTCGACCCGCACCACCCTAAAGCCGATCGTTTCAGTGGCGGGCGGGCGGCGCTTGGCGTTCTGGAACCGCGCAAGGAGCGCTTCATCAGTGACGGGCTCGGGGGAGGCTTCCAGCGTCCTGTCGCTCACCTATTTCTTCCGAAACTTGTCGAGGGAGACGATTTTGGGGCCGTCGTCGCTGGGCTCAGGCGGCTCCTCGGTTTCGACAACCGCAACCTTTGGCGTCCGGGCAGGCAAGGCCTGAACCTGGTCGGGCGGCTCCTCAATTGGTCCTGGCGGGAACTGCAGTCCAAAGCCCACTGACGGGTCCTGGAAGCGGGTGACGGCCGCGTAGGGCACGGACAGCTTTTTGGGCTGTCCGTCGAACTTCAACACCACCGAAAAAAAGGTCTCTCCAGGAGCCAGGTCCCAGAACTGGTGCTGCAGGACGATGGTCATCTCGTCGCGATAGCGGGCAGAAAGGTCGTTCGGGACCGAGACGCCAGGCGCGCGGGTCTGAAAGGTGATGTAAAGACGATGGTCGCCGGGAAGCCGCTCTGGCGAAGCGGCCTTCTTCAATGCCTGTTTGATGACACCGCGCAGGGCTTCCTGCGCCATGTGCTCGTAGTGCATCAGGTCCTTGGTCTCGGACATACGCTCTCCACGGTCCCCGTTCCCTTACCATGAGCGAGGAGCGGCGTCGGTCGCAAGGGAGTGTGTGCGGAATTCTAGGGTTTGGGGCCAAGCCTTCAGGCTCTAAGACCGACGAATGGAGGGATTCTGTTGCCAGGCTCCCTCCGGGCCCCGCCTAGCGCTGCTAAGACGCTAGGACTTTAAGGTCGAGTTCACTCGGACCGCATTACGCGGCCAGGGCGTACTCTTGAGCGAAGTTATCGTTCGCAGTTAGAAAATGAGCCGATCGCGGAGGCTCATACCGAGAGAAAGCTAACCCCTTTAGACGTCTGTCGATGCTGATCGGCCCCAAGCAAATTCGGCGATAACCCGAATGAGGTTTGGTGGAGCCGCCGGGAATCGCACCCGGGTCCAGTCCGCTTATTATGAGCGCGTTTATCTCCATAGTCCGGCGCAAACCGGACCTTGTTAACATAGGCGCTTCGGGGCGAAGAGGGAAGACGCTGCAAGCCGCGCGCATCCTGTTGCGCCACGGCATGGTTCCGCCGCGGCATGGTTGCCTTCGTCGATGGCCTTCGCCATACCGTGGTTTCCAACAAAGACTGACGATCCGGGAGACCAGGGATGATCGGCGTAATTGCGATCTTAAAGATCAAGGACGGCGAAACCGAAGCCTTCGAAAAAGGCTTTAACGCCATGGCCGCACAGGTGCGCGCCAACGAGCCTGGCAATGTCGCCTACCTCCTGACCAAGAGCCGGACGGAGCCCAACACCTATAAGGTGCTTGAGATCTATAAGGACCAGGCGGCGCTCGACGCGCACCGTGAATATGAGCATTTTAAAGCGGGCGGAAAGATTTTCGGTTCGACCCTGGCGGGCCGGCCGGAGGTCGAGCTGCTGGACGGAGTGATCTGACCATGGATCTGAAGTTCGCGCCTGAGGACGAGGCCTTCCGCGAGGAGGTGCGCGCGTGGATCGAGGCCCATTACGACGACGACCTGCGCGAGGCGATGGCGCAGACCAAGAACGGATACCTCGATAAGGCGCGCACGACGCGCTGGCAGAAGGCGCTGGCGTCGAAGGGCTGGCTCGCGGTCGATTGGCCCGAAGCCTACGGCGGCCCGGGGTTCACCGCCACCCAGCGTTACATCTGGGGCATGGAGATGGCTATCGCCGGCGTGCCGCCCACGGTTCCGTTCGGCGTGCGTATGTGTGCGCCGGTGATCATGGCCTTCGGCAGCGAGGAGCAAAAGGCGGAGCACCTTCCGCCCATGCGCAGCTTTGATCGCTGGTGGTGCCAAGGCTACTCTGAGCCAGGCTCAGGCTCAGACCTTGCAGCCCTGCAGATGCGCGCCGACCGCGACGGCGACCACTATATCCTCAATGGCTCGAAAATCTGGACCACCCTGGCCCAACATGCCGACTGGATCTTCTGCCTGGTTCGCACCAGTCAGGAAGAAAAGCGCCAGAACGGAATTTCCTTCGTCCTGGTGGATATGAAGTCGCCGGGCGTAGAGGTTCGCGCCCTGCCCACCTTGGATGGGCCGTTGCCAGGGCTTCAGGAAATCAACCAGGTCTTCTTTGATAACGTGCGCGTGCCTGTGAAGAACCGGATTGGTGAAGAAGGAAAGGGCTGGACCTACGCCAAATACCTGCTCGAGTTCGAGCGCGGCAACGCCTACGCGCCTGGCCTCAACGCCCAGCTCAAGAAGGTCAAGAAGATCGCGGCCCAGGAGCTGTCCGACGATGGTGTCCGGATGATCGAGGATCCAGAGTTCCGCAAGAAACTGGCTGAAATGCAGATCCGCATCGACGCCCTCAACGCTACCGAGCTCAGGGCCTTCTCCGGTCGGGAATCAGGCGCAGCGATGGGCGCGATATCCTCCATGCTGAAGTGTCAGGGCTCTGAGGCCCAGCAGGCCATCACTGAGCTGGCGCTGGAAGCGGTCGGCATCCACGCCCCGCCCTATATCGCCGATCCCGAGGCTGAGCTCAGCTCCAACACCCCAAAGCCCGGACCGGACTACGCCTGGCCCGTCGCGGGCTCCTATTTTAGTTATCGCAAGACCTCGATCTACGCGGGGTCCAATGAGATTCAGCACAACATCATGGCAAAGGCGATCCTGGGGCTTTAACCCGCGTCCGGACGATCGCTCTGTCCGCTCCCACGCGATGCTGGCCCCGATGATCCTGGCGGACGGATCTCGCGATTGCCCTCAGCGGCAGGCGGCGGCGCTGCGGGGGACAGAGGCGCGCCGAGGGCTCGGACCCAAGGATCGATCGACGTAGGCGAAAACGGGGCGCGCAAAGGCCTGCTCCGCCGCCAGCGGATCGATTCGCCGGTCTCTCGCCGGATATGGTTCGCCTTCTGACGATCTGAAACTGAAGCCCTCCCGGCGCGCGGGCGCTTGCGATTTTTGCCGACCAGAAACAGGGCGGAAGCGGTTTTTGGGGCCACACCCGCGCTCAATAAATACCCTTCATGAACAGGACGCGCCCGATTTCGCTGAAAATTCACACCGCCCTCTGGATAGCTCTGGTATCTGCCGGCGCGGGGGCTTTGCGGCCGATGACGACGGACCTTGGGGGGACGCCGCCGTAGTCCGCGACGCAACGCGCGTAAACCAAATCAAAAAGAGGGGACCAATACATGCGCAGACGTGGACTTTTCGACACCGTGTGTCTCGGGGCGATCTCCCTGGGCGC